>Ga0210384_10001787_pt1 | contig 27843 bp, 22 predicted proteins | sample IncBWH2MmetaG_FD_160574 | JGI IMG/M metagenome (GOLD analysis project Ga0210384, IMG submission 160574) | Forest soil microbial communities from Barre Woods Harvard Forest LTER site, Petersham, Massachusetts, United States - Inc-BW-H-2-M | ecosystem: Environmental > Terrestrial > Soil >...
GAAACCGGCCGGCCAGCCCAGCGGCAGCGAGTTGCCGGCGGGCATCCGCGCCCAGTCGAGCGTGGAGCTCGCCCCCGGCGCGCCGAAGCCCGCGCGCGTGACCCCGCGCACGGGCACGGCCTCGAACTTCTTGGAGAACGCCTCCATCGCGACGCTGCCCCACGCGTTGGCCACGGTGGTCGACCAGCGGCCGGACTGCTGGCGCTGCAGCGTGCCGGTGACGATGCGCGGCACGTCGTCGGCCCAGTCCTTGCGATCCAGCACGGCCAGCGTCATGCGCACGCTGTTGACGTCGGCGTTGCTCATCAGCCACCACCAGCTGTCGTCGCGCTCGGTGGAGAAGCCCAGGCGCGTGCCCTGCACGTTCAGGCGCGCGCGCAACACCTGCTCGGCCTCGGCGATGCGCTTCGCGCGATCAGGGATGGCCGGCACGCGATCGAGCACCTGCAGCCAGTCGATCACCGCGCCGGTGGGCCATTGGTTGGGCAGGATCTGGATCGAGTCGAGCATGCGCGGCTGCACCTTGCCGTAGCGGCTCAGGGCCTCGAGGGCGGCGAGCTTGCGCACGTCGAGATCGCCGTTCTTGAGGAAGGCCGGGCGCCAGAAGTCGCGACCCACCTTGCCCTCGACGAAGCCGATCAACCCGCGCTGCATGCCGGCCCTGGCGTCGTCGGGCAGCGCGAAGTCGTAGCCCAGCCTCGTGGCCTCGTCGCTGATGGCCAGCACGTAGGCCGTGAGGCTGTCGCTGCCGGTGCGCGGCAGGTTGCTCGGGAAGTAGTTCAGCAGGCCGTCCTCGTCCTGGTACAGCGCGGCCTGGGCGACGAGCGCGTGCCAGTGCGCGGTGTCGCGCAGGCCGATGGCGATCGAGGCCTGCTGTTCGAAGCAGATCCACGGATAGCGCTCGAAGAAGTCGCGCACGCCGGGCAGGCCGTCGCCAAGACGGGGCTTCAGCGCGACGTCGACGCCGCCGCGCAGCTTGCCCGTGCCGTCGGCCAGCGCGTTGACCGGCGGCGCGATGGGGATGCGCAGCGTCTTGTCCAGCTGCAGCAGCGTGGCCTGCTGCACCGTCACCGGCACCGCGGGCACGATCTTCTGCGCGAACTTCAGGCGATCGTGCGCCGTGCCGGCGTCGGCCGACACCATCCACGCGACGCTGGCCACGTTGAACGGCGCATCCACGTCCCACGCGACGTCCGCCGCCGTGCCGGCCGCGATGGACACCGCCTGCGCGGGCAGCGACTGCGAGCCGGCCGAGGCCGAGATCGACGCGCTCAACGCCGCCTTCGACGAGTTGCGCAGCGTGAACATCGCCTTGTAGTGGTCGCCCTCGCGCACCAGCGGCGGCACCCCGGAGACGATCTGCAGGTCCTGCGTGGCGGCGATCGTGGCCTGGCCGGTGCCGAACAACGCTTGCTGCGGCCCCTGGACGACGTCGGCGATGGCCACGATGCGGAAGCTCGTGAGCGAGTCGTTGAGCGCCACCGGGACGACGGCCTCGCCCTTGGCGTCGAGCACCACGCTCGGGTTCCACAGCAGCAGCGTGTCGAACAGCTCGCGCGTGGGGAACTGGCCGCCGCCGCCGCCCGGAGGCGCGGCCTTCCTGCCGAAGTGGCGCTTGCCGATGATCTGCATCTGCGCGGTGGCCGTCTCCACGGCGTAGTCGCGGCGGCGGATCATGGCGCCGAGCAGGTCCCAGCTGTCGTTGGGCTTCAGCGAGAGCAAGGCCTCGTCCACCGCGGCCAGCGTCACCTCGGTGCCCGCCGGCGCCGCGCTGCCGTCGGGCAGCGTCACCCTGACGCGCACCTGGCTGGTGGCGCGGATCGGGTACGTGGCCTTGTCGGGCATCACCTCCACCTTGAGACGGTGCGCGGCGATGCCCACCTCGATCTCGGTGATGCCGAACTTGAAGGCCGGCTTCGCGAGGTCGACCATCGCGGTGGGCGCCTGGTAGTCCGTGCCCTCGTCGCGCCACGCGTGCCACCACGCCACCGGCGACTTCCAGCCCCAGGTGAACAGCGAATACCACGGCACCTCGCGCACGCGCCCGCGCACCGCGAGCACCGACACGAACACGTTGGGCGCCCACTCGGCCTTCACGGGCACCGCGATCGTGGGATCGCGGCCGTCCAGCTCGACGGTGCGCGTCTCGATGATGCCGTTGCGCTCGATGGCCAGCAGCGCGGTGGCGTGGCGGAACGGGCTGCGCACCTGGAACCGGGCCACCTGGCCGGGCTCGTAGGCGCGCTGCTCGGGCAGCACGTCCATGCGGTCGTCGTTGGCGCTGCCGAACCAGACCTCGCCCGCGCGCGTCACCCACACGCTGGAGGCCGCGCGTGCGAGATGGCCCTGCGCGTCCTTGGCCTGCGCGATCAGCTCCACCTGCCCCGAAGCCTCCAGCGTCGCCTCGCACAGCACCAGGCCGCGCGCGTCGCTCCTGCCGGAACACACCTCGCCGAGATCCTCGTCGACGCTCCTGTTGTCGTACGCGTAGAAGCCGCCCACCAGGCGCTTGCGGGCCGACAGCGAGCGGTGGATGACGGCGCGCACGCTCACGTCGACGCCTGCCATCGGCTTGCCCCGGGTGTCGAGCGCCACCACCTGCGCCGGCAGCTTCTGGTGCACCGAGACCCAGTCGTCGGTGCGCACGCCCAGCACCACGCCCGACGGCCAGAGCGGCAGCGTCTGGCTGAGCGTCTGCACCTCGCCGTTGGGGTCGGCATAGGTGGCCTGCACCAGCAGTTCCCGGGGCGCGGTCGTGGGCGGCAGCTTGGCCAGCGTCACCTTGCCGGCGCCGGCCTTGTCCAGCGTGACGGGCAGCTTGTCGGCCACCAGCTTCGAGTGCGTGTCGCGCTGCGTGACCATGCGGTCGGCGTCGTCCTCGTCGACGAAGTCCTCGCCGAACATCGCGCCGTCGCCCGAACGCTCCTCCGTGCTCGACGCCGCGGGCGGATCGAAGTGGAAGCCGGGATAGCGCGACACCGGCACGGCCTGTGCGAGGTCGATGTCGCGCACCTGCGCCGACACCCGCAGCGGCAGGTTGGCCGCGCCGCCGCCGTTGCCGTAGTTCACCATCACGTCCATCGTCAGCTCGCGCGGATCGACCTGCGGGCCGGCGGGCGGCACCAGGCGGCCGATCATCGCGGGCAGGCGGAACTCCTCGACGCGGAACGAGCCGGTCTGCCACTCCTGGCGGCCGGACCGAATGAGGCTGATGTCGTAGACGCCAAGCTTCGCGTCGTCCGGGATCTTCCACGTCGTCTCGGCGTAGCGGCCGGTGCGCCACTTCAACGGGAAGTCGACATGGTCGCCGGAGCCCTCGTGCGTGATGCGCAGCGTGATCGGCAACGCGTCCGCCTCGTCAAGCGCCAATCCGGTGAGCAGTTCTCGGCGCGCGTGGCTCTTCATCGAGATCGTCTGACCGGCTCGCAGCAAGGTGCGATCCATGACCGTATGGAACAGTTCGCGCGAGACCTCTTCGCCACGGCCGGACGCATTCAGGTTGAAGCGCCAGGCCTCGATGCCCTCCTGCCACGTCGACCACACGAAGGCCAGGTCGGCGCGCCCCTGCGCATCGGTCTTGCGCGCGCTGACGAAGTAGCCGGCGGGCCGGCCCGACTGCCCGGCCCAGCGGCCGGTGTCACGGACCCCGCAGAACTCCCAAGCCAGCCTGGGCAACTGCTGGTCGATCCGCGCGAAGCCTCGCGCGTCGGTCTGCCCGCTCCAGAGCTTCCTTCCGAGGCAGTCGGACACCTGCACCGCCGCGCCCTGCACCGGCTGGCCCTTGTCCAGCGTCGTCACCCAGGCGCCGGAATTGACGGGCGCCCACTTGAAATGCACGGCCAGGTTGGTGACCAGCACGCCGGTGCGCACGTACATCGGCGCCTTGCGATCGAGCAAGGCCTCGCCCAGCCGCGGCGACTCGATCTCCACGACGTGGTAGCCCGGCTGCGGCAGCGGGATGCCGATCACCTCGAACGGATGCGGCTCGATCTGCGCGTCCGCCGGCAGCTTGACGGCGCGCACGTTGGCCGCCTTGTTCAGCAGGCTCACCGTGCGCGTCTGCACGGCGTTCGGATCCTGGGCGTTCACGTCGCCCTCGTCGGCGTCCTCGTCCTGCTCCTGCCGGGTCTTGGTGCGGCCGTGGTCCTTGGCCTGGCGCGCGGGCTTGGCCCTGGCGGGCGGCGGGGGCAGCCGGATGCCCAGCTCCTGTTCCACCGTCGCGCGATCCAGCGAGGTCTCGTCGTAGCGCGCCACGCGCGCGAACCACTCGATGATGGACGCGTCGTCGGTGAGCGTGAGGTCGCGCGCCGGCGCGCCGCCCAGGCTCACGGCCTTGACGCCCACCGCGCCCTCGATCTTGCGCACCGTGAGCGGCAGCACCGGCTCGGCGTTGAGCTCGAGGATGCCGAACGTCGCCGCCGGGAACTTGGCCAGCGGCGGCGCGTCGGAGGTGCGCGTGGCGAGCGGGAACTGGGCCGCGTTGTCCAGCCTGCGGCCGCTGTCGTCGGCGAAGTCCGCGGGCAGCTCGATGCGCAGGTCGGCCTTCTCGGGCAACGCATCGGAGAACTGCACCGCGGTCACGCCCTCCTCCGACGGATCGCCACCCACGCGGCCCTTGTCGCGGCTGAAGAAGTAGATGAACTTGTGCAGGCCGGACTCGTGCAGGTCCACCAGCGCGTCGGAGGTCTCGCCGCGGTGCTGCTCGACCTGCGGCTTGTGCTGGCCGTCGGGCCCGATGAGCACCACCTTCTCGGCGATGCGCCGCGGCACCGGCGCGGAGAACTCCACGCGCAGCGGACGCATCGGCAGGCAGTCGGCGCGCGAGTTCACGCGCTCGCAGGTGAAGCTGGCGGTGAAGGCCGGGCGCACCGCGTAGGCTAGCCGGCGGTCGGCCGTGCTGGCCACGCCCGACGCGGTTGTGATGCCCTTGCCCCACACCACGGACACCTTGGACTCGGGCGCGATCGGCCGCGCGCACTGCAGCGTCACGCTGCGCGCCTGCTGCGGCACCAGGTTGACCGCCTTCAGGATCGCGTCGCGCGTGGCGCCGGTGATCACCTTGACGGGAAGGCGCTCGCCCACGCCCGCCAGCTCGCAGTAGGCGTAGCGCTGGATGCTGTCGATCGTGGCCGGGCCGTTGAGCAGCAGCGCGAAGACCTGCTCCTCCTCGATCTTCGCGTATTCGCCAGGCGACGGATAGGCGCGCACGATCGCCGGGCCGCCGGTGGAGAAATCGAACTTCGCGCCCGCCGCGATCGCGGAGCCGGCCACCGACTTGATGCCGGGATGCGGCGTGACGTTGCACACGGTGCCCGGCGGCACGTCCTTGGCGAAGTCGAACACCCAGGTCTTGTCGTCCACCCAGCGCCCGCTGCCGCCCTGCGCCGCGTCGGGCCTGCAGGCCACGTCCAGCGGCGCGGGCAGCCGTGGATCGCCGAACTTGACCATGGACTCGCTGAACGTGGCGCGCACCTGGCGCACCAGCGCGACCTCGCCCGTGGGCGACATCGTCTTCAACGTGGCATCGGCATGCGCGAGCAGGCTGGCGCCCGCGAGCACGAGGCCGGTGATCAGGGACTTCGACTGCATGTGTTCTCCTCCCGCGCCCGGTGGCCCGGGCGTCTGGGGGAGCAGTCTATGTCGCGGGCCCGATGAAAAACGCCTCGTGAGGGAAGTCTCACGAGGCGGAGCGCCGCTTCATGCGGGCGCGTCGGGGGATTTACTTCTTCGTGTAGATCTGGTCGAACACGCCGCCGTCGGCGAAGTGCGTGGCCTGGGCCTTGGTCCAGCCGCCGAAGGTGTCGTCGATGGAGAACAGCTTGAGCTTGGGGAACTTGCTGGCGTACTTCGCGGCGACGGTCGGGTCGACCGGGCGATAGAAGTTCTTCGCCTCGATCTCCTGCGCCTCGGGCGTGTACAGGTACTCGAGGTAGGCCTGCGCCACGGCGCGGGTGCCCTTGCGATCGACGACCTTGTCGACGATGGCCACCGGGGGCTCGGCCAGGATGCTGGTGGGCGGGTAGACGATGTCGAACTTGTCGGCGCCGAATTCCTTCTGCGACAGGTAGCCTTCGTTCTCCCAGGCCAGCAGCACATCGCCGACGCCGCGCTCGGCGAAGGTCACCGTGGCGCCGCGCGCGCCCGAGTCGAGCACCGGCACGTTCTCGTACACCTTCTTGATGTAGGCGCGGGCCGTGGCGTCGGTGGCGCCCGGCTGCTTCAGCGCATAGCCGTAGGCCGCCAGGTAGGCCCAGCGGGCGCCGCCCGAGGTCTTCGGATTGGCGACGATCACGCCCACGCCCGGCTTGGTGATGTCGTTCCAGTCGTGGATGCCCTTGGGGTTGCCCTTGCGCACCAGGAACACGATGGTGGAGGTGTAGGGCGTGCTGTTGTCCTTGAACTTCTTCTGCCAGTCGGTGGCCAGCAGGCCCTTCTGGGCGATGGCGTCGATGTCGTACGACAGGGCCAGCGTGACGACGTCGGCGTCGAGGCCGTCGATCACCGAGCGGGCCTGCTTGCCCGAGCCGCCGTGCGAGGCGTTGATGGTGACGTTGTCGCCGGTCCTGGCCTTCCAGTACTTGGGGAAGGCGGCATCGATGTCCTGGTACAGCTCTCGTGTCGGGTCATAGGAGACGTTGAGCAGCGTGATGTCCTTCGCGAACGAGACGGCGGCGGACGCGGCAAGCGTCACGGCCAGGAGCGTTCGGGAAAGGAGGCGGGGAGTCGTCATCAGGAGAGTCCTTGGGTTCGGGTCGAGAGAGTGAAGCTGAGCACAGGCTGAACGCAATTCTGGAGATCCAGCTCGGCGGGGGCAAAGAACTTAAACGCCGTTGCTTAAACGGCAGAGAGCGAGAAGCGGCCTCCCGCGCCGGCCGCCGGCAGTTCGCGGCCGCCCGCGAGCGGGCCGGCGCCGTCGGGCTCGCCAGCGTCGGGATCGGCGTCGAACTCGGCCGCGCCGGCGGCCAGCAGGCCGTGGCGCTTGAGCAGCGTGCGCACCATGTTCCGGGTGACGCCCAGCGCCTTGGCCGAGCGCACCTGGTTGCGGTGCGCGTGCCCGAACGCGGCATGCACCAGCGCGCGCTCGACGGCGTCGAACAGGCCGTCGCCGCCTTCGCGCAGCAGTTCGTCGAAGATGCCGGGAAGGCGCGAGCGCGCATCGGCGGGCGCCGGCGGCGGGGACGCCACCGGCTCGGCGGCCGCCGCGGGCGGTCGATAGCCGCCATAGCCCGGCGCGGCGTCGGCAGGCACGCCGCGGCGGTCCGGAGGCGGCAGCAGCGGCACCAGCTTCAGGTCGGCCGGATGGATCTGCTCGCCCGCGCACACGATCAACGCATAGTGGATGACGTTCTCCAGCTCGCGGATGTTGCCGGGCCAGCTGTAGTCGCGCAGCGCCTGCGCGGCCGCCGGGCTCAGCGGCACCGGCCGGATACCCAGGCGATGGCAGTAGACGCCGACGAAGTGTTCCGCCAGCGGCTGGATGTCGGCCTGGCGCTCGTGCAGCGCGGGCAGGCGCACGCCGGCCACGCTCAGGCGGTAGTAGAGGTCGGCCCGGAAGTGCTGCGCGGCCACCGCGCGCGCGAGGTCGATGTTGGTGGCGGCCACCAGGCGCACGTCCAGCGCGACGGGCCGGCGCGAACCGAGGCGCACGACCTGGCGTTCCTGCAGCACGCGCAGCAGCTTGACCTGCAGCGACATCGGCAGGTCGCCGATCTCGTCGAGGAACAGCGTGCCGCCGTTGGCGGCCTCGAACCAGCCGGCGCGCGCGTGGGTGGCGCCGGTGAACGCGCCCACCTCGTGGCCGAACAGCTCGGCGTCGATCAGGGTCTCGCTGAAGGCGCCGCAGTTGACGGCCACGAAGGGCCCGGCACGGCCGCTCGTGGCATGGATGTGGCGGGCGATCAGCTCCTTGCCGGTGCCGGTCTCGCCGGTCACCAGCACGGTGGCGTCGCTGCGCGCGAGACGCTCGACGTGATCGAGCAGCAGGCGCGACTGCGGGTCGTGGAACACCAGCGCCTTGGCACGGATCGTCAGCGGGGCGGTGTGCGAATCCGGCAGGGTCAGAATCTTTGCCACGGGGGTATGTGAGTCTGGGTTGCGGGAGTGCAAAGTTACGTGCGCGGCTGCGTCGCACCAAGCGACCTCTTCGCCTGTCGATATGCGCGAATCGACACCGCCCGCGCGAGGCTGCTGCATCGCGCGCCGCATTGCGTCGAATGCAGCAGGTCCATGCACGCGTTCGCTTGATTCGCAGCAGGAAGCCCGTCCGCCAGCGCCCTGCGCGCTGGCGTGGCTCTTGCATCGTCGGGCGGATGAACCACACGCTCATCCCTTCGCTCGCGCTGCTGGCGCTGTCCTTGTCCTCCACCGCCTCGCACGCCGCGCTGGCCAACGGCGACGCCGCGCCGCCGTTCGAGGCCCAGGCATCGCTGGCCGGCAAGACCTTCACGTACTCGCTGGGCGACGCGTTGAAGCACGGCCCGGTGGTCGTGTACTTCTACCCCTCGGCGTATACCGGCGGCTGCAACCTGGAGGCACACACCTTCGCCGTGCTGCACGAGAAGTTCCTCGCCGCGGGCGCCACCATCGTGGGCGTGTCGCTGGACGACATCGGCCGCCTGAACACCTTCTCGGCCGACCCCGAGTACTGCGGCGGCAAGATCGCGGTGGCCTCCGATCCCGACGGCCGCATCGCGCGCGCGTACGCGCTGAGCGTGCGTGACGCGGCGCCCGGGCGCAAGGACACGCGCGGCGAGCAGATCGCCCACGGCTTCGCGGAACGAAGCACCTTCGTCGTGACGCCCGACGGCCACGTCGCCGCGGCGTTCGACGGCCTGTCGCCGGTGGAGAACGTCGAACACGCGCTCGCCGCCGTGCAGCGGCTCGCGCATCCTCGATAGGAAGCCGAGGGTCTGGCTCCCGCCGGATCGCGTCGGCCTGTAGCCGACGTCGTCCCGGGCGGGTGCCAGACCCCGATCGCGACCCGTGGTCTCGACGCGAGCGGGGTCAGGCCCCGGCTGGAGGCGTCCTCGCTTCGTTCGTCATGGTCGGGCCGGGGCCAGACCCCTTCATCACCAGGCCGGCGCGGGTGCGGCGGTGTGCGTCTTCGCGGCGACCGGCGTCTCGCCCGCGCCGAGCAACGCCAGCACGCCGGCCGCGGCGAGCGCCACGGCCACCAGCAGGCCGAACGCGCTGCCCGCGCGCGGTGCCGACGGCATCGGCTTGCCGGCCGGCGCGTCCTGCCGCCCCGTGATCATCGGCCGGATCAACCGGTGCCGCTTCACGATCACATGGAACGCGACGGCCAGCAGGTGCAGCGCCAGCAGCACGAACAGGCCGTCGGCCAGCAGCCGGTGCCAGCCCGTCGCGCGCAAGCCCGCTGAGTCGGCGACGAGGTGGTTGAGCGGACCGGCGAACGCGATGTCGTCGTTGCCGAACAGGCCCGTGGCGGCCTGCAGCGACAGCAGGCCCAGCAGCGCGAACACCGACAGCGCCCCGAGCGGGTTGTGGCCGATGCCGCGCCAGCGTCCGCGCAGGTAGGCGACAACGCCGGCGGGCGACGGGGCGAACTGCGCGAAGCGCGAGGTGGTCGAGCCCACCACGCCCCACACGGCGCGGAACACGAGCAGGCCGACGACGGCCAGGCCCGCCCGGCCGTGCCACGCCATCCACGAGCCGCCCAGCTCGCCGGTGACGATCGCCGTCGTCACGCTGGCGGCCAGCGACCAGTGGAACACGCGCAGCGGCAGGTCCCACAGCAGGAAACGGCGCGTGCCGCCGCGCACGCCCGGCGCGGCGGCGGCGCCGGCATCGACGGCGCCGAAGTCGGACAGCAGTTCGGGCGAGCTCATGGCGGCCTCCCGCACGTCAGGTGCGCGGGGTGGACGCGGCGCCGGCGACGCGCGGCGCGCGCGGCACCAGGTGCGCCACCGAGCTGCCGCCCTCCACTTCGTATTCCTCGGTCCCGGCGGCCCCGGCGACGTTGAAGCCCTTGGCGGTCAACAGGTCGCCTGCTGCGCCCGCGCGTTGCGAGTGGTTGGAGACGGTGACGATCGTGCGATCGCGCGGCAGCCACGCCAGCTGCTTCTCGAGATCCTTGTTCTGCACGCTGAGGAACACGGGGAAGCTGCCGAACTGGATGAACTCCGCCGGCGCGCGCAGGTCGATGAAGATCACCGAGTCGGGCTTGGCCAACAGTGCGTCGACCTCCGCCTTGCTGAGTCGCTTCGTCTTGAACTTCCACGGCGCGGCCAGCGACTCCTGCACGCGCTTGACCGCGGCCGCGTCGGCGGCGCCGCCGGCGACCGGGATCTGCGGCGCCAACTGCGGCGCGGGCTGCTGGGCGGACGCAGAGGCGAAGACGCCGGCGAGCAGCGCGGCGAGGAGAAGTCGGTTGGCGAACATGTCGGGAGCTTTCTCTGGATGGGAATGACATCGCTCCTGCTGCAGCAAGCGTGCCAGGACGCCTCTCCCCGCGGGGCCCGCGCGCTGCGCACGATGCCCAGCAATGGGCGCTGCTTTCCACGCAGCACATCGACGCGTGCTGCTGCGCGATCAACAGTCCCCGAACCCGCCTCGCGACGCTGCCGCATGGCGCACACGCGTCGCAGCGAGCAGGGATTGCGCAGGTGCCGTCGAGTTCGATCGGCCGACGCATTTGTTTATCCGTTCGCCGTGGCACAGCCGCTGCATTGGAGGGCTCATCGACCCCTTCCCATTCCAACGAAACCCAGGAGCCCCAGTGAGCCGTCCGTCCCATCGCCGACAACAAGAACATGCCCGTTCCTTCGCCCCCGCGCCCATCGCCGCCGCCGTCTTCGCGCTCACGCTGATCGGCGGCGCGCACGCGCAGACCGCCACGGCCGCCACGCCCGCGGCCAGCGCCGCGAGTGCCGCCGATGCCGCGCCGAACGAGGCCCCCGCGCTGGACGCGGTCACCGTGCACAGCCGCAACCGCATCGAGCGCCTGCAGGACGTACCCATCTCGGTGTCCGTCACCACCGGCGCCGAACTCGCCCGCCTGGATGCCTACGGCGTCGACGCGATCGCCAAGCGTGCCGCCAACGTGTCGTGGAACATCGGCAACCAGCGCACGAGCAGCCTGTCGATCCGCGGCATCGGCAAGATAGGGCAGACCGAGGCCCAGGACCCGAGCGTCGGTGTGATCGTCGACGGCGTCAGCTATGCCTACAACGCACTGACCTCGAGCTTCGACTTCGTCGACATCGACACGGTCGAAGTGGCGCGCGGCCCGCAGGGCACTCTGCAGGGAAAGAATGCGAGCGTGGGCAGCGTCGTGATCAACTACAAGCGCCCTAGCTTCACGCCGACGGCCGACTACACGCTGGCCTTCAACAAGAACAACGGCGTGCTGGGCGTCGCGGCCATCGGTGGCCCGGTGATCGACGACCTCCTCGCCTGGCGCGGCACGTTCTCCGTCGACCGCCAGGCCGGCGCGCGCGTCAACCTGTACAACCGCGACCAGACCTACACCAACACCGATCGCGTGTCGGGCCGCGTCCAATTGCTCCTCACGCCGAGCGAGGCGCTCAGCGTGCGCCTCGAGGGCGACGTCCAGCCGCGCGCGGCCGAGACGACCAACGGCAACACCATCAACCTGCCGACCCCCACGAAGTACGCCGACGGCGCGACCAATCCGCTGACCACCGACGCGTCGACGCGCCTGTCGCGCGGCTGGTTCACCAGCAACCCCGGCTACACGCTTGCCGACTATTACGGCGGCATCAACAACGACGCCCAGCACGGACTGGTGACCGGAGGCAACGGCGCGTCGACCGAGGTGAACTGGAAGCTGCCGAGCGGCCACACGGTCACCTCGATCACGGCCTACCGTTCGTACCACTTCGATGCGGTCAACGACGACGGCACGCCGTTCGACATCTACCGCAACTCCGGCGGCTTCTGGAACGACTACCACCAGGCCAGCCAGGAACTGCGGGTGAGCTCGCCGGTCGGCGGCTTCGTCGACTACCAGGCGGGGCTGTACTTCATCAAGGTCAACCTGTCGGCCACCTACGCGAAGTCCTTCGGCAACGACGCCGGCGCCTACCTCGCCAGCCCGACCCAGTACTCGACGCTGGCGGCGTCCCCGGCGGGCCAGTTGCTGATGGAGGATTCGCTGGCCAACCTGTCGCTGGCCTACAACTCGCCGGCGGGCCAGCAGACGATCGAGAACAAGAGCGGCGCCGCGTTCGCCCAGGCCAACTGGCACTTCACCGACGCGTTCACCCTCACCACGGGTGCACGACTCACCCACGAGAACCGCACCAACGTCGCCAGTTCCTACACCGTGAACGCGGGCAACGGCGTGGACCTGGCCAACTTCAGCAGTGCAGATCCCACCGCCCGCGACGCGGTGACGGCGAAGTACTTCGGCACGGGCCGCACCTACGCCAGCCTGACCGCCGCGGAGCTCAAGCAGGTCACGGCCGCCCAGGCGATCCGCTCGTCCAACATCGGCGTGCAGTTCGCACCGACGGCGGCCAAGCCCTTCCGCGCCAACCAGCCGGCACTGGTCCTGAGCCCGAGCTACAAGATCGCGCCGAACATCACCAGCTACGCCAGCTACCAGCACGGCGAGAAGGCCGGGATCGCCCAGCTCGTCAACGGCATCTCCACGCCCGCTGCGGCAGAGAAGACCAATTCGTTCGAACTGGGACTGAAGTCGGCGCTGCTGGACAAGACCCTGATCCTCAACGCGGACGTGTTCGACACGCTGATCCACAACTATCAGCAGGCCGTGCAGGTGGTCGACCTGTACACGACCACGCTGAAGAACGACGGCAACACGTACTACACCTCGGCCACGGGCAACGCCCCCAAGGTCGGCGTCACGGGCCTGGAGGTCGACGGCGTCTATGGCGGCATCCCGCGCACGACGCTGCGCTTCTCGGGCGCCTTCAACAAGGCGATCTACAAGGAGTTCCCGAACTCGGCGCAACCCGTGGAGAACGGCGACCTGTCCGGCGCCCACCCGTATCGGAGCGTCAACGGGCAGACGCTGGCCGGCGCGCCGCGCTTCACGTTCAATGTCGGCGCCGACTACACGCAGCCGGTCACGCCCGACAAGGACGCCCACGTCAGCGCCAACCTGGCCTACAGCACGGCCTACAACACCGACGTGTCGCTGTCGAAGTACGCCGAGGTGGGCGCCCAGGCGCTGGTGGACCTCGCGGTCGGCGCCGGCAAGCACGACAAGAGCTTCGACGTCAGCTTCATCGTGAAGAACGTGTTCAACAACGCGACGCCGCAGTCGCGGACCTGGAACAGCATCACGCCGGCGACGCCGCGGGTCTGGGGCATCCAGTTCACCGGCAAGCTCTGAGCCGCGCGCGCTGCTGCGGCCACACCAGCCGCCTTCGGGCGGGTGTTTCGGATGCAGCAGCGCCGCGGCCGCACGTGCGGGGAAATCATCGATTTCGACGCGCCAGGCACCGCAAAAGCTGGCGCGCCATTTGCGTAACAACCCTTGTCCAGGCACCCGCTCGCAGCGATCCCACGAGGATCCCGGCGACACGGCGCGGCGCCCCGCACCCACGGCACGTTCGTTCTCCCACCGACATCCGAGTCGCATCATGAACAAATCCATCACCGCCGCCCTGCTCTCGCTCGGCTTCGTCGCGGCCAACGCCCCGGCCGCCGACGCGCCCTCCGGCACCGCCGCCCCGGCGCTGCCGCTCAACCATCCCTCGCTGCCGTCGGCCTCGGCCGGCGTGCTCGCCGCCACCGCGCCCAACACGGGCGCGCCGCGCGCCTGGGCCTACACGCCGGTGCAGCAGCCCGCCGTGCCCGCGGTCAAGGCCAAGGCCTGGGTGAAGACGCCGCTGGACGCCTTCGTGCTGTCCAGGCTGGAGGCCAAGGGCATCGCGCCCTCGCCCGACGCCGACCGCGCCACCTTCATCCGCCGCGCCACGCTCGACGCCTGGGGCCTGATCCCCACGCCCGAGGACGTGAAGGCCTTCGTCGACGACAAGTCGTCCAAGGCCTACGAGAAGCTGGTCGACCGCCTCCTGGCGTCGCCGCACTACGGCGAGCGCCAGGGCCGGCGCTGGCTCGACCTGACGCGCTACGCCGACTCCGACGGCTACAACGCCGACGGCACGCGCCCGAACATCTGGCGCTATCGCGACTACGTGATCGCAGCCTTCAACCAGGACAAGCCCTTCGACCAGTTCGTCAAGGAACAGGTCGCCGGCGACGAGCTCTGGCCGGATCGCAACGAGGCGCTGGTGGCCACCGGCTTCCTGCGCAACTTCCCCGACGAGATCAACGCGCGCGACCTGAACCTGAAGAAGCAGGAGGTGGCCAACGACCTCACCGACACGGTGAGCTCGGTGTTCCTGGGCACCACGCTCGGCTGCGCGCAATGCCACGACCACAAGTTCGACAAGATCTCGCAGAAGGAGTACTACCAGTTCCAGGCCTTCTTCGTGAACGCCAGCTGGAACGACGACGTCAAGGCCGTGGAAGGCCCGGCGCGCGCCGAGTACCTGGTCAAGCAGGCGAAGTGGGAAGAGGCGACGAAGAGCATCCGCGACCAGCAGGACGCGCTGCTCAAGCCGGTCATCGAGAAGCTGGAGTCCGACCGCCTGTCCGGCTTCGTGCCCGACACGCGCACGTCCATCACCAAGCCCGAGGCCGAGCGCGACGCCTACGACCGCTGGATCTACCACCGCAACCTGTGGACGCTGTCGGGCCGCACGCGCAACGCGCTGGCGCAGCTCAAGCGCAAGGACAAGGACGGCTATGCGAAGTACGAAGCGCTCGACGAGCAGCTGAAGGCCTTCGACGCGATCAAGCCCAGGGATCCGGGCAACATCTCCACGATGTCGGAGCTGGGCCACGCGGACGCGCCGCCCACCTACGTGCTGTTCAAGGGCATCTTCGACCGCAAGCTCGACGAGGTGCAGCCGGGCTTCCCGTCGCTGCTGACCAGCGCCCAGCCGCGGATCGTTCCCACGGCCACGTCGTCGGGCCGGCGCACCGCGGTCGCCAACTGGATCACGTCGCCCGACAACCCGCTCACCGCGCGCGTGTTCGTCAACCGCCAGTGGGCGCAGGTGTTCGGCACCGGCATCGTCGAATCGGTGAGCGACTTCGGCAAGATGGGCGTCAAGCCCGTCAACCCGGAGCTGCTGGACTACCTGTCGGCGCAGTTCGTGCAACAGGGCTGGAGCGTCAAGAAGCTGCAGCGCGAGATCCTGCTGTCGCACACCTATCGCCAGGCCTCGGCCGCGCGCGCCGACGCGGAGAAGATCGACCCGCAGGACAAGCTGCTGTGGGCCTACCCGCGCCAGCGCCTGGAAGCCGAGCAGATCCGCGACTCGCTGCTGCAGGCCTCCGGCCTTCTCGAGGACAAGCTCGGCGGCCCGTCGGTGTTCCCGCCGCTGCCCGCCGGCACGCAGGCGCCCAACCGCAACTTCTGGATCACGTCGGACAACCCGCACGACTACAACCGTCGCAGCGTCTACGTGTTCATCCGCCGCAACCTGCCCTACCCGCTGCTCGACACCTTCGACTGGGCCAACCCGAACATCGTGCACAACAAGCGCGACGTGACCACCACCGCGCCGCAGGCGCTGGCGCTGATCAACTCGGACCTGGTCTACGGCTGGTCGAAGGCGCTGGCGGGCCGCGTCATCCAGGAGGTGCCCAAGGGAGGGGACGCGGCCCGCATCGATCGCGTCTACGAGATCCTGTACTCGCGCAAGCCCGATGCGTTCGAGAAGGGCAAGCTGCTGGCCTTCCTCTCCACCCAGGAGGCCCTGGAAGCCAGGCAGCTCGCCGCCGGCAAGAGGCTGAACCTGCCTGAGGGCTACGGCGTGGCGCCCACGCTCGCGAGCCAGGTGGACAAGCTCTACAAGGTGGCCTACGGCCGCGCGCCCGACCGCTTCGAGCAGGCCGCCCTGGTGGAGTTCATCGACAAGCAGAAGCAGAAGGAGACGCGCTGGGCGACCGCGCCCAACCCGAACTATGACCCCGTGGCCCTGGCCGCCGCCGCGGCCGCGGCCAACGCCGCCGCGAACGCGCCGCCGCCCGTCGACGACGCCGCCGGCGGCGGCGACGCCACGAGGAACGATCCGCAGGCCGCGCACGCCGCCGCGTTCGTCGACCTCGTGCACGCGCTGTCGAACGCCAACGACTTCCTCTACCGCTTCTGACCATTCATCCAACGGAGATCACCATGAGCCACTCATCGCGTCGCGACTTCCTCGGCAGCGCCGGCCTCGGGCTGGGCGCCGCCGCCCTCGGCGGCCTGGGCCTGCAGCTCAACGTCGCCTCGGCCGCCGAGCTCGACGACCCGCAGGCGCCGAAGCAGCCGCACTTCCCGGCCAGGGCCAAGTCCGTCATCTGGCTGCACATGGCCGGCGCGCCCAGCACGCTGGACCTGTTCGACTACAAGCCCGAGCTGATCAAGCTGGCCGGCAAGCCGCTGCCCGACTCGTTCGCCAAGGGCCTGAAGACGGCCACCGACGGCGGCGTGGGCAACCTGCTGGCCACCAAGCGCACCTGGAAGCAGTACGGCGAGACCGGCGCCTGGGTGTCGGACTTCCTGCCGAATCTGTCGAAGCAGGTGGACGACATCGCCTTCCTCAAGGGCTGCAAGACCGAGGGCGCCACGCACATCATCTCGTCGCTGAAGCTGCACACGGCCGGCCTCGTGCCGGGCCGCCCGGCGCTCGGCTCCTGGGTGCAGTACGCGCTCGGCTCGGCCAACCCCGACCTGCCCGCCTTCGTGGTGCTGCCCACGGGCGTGGGCGCGGCCGGCGGCGGTCGCGGCCAGGTGATCTGGAGCTCGGGCTTCCTGCCCGCGGCCTACCAGGGCACCGCGTTCCGCAAGGGCGACTCGCCCATCCTCCACCTGGCTCGTCCGGAAGGGGTGATCGACACCGAGCAGCGCAACACGCTGGACCTGATCAAGGCGCTCAACGACCACGAGGCGGTCGCCCGCAGCGGCGACACCGAGCTGGCGGCGCGCTCCCGGTCCTACGAGCTGGCCTACAAGATGGAGACCTCGGCGCCCGAGGCCGTGGACCTGGGCAAGGAGACCGCGGCCACGCGCGAGCTGTACGGCATCGGCACCAAGGAGACCGACGAGTACGGCACCGCGCTGCTGCGCGCCCGCCGCCTGGTGGAACGCAACGTGCGCTTCATCCACGTCATCTCGGGCGCGCCGGACCAGAGCGTGGACAGCTGGGACGCGCACAACAACCTCGAGAAGAACCACGGCGTGATGAGCAGGTCGGTGGACAAGCCCATCGCCGGCCTGCTGGCCGACCTGAAGTCGCGCGGCCTGCTGGACACGACGCTGGTGGTGTGGACCTCGGAGTTCGGCCGCACGCCCTACGGCCAGAGCGGCAACGGCCGCGACCACAACCCCTGGGGGTACACGAGCTGGCTGGCCGGCGGTGGCATCAAGCCTGGCACCTTCGGCTCCACCGACGACATCGGGCTGCGCGCGCAGACCGGCGTCGTCGACACCTACGACCTGCAGGCCACGATCCTGAACCGCCTGGGCCTGGACAACCGCAAGGTCACGTTCCAGTACCAGGGCCGCCAGGAGCGCCCCACCACGGTGTTCGGCGACGTCATCAAGGACATCCTCGTCTGACGATGAATCCCCGAACGAAGAACATCCTCTGCGCCGCCATCGGCCTCGCGCTCGCCACCAGCGCCCTGTGCGCCGGCTTCGACGTCGACGGCGACCTGATGCGCGGCATCGACGACACCGCGAAGGATCTCGACTCGAACGTCGCTCAGAAGGACGCCAAGGCGGCCGCCGCCGACGCGCGCTCACTCGTCGAGACGTTCTCGAACGTCGAGGCCCACTACGGCGAGAAGCCCGAGACGGCCGACGCCGTGGGTTTCGCCCACAAGACGCAGGAACTCGCCGCCCAGGCGCTGAAGGCCATCGAGGCCAACGACTTCGACGCCGCCAGCACCGCCGTCGAAGGCCTCACCCGCTCGTGCAAGAACTGCCACAACGTCTACAAGAAGGACTGACCATGCGCTCTTCAACGCGCGCCCGGATCACGCTCGCGGGCGTGGCCCTCGCCGCGCTCGCCGCCGTCGCGGCCACGGCCGCCCGGGCCGCCAGCATCTTCGACTTCGACGTGTGGATGCGCGCCATCGACAAGCACAGCGTCGAGGTGCAGAAGAACATCGAGGCCCGCAAGACGGAGGCCGCCGTCGCCGACGCGCAGGAGCTCGCGCGCCTGTACGGCCTGATGGAGGCGTTCTTCGTCGCCGACGGCCACACGCCCGATGCCGTGGACATGTCGCGCAGCGGCAAGGCCTTCGCCGACGCCATTCCCGCGGCGCTCGCCGCGAAGGACTACGACGCCGCCGCCAAGGCCGCGCTCGACCTCTCGCACGCGTGCAACGACTGCCACGACGTCCACAAGCCTTTCCAATGACCTCCACGAAGCCACGCCCCATGAAGCCGAACCCGACCCTCTTCCTCCTCGCCGGCGCGATCACGCTGGCCGCCACCGGCGCCGCCCTCGCGCAACAGGCGCCCAGGCCCGAGAACCTGATCAAGTGGCGCCAGTCGGCGTTCCAGGTCGTGGCCTGGAACTCCGGCCGCATCAAGGCGAGCCTGGACACGGGCTACAACAAGGAGCAGGTGCTGCGCTCCGCGAGCGTGATCGCCGCGATCGCCAACTCGGGCCTCGGCAGCCTGTTTCCCGCCGGCACCGAGACCGGCAAGGGCTGGCACGACACCACGGTCAGGCCCGAGGCCTTCACCAACGGCGCGCACTTCGCCGAACTGGGCGGCGAGTTCGCCAAGGAGTCGAACGACCTGGTGCGCGTGGCCTCCAGCGGCGGCGACGCGGCCGCGGTGAAGGAGCAGTTCGGCAAGCTGCAGAAGACCTGCAAGTCGTGCCACGACGACTTCCGCAACAGCAACTGACCCGAGGGGTCTGGCACCCGCCCGGCGCGCTGCAGCTGACGATCGTTGTGGGCCGGCGGGAGCCAGACCCCTTAGCGGTTGGCCAGCACTTCCTTCGCGACCCAGGTGACGAAGCGATCCTCGGTCTGCGGCGTCGCGCCCGCGACGCGCGGCGCGAACTCCGCGGCCGGACGCGCCGCCACGATCTCGGCCAGCGTCTTGCCCTGATCCACCAGCTTCTGCACCTTGCCGCGCACGGCCAGGATCAGGTCGCGCTGGGCGACCACCGCGTTGCGGTCCACGAGCGGGCCGTGGCCGGGGATGATCTTCGTGGCCGGCCCCGCGCGATCGAGGATCTCGCTGAGCCCCTCGAGGATGCCCGCCAGCGTGCCGCCGCTGGCCAGGTCGACGTAGGGGTAGCCGAAGCTGCGGAAGATGTCGCCCACGGCCAGGATGTCGTGGCCCGGGAACGAGACCACCGTGTCGCCGTCGGTGTGCGCGGCGACGACCGGCAGCAGGCGCACGTCCTCGCCGTCGATGTGGATGGACAGCGACGCGTTGTACGTCACCACCGGCAGCGCCTGCTCGGGCGCCGGCATGCCGGGGCTGCCGTCCGCGGCGGGATTCGGGTGCTCGAGGCGGTAGCGCAGCTGGTCGCGCGCGAAGATGGTGGCGCCCAGCTTCGCGAAGTTGGCGTTGCCGCCCACGTGGTCGGGATGCACGTGCGTGTCGACCAGGAAGCGGATCGGCTTGTCGGAGACCTTGCGGATGGCCGCGACGAGCTTGTCGGTGAGCGGGGCGAACTGCGAGTCCACCAGCAGGATGCCGTCGGCACCCGCGAGCACGCTGATCGTGCCGCCCTGGCCTTCCAGCGTCCAGAAGTCGGGGGCCAGCTGGGTGGTCTTGATCTCCACCTTGCTGAAGTCGGGCGCGCCCTGGGCGAAGGCCGCGGCGTTGAACATCAGGCCGGCGGCCAGGGCGACGAACGAGATGGCGTGGCGTGTCATGTCAGGAAGGATGGCAGGCGGGACGGCCATCCTACGGCAGCCCGCGCCCGCGGTGAAGACAGGGTCTATCGCGCGAAGTTGACGTCCAGCGCCACCTGCACCTCGTCGGCCGAGCCGGCCGAGCAGTGCATGCGCTTGACGGCCCCTTGCACGTACTTGGTGTATTCCTTCGGACCGGACAGGAAGGCCACGTCGGTCACCTGGCCGCCGCGCACCGTCAGGCGCGTGTGTACCGTCCCGACGATGCCCACGCGGTCGACCGCCTCCTCCAGCACCTGGGCCAGCACCGACTGGTAGCCCGGGCAGGCGAGGCTCGCCTCCTGGCGCACGACCACCGGAGTGGGCGCCGGCGCCGGCGCGGGCGGCGCAGCCACCACGGGCGCGGGTGGAGGCTCGGCCGACGTCGCGGTGATGGTGGGCGCGGCCGGCGCGGGCGGCGGCACCACCTCGGGCGGCGGCACGTAGGCTGGCGGGGGGACCGCGGCCCTGGGCTGCTCCACGAGCTTCTCCACCTTGGGCGGCGGCGGGGGCGGCGGGGGCGGCGTCTCCGGGATGATGGCCATCTCGATGGGCTTCTTCACCGCGTCGACCACGTGCTGGGCCAGGCCCGACACCAGCGCCCAGCCGATGAGCACGTGGACGCCGGCGACGACCATCAGGCCCGTGCCGCGGCCCTGCGTCCTCGCCCTGGCGCGCTCCGCGGGACGGGCCAGCTTCGGGAACGGCAGCACCTCGGCCGGGCTGGGCGCGGGACGCGTGGGGATGGGCAGGGGCGCGCGCAGCACGCCCCCGTGCGAATCGAGTACAGCACTCATGTCGTCCTCACTTCGGAATGAATTGCTCGGAGCCGGTGACGCCGACCTTGGTCAGCCCGGCCTGGTTCACCGCCACCATCACGGCGGCGAACGCGTCGTACTTCGCGCGCTGGTCGGGGCGCACGTGCATCTCGGGCTGCTCGGGCAACGCCGCGGCGGCGACCAGGCGCGCGCGCAGGTCGGCCGCGTCGGCCACCGGCGTGCCGTTCCAGGCGAGCGCGCCGGCCGGCGCGATGGCTATCTGCACGACCTCGGGCTTGTGGTCGGCCGGCGGCGGATCGCCCACCGGCAGGTGCAGGTTGACCGCGTGCAACTGCACCGGGATCGTGATGATGATCATCACCAGCAGCACCAGCATCACGTCGATCAGCGGCGTGGTGTTGATGTCGGCCACCGGCAGGTCGTCGACGACGGCGCGGCGCCGCGCACGGGCCTTGTTCGTCATGGCGGTCATCCCTTGGGCGGTGGCTCGGTGATGAAGCCTACGTGCCGGATGCCGGCGCGCTGGCAGGCGTAGAGCACGCGGCCCACGGGTGCGTAGTCGCCGCGGGCGTCGCCGCGGATGTGGATCTCCGGCTGGGGATCCTGCAGCGACACGGCCTTGAGCTTGTCGGCGAGCGCCTCGTCGCCGGCGACGCGGGCGTCGAACCAGTACGTGGCGCCCTTGGCGTCGACCGAGATCACGATGTCTCGGGGCTGGCTCTCGCGCACCTGGTTGCGCAGCTTGGGCAGCGCCACGGGCACGGAGAAGTTCACCACCGGGATCGTGATCAGGAAGATGATCAGCAGCACCAGCATCACGTCGACCAGCGGCGTGGTGTTGATCGCCGACACCGCCTGGTCCTCGCCGGCGGCGGCGGGCAGGTTCATCGCCATGTCAGGCCACCGCGCCGGCCAAAGAGCCTGAGGCCGCGCTCGCGTTCGCGGTCGCGCTCGACGCCGGGCCGGAACCCAGCAACACGGCATGCAGCTCGCTGGAGAAGTCGCGCACGTCGTCCAGCACCGAGCTGTTGCGGCGCAGGAGGAAGTTGTAGCCCAGCACCGCGGGCACCGCCACCGCGAGGCCCAGCGCAGTCATGATCAAGGCCTCGCCGACCGGCCCCGCCACCTTGTCGATGGAGGCCTGGCCCGCCAGGCCGATGGCCGTCAGCGCGTGGTAGATACCCCAGACCGTACCGAACAGGCCGACGAAGGGCGAGGTCGAGCCGACCGTTGCCAGGAAGCTCAGGCCCACGGACAGGCGCCGCTGGACGCGTTCGGTGGCCCGGTGCAGCGTGAGGTCGACCCAGTCGTTGAAGTCGACCTTGGCGTGCAGGCCACCGTGCCGGCGGGTGGCGTCCAGCCCGGACTCGGCGATGTCGCGGAACGGGCTGGCCGCGTCCAGCTTGCCGACGCCGGCCTGCACGGTGCCCGCATCCCAGAACGTCGTCGCGGCCGCCTTCGCGTGGCCGACTATGCGCCATTGCTCGAGCGCCTTGGTGACGATCACGTACCAGCTGCCGGCGCTGAAGGCGGCCAGGATCAGCAGCACGGACCGGGCGACCGCGTCGCTGCCTTGCCACAGCGCGGCCACGCCGTACGGGTTGCCGCCGTCACCCTGTGCATGCGCGAGCGGCCAGGCCAGCAGGCCGGCGGTCGCGGCCAGGCCGCGGACGGTTCGGGAGGAGAGCTTCGAGATCATGGGCGTTGCGTGGGGGTGGTTGACCCCGGCCCAGGTCGCAGCTTCCGTGCCACGCGGACCGCATGAGCTTCCGCGGTGGCGCTGCGGCGCACCACCCCTCTCGCGCGCCCGTGCCCCGCGAGTTCGCGCGAGCGCCTCACGCGTGCACGCGGGCGGGCGCGCCCTGTTGGATAGGCAGCGCGCGTTGCTGGATTCAGTGCACGCGGCTGCGCGGCTCCCGACTATGCCGTCCCGAGGTTCTGCGCGAAGAACGCCAGCGTCCGCTGCCAGGCCAGGGCCGCCGCCTTCGCGTCGAAGCGCGGCGTGGTGTCGTTGTTGAACCCGTGCTCGACGCCGGGATAGACGAAGCCCTCGTGCTTCACGTGCGCGGCCGTCAGCGCGGCGTCGTACGGCGGCCAGGTGGCGTTGACGCGCTGGTCGTTGCCGGCGAAGTGCAGCAGCAGCGGCGAGCGGATGCGCGGCACGTCGGCGAGGTCGGGCGCGGTGCCGTAGAACGCGGCGCCGGCGTCGAGGTCGGGCCATTGCGTGGCCAGCCAGTTCACCACCGTGCCGCCGAAGCAGAAGCCCACCGCGCCCACGCGTCCGTTCCGGTGCCGGACCGGTCGAGAATGTCGACCCACCTGCCACTCCTGCCGGACACCGTGACGATCCACCCCCTCGCTGCCGCCGACGCCGCCGCCATCTCCGCCCTGCTGCCCGATCTCGGCTACGACGCGACGGCCGAACAAATCGTCCGGCGCCTCGCCCGCCTGCGCGAGTGGCCGGACCAGGACGCGTTCGTCGCCATCGTCGACGGCGCGATCGTCGGGCTGTGCCATGTGCAGGGCGTGCGCCTGCTCGTGAGCGAGGGCTACGTCGAGATCCAGGCCCTCGTGGTCTCGGCCGCCTGCCAGGGCCAGGGCATCGGCAGGCGGCTCGTCGCGCACGCGTGCGAATGGGCGTTCGCGCGCGGGTACGAGCGCGTGCGCCTGCGCTCGGGTGTGCAACGCGAGGGGGCGCATACGTTCTACGAGCACCTGGGGTTCGAGAAAGCGAAGGCCAGCCATGCGTTCGAGCTGCGCAGGGCCGCCCCTGCAGGGTAGTCAGACCTCCAGCCACTCCTTGCGCACCGCGGCGTTCGCCCTGAGTTCGGCAGGCGTCCCCTCGAACACCACCCGCCCGTGCCCCATCACCACGCAGCGCTGCGAGATCTCCAGCGCGATGGTGAGCTTCTGCTCGATCAGCAGCACCGACAGCCCGCGCGCCTTCAGCGCCAGCAGGTAGTGCGCGACCTGCTCCACGATCCTGGGCGCCAGGCCCTCGGTGGGCTCGTCGATGATGATCAGCTCCGGGTCGCCCATCAGCGAGCGGCACAGGGTGAGCATCTGCTGCTCGCCGCCGGACAGCACGCCGGCCTCCGTGTGCTGGCGTTCGCGAAGGCGCGGGAACATCGCATACATGTCCTCGAAGCTCCAGCGCGCGGCCTTGGCGCCCGACTTCTGGCCCAGCTGCAGGTTCTGGTGCACCGTCAGGCGCGGGAAGACGTCGCGGTTCTCGGGCACGTAGGCGATGCCGCGATGGGCGATCTCGTAGGGCTTCAAGCCGGCCAGCGGCCGGCCCTTCCAGGTGGCGGCGCCCTGGGTCTCGACCAGGCCCATCACGGCCTTGGCGGTGGTCGAGCGGCCGGAGCCGTTGCGGCCCAGCAGCGCCACGATCTCGCCCGGGGCCACCCGCAGCGTGACGCCGTGCAGCACGTGGCTCTTGCCGTAGAACGCATGGAGATCGTCGAGCCGCAGCATCACGCCAGCCCTTGCGCATCGACGGCGCCGAGGTAGGCCTCCTGCACGCGCGGGTCGGCGCGCACGGCCTCGGGCGTGTCGAAGGCGATGACCTCGCCGTAGACCAGCACCGCGATGCGGTCGGCCAGGCCGAAGACGACGCCCATGTCGTGCTCCACGGTCAGCAGGGTCTTGCCGGCCGTGACCTCGCGGATCAGCTGCAGGAAACGGCGCGTCTCGCTCTGGCTCATGCCGGCGGTGGGTTCGTCCAGCAGGAGCACGTCGGCGCCGCCGGCGATGGTCAGGCCGATCTCGAGGGCGCGTTGCTCGGCGTAGGTGAGGTTCATCGCCAGCACGTCGCGCCGGCGTTCCAGCCGCAGCATCGCCATCACCTCCTCGGCGCGCTCGTTGGCGTCGCGCAGGCTGGCGAGGAAGCGCCAGAACGCGTAGCGATAGCCCAGCGACCACAGCACCGCGCAGCGCAGGTTCTCGAACACCGACAGGTGCGTGAACAGGTTGCTCACCTGGAAGCTGCGCGCCAGGCCCCGGCGGTTGATGCGGTGCGGGGCCAGGCCGTCGATGCGCGCGCCACCCAGCAGGATCTCGCCCGAGCTGGGCGCGAAGCGGCCGCTGATGAGGTTGAACAGCGTGGACTTGCCGGCGCCGTTGGGCCCGATGAGCGCCACGCGCTCGCCCGCGTTCACCTTCAGGGTGGCGCCGCGGATGATCTCGGTCTTGCCGAAGCGCTTGCGCACGTCGCGCAGCTCCAGCGCGACGCGGTCGGCGATGTCGCTCATGTCCCCTCCCGGCGCTTGAGCTCGCGCTCGATCTCGGCCTGGGCCGCGTCCCAGCGCACGCGAAAGCGCCGCCGCACCGCCTCGAAGGCCGTCGCGCCGACGGCCAGCAACAGCGCCGCGCCGACCCAGGCGGCAGCGCCCTTGGCGTTCAGCATCACGCCGCCGAACTTCATCACCGGCCCCAGCGCCTCGTTGAGCTGCAGGTGGTAAAGCATCTCCACCATCGCGCTCGCGCCCGTGAACGCGAGCGCCCCCGCGAGCGCGAGCGCGAGGTAGCCCGGCAGCAGCGCGCGCAGCCTGCCGAACGCCGCCAGCCGCAGGTTGGCCAGCACCAGCCCGGCGACGCCGGCCGGCGCGTACATGACCATCAGCACGAACGCGAAGCCCAGGTACAGCAGCCAGGCCTTGGTGAGCTCGGACAGCACCACCGTGGCCAGCACCATCAGCACGCCGCCGATGATGGGGCCGAAGAACGCGGTGGATCCGCCGAGGAAGGTGAACAGCAGGTAGGCGCCGGAGCGCTGCGCGCCCACCACCTCCGCCGTGGCGAGCTCGAAGTTGATGCCCGCGAGCCCGCCCGCGATGCCGGCGAACAGGCCCGCGATCATGAACGCGAACCAGCGCACCCGCTGCGTGTCGTAGCCGATGAAGGCGACGCGTTCCGGGTTGTCGCGCACGGCGTTGAGCATGCGGCCCAGCGGCGTGCGCGTGAACGCGAACATCAGCGCGGTGCAGGCGAAGCAGTACAGCGCGATCAGCCAGTACACCTGGATCTGCGGGCCGAAGCTGATGCCCAGCACGGCCGGCGGCACGACGCGGTTGCTCGTGATGCCGGCCTCGCCGCCGAAGAACTCCGGCAGCATCAGCGACATCGAATAGACCAGCTCGCCGATGCCGAGCGTGATCATCGCGAACGTGGTGCCCGACTTGCGCGTGGTGACGAAGCCGAGCAGCGCCGCGAAGACCAGGCCCGCCAGGCCGCCCACCAGCGGCACCAGGCTCACCGGCAAATGCAGCGTGCCCGCGCCCACCTTGTTGAGCGCGTGCACGGCCAGGAAGCCGCCCAGGCCGCTGTAGACCGCGTGCCCGAAGCTGAGCATGCCGCCCTGCCCCAGCAGCATGTTGTACGACAGGCAGGCGATGATGGCGATGCCCATCTGCGACAGCAGCGTCTGCGACAGGCTGCTGGAGAAGACGAGCGGCGCGAGCAGCAGCACCAGCGCGTAGCCGCCCCACGTGAGCCAGCGGCCCACGTTATATGGGCGGAAATGATAAGTGACAGCCCCCCGTCCGGCGGGTACGCCGTCCACCCCCCCGAGGGGGAGCCGGCCTTGCTTGGGGCGGCCCGGCGCGGCGTCCGGCTCAGCGCGCTCAGTCATCGCGCGTCCCGAACAGCCCGCGCGGCCGGAAGATCAGGATCAGCACCAGCAGCAGGTAGGGCAGGATGGGCGTCACCTGCGCCAGCGTGAGCTTCATCAGCGGCCAGGCCACGCTGTCGGGCGAGACCGTCCAGCCGAGCGCCGAGGCCGCGTTCGCGAGCGACTTGTCCACCGTCAGCGGCACCGTCTGCAGCAGCCCGATCAGCAGCGAGCCGACGAAGGCGCCCACCAGGGAGCCCGTGCCGCCGACGACCACCACCACGAACAGGATGGAGCCCACCGCCGCCGCCATGGCGGGCTCGGTGACGAAGGTGGTGCCCCCGATCACGCCGGCCAGGCCGGCGAGCGCGCAGCCCGCGCCGAAGACCAGCATGAACACGCGCGGCACGTTGTGGCCCAGCGCCTCGGCCATCTCCGGATGCGTCAGCGCCGCCTGGATGACGAGGCCCACGCGCGTGTGCCTGAGCAGCAGCCACAGCGCCAGCAGCATCAGCAGGGCCACCCCCATCATGAACGCCCGCGTGGCCGGGAAGGTGGTGCACGCCGCGTGCACGCAGAGGCCCGCGTCCGCGCGCCCGAGCACGAGCGACAGCCCCGTGGCGCCAGCCTGCACCAGCGTGAAGGCCGGCTGCGCGAGCACCGCGGGCGGATCGAAGGCCACCGGCGCGCGGCCCCAGACCACCTGCACCACCTCCAGGATCAGGTAGCTGAGCCCGAAGGTGACCAGCAGCTCCGGCACGTGGCCGAACTTGTGGACGCGGCGCAGGCAGGCGCGTTCGAACACGGCCCCGACGAATCCCACCACCAGCGGCGCCACGAGCAGCGCCGGCCAGAAGCCGACGATGCGCGAGGTCTGGTAGCCCACGTAGGCGCCCAGCATGTAGAAGCCCGCGTGCGCGAAGTTCAGCACGCCCATCATCGAGAAGATGAGCGTGAGGCCCGAGCTGAGCATGAACAGCAACAGCCCCGCGCTGAGGCCGTTGAGGAGGTTGACGACGACCTGGTCCACGACGGGATCAGGGACGCTTCATCTGGCAGGAGGTGGGCGTGCTCGCCACGTAGGAATCGTAGTGCGCCACCGGCGCGAAGGTGTAGCCCGTGTTCTCCACCGAGTACGGATTCTTCGCGTCCGTCTTCTGCCACACCGAGATCCACAGGTCCTGCTGCAGCTGGTGGTCGGTCCTGCGCATCTCGATGTCGCCGTTGTAGCTCTTGAGGCGCAGGCCTTCCAGCGCCGCGGCCACCTTCACCGGGTCGGTGGATTTCGCCTTGGCCATCGCCTCCGACAGCAGCTGCAGCTCGGTGTAGATGTCGGCCACGTAGAAGTCGTCGTTGAACTTCGCCTTGAAGTCGTCCTGCAGCTTGCGGATGGGGCCGCCCATGTTCGGGTGGCCGTAGCCCACGAAGTAGATGCGGCCCGCGGCGCCGGCGCCCAGCGAGGTGGGCGTGCCGGAGTTGTTGGCGTAGTAGGTGAAGAACTTGACGCTGAGCCCCGCC
>Ga0210384_10001788_pt1 | contig 27815 bp, 30 predicted proteins | sample IncBWH2MmetaG_FD_160574 | JGI IMG/M metagenome (GOLD analysis project Ga0210384, IMG submission 160574) | Forest soil microbial communities from Barre Woods Harvard Forest LTER site, Petersham, Massachusetts, United States - Inc-BW-H-2-M | ecosystem: Environmental > Terrestrial > Soil >...
CGGCACCTCCACGCCGGATCGTCGTGATCGAGGATCACGCCGATTCGCGCGAGGCGCTCCAGATACTCCTGACGCTCGATGGCCACCACGTCGAGGTGGCAGCGGACGGGCGCGCCGGCCTCGGCCTCATCCTTGGCGCGCAGCCTGAGGTCGCCCTGATCGACGTGGGTCTGCCCGAGCTCGATGGCTACGAGGTCGCCCGCCAAGTGCGGCGAACGCCGGGGAGCACGATGATCCGACTGATTGCCTTGACCGGGTACGGCCAATCCTATGACCGAGCCCGAGCCCAGGAGGCAGGATTTGATCTGCACTTGACGAAGCCGGTTGATCCAAGGGAACTCCGGAGGGTGCTCGGGGTGGTCTAGACCGATCTCGGAAAATCTCACCGCGAACTTTCTTCCCCGCCCCGCGCATACACGCCTTCCGGCAGCTTGTAGCTGCGCGTTTTCCCGCTCACGACGGCGCGGCTCGAATCTTGCCATGTCGCTTGGGTGTGAAACCAGCACCGGGCGGCATCCGGCGGCGCTCAGGCGTTCTCTCAGTGGTCGTGAGGTGGCGCCAGCGAGCGGCGCCGGGCGGGGTGGCGGAGTTCTTCCGGGGCTTCGCCCGCACGAGCTCGCAGTCCCTGGGCTCGCCGTGGGCGTTCGCGGGCGCCATCGCCGTCGTCGGTGCCTGGGCGGTCTTGGGCCCCCTCTATCACTACTCGGACACGTGGCAACTCGTGATCAACACGGGAACGACCATCGTGACCTTTCTGATGGTCTTCCTGATGCAGAACACCCAGAATCGAGATTCGAAAGCCATCCAGCTCAAGCTCGATGAGCTGCTTCGTGGCGTGCAAGGCGCGCGGACCGGGCTGGTCCGGTTGGAGGGACTCACCGAGGCCGAGCTGGTCGCACTCGAGAAGGAGTTTGAGGCGCTCAGGCGGCCGCCGCCGCCGCGCCCGGAACCAGAGGCTCAGCAGTCCGCCGCTATCCGGGATCCCTCGTTCATTCGGTAGGGACTACTCGGTAGTCGCTACTCATGATTCGGAGCTCCAGTGCGGTGCCGCCTGGAAACCCACACATCTGTGCGCGTCCTGGCTCGGTACGCGTTTTGCTCAGGCATGCAGACCAGGACGAGGACGGCGGACGCAATTAATCCTGCAACACCATGACGAGGAGACTGCGATGCGTAGTCTGACCAATGCCCTGGCGGTGCTGGGAATCGTGCTTCTGGCGCTGACCGGCTGCCAGTCCATGACGGGAGAGACGGCCGGAGAAAACATCGACGATACGTCGATCACGACGGCGGTCAAGACCAAGCTGGCCGCGGACAAAGCCGCGACGTTGACGCAGGTCGGGGTGGAGACGAATCTTCGGACCGTTCATCTGACCGGGGTCGTGGCGAGCGACGCGCTTCGTCAGCGGGCTGGTGACTTGGCCAGCAGTGTCAAAGGCGTGCGCGAAGTGAAGAACGACATCCAGGTTCGACCATAGGCATACACCGTCACCCACGGAGGTAAAACCGACCTACTGGAGGGCAGACGCCCCATCGCGCCCCCGCGATGGGCTAGTCTGTACTCGCGTGCTTGATGCAACGGAGCGATCGAGATATGGCCGCGACCCGTCCAGCCCACCGCGCGCTCGTGATCGTGGTCATTCTGGTCTTGGTCGGCTGCGTGCCGACGGTGAGCACGATTGGGGGTCACACCGAAGCGGAGCTCCAGCAATGGGCCGACCAGGCTCGAGACTTGTGCCTGGAACGGACGAAGCACGCACCTCGGTATCCGTTCACCACCGACGGGTGCACGCTGTGGCCTGATTGCACCTGGCAACTGTGCTGCGTCGTTCACGACATGCAGTACTGGTGCGGCGGCAGCGCGGCGGAGCGGCTGCGGGCCGATCAACGGTTACGATCTTGTATTGCCGAGCACGGCGGAGGCGTCGGCCTCGCACGGCTCGCCTACTGGGGGGTTCGAGCGGGCGGCCATCCGCTGCTCCCGGTGTATTGGCGCTGGGGCTACGGTTGGCCGTGGCCGCGGGTTTATTCCGGCGCACAGGACGACTGAGGAGACCTTCAGGTCGGCCCCGGCCTCGGGATCAGAGGCGGCGCAGCTCTTGGATGCGATCCCCGGTGGCGGGATGGGTGATGAGAAAGCCGCCGCCTCCGTCAGGCCCGGCGGTGTTCATCAGCCACGTGAGGGTGTTGATCATCACGTCCTTGGACCGGCCTATGCGTTGGAGGAGCTCCACGCCGTGGCGGTCGGCAGCATACTCCTCGCTACGACTGTAGCTCCGCGTGATGAGCGTGCCGGCGATCGGGGCGATCTGGCCCGCTCCTGGGATGATCTGGTCGAGGATCACCGCCCCGATGCCGAGGCCGGTGCGCCTGCGGCTTGGCGACGTGCCCGAGGTCCTGGTGGGCCGCCTCGTGGGCGAGCACGGCCAGGGGCTGGTCGTCGTTGGCCTTCTCAAGCAGGCCGGTGGTCACGTAGAACCGCGGCCGGACGACGCCGGCGCCGTGGTGGTTCCGATCGCGCAGCCCGTCAGCAGAGCCGCCACCACCAAAGCGCCGGCGGTCGCCCCCGCTCTTATCGGGCCCGGGTCACGCGGGCCGGCCGGATGGCGTCCTCGCCCGCCTGCAGCGTCGACGTCACCTGGTCTTTCGCCGAGTCGAACATCTCCTCGGCGGTGGACTGCACGGATTGGAGCGTGTCGGCCGCGGCCACGCGGGCTCCACGGGTCTTGGTATCCGCGAAGCGACGGATCTCCTCGCCCCAGACCCAGACCGCGATGCCCCCCACTACGGCTCCCAGCAGGAATCGACTCAGCATGACGTTCTCCTTGTGAGACGGCTCACGGTGAGGCGGCTCACGCCGCCTGCTGTCGAATGCGCCATTCGACGCCGGCGCTCCGATTGATCAGATGCCCACACGGGTCCAGCGTGATGACGAGCGCCTCGCCACGCTCACGCCAGTCCTCGATCGCCCGGAGGGCGTTGCACGTCGCACAGTACATGGCCGGGAATCCATTCATCGCGGGTCTCCTTTCCCAGGGCGTTCCGCCGCGCCGGTCTTGGCGCAGTCGGGGCACATCTCGAGGTCGGCGTCGTAGGCGATGCCGTGGATCGGGCAGCGCGTCATCGGCCGAGGCACCGGGCGCCGATCGCGGAGCCACCGCCCGACGCCGATACCGGCCGCGACCACGAGCACCGCCGTCGCGACCCGCTGCGCTGCGATGGGGACGGTCATCTAGAGGCGTCCGGAGAGCAGCAAGATGATGAGGACCAGGAGCACGAGCCCGGCTCCGCTACTCGGGTAGTAACCCCAGCCCGAGCTGTACGGCCAGGTCGGCAGGGCCCCGACGAGGATCACGATCAATAGGATGAGCAAGATAAGTGACACGTCAGTCCTCCCTTTGGCGGCTCGTTGATCTGGTGTCGGCGGGCGACGGGGATGACCCGCCGCCCGCCTTCGATGGGCGACGACTACCGGTTACGCTCGCCCTGCCCACCGCCCGGCTGCGGGTTGCGGCCCGGCTCCTGCTGCTGCTGACCCTGCCGCTGCTTGTCCTTGTCCTGCCCGGGCTGGCCGTGACCGGGCTGGCCCTGCCCCGGCTGACCCTGTCCTGGCTGCTGGCCCTCGCGTCCCTTCTCCTGGGTGGTCATCGTTGCGTCTCCTTTCTTCCCGTCCGCATCAGCGGTTCCGGGATTTCCGCCGCCGCGGGATGCGGGCCCCCGCCTGGCGAGCCTCGCTCAACGCGATGGCGACGGCCTGCTTGCGCTTGCGAACCTTCGCTCCCGAGGACGAGCGGAGCGCGCCTCGCTTGTATTCGCGCATCACCGTCCCGATCTTCCGGCGACCCGTCCTGGCCATCGGCTGGCTACTTGTTGAGGGCCAGTTCGTTCTTGACCGACTTCACGCCGGGGACGTTGCGGGCCACCTCGGAAGCCTTGGCGCTCGCCATGATGGATGGGACCTCGCCGGTCAAGGTCACGACACCGCTGTCGGTGCGCACGTCCACCTTCTTGAGCTGCGTGTCACGGGACAGCCGTCCCTCGACCGCCTTGGCGATGTCCTTGTCGTTCGCGTCCACCGCCTTGCGGGCCATCGGCGCCACCACCTGAAGATCGTTCTTCACCGACTGGACGCCCTCGATGCCCTGAGCGACTTCCGCCGCCGCGGCCTTGGCCTCGGCTGAGTCGACCTTGCCGCGCAGGTTCACGACGCCCTTCTGGGTGTCGACGCTCACCTGGGTGCCCTTCACGCGATCGTCCGCGAAGAGAGCGATCTTCGCCTTCGAGGTGATCCAGCTGTCGCTGACCACCGTCTTGGTTTCCTGGGTCGCGCTCTTGGCCTTGTCCGTCATGTCGGCCGCGCGCGCGGTGAAGGGGGCGGCCGCGAGGAGCGCGGTGACTATCGTGGTCGTCATCATCGTTCTGCCGTGCTGCATGGCTGTTTCCTCCTTAGGAGCGAGTGGTGGTTGATCGCCTAGCGCTGCGCTCTGGGCAGCGGCGGCGGGGGCGGGGGAGTGCTGCCAGCGGGAACCCACGCCCAGTAGTGAGGCGACGTGCTACTACCGTCGCCATAGAGCTGCCAGCGGCCCTCCGGATAGCTCACGACCCGTTCCGCCGGCTGAACCACCACCGCGGTGGGGGTCGGGACCACCTTCTCGGTCTCGGACCGGTAGACGCAGCCGCTCACGCTCGCTCCGATCAGCAGGGCGGTACCCGTCAGGACCGTGAATCGCTTCGTCGTGTTGATCATGAGCTGCACGGGGTGGTCCGCCCCCGCGTCGCGATCGCCGCGCTCGGGCTCGCGCTCGTTGCCGCGGTCCTGGCGATCGCGACCGTCACGATCCGGATCCTGGAGATCCTTGCGCCCGATGCGCGGCGTCGGATCTCTTCTGGTCTCTCGATTCATTTGGTGTCTCCTCGAGTCGTGTGGTGCGAATCACTTCTCGTGCGCTGCGGTGACACCGTGGGAGGGGAGCAAGCGATGTGCCACGCCGCAAAGGCGCGGAGAACAACGCCGATCGGCCACGAAGCGCGAACGCGACTTGACCGAGGCCGGTAAGGAGTGCTGCGTAGTTTCTTCCGCCGCGGCGCGGGCTCGAGGCCACGCGCCGCGGGGTCGGGGGCAGGGGCTAGCGCTGGCCGCGGGCCAGCGCTCGGTCCCGCTCTAGGCGAGCCAGACCGACTTGATGTTCACGAACTCGCGGATGCCGTACTCGGACAGCTCGCGGCCGTAGCCGGAGCGCTTGATGCCGCCGAAGGGCAGGCGCGCATCCGATTTCACGACCGAGTTGACGAAGATGGCGCCCGCCTCGATCTCGGCGGCCAGGCGCTCCGCGCGGGCGCGATCCTTGGTCCAGAGGGCGGCGCCGAGGCCATAGGGCGAGTCGTTGGCGAGCCGGATCGCGTCGGCCTCGTCCTTGGCGCGGACGACCGCCGCGACCGGACCGAACGTCTCCTCGTCGAACGCGGGCATCCCGCGGTCCACCGCGGCGAGCAGCGTCGGCGGGTAGAAGGCGCCCTTGCCGGCCGGGATCTTACCGCCCAGCACCGGCTGGGCGCCGCGCTTGATCGACTCCTCCACCTGCCGGTGGAGCTGGTCGCGCAGATCCTCGCGCGCCTGCGGGCCGACCTGGGTGTCGCGCGCGGTGGGATCTCCCATGCGGTGGCCCGCCAGCTCGGTCTTGAAGCGCTCGATGAAGCGATCGGCGACGGCCTCGACCACGATGAATCGCTTGGCCGCGATGCAGCTCTGGCCGCTGTTGATGAGCCGCGCATCCGCGGCCGCCCGCGCCGCCGCGGGCAGGTCCGCGTCGGCCAGGACGATGAATGGGTCGCTGCCGCCCAGCTCCAGCACCGTCTTCTTGAGGTTGCGACCCGCGCGCTCGGCGACCGCGATGCCCGCGTGCTCGCTGCCGGTCAAGGTGACCGCGACGATGCGAGGGTCGTCGATCAGCGGGGCCACCGCCCGTGAGCCCACCAGCACGGTGCGGAAGAGCCCGTCCGGGAAGCCGGCCTCCCGGAAGACGGCCTCGATGTGGAGCGCCGAGCGGGGAACGTTGGAGGCGTGCTTGAGCAGTCCGGCATTGCCGGCCATCAGCGCGGGCGCCGCGAAGCGGAAGACCTGCCAGAACGGGAAGTTCCAGGGCATCACGGCGAGCACGACCCCGAGCGGATCGAAGCGGACGTAGCTCTTCGCCGCTTCCGTCTCGCGGAGCTGCGGCGAGAGAAACGCTTCCGCGTGCTGGGCGTAGTAGTCGCAGGTGGCCGCGCACTTGTCGATCTCGGCTTCGGCCTGGACGATGGGCTTGCCCATCTCGCGAGTCATCGTGAGCGCGTACTCGCCGCGCCGGCGCCTCAGCACGCGGGCCGCTTCCCGCATCAGCGCGGCCCGCTCACCGAAGGGGCGGGTCCGCCACTCGAGGAACGCCGCGTGGGCGCGGGTGAGGATCTGCTCCGTCTCGGCCGGAGACGTCTCCTCGAGGGTCTCGATGATCTCACCGGTGGCGGGATTCACGGCCTGTATGCTCATCGTGGGGCCTCCCTGGTTGTCGCTCTCCAGGGGCATGGTGAGCGCTCGATCGACGCGAGGCAAGTCCGGCTCAACTGGCCGCGTCATGTCCGCCGGCGTAGACTGACCCACGGGAGGCGACCATGAGAGCGTCCGACCTGATCGTGCGCTGCCTGGAAAACGAGGGCGTTCGCTACGTGTTCGGGGTGCCCGGCGAGGAGATCCTCGACGTCATGGACTCGCTCGCCGATTCGCCGATCCGCTTCATCCCGACGCGCCACGAGCAGGGCGCCGCGTTCATGGCCGACGCCTACGGGCGACTCACCGGTCGGGCCGGCGTCTGCCTCTCCACCCTCGGGCCCGGCGCGACCAATCTCGCCACCGGGGTGGCCGACGCGAATCTCGATCACGCCCCGCTGGTGGCGATCACCGGGCAGGCCGGCCGCGACCGCATCCACAAGGAATCGCATCAGTACGTGGACATCGTCGAGGCCTTCCGCCCGCTCACGAAGTGGAACACCCGCGTGGAGATGCCCGGAGTGGTCCCCGAGGTCATCCGCAAGGCCTTCAAGGTGGCCGAGTCCGAGAAGCCGGGCGCCTGCCACCTCGAGGTACCGGAGGACGTGGCGGAGGAGGCGGTCGCGGGCGAGCCGCTCTCCACCGAGCGGGCCCGCCGGCCCTCTCCGGATCGGGTCGCCCTGCACGCGGCGGCGCGTCTCATCGAGCGCGCGTCGTTCCCGCTCATCTTCGCGGGCAACGGGGTGATCCGCGGCGGAGCCTCCAAGGAGCTGCGCGCGCTGGCGCGCTCGCACGGCATCCCGGTGGTGAACACGTTCATGGCCAAGGGCTCGATGCCGTACGACGACCCGCTGTCCCTGCTCTCGGCCGGGCTGCAGGCGCGCGACTACGTGGCGTGCGGCTTCGAGAAGGCCGATCTGATCATCGCGGTCGGCTACGACCTGGTCGAGTACGCGCCCAAGTTCTGGAACCCGGAGCGCAAGAAGCCCATCATCCACATCGACTTCACCCCGGCGGAGGTCGACGGCTTCTACCAGCCCGCGGTCGAGGTGGTGGCGGACGTGCGCGAGGCCCTCGAGCTGCTCAACGACCTCGTGAAGGGCCAGAAGGACCCGGCGCCCTTCCGGGAGCTACGCCGCTACATCCTGGAGCAGCTCGAGGAGGGTGCGGAGGACGACGCCTTTCCGATCAAGCCGCAGCGCATCCTGCGCGAGCTGCGCCGCGGCCTGGCGCGCGACGACATCTTGATCTCCGACGTGGGCAGTCACAAGGTCTGGATCGCCCGCACCTTCCCGGCCTACGAGCCCAACAGCGTGCTGATCTCCAACGGCTTCGCCGCCATGGGCATCGCGGTGCCGGCCGCGGTGGCGGCCAAGCTGGTGCATCCGGAGCGCCGGGTGGTGGCGGTGAGCGGCGACGGCGGCTTCCTCATGAACGCGCAGGAGCTGGAGACCGCCCACCGTCTGGGGCTCGCCTTCGTCAACGTGATCTTCCGCGACGGCGGCTACAACCTGATCCAGTGGAAGCAGCAGACGCGGAACGGCCGCGAGACCGGCGTGGAGTTCGGCAACCCCGACTTCGTCACCTTCGCCCAGGCCTTCGGCGCCAAGGGCTTCCGGGTGGAATCGGCCCGGGACCTCGCCCCGATGCTGGCCCAGGCCTTCGCCTGGCCGGGCGTGAGCGTCGTGGACGTGCCGGTCGACTATCGGGAGAACCCGAAGCTGACCGCGCGCCTGGGCCACCTCGTCTGCCCGATCTGACGGTCACATCTCCACGATCCCGTCGCCGACGCGCTCGAGCCGCTCCAGGACCAGCGGATCGTGCCCGGGCAGCACCAGGTCCTCCGACGAGGCCAGCTCGCGGATTCGCGTGAAGGCCGAGTACATCCGCGGCAGGTCGTGGAGCGTGTTGAACGGGATACGCTCGGCGAAGTTGCGGTAGTAGTGCGAGGCGTCCGAGGCGACCACCGCCTGGCCGCGCGCGTGCGCCACCGAGACGATCTGCATGCCCGCGGTGTGGCCCCCCACGTGATGGACGGCCACGCCGGGCACGATCTCCCGCGAGCCGTCCACGAAGGAGAGGCGCCGCTCGTAGTTGAGCCGGACCAGCGCGCACACGTCGTCGACCTCGATGGAGTGACGGAACGCGGGCATCGAGGCGTTGCGGCCGGTGTAGAAGGCCATCTCGGAGTCCTGCACGTAGAAGGTGGCGTTGGGGAAGAGCGCGTAGTTGCCCACGTGGTCGTAGTGGAAGTGGCTCACGATCACGTGTTGCACCTGGCCGCAGTCCACCCCGATCTCGGCGAGGCCCTTCGAGGGGCAGCGCAGGAACTGCCGGCCGCGCCGCGTGCCCACGCTCTCGGTGAACCCGAGATCCACCACCACGGTGTCGGTACCGTTGGTGAGCGCCCACACGAAGTAGTCCATGGTCATCGGGCCGGCGTGGTAGTCGCCGTAGAACGCCTCCGAGGTGGTGCACTTGCGGTGGGCGTAGCGCACGGCGTAGATGCGGTACGGCGCGATGGGCATGGTCAAGCCTCCTTTCCCGTGGCAGGATTCTACGCGTTTCGGATCGGCAGTCCACCTGAACCCAGAGGAGGAGTCGTGATGGCCCTACCCACCGCGGTATCCACGTCGCGCGACGAAGTGCGCACGGTCGCTCCCCGGCTGATCGAGCTGACCGAGACCCTGGTCTATCCCGACATCTGGGAGCGGCCCGGCCTTTCCAAGCGCGATCGGAGCCTCATCACCGTCGCGGCCCTGATGGCCCTCTACCGGCCGGACCAGCTCAAGGGCCACACCGAGCGGGCGCTCAACAACGGGGTGACCAAGGAGGAGATCGGCGAGCTCATCACGCATCTCGCGTTCTACGCCGGCTGGCCCAGCGCGATGTCGGCCGCCAAGGTCGTCAAGCAGGTCCTCGAGGAGAAGAAGGCATGAAGGCCGGGTTCATCGGGCTCGGCACGATGGGCGCCAGCATGGCGTCCAACCTCCAAGCGGGCGGTCACGCGCTTCAGGTCAACGACATGCGGCGCGAGGCGGGCGCGCCCCATCTGAAGGCGGGCGCGGTCTGGAAGGACACCCCGCGCCAGGTGGCCGAGGGCGTGGACGTGGTGTTCACCTCGCTGCCCGGGCCGAAGGAAGTGGAGGCGGTCGCCCTGGGCGCCGACGGCCTCATCCAGGGCATGCGGCCGGGCACCGCCTGGTTCGACCTCACCACCAACTCGCCCGCGCTGATGCGCAAGCTCTACCCGATGTTCAAGGAGAAGGGGTTGCACCTGCTGGACGCGCCGGTGAGCGGCGGGCCCAAGGGAGCGAAGACGCGCAAGCTCGCGCTCTGGATCGGCGGCGACCGGGAGGTCTTCGACCGCTACAAGCCGGTGCTCGACGCCATCGGGGACCAGCCCTACTACGTGGGGCCGATCGGGGCGGGCTCGATCGCCAAGCTCGTGCACAACTGCGCGGGCTACGCGGTCCAGACCGCTCTGGCCGAGGTGTTCACGATGGGCGTCAAGGGTGGGGTCGACGCGCTCACCCTCTGGAAGGCAGTCCGGCAGGGCGCGGGCGGCCGCCGGCGCACCTTCGACGGGCTCGCGGATCAGTTCCTGCCCGGGACCTTCGATCCCCCCGCGTTCAGCCTGCGCTTGAGCCACAAGGACGTGTCGCTGGCGGTGGCGCTCGGCCGCGAGCTGGGCGTGCCGATGCGCATGGCCAACCTGGCGCTGGAGGAGCTGACCGAGGCGATCAATCGCGGCTGGAGCGAGCGCGACTCACGCGTGGCCATGCTGCTGCAAGAGGAGCGCGCGGGGGTGAAGATCGCGGTGCCGGTCGAGCAGATTCGCGAGGTGCTGGAGAAAGACGGCCGCTAGAGCGGCCGAATCACGGTGGCGCTCACGCTAAAGACGGCCGCTAGAGCGGCCGAATCACGGTGGCGCTCACGCTAAAGACGGCCGCTAGAGCGGCCGAATCACGGTGGCGCTCAGGCCTTTCTGAAGAACAGCGGCTCCAGCTTGGAAAGGTCTTTCGAGATGGCCATGGTGAGCAGATCGGCGAAGCCCTGCAGGATGATGAGGGCGTTGAGATCGGCGTCGTTCTCGACCACGCCCTTGATGCGATCCAGGATGCCGTCGTTCACCTTCTGGATGTTCTCGTAGTGGGTCTCGAGCTGCTCGAGGCCGAGATCGGGCTCGCCCCCGCGCTTGGCCACGAAGTACTGGCGGAGGAGATACATCGAGACCGAGCGCACGATGGTCTCCTCCGCGGTGGAGAACGGCAGGTGGAAGCGTGCCATCGGCTTGAGGAAGTCCATGTAGGGACAGGGGCTGGTGGCCATGACCAGCCCGAAGATGCCGAAGATCCCGCGCTGGAGCGGGATCTGCTTGACGTAGGTCCGCTCCTCGGTCGTCACGGTGACGGTGGCCTCGGAGCACGAGGCCTTGTCCTTGAAGAACTCCACCAGCGACGACAGGTTGGTGGCCACCGGGCAATAGGGGTGCTCGGCCGGAACGAGTGGGCAGTGGCCGCACTGGTGGTTCTCGAGTCGGGTCCACGCGGGGGGCTGATCGGTGCCGGTCGGTAAAAATGACAGAGTGGCCCGGTCGAGCTCGACGGTGTAGGTCTTGGCGCCCCCGTCCGGGAACGCGAAGTCGTAGACGATCTTGATGTTGCTCACGCGGCCGGTGGCTCTCCTCGTTCGGGGACCCGAATACTCCTGCCTACTCGCGAGGGTAGCGAGCCTTGGGCGGGCCCGTCAATGAATCAGTAGCGCCGGGAATCAGTAGCGCCGTGACCGCCGGTCTGGAAAGGCGCCTGAGCCTGTGCTTACTGGGTGGGGGAATCCTTCTTCCGGGCCAATGCCCGTTGCCACGCGTCACGCTCTGGCGTTCCTCCGCGGTCAGGACCGAGCTTCCCAGACGGCATGCTATCCTCGGCTCGTGGCGTCCGCCCCTGAGTCTGCGGCCGTCGGCCAACCGGCGCCGCACTTCAGCTTGACCTCGGTACAGGGCGGGACCGTCGATCTGTCGGCGTATCGAGGGCGGCGCAACGTCGTCGTCTGGTTCTCGCGCGGCTTCACGTGCCCGTTCTGCCGGGTCTACATGGACGACATGAGCGAGGGCTACGACGCGCTCCGCGCGGCCGGCACCGAGGTCATCCAGGTCGGCCCGAACCTCCTCCAGGCCGCCCGTGTTTTCTTCGGCCCCGTCCCCACGCCCTACCCCTTCGTCTGCGATCCCGAGAAGCGGCTCTTCGCGGTCTACGGACTCGGCAATCGCGGCGCGCTCGAGGCGACGCGCTCGGCGGTGGTCAGCTTCTCGTACGCCTTCACGCATGGCGACACCGGGCCGCAGCTGCGGGGGGCCTGGCTCGACGTGATGAACCGGAACTTCATGCGCCGGCTCCATCACCACGCGATGACCGCGCTCGAGCAGGGACTCTTCCTGGTGGACCAGGACGGCATCATCCGCCACCGGACCGTGGTGGGGCCCACCGATCCCGTCCCCCGAGGGGATCGGCTCGCCGAGATGGTCCGGGACCATTGCCCGGTAGATCCGGGCCCGCCGGCCGCGCCGTAGTAACGGGCACCAGGATCAATATATGGGGTGGTCATTGAATTGAGGCCCACAGTGTCGTATGAGTTGACTCGACCGATGCCAGCTTTCGACCTCGACAGCTTCGTGGGACGCTCGAGGGCCGTGGACCTGGCGGCCATCGACTGGGCGGAGATCCCCCGCCACCCGGTCCCCACCGAAGCCCTTCGCGCGCTGCGCTACATGCAGGACATCGAGAGCCACACCATCATCTATCTCCGCGCGCTGCTGGCCACCCGGGCCATCGACGATCCGGACGTGGCCACGTTCCTGGCCTGCTGGCTCTACGAGGAGACCTTCCACGGCCTGGCGTGGGCCCGGTTCCTCGAGGCGGCCGGCGCGCCGATCGGGACCCGCGCCCGGCCTCGCGGGCAGGAGCCCTGGGCCAAGCGCATCGAGGCGGCCGCCACCGCGATGGTGTCGAAGGCGTGGCCCGACTTCTGCGCGGTGCACATGACCTGGGGCGCGATCAACGAGCTGACCACGCTGACCGGGTACCGCCGCCTCGCGGCGGTCTGTGATCACCCGGTGCTCGCGGATCTTCTCGAGCGCATCATCCTCGACGAGTCGCGGCACTTCTTCTTCTACTATCGCCAGGCCGAGATCCGCATGCAGCGCCCGCGCGTGGCTCGGGTGGCGCGCATCCTGGTGGATCGCTTCTGGGCTCCGGTCGGCAGCGGAGTCCAGCCGGACGGCGAGCTCCTGTTCCTCGCCACCTACCTCTTCGGTGGCCCGGAGGGACGGGCCTCGGCCCGCAAGGTTGACGACACGATACGGCGCCTGCCCGGGTTCGACACCGTGCAGCTCCTGGAGTCGTGGATGGATCGGCACCTGGGGAACGACGGCAGCGGTTCCCCCGTACAACAAGGAGGCTCCAATGGCCACGGCAACCACTGAGAGACCCGTCGATCAGCGCCCCGGGCCCGGGCACTACCGTGCCTACACACCGCGCCCCTTCACCCGGGCCGAGCGCGACTCCGTCACCATCCTGTTCGGCGGCCTGCACTGGCGGGTGGAGCGCATCCTCCAGGCGGTGCTGGAGAACGGCGGGCACAAGGCCCGCGTCCTGCCGGTGGCCACCAAGGATGACCTGCTGACCGGCCGCGAGGTGGCCGACATCGGCCAGTGCTGCCCGACCAGCTTCACCACCGGCAACCTGGTCAACTTCCTGAAGAAGGAGTCGCGCGAGGTCGGCGCGGAGGAAGTGAACAAGCGTTACGTCTACCTCACCGCCGGCTCCTGCGGGGCCTGCCGTTTCGGGCAGTATCACCAGAGCTACGAGCTGGCCCTGCGCAACTCCGGGCTCGACGCCTTCCGCATGTTCCTCCTCGCCCAGGATCAGCTCGACCAGAAGGCGGCGATGGGCGACGGCCTCAACCTCAACCTGCCGGTCACCCTCGGGTGCCTGTGGGCGATCTTCTGCACCGACCTCGTCCAGGATCTCGAGTATCAGGTGCGGCCCTACGAGGTCGTGCCCGGACAGACCGACGCGGTGGTGAAGGAGTCGGTGGAGCTGCTGTACGAGGCGTTCCGCAACCGGCCGCCGCGCGGGCCGTGGCGGTCGGTCGCCTGGTACCTCACCACCGGCTACTTCGCGAAGGTCATGCGGCAGATCCGGCGCAAGTTCGACGGCATCGAGGTGGATCGCCTGCGGGTGAAGCCGATCGTGAAGATCACCGGCGAGTTCTATCTCCAGACCGTGGAGGGTGATCCCAACTACAACATCCACCGGTGGCTCGAGACCGAGGGGGCCGAGGTGTACCCGGCCGGCATCACGGTGTGGATGGACTACCTGCTGCGCCTGGGGCTGCAGCGCTTCGAGGACTACTCGGGCATCGAGAAGGGCGCGCGGCTCAAGCTCGGCCTCGGCCGGACCGTGCAGGCCATCTACCGCGCGACCTTCGCGCGCCTCCGCCGCGCCATGGGCAATCTCCCGCACGAGCTGCCGTACCAGCTCGAGCTGCGCCGACTCGCCGCGCCCTACTTCCACAGCCGCCTCGACGGCGGCGAGGGCGACATGCTGGTGGGCAAGGCGATCTGGGCGCACCAGAAGAAGAAGGCCCACATGATCTGCGAGCTGTCGCCCTATTCCTGCATGCCCAATACGATGTCCATCGGGGCGATGGCGGGCGTGATCGGCAAGTACCCGGATCTCCTCTACGCCCCGCTCGAGATCAAGGGCGACGCGGAGGTGCACGCGCTCTCGCGCTGCCAGATGATCCTCACCGAGGCCAAGAAGCGGGCCCAGCGCGAGTTCGACGAGGCGCTCGCCCGCACCGGCATGACGCTGGACGAGGTGCGCGCCTACCTGGACGCGCACCCGAGGATGAAGCGCGCGACCTATCGGGTGCCGCACATCGGCTGCGCGGGCGTCGCGGCCAACCTGGTGCTGGACGTGGCGCGGAAGGTCGGGCGGCGGGCCACCGCATGAAGCTCATCGGAATGGACGTCGGCTCCACCACCGTGAAGGCGATGGCGATCGAGGACGGGCGCGTGCTCTGGCAGGACTACCAGCGGCACAACACGCGCCAGGCCGAGAAGGTGCTGGAGTTCCTCGGCCGCATGGAGGAGGAGGCGCAGGTCGTCGCGGGGCGCGACCGGGTGTTCTTCACCGGCTCCGGGGCCGGCCTGCTCGGCCCGCTGGTCGGCGCCAAGATGATCCAGGAAGTGGTCGCGGTGGCCGCCTGCGTCGAGAAGCTCCATCCAGACGTCCGCTTCGTTTCCGAGATCGGCGGCGAGGACATGAAGACGATCTTCTTCACGCCGACCGGCACCGGTCGCTCCAAGCAGGTGTACATGCAGTCGGCGTGCAGCGGCGGCACCGGCACCTTCATCGAGAAGACCGCGCGCAAGCTCCAGGTGCCGACCGAGAAGCTCGCCGAGCTGCCCTACGAGGGCATGAGCCTCCACAAGGTCAGCAGCAAGTGCGGCATCTTCGCGGAGACCGACGCGAACAGCCTGGTGAAGACCGGGGTGCCGGTCGAGGAGATCATCGCGAGCCTGTTCGAGGCGGTGGTCTACCAGAACTTGGCCACGCTGACCAAGGGCAACACCCCGTCGCCGGAGGTCCTGCTGCTGGGCGGGCCCAACCTCTTCTTCAAGGGACTGCAGGAGGCCTGGCGTCACCATCTCGCGAAGCTGTGGGAGCAGCGCAAGCTCGCGCTCCCCGAAGGCCGGGACCCGGCGTCCTTCATCACGGTGCCGGCGGAGGCGCTCTACTACGCCTGCCTCGGGTGCGTGGAGATCGGCGGGGGCGAGGCCGATGGCGTCGCGGTGTACGAGGGGCGCGACCGGCTGCGCTGGTGGGTGGAGGAGGGCCAGCAGGAGCAGAAGGCCAAGGCGGGCGGGCGCGCCCTCGTGGCCTGCGCGGCCGACCTGACCTCGTTCGTCGCCGAGTACGACCTCAAGCGCGAGGCGACCGGGCGCGCCGCCGCGCAGCTGTCGGGGCCGGTCCTGGTCGGCTGCGACTTCGGCAGCACCACCGCCAAGGCGGTGGTGCTCTCCCCTGAGCGCGAGATGCTCTTCACGTGCTACGCGCTCTCCAAGGGCAATCCCATCGAGGACGCGCAGGCGCTGTTCCGCCAGGTGCGCGAGGCGGGCTTCGCCGAGGTCGGCGGGCTCGCCCTCACCGGCTACGGCAAGGATCTGCTGAAGGACGTGCTCGGCGCCGACATGGCGGTGGTGGAGACGGTGGCCCACGCTACCGGCACGCTCCACTTCTACCCGGACGCGGACGTGATCTGCGACGTGGGCGGCACCGACGTCAAGATCATGATCCTGCGCCAGGGCACGGTGGCGGATTTCCGGCTGAACTCGCAGTGCTCCTCGGGTAACGGGGCGTTCCTCCAGGGGGTGGCCGAGCGTTACGCGATCCCGCTCGAGGCCTACGCCGAGAAAGCGTTCGAGGCCAAGGCGATGCCGACGCTCGCCATGGGCTGCGGCGTGTTCCTGCAATCCGACATCGTCAACCAGCAGCGCAAGGGCTGGTCCGCCGAGGAGATCATGGCCGCGCTCGCCGCGGTGCTGCCGATCAACGTGTGGATCTACGCGGGCCAGCTCCAGAACCTGAGGGCGGTCGGACGCAAGTTCGTGCTCCAGGGCGGCACCCACCGCAACATGGCGGTGGTGAAGGCCCAGGTGGACTTCATCCGCGGCAAGGTCCCCGAGGCCGACGTCGTCCTGCATCCCTACTCGGGCGAGGCGGGGGCCATCGGGGCGGCGCTCTGCGCGGCGGACTGGCGGCAGGCGAAGCAGCCGAGCCGCTTCCGGGGCTTCGAGGCCATCGCGGCGCTCACCTACACGAGCACGACCGCGGCGGATACGGTCTGCAAGTGGTGCCCGATCAACTGCACGCGCACCTTCATCGACGTGCAGCTCCCCGGCGCGAAGGGGAGGCCGTGGAGCAAGCTGCCGCTCGCGGCCGGGTGGGAGCGGGTGATCAGCGGCAACTCCTGCCCGAAGGGGCTCGTCGAGGACGTCAATGAGCTGCGCGAGGTGAAGGCCAAGCTGGAGGAGGTCAAGCGTGACTACCCTAACGTTGCCGAGATGGTTCGGAAGGACGCGTTCCGCCGCTCCCGCGCGGGATCCGAGGCCGTCGCGGGCTAAGCTCCGGATCGGCATCCCGCGCGTCCTGAACCTCTGGTCCACCCACCAGTTCTGGGTCGGCTTCTTCGGCGAGCTGGGGGTCGAGGCGCGCCAGCTCGTCTTCTCCTCCGACACCTCGGAGGAGCAGGGGCGCCAGTTCGGCAAGGGCCGCGGCACGGTGGACTGCTGCTATCCGGTGAAGTGCATCGCCGGCCACTACGGCGAGCTGATCTTCGGCCAGCGCGAGAAGCTCGACGTGCTCTTCTCCCCGATGATCTACAACCTCCCGTCGTTCCTGTCGGGACACGTGGCCCGCACGCTCACCTGCCCGCGGGTCATGGCCGCGCCCGAGAACGTCAAGGCCGGCTTCATGAAGGAGCGCGACGTGTTCGCCGAGCAGGGCATCCGCTACGCGGCCCCGTTCGTATCGCTCGACGAGCCCCGGCTCGTGCCCAAGCAGCTCTGGGAAGGCCTGGCGGACGTGATCCCCGGGCTCACCCATGAAGAGACCGGGCGCGCGGTGGAGGCGGGGTACCGCGCCCTCACCGAGTTCAACGCCCGCCTGCGGCGCAAGGGGCGCGAGGTGCTCGAGTGGTGCGCCCGCGAGGATCGGCCGTGCCTGCTCGTGCTGGCCCGGCCGTATCACATGGACCCGGGAATCGGGCACGAGATCGAGGTCGATCTCCAGGCCTACGGGTACCCGGTGCTCTGGGCGCAGTACTTCCCGATCGACACCGATCTGATGGACTGGGCCTTCGGCGAGGACGTCCGTGCCGGCCACATCCGGTCGCCGTTCGACATCCGCGACGTCTGGCCGTCCTCCTACAGCAGCAACACCAACGAGATCCTCTGGGGCGCGAAGGCCGCCGCCCGCATGCCCTGGGTCGCGTGCGTGATCCGGCTCGCCAGCTACGAGTGCGGCATGGATCAGCCGACCTACACCCCGGTGCAGCAGATCGTGGAGCGTTCGGGCACTCTCTTCTTCTCCTTCCAGGATCTCGACTCGACCAAGCCCGCCGGATCGGTGAAGATCCGGGTGGAGACCATCACCCACTACCTCGAGAAGTACGCTCGGGAGATTATCCAGAAGAAGAAGGCCGCGATGGGCCCGGGCTGCCCCCTCCTGGCCTCCGCGGAGACCGCGGCCCGCTAGCTCTTTGACAGGGGGTCTCCGGGCCGCCTACACTCGGCGGAGTGACGCCGGTGACTCCTCGCCGCCAGCCTTCCGATCACCCTAGCCGGGGCCGAGCCGCATGATGCGACGGCGCCGGCTGTTCTGGAAGTACACCACCTTCTTCGTCCTGCTGGTCACCGCCGAGCTGCTGGCCAGCGGGATCACCGAGCTCTACTTTTCCTACCAGGAGAACCAGGCCGCCCTCGTCGCCCTGCAGCGTGAGAAGGCCCTGGCCGCGGCCTCCCAGATCGAAAACTTCATCAAGGAGATCGAGCGACAGATGGGCTGGGTCACCCAGCCCCAGCGTGCCGTCGCCGGCACCACCCTCGAGCAGCGCCGCTTCGATTTCTTCCGTCTGCAGCGCCAGGTGCCCGCCATCACCGAGGTCAGCTACATCGACGCCACCGGGCGAGAGCAGCTGCGCGTCTCCCGCCTGGCCATGGACGCGATCGGCGGCGGGGCCGATCTCTCCCGCGATCCGAGGTTCGTCGAGGCGAAGGCGCGACGCGTCTACCGCGGGCCGGTGTATTTCCGCAAGGAGTCCGAGCCCTACATGGCCATCGCGATCGCCGAGGGCGGCCAGGCCGGCGGCGTCACCGCGGCGGAGGTGAACCTCAAGTTCATCTGGGACGTGGTCTCCCAGATCAAGATCGGCCGGGCGGGCCAGGCCTTCGTGGTGGACGGCCGGGGCTCGCTCATCGCCCATCCGGACATCAGCCTGGTGCTCCAGAAGACGGACCTCACCCGGCTCGAGCAGGTGAAGGGCGCGCTGGCGGGTCAGCCCCAGCCCGGCGAGACCACGCCGGACGGCACGATCGCCCGCAACCTCCGCAACCAGCAGGTGCTGACCGCCCACGCCACCATCGCCGGGCTCGGCTGGACGGTCTTCGTCGAGCAGCCGCTCGAGGAGGCCTTCGAGCCGCTGCGCGCCTCGGTGAAGCGGACCGTGCTGCTGCTGATCCTGGGCGTGGTGCTCTCGGTGGGCGCGAGCCTGATGCTCGCCCGCACGCTGGCCCGTCCGATCCGGGCCCTCCAGGCGGGCGCGGCCAAGATCGGCGAGGGCAATCTGACCGACCGCATCGAGGTGAAGACCGGCGACGAGCTCGAGGTGCTGGCCGATCAGTTCAACAGCATGGCGACCAAGCTCCAGGAGTCCTACGCCGGCCTGGAGCGCAAGGTCGAGGAGCGCACCCACGAGCTGCAGGAGGCCCTCGAGCAGCAGACCGCGACCTCCGAGATCCTCGGGGTGATCAGCAGCTCTCCCAACGACCTGTCGCCCGTCTTCGACGCGATCCTCGCGAGCGCGATGCGGCTCTGCGAGGCCCAGACCGGGATGCTTCATCTCTTCGACGGTGAGGCGTTCAAGGTGGCCACCTATCGTGGCACCAGCCCCGAGTTCGTGAGCTTCATCGGCGAGGGCAAATTCATCCCGGGCCCCAAGACCGGCCTCGGGCGGCTCGTCCGCGAACGCTCCGCGATCCAGATGGCGGATATTGCGGCGGATGCGGCTTACGTCGAGCGTGATCCCCTTCGGGTCGCCACCGTCGATCTGCTCGGGGCGCGGACGTTCCTGGCGGTGCCGATGCTCAAGGAGGGCGCGCTGATCGGCGCGATGGTGATCTACCGGACGGTGGTCCGGCCGTTCACCGACAAGCAGATCGACCTGGTCGAAACCTTCGCGGATCAGGCGGTGATCGCGATCGAGAACGTGCGCCTGTTCCAGGAGCTGCAGGCGCGCACCCAGGACCTCTCGCAATCGCTCGAGGAGACCGGCGTCCTCAGCGAGGTCATCCGGGCGGTCAGCTCGTCGCTCGACCTGCGGGAAGTGCTCGACACGGTGGCCCGGCGCGCGGTGGCCCTCTCGGGCGCCGACGGCTGCGGGATCTTCGAGCTCAGTCCGGGGCGCCGGGCCTTCGACGTCCTGGTGAGCCAGGGGCTCAGCCGGGATTTCGTGGCGGGGGTGGCGGGGCTGCCCGTCGACCTCGACGGAGAGAGCACGATCGGGCGGGCCAGCGCGACCGGCGACGCGGTTCAGATTCCCGATGTCCGGGACACCCCGAACTATACCTTCCGATCCGTCTTCCTCGCGGAAGGGTTGCGGTCCGTTCTCACGGTGCCGATGAGCGAGGGCGACGTCGTGCGGGGCATCGTCCTCCTGCGGCGGACTCCCGGAGAATTCGGCGAGCGGGTGGTGAACCTCATGAAGGCTCTGGCCAACCAGTCGAAGGTGGCCATCGCTAACGCGCACCTCTTCCGCGAGATCGAGGAGAAGGGCCGGCAGCTCGAGATCGCCAACCGCCACAAGTCCGAGTTCCTCGCCAACATGTCGCACGAGCTGCGCACGCCGCTCAACGCCATCATCGGCTTCTCGGAGGTGCTCCTGCAGAAGATGTTCGGAGAGATCAACGACAAGCAGGAGGAGTACCTGCAGGACGTGCTCTCGTCGGGCCGTCATCTGCTCTCCCTCATCAACGACATCCTGGATCTCTCCAAGGTCGAAGCGGGACGGATGGAGCTGGAGTTGACCCGATTCGACCTGCCGACCGCGCTGCAGGACGCGCTGATCCTGATCCGGGAGCGGGCCGCCCGGCACGGCGTCGCCCTCGGCCTCGACGTGGACGCGCGCGTGGGTCCGCTGGTGGGCGACGAGCGGAAGATCAAGCAGGTGCTGCTCAATCTGCTGTCCAACGCGGTGAAGTTCACTCCCGAGGGCGGGCGGATCGAGCTGCGGGCGGTGCCGACCGATCACGCGGTGGAGATCTCGGTGACCGACACCGGCATCGGCATCGCCCCCGAGAACCAGGAGATCATTTTCGAGGAGTTCCGGCAGGCGGGCGGCGACTACGCCCACAAGCGCGAGGGAACCGGGCTCGGCTTGACCCTCGCCCGCAAGTTCGTGGAGCTGCACGGTGGGCACATCTGGGTGAAGAGCCAGCCCGGGCAGGGCTCCACCTTCACCTTCTCTCTACCGGAGCGAGCATGGCCGGCGAGCTGATCCTCATCATCGAGGACAACGAGAAGAACCGGAAGCTGGAGCGCGACATCCTGCGCTTCCACGGCTACCAGACCATCGAGGCCGACAACGGGGAAGACGGCGTCGCCCTCGCGCAGGCGACCCCGCCCGCGCTGGTGCTGATGGACATCCAGCTCCCGGGCATCAGCGGGATCGAGGCGCTGCAACGGCTCCGGGCCGACGCGCGGACGCGTGCGATCCCGGTGATCGCGGTGACCGCCTCCGCGATGGCGCAGGATCGCCAGAAGATCATGGCGGCCGGATTCGACGGCTACCACGCCAAGCCGATCGACGTGACCCAGTTCGTGGTGGCGGTGCGCGAGATGATCGAGCGGCACGCCTCCCGCGGGGGATCCGCGTGAACAGCCCGGCCCGCATCCTGGTGGTGGACGACACCGCGATGAATGTGAAGCTGCTCGCCGATCTCCTCAAGGGGCACGGCTACCAGGTCGCCACCGCCGCGTCCGGACGCGCGGCGCTCGAGCTCGTGGCGAAGGAGTGCCCGGACCTGGTGCTGCTCGACGTGGTCATGCCCGAGATGAGCGGCTACGAGGTCTGCCGCCGGCTCCGGGCCGACGCGGCCACCGGACTGCTCCCGGTGGTGATGGTCACCGCGCTCGATCCGGGCGAGGAGCGCGTGAAGGGGATCGAGGCGGGGGCGGACGATTTTCTGACCAAGCCCATCAATCAGGCCGAGCTGCTGGCCCGGGTGCGCTCGCTCCTCCGGGTCAAGGCGCTGCACGACGAGCTGGGCGAGCTCAACCGGACGCTCGAGCGGCGGGTGGCCGACCAGGTGGGCCAGCTCGATCGCCTCGGGCGACTTCGGCGCTTCTTCTCCCCCCAGCTCGCGGAGCTGATCCTGGCCGGCGACGCGGCCGACCCCCTCCAGAGCCACCGTCGAGAGATCACGGTGGTGTTCCTCGACCTCCGCGGGTTCACCGCCTTCGCCGAGACCTCCGAACCCGAGGAGGTGATGGCGGTGCTGCGCGAGTACCACGCGGAGATGGGCACGCTCATCCTCGGGGCGGAGGGCACGCTCGAGCGGTTCACCGGCGACGGCATGATGATCTTCTTCAACGACCCGGTGGAGGTGCCGGATCCGGCGGTGCGCGCGGTGCGCATGGCGATCGCGATGCGGGATCGGGTCGCCGAGCTGACCGTGACCTGGCGCAAGCGGGGCTTCGACCTGGACTTCGGCATCGGCATCGCCCAGGGCTACGCCACCATCGGGGCGATCGGGTTCGAGGGCCGGCTGGACTACGGAGCGATCGGCACCGTGACCAATCTCGCCTCCCGGCTCTGCGGCGAGGCCAAGCCGGGACAGATCCTGCTCGCCCAGCGCGTGGCCTCCAACGTGGAGGAGGTCGCCCTCGTCGAGGCCGCGGGCGAGCTCACGTTGAAGGGCTTCCACCGTCCGGTCAAGGCCTACAACGTGATCGGCCTCAAGGCGCAGGCGTGAAGGCCGCCATCGTCGGGGCGGGGGCGATCGGGACCTTCATCGGCACGCTGCTCGCGCGGAGCGGACACGAGGTGGCGGCGCTGGCCCGTGGGCGGACCGCGGTCGCGCTGGCCGCCCACGGCTTTCGCTTCCAGCAGGGCGGCGAGCATCTCACCGCCCCGGTTCGGGTCGCGGAGGACGCGGGTAAGCTCGGGCCGCAGGAGCTGGTCGTGATCGCGGTGAAGGGTCCCTCGCTGGGCGAGGTGGCCTCCCGGGTCGGGCCGCTGCTCGGGCCGGCGACGATGGTGCTGACCGCGATGAACGGCGTGCCCTGGTGGTTCTTCCAGGGATTGGGGGGACCTCACGACGGCGCCGCGGTGCGCGCGGTGGACCCCGACGGATCGATCGCCCGCGCGATCCCGGGCCGGGCGGTGATCGGCTGCGTGGTTCACGCCACCTGCGCGGTGCTCGAACCCGGCCTCGTCCGCCACGGCTTCGGTCGCGAGCTGATCATCGGCGAGCCCGGCGGGGCGATGTCATCGCGGGGCGAGCGGCTCGCGGCGGCGCTCACCAAGGCGGGGTTCGCGGTCACGGTCTCGGCCCGCATCCAGGCCGATATCTGGTACAAGCTCTGGGGCAACATGACGATGAACCCGATGTCGGCGCTGACCGGGGCCACCTGCGATCGCATCCTCGACGACCCGCTGCTCGACCGGTTCACCCTCGCGATCATGGCGGAGGCCGCGGCCATCGGCGAGCGGATCGGCTGCCCGATCCGCCAGAGCGGAGAAGAGCGCAACGCGGTCACCCGGAAGCTCGGCGCCTTCAAGACCTCGATGCTCCAGGACGTGGAGGCCGGCAAGCCGCTCGAGATCGACGTGCTCCTGACCGCGGTCAGTGAGATCGGCGGGCGGGTGGGTGTGCCGACCCCCTCCACCGATGCGCTCCTCGGCCTGACTCGCCTCTTCGCCTCGGGTCGCGGGCTCTACCGGCCGTCCTGACCCGGCGCCGTGGTCAGTCGGCGGCAGGCAGCAGCACGCAGGCGCCGCGCGGCACTGTCAGGACCACCGCCTGGCCAGCCCCGACTCGCGGGGGGGCGGGACCGCTGACGCGGAGTACCACGTCGCTCTCCGCGAGCGTGACCTGGTAGTCCACCGCGTCGCCCAAATAGCTGGCCCGCGTCACCAATCCCGCCCATCGGTTCACGCCGTGCGGCGTGGAGCTCCCGGTCGGTGTATCCGGGACCGCGGCCGGCTCCAGCGAGATCTGGTGCGGCCGGATGGAGACGACGGCGGGCGCCCCGTGCGCGAGGCCTTCTGCGGCGACCAGGACCTGGAGCCGCCCGCGAGTCACCGAGCGCGGCCCGTCGGCGACCCCGTCGATCAGATTGGTGCGGCCGATGAACTCGGCGACGAAGCGGGTGCGCGGCCGCTCGAAGATCTCGGCCGCCGTCCCGATCTGGGCCACCCGGCCGTGCTGCAGCACCGCGACCCGGTCCGAGATCACCATCGCCTCGGCCTGATCGTGGGTGACGTAGATGGTGGTGATGCCGAACTGCTCGTGGAGCCGTCGGATCTCGAAGCGCATCTCCTCGCGCAGGCTCGCGTCGAGATTGCTCAGGGGCTCGTCGAGCAGGAGGATCTCGGGCTCCACCACGAGCGCGCGCGCCACCGCCACCCGCTGCTGCTGGCCGCCCGACAGCTCGCCCGGGTAACGTCCGCCGTAGCCCGCGAGCTGCACCACCCGGAGCATCTCCTCCACCCGGCGCTCGCGCTCGGAGCGCGGGACGTCGCCCCAGCGCAACCCGTAGGCCACGTTCTGCGCCACCGTCATGTGGGGCCAGAGCGCGTAGCTCTGGAAGATCATCGCCATGCGGCGGCGCTCGGGCGGGATCACCGCGGTGGGGGAGGAGAGCACACGGTCGCCGACCCGGATCTCGCCGGCCTCCGGGGCCAGGAAGCCCGCGACCAGCCGCAGGGTGGTGGTCTTGCCGCAGCCGGACGGGCCGAGCAGGGCGACGAGCTCGCCCGGCCGCACCGCGAGATCGAGGCCGGCCACCGCGGCGACGTCGCCGAAGCGCCGCGCGAGACCGGTGATGGTGACTCCCGGCACGGCTAGCCCGCGCCGGACGACTGTCGCCCGCTCAGGACGTCGCGGCCGAGCAGGGTCTGCATCAGCGCCACGGTGGCGAAGGTCATCGCGAGCATGAAGATGCCGAGGACCGCGATGGCGCCGAACTGCCCCTCCTCCTTGAGATCGAAGATGACCACCGACATCACCTTCGTGTTCGGCGTGAAGAGGATGATCGAGGCGGAGAGCTCCCGGATCACCCCGATGAACACGAAGCACCACGTGGCGATGATGCCGCTCTTGGCGAGCGGCGCGGTGATCTCCCACAGCACGCGCAGGCGGCCCGCGCCCAGGATGCGGCCGGCTTCCTCCAGCTCCGGGTGGATGCCGCGCAGGGTCGCGTCGGCCTGCGAGTAGCCGACCGGCATCTCCTTGGTGAGATAGGCCAGGAACAGGATCCACAGCGTGCCGTAGAGCAGGAACGGCGGCCGCGTGTAGGCGATGAAGAGCGCGACCGCCAGCACCACGCCCGGGATGACCACCGGGGCGAGCGCGAGGAAGCCCAGCACCTGGTGGCCGCGCACGAGCTTGCGGTTGGTGACGTAGGCGAGCAGCGTGGCCAGCGCCGCGCCCACGCACGCGGTGAGGACGCCCAGCTCGATGGTGTTGACGATGGCGGACTGGGTCGAGCTGTAGAGGAAGGTGAACGACCAGTTCTCCAGGGTGACGTTGTCCCAGGTGAGCGGCTGGGCCCAGGCGCGCGAGAAGGCGGCCTTGAGCAGGATTCCGTAGGGGAGGAAGACCGCGCAGGCCAGCACCGCCAGGACCATCGCGAGCGCGGGGATGCGCCAGCGGCCGAGGGGGATCGGCCGGCGCGCGGCGCCCTTGCCTCCGATCGCGGCGTAGCCGCGTCGCCCCAGCAGCTGCTTCTGGGCGAGCAGGAGCAGCGCGGTGGCCAGCAGCAGCGGGATCGAGAAGGCGGCCGCCATCTCCACGCGCGGAGGGTACTGGAAGAAGGCCCAGAGCTGGGTGGTCACGGTGTGGAAGCCCGCGGGGAGCGCCAGGATGGCGGGCGAGCCGAAGAGAGCCAGGGCCTGCAGTACGGCCAGGATGAAGCCGCTCACCACCGCGGGCAGCACCATCGGCAGCGTGATGGTGCGGGCCACCTGCAGGCGGCCCGCGCCCAGGATCGACGCGGCGTCCTCCAGATCGGAGGCGATGAGGCCGAGCGTGTTGGCGATCATGATGTACACGTACGGGAACGTGTAGATCGCCACCACGAAGATGAGCCCGGGCATCGTGAAGATGTTCAGCAGCGGCCCCTCCGCGCCGGTGAGCCCGCGATAGAGCCGGTTGAGATAGCCCGCGTTGGGACCGGCGAGCATCACCCACGCGAAGGCGCCCAGGAAAGGCGGCGTCACGAACGAGGCCAGGATGAGGCGCTGGATCAGCCGCCGGCCGGGCAGGTCGGTGCGGGCGGAGAGCCACGCCAGCGGGGCGCCGATGGCGAGGGCCAGCAGGCCAGACCAGAAGGCGAGCACCACCGTGTTCCAGAGCGCGCGGCGCAGCGGGAGATCGGAGAAGACCCGCGCGTAGTGGGCGAGCGTGAAGCCGTGCTCGCCGCCCACGCTCAGGTAGGCGAGCCAGCCGAGGGGCAGCAGGATCAGCAGGAGCAGCGCGGCCGCGGCGAGGATCCAGACCGGCGCGGCGCGATCGATCCCGTGGAAGCGTCGGAGACGCGCCGCGGCCGCGTCGGCCATGAGCAGGGCGCTAGGCTCCGAAGAACTCGACGAAGCGGGACTTGATCTCCTCGTTCCGTTTCTCCAGCTCCTCCGGGTCCACCGGCAGGAGCTTGAGGTCCTGCAGCTTGGGGCGGTCTGATCCGTACTTCACGCCGGGGTGGCCGGTGTAGAGGCCCTCGGTGTCGGCCAGCACCTGCTGGACGTCGCGGGTGAAGATGAAATCGGTGAAGAGCCTGGCCGCGTTCGGATGCGGCGCGAAGCTCGTGATCGCGCTCGGCGAGACGACGAGCGGCACGCCCTCCTTGGGGAACACGATCTCCACCGGGTTACCCTTCTTCTTGGCCTGATAGAAGGTGTAGTCGCCGCCATTCACCGCCACCGGGCGCTCGCCCGAGGCCACGATTCCCGACGGATCCACCGCCGACTGCACCAGCATCGGCTTGTTCTGCGCGAGCGCCTTGAAGTAGTCCCAGCCGTAGAGATGCACGAGCGCCAGCACGTGGGTGGCGATGACGCCGCTGTAGCCGGGATGGGCGGTGACGAGCTTCCCCTTCCACTTGGGATCGAGCAGGTCCTTCCAGGTGCGCGGGGCCTCCGCGGCGGTCACCAGCTTGGTGTTGTAGGCGATCACGTTGACGGTGGCACGCAACCCGTAGTGGAAGCCGTCGCGGTCCTTGAAGCCGGCGGCGAAGGCGTCGACGCCCGCCGGCGTATAGTGCATCAGGAGCTTCTTCTCCTTCAGCAGCACGAAGTGGCCCGCGTCGGAGGTGTGGACCACGTCCACGTTTCGGATGTTGGATTGCAGCTCCTGCATCATCCGCTGGAGGATGCGCTGTGAGCCGGTGCGATTCACCTCGACCTTGACCCCGGGATAGGCGGTCTCGAACATCTTGGCCACCTTCTCGGAGCTGGACAGGGCGAGCGAGGTGTACCAGACCACCTTGCCCTCTTTCTTGGCCGCCTCCAGGCGCGGATCCTGCGCGGACGCGGGGGCGGTGAAGGAGGCGAGGGTCAGCAAGAGCAGGGGGATCAGGAGCCGGCGACGACTCATCGGGCCTCCTAGGCGGTCAGCGCGTCCATCAGGGTGTCGAGGCGCGGCTGGGCGGCGAGCGCGCCGACCAAGCCGACGACGCGCGAGGCCTGCGCCTCCCCAATGGCGGTCGACGCGTTGCCGTGGAACTTCGCGATCAGCTCCTCGTCGGTCATCGGGAAGTCGGGGCCGCCGCGCGGGTGGTCCTGCCGCTCCTCGAGCACCCGACCGTCGTGCAGGCGCACCGCGACGTGGCCGATGAAGTGGCGCGGGTAGTCGATGGTGGGATCGACGTCGTAGTAGACCTTCGCGGCCACGCTCCGCCGCGTGGCGTCCTGGACCGCCTCGTCGGTGAAGTCGGCCAGGGTCGCCCGGCCGTTGACGAGGATCGACGCGAGCAGGTACGGCAGGCTGAATTTCGCCGCGTAGCCGTTCCGCGGGCGATGCTTGGCCGCGAGCGGCTCCCACAGCCTCGGGATCGGTCCCTCCGCGGTACGGCAGCGGACCTCCGCGATCTGTTCGGGCTGCAGGCCGTGCCGCTCGCGGAGCCTCAGCGCGCAGTCCATGTACGGATGCGCGATGGAGCCGCAGGGGTAGGGCTTGAAGGTCAGCGCGGACAGCTCCCACGTCGAGCCGAGGCTGCCGAGCAGCGCC
>Ga0210384_10001789_pt1 | contig 27784 bp, 24 predicted proteins | sample IncBWH2MmetaG_FD_160574 | JGI IMG/M metagenome (GOLD analysis project Ga0210384, IMG submission 160574) | Forest soil microbial communities from Barre Woods Harvard Forest LTER site, Petersham, Massachusetts, United States - Inc-BW-H-2-M | ecosystem: Environmental > Terrestrial > Soil >...
GGTGGCGGCGGAGATCGTATCCATCGGACAGCTATCAGCGCACGCGGGCAAGAGCGAATTGTTGCGGTGGATGACGGGATTGCAGGTGCCGCCGAAACAGGTTTACCTGACACATGGAGAACCGGAAGCTGCGCAGTCGTTGCAGCAGGCGATTACCGAGAAGTTTCAATGGAAGGCCGCCGTGGCGCGGTATTTGGATACCGTGGAGCTTGGATGAAATGTAGGGTGGCGGACGGATGCTGGATTCATTCGTGAAAGTAGGCGAACTGCGGTGTAAACATCGAACAGAAGAAGGATCGACCCTTTCACAAAACGAAAGGGATCGGGCAACTCTTAGGTGGAAATTAAGTTTACCTAGAAAATGACGGGCCAAATTGGAAGCAGTGAACTGTTTTGTTGAATGGATTTAGTTTTAGAAAAATTGAGTTGGCAAGAAACATTCTGGCGGAGAGTTTCGTCTATACAGGCAAGACCACTCGCGGAGTGGGAGACTGACCACCACAGGGCAACCGACCAACAGTCTCCCGCTCCTTTACTTCCTAAACCTAATCAAATCAGAGCCTTACTTCAAAACACTTTTTTGTTCATCCGACTCGCAACGGATGATTTGCAAATTTACCGAAGACCAATCCACCTAGTTGAAGAAAATTCTAGCACAGCAGCAGCGCGAAACAAAAATTGAGGAATAAATTTGTTTTATGCGAGCTCGTGACCGAATGGTGTACAGGAAACGTGAAGATAGAAAAGGAAATAAAACTCAGCCTACACTGCGACAAGCCAATGACAGTCGCTGTTTTCGCCTAAATCGCAGGGCGAAGATTGGCAAAACGAGATGCACCGGCCGCCAAAGTCTCTTCTTTTTTACAAAAAGTGAACCGAACCTGCGAGGCGCCGTCCTGGGCTTCATTGTAGAAACTGGAGCCGGGCACACAAGCTACGCCGATGTGCTCGACGAGATATTTAGCGAAGGAAACGTCGCGGGAGCCGGCCGGGTATCCGGCCTCGTCGAAACGGAAGCGGGAGATGTCAGTCATGATGTAGTAGGCACCGCGTGGTTTGTAGACAGTGAAACCCGCGGTTTCGAGGATTTTGAGGAGCCGGGCGCGCTTGGTGGCGTAGGTGGTTGCAAGTCTGTCGTAGTACGACTGCGGCAGTTTCAGGGCAAGGGCGCCTGCCTGCTGGAGAGGGGCGGCCGCGCCGACGGTAAGAAAATCGTGGACCTTGCGGATAGCTTGTGTGGGTTCCGGAGGAGCCAACGCCCAACCGACCCGCCAGCCGGTGACACTGTAGGTTTTGGACATGCCGTTGATGACGATGGTGCGTTCGCGCATGCCATCAATCTGCGCCATGGAGATGTGTTCAGTGCCGTCATAGAGGATGTGCTCGTAGATCTCATCGGTGATGCAGTAGGCGTTCCAGCGAATACAAAGATCGCGGATGAATTCGAGTTCGGTGCGGGTGAAAACTTTTCCTGTGGGATTGTTCGGGGTGTTCAGGATGATGGCCTTGGTGTGCGGGCCGAACGCGGCTGCCAGTTCCCTTTCGTCGAACAACCAGACGGAATTTTCGTTTGCCGGCGGACGCATTTTCACGAAGCGCGGGCTGGCGCCGGAGAGAATCGCGTCAGGTCCGTAATTTTCGTAGAACGGTTCGAATACGACGATTTCGTCGCCAGGATTGATGATGGCCATCATAGCAGACATCATGGCTTCGGTGGAGCCGCAACAAATGGTGATTTCGCGCTCGGGGTCGTAGGTGACGTGCTGGGTGCGAGCGAATTTTTCGATGACGGCGTCGCGCAGTGGTTTGGCTCCCCAGGTGATTGCGTACTGGTTGATGTCGTCGGAGATGGCCTGTCGCGCGGCTTCTTTTACCTCTTCGGGAGCCGCGAAATCCGGAAAACCCTGAGAAAGATTGACGGCGTTGTGCTTCATGGCCAAGCGGGTCATTTCGCGAATGACGGATTCTGTGAATTGTTCCGCTTTCGCGGAAATCATGCGGCGGGCAATGTGGGTAACATTGGTTTCCGGTGTGGACATAGCGTCGGAGCGGGCACCTTTACGTGAATTCGAGAGACTAGTATGCATGGCGAGGCGGAGGTTTGCGGAGAAAAATTAGCCAAGAACGCACCCGGCTACACAACCTGGGGCAGAGCGACAGCTTAATTGCCGGGAGCTTTTTTGGTTTTATCGATGGCTTTTTGCGTGGTGTCTTTTGTTTTGTCGACGGCTTTGTCTGTGGCTTCTTTGGTTTTGTCTACAGCTTTTTGCGTGGCATCTGCAGCTGCATCGTAGGCGTTCTTGGCGCCCTTCTCCACATCGCTAGCAACTTTTTTGGTCTTGTCGCCGAGATCGGTTGCGTTCGCTGCTTTCTTCGCCGCATCGGCCGCATCGGTCGCGGTTTGTTTGGCTGCTTCGCCGGCGGCTTTCACGTCATTGGAGAGTTCTTTCTGGTCCTGGTGGCTGCAGGAAATCAGGCCGAGGGAAAGCGCCAGGATTGCGGTTGAAAAGAAATATTTACTGGTCATAGCGTCGCTCCTACGGGTTGGGAATAGCTTTGATCGTACTGCAAGGAGTCGGCGAAGGAGAATAGTTTTCTAGTTTTTTTGTTACAGACTCCCGGATTGGCTTGCTAGGACCTGCATACTTTTGACTTCGGGACTTCGCGGGCGCCAGCGGGAGGAAGGTCATTCGCCAGTAGCGGGGACACGCTTCACAAAACTCGACGGCCATGTCCGGCACTCTATCCTGGCCAGAAAAATATCGATCACTGTGCAATTTGTGGTTCAATTGCTCTCCGGTTGGCGCACTCATTTAAAGCCTGCGGCGCTAGCCGCTGCGGCTAATCCTTAACTCCGAAAACAACTCTTTTCGAATTGCCAACACCCTTACTGCGCCTGGTTGCTATGATTCTTTCTGTCGGTCCGCGGCATTTCCATGATTGCCACTGAAACTGAGATTACGGAAGCCAGCCCTTGGGGACCATCTGCCCTGCGCCAGGTGCGCGAGGCGCGTCGCCTCCAACAGGAATCCCTGGCCCCGCAGCGCTCAAAATGGATTCGCGCCAATCGCTATTTTTATGATCGGCTGAAGCGCTTGCTGCGTTTCATCGTCGATCCGCAAAAGCGTGTACTGGAAGTTCGCTGCGAAACTGGTCATCTGCTGGCTGCTCTCGAACCATCACGCGGCGTTGGCGTTGAGATCAGCGAAGCCATGGTCGAGGTTGCGCGCTCGGAAAATCCACAGCTCGAATTCCTGCGCGCCGAACCAGAAGAGCTTTCCGTCGGGGAATCCTTCGACTACATCCTCTTTAATCACATTTTCGACACCGTCGATATCCTCACAGCGTTCCAACGTATCCGCGAACATTGCACCGCTGACACGCAGCTGGTGGTCATCAACTACAGTCATTTCTGGCAACCGTTTCTCGAGTTAGCCACCAAGCTCGGTCTGCGCTCGAAATTCGTGGAGCCCAACTGGGTCACGGAAAACGATATTCGCGGCTTCTTGCGGCTCGCGGGTTTTCGCCTGGTGCGCATGCACCGGCTGATCCTTCTGCCGAAGTGGATTCCGCTGCTCTCCACGATATTCAATGATGTTCTTGCCCGCTTGCCGGGTTTTCGGCGTCTCTGCCTGATGCAGGTGATGGTTGCGCGACCGATCACGGCTAGCAGGCCACCAGACGAAGTCACCGTTTCGGTGATCGTGCCTTGCCGCAACGAAGCCGGCAATGTCCAGCTCGCTGTGGAACGCATTCCGGAGATGGGCGGCGCAACCGAAATCATCTTTTGCGACGACAAGTCCACTGACGGCACAGCCGAGGAAGTCCGCCGCATGCAAGCGCTTTTCCCCGAGAAAAACATCCGCCTGTTGGAAGGCCCGGGGATCTGCAAAGCGGAAAATGTCTGGACCGGTTTCCGCGCGGCGCGCGGCGATGTCTTGATGATTCTGGACGCTGATCTCACCGTGATGCCGGAGGAACTGCCGATGTTTTTTCGCGCGCTCGTATTGGGCCACGGCAGTTTCATCAACGGCAGCCGCCTGGTCTATCCCATGCCCAATCTGGCCATGAAGTTCGCCAACATCATCGGCAATAAACTTTTCGGACTGCTTTTTTCTTACCTGCTCGATCAGCGCATCAAGGACACGCTTTGCGGAACCAAAGTTTTGTGGCGTAAGGATTGGCATCGCCTGGAGCCGCACCTTGGCACCTGGGGCATCAAAGATCTTTGGGGAGATTACGAATTGCTTTTTGGCGCCAGCAAACTGCATCTCGAGATCGTGGAAGTGCCGGTGCATTATCAAGAGCGCATTCACGGCGTTACGAAAATGAATCGGGTTTTCGCAAATGGCGTTCGCATGCTGCGCATCTGCTGGCATGCATGGTTTTGTCTGGGAGGATGATTCCCATTGTCCTCCGCTCTTTTTCGCCGGCTGCTGGCCCATCCGCTCACAGCTTCGCTCGATCTGGACGACCCGGCGACCACCGAACTTCGCAAACAGGTCATTCTCTCCAAGCCATTCCTCAAATCGATCTATGACGAGTGGTACGGCATGCTCGCGGCTGGTATCCCTTCGGGCGAAGGAGAAATCCTCGAACTCGGCTCCGGCGGCGGCTACTGCTCACAATTTATTCCCGGACTGATCACATCCGAAGTCTTTCCGTGCAAGGGTGTTCAGATTGTCGCCGACGCGCAGCACCTTCCGTTCTCCGATGGATCGCTGCGTGCGCTGGTCATGACCAACGTTCTCCACCATCTGAACGACATCCGGCACTTCTTCGCGGAGGCGACGCGAACGTTGCGGCCTGGCGGGAAAATTCTGATGATCGAGCCGTGGGTCACGACGTGGTCGCGCTTCGTCTACGGGCGTCTCCATCACGAACCGTTTCATCCCGAGGCGCAGGAATGGTCCTTTGCTAGCAACGGCCCGCTCAGCGGCGCCAACGTGGCATTACCGTGGATTTTATTCATGCGCGATCGTCAGAAATTTGAAAAGGACTTTCCCCTGCTGGCTATCGAGCAGGTGGTTCCATTTCTACCGTTTCGTTATCTCGCTTCCGGCGGCGTGGGCATGCGTAGCTTGATGCCCGCTTTCACGCACTCCGCGTGGGCGGGAGCGGAACGTCTGATGGAATCGCAAATGCACCGCCTGGGCCTGTTCGCGTTCATCGCACTCAAGCGCAAAGAAAGCGCGAGCTAAGGTCATGCTGACCACGAAAACAAAAGTGGCTCTCGCCGGCGCTGCTTACAAAGTCATTTCGTTCGCACGCTCAGTTGTTGGGAAAAATGATCGCGTTGAGGTCAAACGCCATGGCCTGCGATGGGCTCTCGATCTTGGTGAGGGAATCGATTTTTCGATCTATCTGCTGGGAGCCTTCGAAGCAGGAACGCAAGCCACGTTGCAAAAACTGGTAAGGCCCGGCGATGTGGTGTTCGATATCGGCGCCAACATCGGCGCACATACTCTGGGCATTGCGCAATCGGTCGGAGCGCAAGGCCGCGTCTTTGCGTTTGAACCCGCGGATTTCGCGTTCGAAAAATTGCGACGCAATCTGGCGCTCAATCCCGCTCTCGCAGCGCGGACCTTTCCGCAACAAGCGCTTCTGACAGCTTCCTCGTTAGATCGAAAAGAACCGCAAATCTACGCCAGTTGGCCGCTGCAAAAATCCGGCGCAGTGCATCCCAAGCACCGGGGGCAACTCGTTTCCACCGCTCGCGCCAGGGTCGAGACGGTCGATTCTTTCGTCGCATGCAACCACATCGAGCGTCTCGACCTGATGAAGATGGACGTGGACGGCCACGAACTGCCGGTGCTGCAAGGTGCCAGCGAAACGCTACGGCGCTTCCGGCCGACACTGGTTATGGAAATGTCGCCGTACATCCACGCGGAACACAACAATTCCTTCCCGGAATTTATCGCCCTGTTGAAATCTTTTTCATACTCGTTGCGGGACGCAGCCAGCAACGACGCCGTGCCGCTCGAAGTGGCCCAACTTGAACGCCTTATCCCGGACGGGGCCAGCATCAACGTGGTCGCCCGGCGCACATGAGTGAACGGAAGCCCTCGGCCCTGCTTTTCAAAGCGCGAGCCCTCTGACGGGTATCCAAATACTCTAGTAGAATATCTGGATCGCTCGGCCGTGACGGACAAGCGGTGTCGGGTTATGTGGTTGTAGCTGACGTACTCGATGCGATGGGCCCAACTGCTGCTCTTCCAGCGTTGACGCCGCTTCTTTCCACGACGGTTGACCTTCATCCGTCTATTAAACGGTTTCTACCCACTGCAGCACTGGATCTGGCGCGGCTCCCTTTTGCTGGTTGTAATAGCCGCGAGCGAGGTTTTCGGCGGTCTCTTTGGCTTCCCGCAAATCCGAAGCAGCCGGACGGTCGTTCCACCATTTTTCAAGTTTAGCGTCGTACACACCTACGGCCGGACCTACGGGAGTTTGCACCGCCAGGAAGATTACATGAACTTAACTTCCGCGCGATGGCCTGCTCCCACTTTTGGGAGTTCGACATCTGTTGTCGTGGCTTTTGAAGCTGTAAATCCTGTGTGGTCGAATTTACGTCCCCACGTGCAGATGCGACACGGAACTAAACAGACCGAACACGTTCAACAGCCATAGCACCACGGCGATGACCACCACGCCGTTCAGAATGGACTTAATCGTTCCTTGCATCGGTATGAACCGATTGATCAGCCAAAGCAACACTCCTACTACGATCAGCACCATTACAACTTGTATAAGCGGCATGAGCCTGCGGCCTCCTTGCCTAACGCAAACCATCGAAGGCAGCAAATTACGTCCGTGCTAGCCGTGTGGCCATACACGGAAGGATTTATGATCCACGTGGGGATACGTTATGCTGAACGGACCAGTACTTGGAGGGCACAACACCGTCTGGAAGCTTCAACTTGCTTCTTGAATCTGCTCGGCCTTCAGGATCACTGTTTCGCCGGTGGTTTGGTCAATCGCGCAGAATCCGCGCTTTGAGTTCGCGGCGAACACCTGAACACGTTTCTTGGCATCCTCGATGCTTTCCGCGGTGCCCAGCCGATACAACCGTCCGTCCATTTCCACACGGAAAATATCAAATCTCGCAGTCATCTTTCCTCCTGCGGCCCGTCAGTTTGCTGGGAGGGCGAGTATCCATATCCGCTCGTACGGTGGCAAGCAGAAAAATCCAGTAGTACTGGAACCGACGAAAGCCAGTCCGGCGCCTTTTGCGGCGACAAGACTTTAGATGTGGTTTGCTCTACTCGGGTGTGACCGACATTTTATCGCCAGTCAGTTGATCCAACACAATCCATTCCGTCTTGCAATCGACGGCTGTTGCTTGTTGCATGTGCGTCTTCACATCTTCCATCGTCTCTGCGGCGCCGAACCAAATCGGGCTGCCTTCATCCATTTTGAAAAGATCGTATCGTGGAGTCACAACAACCTCCAGCATTCCTGACATTCTGTGGGCGGGGGATATACCTCGACACTCTCTCCGCGGCGGGAGGGAGTCAAGACGATTTCTGTTCGTACGCTGAGGTACGCAACTCGCTTCGTCTCTTCGTGAACCTTGAGACTGCTTGGTGCATTCGGTCTGAAGTCGATTTTGTTTTTTTGTCGGTTTGCGATTTCCGTCGTCGCGGTCTTTGGGGGATCAAATTCGTGCGTGCGCCCTCTCGCGCCATTCATCGCTCGAAATTCTTTCCGTCTTGACCGCGTCTGAATTCTTACTTACATTGGGGCTGCGACGTTCCTGTCGATTAAGGAGGTGATCCCTGAGGTACACTTCGAATTAAGATTCAAAGAGAGGGGCGCTTGTGAGTTTGCCGGGCGCCTTTCTTTTTTCTGACGCGTAGTTCCAGCTGGTACTCACGCCACACGCTCTTTTTGCGACAGATCCTATGCGGTTTGCGGTTGTCTCAGGCGGCGCAATCTTTCGCGAAGCTCTCGCTTGGCGCGAAAGATGGTCATTTTGATGGCAGGTATTTGCTTGCCCAGAGTGGTGGCAATGTCGGCGTAGCTCATACGACGGTAGTAGCGCAGGACAAGAGGGACTCGATAGTGCCGCGGCAAGCGGCGCAGCTCTTCTCTCAGATGCTGATGCTCTTCTTGGCGCAGTATTTGTGAAAGCGGCGAAGGCGTCGAAACATCCGGAAGCGCCCCGAACTCTTTTACGTCTACGCGATAACGCCCTTCGCACTGTTTGCGGCGCAGCTTGTCGATGCAGTGCCGACCGGTCACCGTCGAGAGCCATGGCCGGAAGTTTGCCGGCTGCTCCTCGGTCTTCAAAACTTTGTGGAGTTTCAGGAACACTTCGGCGGCCGCATCTTCCGCGTCTTCCCGCCGCCAGAAGTAATGCCTGCACACCGCCAGAACGTAGCGATAGTGCGAAGCATAAAGAGCGCTCAGCATTTCCGGACAGCTTTGCGGCCGATCCTGCAGACGACCTTGCAGGGATTCGTTCAGAACCACGTCGCGAAAGCCTACCGCATCCATCAGAACGGTACTCGTAATCGTAGCCATTTCCGCTCCTTTGCCAACCGTCGTTTGCCAGCGAACCCTTTTCAACAAATTCAGGCACACCCGTAGCGCCGCCCTCGAGTCCTCACATTCACAGCCCTCGCAGGGTGCCTGCACTTACTTCTAGCGCTAGGAAACCAATCTTTCTCGGCCAGACCCACCGGTTTGCATGGCGGGACGCTGCCCGGATCTCATCGTCGAAAAATCTTTGGAACGCGACCGCGACCGCTCTTCACGGCGGCGCACGACCAGCAGCGTCACGTCATCGTTGGGCGAGCAGCCGTCGGCGAAGTCCAGCACGGCTCCCAAGGTAGCGAAGAGCGCCTTGCTGGCACCAGCGCCACAGGCAGCACCCGCGGCTTCCATGAGCCGTTTGGTGTCGAACTCCTCGTCGCGCAAATTCCGGCACTCGGTTACGCCATCGGAATAGGCGATCAACGTGTCACCCGGATCCAGTGCGACGCTTCCGCACTTGAACGTGCCCTCTCGTACGGCTCCCAGAATCGGGCCGCCCTCGTGCAGGGAAGCGACCACTTTTTCCCGCCGCAGCACCATGGGCTCTGGCAATCCCGCGTTGCAATAAACAATTTCGCCGCACTCGGGATCCAGCCGTGCGAAAAACAGCGCGGTCAACGGCGGCTGGCCTTGCCCTTCGCACAGTTCGCGGTTGACCTCTGCAACAGCGACGGCGGGGTCCGCGTGCGTCTGCGCACAACGCTGCACTAGGTTGGTCAGATGGGTGAGCCAAATTCCCGCCGAGAGTCCCTTGCCTGCGATATCGCCGACAACTATCCCGAGGGCATCGCCGAGTTTAAAAACTTTGAAGAAGTCGCCGGAAAGGTGGCGCACCGGGAAAATTTCGCCGGCGATTTCGAATTTGCCCCAGGCGAGCTCGCGAGGGGCGCATAGCCTGCGTTGCACCTGCGCCGCTTCAAAGATGGCTTGGCGAAGTTTTGAGTGTTCGTGGCGCAACGCGGTCAGCTCTTCATGGAGCGCAGCAGCGTCCCCCGGCGCGTCCACCTCAGGGGAAGGCGTACCGTTGGTCGTGAACCGCTCATACGCGGCCGCTATTCCCGCGGCTTGCTGCTCCCCGCGTGATCTGCGCGATTTGTTCAACATTTCTTCGCCAATCGCCATAACGCAACCCTCAGCCTACGAATTTGTAGCCAACTCCATGCACCGTCAGAAAAAAACGGGGTTCATCGGGAACCGGTTCGAGTTTCTGTCGAATGCGCACGATGTGCGCGTCCACCGTGCGCGAGGTCGGATAATTTTCGTAGCCCCAAACCTCGTCCAAAAGGCGATCGCGGCTTAGCGTCTCTCCCGAGTGGCACAAGAAATGTTTCAGGAGCTCGAACTCTTTCCCGGACAGATCCACCTGCTTGCCATCGCGAAATACCTGGTAGCTGCGGAGGTTGACCTCGACGTCGCCGAATGCGTAGCGGTCCTGCTCTTTTGGGAGCGTTTGCGTCCGCCGTAGCACCGCCTTCACGCGTGCGAGTAATTCGCGGATGGAAAATGGCTTGGTGACGTAATCGTCGGCGCCGAGCTCCAGCCCCACGACCTTATCAACTTCCTGGCCGCGCGCGGTGAGCATGATGATGGGGATCGACGGGCGCTTGGCCTTTAGTTGTTTGCAAACATCGAGGCCACTCATCTTCGGCATCATCACGTCCAGCACTACCAGGTCCGGCGATTCCTTCAGCGCACGCTCCAGTCCCTCTACGCCGTCGAGCGCTGTAAGGACCTGGAAGCCTTCGTATTCGAAATTGTCGCGAAGGCCGGCGACCATGTTGGGCTCATCCTCCACAATCAGGATTTTCGTTGTTGCTGCCATGAACTCTCCTTCATAACCCACGGGGGCATTGAAATATCCGATCGTCTCCACAACAGCCCCCTTTTCACTCTAGACCGGCTCGGACCAACCGTGCGAAGCCGAATCGATGGGCAGCGCGATGGTGAACTTGCTGCCTTTTTCCGGTGCGCTTTCCACGGACACATCGCCTCCATGCGCCCGCGCAATGTGTCGCACCAGAGACAAGCCCAGCCCCGATCCCTTGATGTTGTGCACCAACGGATCGCCGCAGCGGTAGAACTTGTCGAAAATCTTTTCCTGCTCAGCCGGTGAAATGCCGATTCCGTGGTCCTGCACTTCCAGCTTGACGCTCCCGTTGCCCCGGTAGAGATTCACGCCAATGTATTTTTTGTCCTTGGAATATTTCAGCGCGTTGTTGATCAGGTTCAGCAGCGAACGGGCTATCGCTTCGCGGTCTACGTTCACCGGCGGAACATCCGGGGAAATATTTTCCTCGTAGACGAAGCCGTTTTGCTGGATCTGGAAGCGGTAGGAATCCAGCGTCGAGCGCACCAACTCGCCCAGGTTGGTTTCCTTGAAGTCGTATTCCTTGCCGCCGGCCTCTATGCGAGAGAAATCGAGAATATTGTTGATCAGCGCGGTCAGGCGTTCGCTTTCTTCGCGAATGATGCGGTAATACTCGTGATATTTTTCCTGGGCGTTGATGCGGCCGAGTTCCAAGGTTTCGGCATAGAGCCGGATGAGGGCCAGCGGGGTGCGCAATTCGTGAGAGACGTTAGCGACGAAATCGGACTTCAGCCGCGCCAGATTCAGTTCCCTGGAAATGTTGCGATAGGTAAGAAAGATTCCACCAGCCATCAGCAGCGAAAGCGCCGCAAGGACTGCATAGTTGTAGTTCAGGAACCGCGCTCCCATATCCGCAATGGTGGTGCCTGGATATTTGATCGAGAGAATCAGGTTCGGAAAAACGCTCTCAAATTTGCGGTCCATCTCCGGCTTGCCGCCGTCCCAGTTTTCGGAAGCCACCCAAGGGTCATCGTCTTTCGGCGAGTGGATCATCATGGCTGGAGGATGTTCGTCCGACCTCAGCATGCTGACCTTGCTGCTCAATACATCCTTCATCACCGTGGGCATGAACTTCTCGCGCAGGTAGTCCGTGTCGAACGACACCAGGCCCACGGTCACTTGATCTTTCGGTGCGCGCGAAGGGACGAAATATGCGACGTTCCAGTAGGGGTGTTGATTTACGTGCGCACTCCACTGCCCGTAGTAGCCAACCGGCGACTCGTCCTTCTCTTCCATCATGCGAACGTCCCCGGCCATGCTGGATGCTTCCATCGGAACCCAACTCTGGGTTGTATTGATTAGATTCTGAGTGCGAGCGCAGAACTCATCGTCATCATGGCGGGCCGGTTGCATGCGGCTCACCAGCAAATTCTTTTTCTTGTCGTACAACATGGCGTATGAAAGCTCAGGATGTTCCCGAAGTATGTGGTCTAGTTTCTCCTCGACCTCGGGGCCATCATTGGCGATTGGGAACTCTGCGCGGACTGGCGCCAACATAGCGTTGGCCTTTACCAAGCTTTTCTTCTCCGCGATCTTCAGCACGTAGGAAAAGTCCTGCAGGAGGGCCGCTTCGATGGCTTGGTCGCGCTGGATATGTTTGAGATTCCAGATGCTGAAGGCCATTAACGCCGCCGCGGGCAAACTGATGGCGAGCTCGAGTGTGAGCAAGGTGCGTGTGCGGTCCGTCAGTCGCCACTTCTTGAACATTGCCCTCTCCGGAAGCGTTCAGGCCGTCCCAACAATGCCAAAAGTATAAAGACCCCTCAGGGGCAAGGTGTCAAGAAGCAACAAACAATTGTAAAAAGTTGTGAAATTGGAGGGCGGAACGAAACATTTCAAACCGCCACAAACACAGTCAGATTGCAATCGCTATACTTGATACTCCCCGCGCTTCGGTCCGACGCGTTGTTGGGCGGCTCACCTGTGCAACGGCGCTGATGCGCTTCACTATGTCCTACCCTGCCAAAGTCACAACTTGGCCGACACGAAGCTCGCCCGCCGTGACCACCGTGCCGTATACACCGGCGTGATTCTTGTTCATACGAACAATAGTCTTCATAACTTCGGAATCTCGCTCGGCTGTGTCTGGATGAAGATTAACCATGACACATCGCTCATCCGTCATAGTAACCCTGACGGCTGCCCCGCTGTTCCCTTCACCAAACATCAACGTCCGGCCCACCCATCTGTCTTCTTCAAACGGCTCAGCGCCATGTGTTTCGATCACAACGTTTGGTCGAAATCTGCGCAGGTCAACGTCCCGGCCCAATTCGCGCTTGACGCAATGCACTGTGCCAAGGCTGATCACCGAGATACAGGCTTCGTCGAAGATGCCATGATTGAGATTCATCAGTTCGACATCACTGCCATACCGGCTGGAAAGTTCCTCCCGTAGTTCGTCGCTTCGGAGTTCGTACTTTTTCCCCTCCGGCGCACAAACGTGCGTCGGGAGTAGCTCGGAAGTATGGCTGTCGAGGCCGAATGGTTTATAGAGGAGTAACTTCGGGAATTTGCTCGCGGTCAGCCATGGGAACCCGCTTTTGTCAGTGAGTCGCCGAAAGGCTAACCTACGATCGCCGTCGAGTCCATGCCAACTTAGCCTTGCAACATCCAGTAATTCACCGGCCATTGACTTAACTGGGTAACGAAAAATGGCACTAATTCGTCCTAATTCCATACGACTCCATGGTCAGTCCTGTACTTTGACACTGTAGACAGCCAACGCCAGAGTTGACCGCGCGGCGATTATAGGGCGACTGTTGCCATCAGTAAATCTACCGTGTTTGCCCGCGGCTGTTGGGAGATCGTCAAGGGGGATTGAGCGGGAAACGATGACTTGGGATACGACCATCATCGACAAGACGGACGATTTGCAGCGCCGGGTAAATTTAATCGGGGTGACACGGAAACGAACACAGGATTTGAAGATCTACGCCTTTGCGAATGATCATCGGAGCGGTGATGGACCCGATAGTAAAATGAGCCTTTTGTGTCACCAATAGCAACCCGGGGCTTGCGGCTGGTCTCTTGTATATCCTTCACACGGTGCTTCTTGAGGGTTTAAATTGGTAGAGGCCGGGGGAGTTGGAGTGTTTTGAGGTATTGAAAACACGCAACTTATTGATTTTTCGAGACGTCCAAAACACTCTCGCATCAGAAATTGCGTCTAACTGGAACGTATCTGGAACGCGGACTTTTAAGCCCCGGCCAAGGTCGTGACGAAGCTCTCTTTTCTCCAGCAAGCGCGTAATCCTTCCCACTGACTTTGGGCCGTTCCATCCCAGCTTCCCGAAACCCATTTGTTACCCTCCGAGGGCACTTGATTGCCTAACAATTTTCGTTCGTGGGAAGAAGAGCCCGAATGGGACCCCTGTGGTAATTGTTTCCGGCTTTCAGATACTTTGGTCCACGCAAACTACCGATTCAAAGGGAGTTGGCGGAACTATTGCGGCATTGCTTAACTATATTGGTAAAGTACTCTTAATCGCGCGACATTATAATTGACAAAACAAGTTAAGTGGCTCATGCTGGTTCAGTACCAATAGAGGCAAATGGCAGTCTGAGCTGACGTGAGTTATCTGAAATTGCCTTTGACCAACGTTTAACAGAGGTAGCTAAAATGAGAACATTGAATCGCTGGGAACAACCATTCGGCGGGGCTATGACCCTGCAGGAGCAGATCAATCGTGTGTTTGGCGATGTGGTGGGACGTCAGGGCGAGGAGTCGAACTTGACCCCTTGGGCGCCACCCGTCGACATCTACGAGACCGAGCATGAACTGGTCGTGAAGGCGGACCTGCCCGAGGTGAATCCTCAGGACCTAGACATCCGCGTCGAAAATAACATCCTCACAATTCGTGGCGAACGCAAGTTTGAGAATAAGGTGAACGAGGAAAACTACCTGCGCGTCGAACGCGCGTATGGCTCGTTCAGCCGTAGTTTCTCACTGGCGAACTCCGTTAAATCCGACGCGATCAAAGCAGACTATCAGAATGGCGTACTGACGCTAAGCATCCCGAAGCGCGAGGAAGCAAAGCCGAAGCAGATCAAGGTGAATGTGGGAACGCCGGCAATAGCGACCGCGGCAGGGGCCCGCTGAAGAGACCTGGACCGAAGACTAATCAGCAAAAGGCTGGCGATATCGCCAGCCTTTTGTCCGAAGCTACGGTTACGAATCCCACGCCATTTCAAGACCAGTGGGGGCGCAATTGTTTCAATCCATTCTTCCCTCTGACCTGATGATTTCCCGTCAATCTCTAGTTCGAACCCAGCCCGAGAGTAATCTTGTTCCAGTCGCAGTGGAAATTTGCCCGGGTTTTCTCCGCCTCCTTCTTTGTTTTGAAATTCTTCGATAAAACCTTGAGATTAGAGGCCGCGGTATTCGAACAACAACCAGCGAACCGAGTTCTTCATCTAGAATTCATATCACGGACGAACTTGGTGGCTCGCGTGCATTGGTCAGGCAGGTGAGATGGCTGTACTAAACCGAGTTTCAGCTTTTCTTCGAGGTCACCGCGAAGAACGCGGCGGCCTCCTGGTGGATGTGTTCGCGGCCACACTTCGGACACTTGATCTTGCCCTTTTCGTACTCCACAAGACTCAGTAGGACTTCGAATGGCTTCTTGCAATCTTCGCAGTAAAACTCATAGCGCGGCATGACGACCTCCGTAGAACAATCAAGCGGAAGGAGTTCTGACCAACCATCTACGCTCGGGGAACGGCGGTGTCAAGTCAAGGCCCGACTCTGTCGCCGCAAAGTGAAGAATGTCCTGTTTGGTGCAAAGTAGAAATGTCCGCTTCCATGGATGGACGAGGGGGTTGAAACCTTCAACGCCGACAAGGCAAGGAAGGTGAAACCAATTACCGTCCTAAACAGATCGGAGCCTGAACGCCGAGTAATTTGTGAGATGGCTCACGGCCTCTAAGCTTGAGGGCGTGCAGGCGCAATGGAAGCTTTGCTTTCGACCCAAACATATCAGCGCGGTAGAAGGTGAGGTTACGGCAATTCCCCCCGCCTCCAGTAGTGGGACACAATTCTGGCGTATCTGAGCAAGCCACATTGATAACATCCGTAATCAATTGATTACAGAAGGCTTAAATTGGTGGAGGCGGGGGGGGGAGAGTTGGAATATTCAGGGTTATTGAAAGCACATAAGTTATTCAGGAATGGACGCGCTCAAATATCGAAAAACGCAGAAATTGCGCCCAATTGGAACCTATCTGGAACACCGACTTTCCGCCCAGGCCAGCCTCGTGAAGCGAAGAGTAGGCGCTTCTTTTTCAATCAAGACTCGCGCAAGACAAGAATGGAAGGGTCCGAGAAATATTTATCAAAGGGCTTGGGGCCTTTTAGAAGATCCAATGTTCGCTAATCCGCCATCGGCGCGGAACCAACGAGGAGACCTTGGCGGATAAGTGCTTTCCGCAGGAGTGGCTCAACACAGGAACGAATGTGGTCGTTCGCATAGCCCACCCAGCTCACGTCAGCGTCAAGATTCAACCTTGCACGCAATGGAAGGCCAGAGACATCCGAGATGAGCACGCCGATCTCCCGGGCAATCAGTTCGGTACAGAGATCGTAGGGATGGCAGCACAATCCATTGTGCAAACCACGGTCCTTAAGGAGGGAGCGGAGAAGTGGCCGCAGGTCGGCCTGGAAACGGTCATGACCCATCAATAGCTCATACAGCTGGCCCCCCGTGGACAGGTACTGATCCTCAAAAGACTGCGCTTTGCCTTCTTTTCCGGGTCCAAGAGCGCCCAAGGAAACTTCATCATCAATTGCCGCTAAAATATCACGACCGCCTGCGAAGAAACGGGTCACCGAACTGAACCCATGACTCAGGTCCTTGGCCTTCGAAGGTTGCAGCGGAAGAGGGTACCGCTCTCCTGAAAGACGGTTGAAGCGCTCACCCTGAGCTCCACTTCCGCGTATTGCCCACAAAGTGTCGCAAAGATGTTGTTTGACGAGAGGCAACTCGGTTTGGACGGCGAGTTCGATATCTGCAAGAGATGTTTTGTCGCCGCAATTAAGGGCGATACCGGTGAGAATCCAGCCGCTGCGCTTTTGATACATGAGTGAACGGGTGCCATCGATGGGGTCCGCGATGATCCTCCAGATGGCCTCCGACTCCTTCGCGCTGCGGGGGAGCGTGATCTTTCCCCCCTCCAATCCTTCGGCAATTAATACGATCGGGACATGCGAAGCGATTTCACGTTCAAACAGGGAGACCAGCATAGATTCGCTGATGCGGTCCACGGCATAGATAGTGTCCCCTTCTCCATCTTCTAGTACCCGCGAGACATCGCCGAGCGAGGAGGACTCGCAGGCGGAAGTGACCGCGCCGCGGATTTCTTCGTGAATGGCCCGAATGGGGCCCAATAGCTTATCCGCGTGCAACATGGAAACGGCCTCCGCCAGACTGGACGGGCCCCGTTACATGCCGAGGTCCGCACAAAAACGCTTGACCCATCCGCAGATCTATGATCTGTTATATTTTCACACATGGAATGAAAAAAAAGAACACCAAATTAACACCGCGCTCTTCGGAGGAACGGCAAGCGGAAATCCTTTTGCATATCAAAGAAAAGGGTGCCGCCTCGATCGCAGAGCTAGCAGGGCACTTCGCGGTGTCGGGAATGACCGTACGTCGCGTGCTCCACAAGCTGGGAGATTCGGGACTCATTATTCGGACGCCTGGAGGAGCGATGGTAGCCCCTTCGGGCTCGATGGAGAAAACCTTCGTTCAACGCTCCGAGAAGATGGCCGGGGCCAAGGATGCTTTGGGTCGCGCTGCTGCCGCGCTTGTGGGTGAGGGAGAGACGGTTGTGCTCGATTCCGGCACGACCACCTGGTACATCGCGAGGCATCTGGCCGCGCGGCAAAATCTCGTAGTGATTACCACCTCGCTTGCCGTTCTGGAAGAACTGGCAGGGAGCACGGGAATCCAAGTGCGTTTGACAGGCGGAGTGTACCGACGGACCAGCCACGACCTTTGCGGCAGCGCCGTAGACGAAACGCTGGGTAGCGTATATGCGGATTGGGTCTTTTTCGGAGCGGGCGCCCTGTCGTTTCACAAGGGGGCCATGAACTACGACGCGGAAATGCCGAAGTCCTTCCTACGGGCGGGGAAGCAAAAAGTTCTGGTGATTGACAGCAGCAAAGTGGGAATCGAAGCGGTGTACCGTCTTTGTCCCATCGAGAGTTGCGATCTAGTCATCACGGATAAAGGGGTGAAAGTCGCGGATCTCAAAAAGCTCCGCAAGTCGGCCAAAGTAATCATCGCGGAATAGCCCCACCGAGAAGGTTGTCCGCGCAAATTCGTAAGGAGGGTGGCGTCTATGCGATCGAGGTGTGTGCTCTTCACAATCTTGCTACTCATATGTTCCGGGAAGAGTTTTGCCCAGATCAACACAGGAAAGATCACCGGGTTTATCACGGATTCGAGCGGTGCATTCATTGCGGGAGTTCCGGTGACCGCAATCAATGATGCGACCAGCGTGGCTACAAGAGCGGAGACTTCCGATACAGGGGAATACCTGCTGAATTTCCTTGTGCCGGGAACCTACCACGTCGAGGTCAAAAGGGCAGGGTTTAAGACGGCCGTAAATTCGGGTGTGATCGTCAATGCCGGCGGTATTAGTCGCATTGACTTCACGCTGTTAGTGGGCGATGTCAGTCTGATTGTTGATGTGCAAGCCCGTGCCCTCAATGTCGCGACGGAAACATCGGAGCTTTCTCAGACGTTCAGTCACAAGGACTTGGACACACTGCCGAACATCGACCGCAATCCGCTTTATCAGATGAATTTGATCCCGGGGGCAAACAACGATGTCGGAAGCGGCAACTATGGAACGAACGGAGGCGAGAATGGTTCCGCAGTTGGCCAGACGCGCCCTCAACTTGCCTCCATCGGAGGTGTGGATGCAAACGCGAATTCAGTCTACATCGATGGCGTCCCAAACCGCGAGCCGCAGAACGCGTACATTAGTCTCACACCGGCGATTGAAGGCGTGCAAGAGGTGCAGGTATACACAGGCAAATACGATGCGGAATTTGGTTTTTCCGGCAGCGCGGTAGTAAATATCACTACAAAGTCAGGCAGCAATGAATTTCACGGCGCCGCATTCGAATTTCTACGGAACGAGGCGACCGACTCGCGCAACTATTTCGGGGGCGGTGCGCCCAACACGCCCTTCCGCCGTAATCAATTCGGCGGCGCCGTGGGTGGCCCCATCCTGAGGAACAGGCTGTTCTTCTTTGCCGACTATCAGGGAACACTTCTCAAAACCAGTTCTACCAAGTTCACCACCGCCCCTACGGCAAAGATGCTGACAGGAGATTTTTCGGAATTGTATGTTCCCGGCCAGGTTGATGATGCAGGAAACATCTACGGGCAGATCTACGATCCGAAGACCCGAGTCTTCGATGCAAACGGAAATGTCATCAGCGCGACACCGTTTCCCGGCAACATCATTCCTTCGACTCACTGGGACTCTGCCTCCACGGCGATGAACGCCGCGAAAATCTTCGGTGTGGCAAATCTTCCGGGCATCAGCAACAACCTGCAATACTTGAGCAACAACAATCAGACCGCGCACCAGGCCGACGGCCGTATCGACTTCGATCGCACCAGCACGGACCGGATTTTCTTTCGTTATTCTGTTCTGGACGCGACCAACGAATACACCACCAACGTGAACCAGTTTTTCCAGGACGCCAACGTCAACTCCAAATCGCTCAACCAAAACATGCAGGTGTCCGATTTGCACACTTTCGGTACCACAAAAACCAACGAATTGCGCTTAGCTTTTAACCGTTCAAACGTCAAAACCGGCCTGGCAAGCCAGTCGCAGAACTGGAACAACACCTTCGGGATTCCCAATGGGAATCTCGGCGACGCGGGGACGCAGGGCCTCGCCGAGTTCAACATGCAAGGTGTACCCAGCATTGCGACTCCGGACTGGGTTGGCTACATCGTCAGTAATACGATTTCCGCCACCGACAATTTCACTTGGACCAAGGGGCGACACCTGATCAAGGTCGGCACTAACATCAATCACGTCGTGGATGTTTCCGCAGATACGATCGGTGGAGATAATCCACGCGGCACGCTTTCCTTCGACGAAGCGATGACCTCCTATGATGGCATTGGCTGGAACGGGGGTGGCGATCCGTCAAAGGCGCTTGCCGTGCAGCCGATTGGTTATGCGAGCTTCTTGCTTGGAACAATGACCTCGAGCGCTCGCGCCCACTTCATCAAAGGGGCTCCTTATCAATCCTATTGGCAAAGCGCGTGGTACGCACAGGATGACTTCAAGATTCTGCCTTCGCTGACCCTGAATCTTGGACTTCGCTACGAGCTCGTCAGCCGCCCAGTTGAACGCCACAACCGGCAATCCAATTGGGATACCCGAACCAACCAACTTGTTGTTGCCACCTCCAGTGACCGTAGTCCAGCCTTAGGGCTCGACAACAACGACTGGGGACCCCGTGTTGGTTTTGCCTGGACTCCCGATCATGGGAAAACAAGTATCCGAGGGGGTTATGGAATCTCGTATTGGATGGCGTATTGGTCCGGCCCGCTGACAATTCTCGGGTTAACTTATCCTAACTACGCGAAAGAAGTTTTCCTTACGCCGAATAACCTCACTCCGTCCTTGCAACTCTCCACGGACGGTTTACCTCTGGCAAGCGCACAATACGACCCTTCCGGCAATTTGATTATTCCAGACGGCGCACTGATCCGCGGCGCGGAATATAACTGGAAGAATCAACGTGTGGATCAGGCAAACCTGAACATCGAGCGAGAAATTCGTCCCGGAATGATTATCGATATTGGCTACCTCAATGTTCGAGGCATGCACAATAACCACTCCACGAATATCAACCAAGCTCCGCCCACGCCACAAGGTACGGACTACAACACCGAGCGTCCTCTTCATTCGACGTACCCACAGTTAGGCGATCTTCCGATTTCCGAATCAATCGCCAGCAGCCGGTACGATGCCCTGACGGCGCGCTTTACGGCCAACATTTCGCGGTCCGTTACCATCAACGCCAGCTATGCTCACGGACGAAGTTTTTCCAACGGCAACAACCTCGATCAGACAAACATCAATCAGTACTATGGCCCCACCCAACAGGATATCGCGCACATTTTCAATTCACAATTCACCGTGGAACTTCCGGTTGGACATGGGCGGCGCTATCTCGGCGATTCAAACCGCTTTGTCGATGCCCTCCTTGGTGGCTGGCAATTCTCTGGTTTCCTGCACGTCCGCAGTGGGGCGCGTTTTGATGTGACCTCCGGCGATTCGACTTCGCTAAACAATGGACAGACCAATCGCCCCGACCGCATCGGAAGCGGCCAGTTGAGCAACCGCAACGTGAACCAGTGGTTCGACACCAGCGCCTTTGTCATCCACTCGACGCCGATGACCTATGGCACATCCGGAATCAACCCGCTGCACTCCGATGGACAACAACAACTCGATTCCTCCATTTCCAAGATCTTTCACATAACCGAGCGCCAGGAACTCCAGTTCCGCGCGGATGCTTTCAACACGTTTAACCATCCGAATTTCGCTGCCCCGGATGCCATCGTGGGCGACTCCGCGGAAGGACAAGTTACTTCGACCTCCGTGGATAACCGGCGGCTACAGTTCTCGCTTAGATATTCCTTCTAGGCGACGAAAGGGGCGGTCCGGCAACTCGGAACCGATCCGCCCCTGAAACTTCTCTTACGGACAATAAGCTCATCCCGGCTCTCCCGGGCTTGCAGCGTCCTGTGATTGGAAGGGCCAGAAGGAACCGCGGCCGGAGGGCCATCGGACGACATGGACAGACAGAGACTGCTCGTAATTGGCGCCAGAGGGTTCCTGGGCATGCACGTAGTCCGGTCATCCTTGGATCAATTTGAAGTCATTCGAGGAGATCGGAGTTCCACCAATCCATCGGGAGTGATGGAAGTGGAGATGGAGATCAATGATGCTTCAAGCGTAGATCGGGCTTTTCGCCGGGCGCGACCGAATTGCGTAGTGTTGCTCGCGGCCATGTCCGACATCGACCGCTGCGAGGCATTGCCCGAGCAGGCATTTGCCGCAAACGCCCGAGGGGCGGAAAATGTCGCAAACGCGTGTGCACGAACGAATGCGCGATTGCTCTTCACTTCCACAGCGGCGGTATTCGATGGAAAAAAACACGGCTATACCGAAGACGACGAGATCAGTCCGCTGAGTGTCTATGGAAAGACCAAGGCGTGGGCCGAAAATGCTGTGAAATCGCTGACACCCTCAGCGGTTGTACTTCGCTTGGCGCTCGTCCTCGGGCTCGCGCGAAAGAACGGAACGAACGCCATGCTCGACAAAGTGATCCAGAAATGGACCGCTGGCGAGCCGGTTTCCTTTCCCACGCGTGAAATGCGAAACCCGATTGATACACATACGCTCAGCGAGATCATGCTCAGCTTGCTCGGAAATCGGCACACCCATGGCGTTTACCATGTCGGTGCGTCCGACAGCATTTCGCGGTATGAATTGGGGAAGCGCCTGGCTGCGCATCAGGGCGTTCCCCTCAATCTCGTCCTTCCCCGGGACGCGGCTGTTCCAGGACGCGCGCCCCGGGGTGAGGATCATTTCCTAGTGACGGACAAAATTCGCGCAGTTTGCAACCTTGAAGTTCAAACCACTGATCAAGTAATCGAAAGGTGCTTTTCATGAAGCTGCCGCAAGCAGTCCACGAATTGGAATTTGGCCACGGGTCCTGCTATGGAAAGGAGGAGCAGGATGTGTTGCTAGAAGTTTTGCGCGCGAACGCTCCTTCATGCGGACCTTGGGTCAGGCGTTTCGAAGAAGAATTTGCGAAATATTGCGGTACGAGGTACGGACTTGCCGTAACTTCGGGAACGACCGGACTACATCTCGCCATGATTGCGGCAGGCGTGGGACCGGGAGACGAAGTCATCACCACTCCTATAAGCTGGATTGCCACCGCGAACGCGGCGGCGGTTTTAGGAGCGAACGTTGTTTTCGCCGACGTGGATCCGCGCACCCTGAATCTGGACCCTGCCTCGGTTGAGAAGAAAATTACGTCGCGTACCAAGGCCATTCTGCCCGTGCATCTTTACGGACAATGCAGCGATATGGACGGCCTGAACGAACTGGCCGGTCCTCGCAAGATATGCGTAGTCGAGGATGCCGCGCATGCCGTTGGCGCCGAATATAAAGGACGGAAAGCCGGTTCGCTAGGTGACCTCGGTGTCTTCAGCTTTCATCAGCAGAAGAATATCGTCACGCTCGGTGAAGGAGGCTTGGTCACCACCAATGACAAATGCCTCTACGAACGTATGCTGTCATATCGTTCCCTTTGCTGTCGCACCTACGACCCGAAAGGGAAGTACCTGGCACTCGATGAATCCGTTCATCCGATGGGGAAGAGATATTGGTATGTCGATTTCGACGAAGTTGGCTTCAATTATCGTATGACAGATGCCCAGGCTGCCGTAGGCGCGGTGCAGCTCCGCAAGCTGGATTCCCTAAACTCACGGCGAATCGAGATTGCCAGAAAGTATTCCGATGGCTTGCGGGGAACTAACGGCCTGACGCTTCCTTTCATCTCTCCAGAAAATAAGCATGTGTTCCACGCCTATGTGGTCTTGCTCGAAAACTCATTCTCGCGGTCCAAGGAAGATTTCATGTGGGAGCTCTACGCATCGAAACGCGTCAAGGTGTGGTCACACTATATGCCCATCCATCTCACTACTGCATACCGGAATCTGGGCCATGGGCCGGGCGAATGCCCCATTGCCGAAGAGCTATTTGAAAAATACGTGAGCATTCCCATCCATCCAAGAATGACCGATGAAGTGGTTCAGTATGTGATTGACAGCATTCGGGAGCTGTCGTGAGCGCGTTTGAATCCTCCGTTTCGAAAATCAGAGGAAACGGTCAATTCTTTTCCACGGCGTTGCCTGTCTACATCAGTCGAGCGCCTGGCCGGCTCGACCTGATGGGCGGCAACGTGGACTACACCGGCGGCTTGGTCTTTGAGAGCACAATCCGGGAAGCAACCTGGGCGGCGGCTCAACGGAGGGACGATGGAAGGATCGTTTTCTGGAATCCACAGATGAAGGAAGAGGGTTGGCTGGATCGTGTGGAGTTCGAACTGGAGAAACTCTCCAGCGAAGAGGCTGTCAAGAGCCTTGTCAGCGCGAGTGCCGAAATCCGCTGGACTTCCTATGTCCTTGGAGCATTTTTTCTGCTGCGCAGCCGCTACTCCGAGCAGATCAACTCCGGAGCATCCATCTACATCGAGTCCGAGGTGCCTCGCAACAAGGGTGTCAGTTCCTCGGCGGCCGTGGAAGTCGCTGTAATGAAATCCGTGGCCGCCTGTTTTGGAATCGACCTGCAAGGCATCGAGCTCGCCGAGGCGTGCCAGTGGATGGAGAACGTCATTGCGGACTCGGCGTGCGGCGTCATGGACCAAGCTGCTTCCGTATTAGGTGACGAAGGGTGTGTGCTCCCGCTACTTTGTCAGCCATGCTTGCCGCGGCCTTTGGTGAAGTTGCCGGAAGGACTGAGATGTTGGGCTATCGATTCCGGCGTGAGGCACGCAGTGACCGGCATTGAATACGAAGCTGCCAGGGCGGCAGCGTTCATTGGTTACCGAATGATCTGTGAGTGGGAAGGCTTGCCCATACATAAAGACGAAAGCCGGAGAATTCCCCGCTATGTCGATCCTTTGTGGAAAGGTTTTCTGTCGAATGTGGTTCCTTCTATGTTCCGCGCAAAGTACGAGCAGTGTCTGCCTGAGCTTCTCTCGGGCGCCGAGATTCTTTCTTCAGGAAGGGTTCACCCGGATCCTTTTACCGTGATTCGTGCGGATGTAAATTATCGGGTCCGCTCGTGCACACGCTACGCCATTGAAGAAAACCAGCGTATTGAGTTGTTCATTGAACTAGCGCGCGGCAGCACGCAACATCCCTCCATGGCAGCGTTCCGCCAGATGGGAGAACTGATGCTCCAATCGCACTGGTCCTATACGGAATGCGGATTGGGATGCGAGGCAACCGACCAATTGGTTGAGCTTGTGCAGCGCCATCGGGGCGATGATGTGCTCTTTGGCGCGAAGATCACGGGCGGAGGTGCGGGAGGGACCGTAGCGGTGCTTGGATCAAGGGACGGGGCGCCTGCTTTCCAGAGCGTTGTCGACGAATATGCGCGATTGCGTTCCTTCCAGCCGTATGTATTTGAGGGAAGTTCCGTTGGTGCTGATCGCTTCGGAATTCGCGTGTTGCCGGTGAATGCATGAGCACGGCAACCGTTGTGCATCCGGGGAGGCCTCAAACCGTCTGGTATTTCTGCCTGCTGGCTTTGGCTTCCCTGATCTGGTCGGGGCAGGGTATAGCCGTAAAACTGCTGGACCCACATTTGGGCCCGATCGCCATTACCTTTTTGCCATTCTACGTAACCACGCTGCTGTTTGTTCCGCTTCTTCTGGGGCTGCGGCAGCAGAATCCAAAAACGATAAGTCCCTCTGCGAAAGATTGGATCAAATTCGCCGTTGCGGGCGTTGGCGGGCAGGTGCTGGCGCAATTGGGAATGACCTGGGGAATCAGTAAGTCCCTGGCCTCCAATGGCGCAATTCTGAATCTTCTCATTCCAGTTATCAGCGCCGTCTTGGCTTCATTCATGCTGAAAGAACGTCTCACCATGTTACGCGTAGCGTCATTGGCAATTGGACTAGTGGGCGTTGCGTTCCTTTCAGTTGGCGATTTTCACCAGGCATCCTTCGGTTCCATGAAATTCCTCACTGGCAACCTGCTCATCTTCGGCGGCTGTTTCGGATCGTCCTTCTACAATGTGTATTGCAAGGGGCTGATGCAGAAGTTTCAAGAAATCGAGATCCTTATTTTCAGTTACATCACTGCGTCACTCTTCAGCATCCCGCTTCTCATCTGGGCGGAGCCGTTTCATTTCAGCAGTTTTCTTTCCTTTAATGCAAAGAGCATTGCCGCTTTCCTGTTCTTGGCGTTCTTCATGTATGGAGCGTCGATGCTTCTTTTTTTCAAGGCTCTCCAGCATCTTGATGTGACCACGGCTTCCACGTCTCTGTATCTGGTTCCGGTGTTTGGAGTAATACTGGCGGCCCTCCTGCTCGGGGAGCGGCTGAATCTCTCAGCCATCATCGGAACTGCAATCGTACTTATCTCAACGATTCTGGTGGTGCGCTATGACACAAGCTACTAACTTCTCGAGGCTATTGCTCGCACTCATTTTGTCGGCATGCATGGCAGCCGGACAAGAGCCGCAACAGGTCACGACGACGGTGAACCCGCCAGCCATCGCTGGCCGGCCCGTCGCACTCGACACTCAGGGAAAGCTTCTTCCCTGGCCGATGCCAGACAGCACCGGATACTCTTACTCCTCCTATTTTCTTTCGCAATGGACCATCTTGTGGGATCAATACAATCGCCAGCGGCTGCCCTATTATTTCTGTTGCTTCGATTTTGACCGCACCACGTTCGAATTGATACCGGAATGGCATTGGGCCAACTCCACCGGATATTTGCGAGCAATGATGCAGGGCTTTATGGAGCGACTTTACCCTTACACGGGCGATCCCCGTACGGTCGAATTTCTACAGAATTTCGTAGACTACGAACTCGAAAACGGTTTGACTCCGGAAGGCTACGCGTGGGCCCAAGTGCCGTACCCGTCCGCAAATCCGGGCAGCCGGCGCTACACGGGCTGGAGCGACCACGGAGAGGATTATGTCGAGCCCCACGTGGTTGGCGAAGATGGCTATGCCTATCTCCGGCTCTATGAAATGACAGGAAACACGAAGTACCTCCGCGCGGCGACTCGCTGTGCCGAAGCGCTTGCTAAGAATTTCAAGCCCGGCGACGAACAAAATTCTCCCTGGCCGTATCGGTGTTTCGCTCGCGATGGCCGCATCGATGGGGGAACAGGAATGTTCCCGTATTCTGCAAATGTCGTTGAACCCATCATGCTGCTGGACGAACTGATCCGGCTGGATCAGGGCGACACAGTCTCCTATAAGAAAGTTCGCGAAGGCGCGTGGGCCTGGCTGATGAGATATCCGATGCAGAACAACATATGGGTCGGGTATTTCGAGGATGTGAAAGCCAGCATGGGAAACATGAACCAGGTCATTCCTCTGGAATTTGCAAGATACGTTCTTCTTCACCCCGAGAAGGATCAGGACTGGCGCGAGCATTCACGCAAGTTGATTCAATGGGTAAAGACCACGCCGCGGTGGCCCAAGTACATTGTGCACGGCGCTACGGTAACAACCGAGCAGGGGAGCAGCCTCAAGGATTTTTGCTGCAACCTTCCGAATCAGTGTTGCGATAGTCACAGCTCAAGACTCGCCGCAGTTGAAGCGTTGTACTACGCGAAAACGGGAGACGCCGCGTACAGGGAAGCGGCCTACAGGACTTACAACTGGGTCACTTATTTTCAGGGTCTTTCCGGTGCCGCCCACGCTCCGTTCAGCGATCAATGGTGGTTTACCGACGAATTCTCTGATGGGCCGCGCAGAATGATGGATTCCTTCTGGGCCGTACCGGAATGGGCCCCGGCCGATGAATCCCATTTGCTCGGTTCACTTTCCGTGGTTACAAAGATCTCGTACGGCCCTGGTTCGATTACCTATTCAACCTTCGATGACGAATCCACTGATGTACTGCGTCTGAATTTTGTTCCTGATTCAGTAACTGTAGGGGGTAAAGCTATCAGCCGCCGTAAGGATCTTGAGCAACAAGGCTACACCCTCGACGATGCGACCCATGTGCTCACCATCCGTCACAGCAGCTCCCGGGACGTCGACATTCAGGGAAAGAGCAATCTGGTGCCGCCCTCGTATATCACGTTCGATGATCCTCACCATCCTGGTGGAACGCCCTTGCTAGGCCAATATCCTTCCGGTGTCATTGATTGGGGCAAAAGCGATTGGCAGATCGGCACACCTTATGGAAAATTCGGGACATTTACACTCGGCCTAGCGGACCCAAAATCTCAAAAGGCGGAATTCCTCTTTTACACTCCGCGTATTTTCGCAGGGCTGGATGTTTACAACGGCGGGGAAGCGGACGCAACAATCACGATCCGTTCGCCCGAGACTCGGGAAATGCCCTTCACCATCAAGCCCAAAGAACTTCGCCGTTTAAGAACTGGATGGCGTGACCCTAGTTCCCGAGTGTCCTTCGACATGACAAATGGGCAAGAGCTGCGCTTTGATAATCTGGCTTATGTTCACCCATGAATTCACCGCAGCCCGTGCTGGCGGAAGGTGTTGGGCGGGAGAGTGTCCTCGAATGGGCCGTTCACTCAAATTTCGCACGCAAACGGCGCCGTATC
>Ga0210384_10001791_pt1 | contig 27773 bp, 21 predicted proteins | sample IncBWH2MmetaG_FD_160574 | JGI IMG/M metagenome (GOLD analysis project Ga0210384, IMG submission 160574) | Forest soil microbial communities from Barre Woods Harvard Forest LTER site, Petersham, Massachusetts, United States - Inc-BW-H-2-M | ecosystem: Environmental > Terrestrial > Soil >...
GACAGCGCATCGTCATGTCCAAGAAAGCAAACCATGCCGACCGACCTCGACGCCTACTGGATGCCGTTCACGGCAAACCGCCAGTTCAAGGAGGCGCCCCGGCTGTTCACCAAGGCCAAGGGCATGCACTTCTGGACGGACGACGGACGCCAGGTGCTCGACGGCATCGCCGGCCTGTGGTGCGTGAACGCCGGGCATGGCCGCACCAGGATCACCGAGGCGATCCAACGCCAGGCGGCGGAGATGGACTTCTGCCCGCCGTTCCAGATGGCGCATCCCAAGGCCTTCGCGCTGGCCGAGAAGGTGGCCGCGCTGGCCCCGGAAGGCCTCAACCGCGTGTTCTTCACCAACTCCGGCTCGGAGTCGGTGGAGACGGCGCTGAAGATGGCCATCGCCTACCACCGCGTGCGCGGCGAAGGCCAGCGCACCCGCCTGATCGGCCGCGAGCGCGGCTACCACGGCGTCAACTTCGGCGGCATCTCGGTGGGCGGCATCGTCGCCAACCGCAAGATGTTCGGCACGATGCTGGGCGGCGTCGACCACATCCGCCACACGCACGATCCGGCGCGCAACGCGTTCAGCGTGGGCCAGCCGTCCCACGGCGCGGAGTTCGCCGACGACCTCGAGAAGCTCATCGCGCTGCACGACGCCTCCACCATCGCCGCGGTGATCGTCGAGCCGGTGGCCGGCTCCACCGGCGTGCTGATCCCGCCGCAGGGCTACCTGCAGCGCCTGCGCGAGATCTGTGACAGGCACGGCATCCTGCTGATCTTCGACGAGGTCATCACCGGCTTCGGCCGCACGGGCCAGCCCTTCGCGGCCCAGACCTTCGGCGTGACGCCCGACCTGATGACGCTGGCCAAGGGCCTGACCAACGGCGCGGTGCCCATGGGCGCGGTGCTCGCGAGGCAGTCCATCCACGACACGTTCATGACGGGGCCCGAGCACCTGATCGAGTTCTTCCACGGCTACACCTACTCGGCGCACCCGCTGGCCTGCGCGGCCGGCCTGGCCACGCTGGAGACCTACGCCGACGAAGGCCTGCTCACGCGCGCCGGCGAGATGGCCGGCTACTTCGCAGAGGGCCTGCACTCGCTCAGGAGCCTGCCGGGCGTGATCGACGTCCGCAACGTCGGCCTGATCGGCGGCATCGAGCTCACGCCGGTGCCGGGCCAGCCCACCAAGCGCGCATTCGACGTGTTCCTCGATTGCTACGACAAGAGCGTGCTCGTGCGCACCACCGGCGACATCATCGCCCTGTCACCGCCGCTGATCATCGAACGCTCGCACATCGATCAGCTGATCGAGACCTTGAGCGGCGCGATCCGTCGCGCGGCCTGAGTCCACCAGAGCGGATATCCGGATCCGCCCCGCGAGCAGTTCGAATTCCCCGAGACAATGCCGTCGGCCACCTGACTTGTACAGACAAGCGGCCGCCCTCCCCGAAAAGGCTTGCCTAGCGCACACGTTTATGACCTTCCTCCAGTCCGACCGCGACCTCTCGCGGAATTCGTACTACGCCGCGACCGCGACCCGGTCGCAGCGGCATGCGCCTCTCTCGGGCGCAATCCGCTGCGACGTCGCCATCGTCGGCGGTGGCCTCGCGGGCCTGAGCGCCGCACTCGAACTGAGCGAACGCGGCCTCGACGTCGTCGTGCTCGAAGCCCGCGAGATCGGCTGGGGCGCCAGCGGCCGCAACGGCGGCCAGGCCATCCACGGGCTCGCCTGCGGCCAGGACGTCATCGAGGGCCAGCTGGGCCTGGCCGACGCGCGCAAGGTCTGGGACATGACCATCGAGGCGCTGGACATGCTGCGCGAGCGCATCGCCAGGTACGGCATCGAGTGCGACTGGCGCGACGGCTTCCTGAGCGTGGCCACCAGCGCGCGCAAGGGCCGCGACCTGCACGACTGGGCCGACGAGATCGAGGCCAAGTACGGCTATCCGCTCACCCGCATCTCGCCCGCCGACGTGCCCAAGTGGATCGGCAGCGGCCGCTACCACAGCGCCGTCCACGATCCGCGCTCGGGCCACCTGCATCCGCTGAAGTACGTGCTGGGCCTCGCGCGTGCCGCCGCGGCCGCGGGCGTGCGCCTGTTCGAGAACACCGAGGTCACCGGCTTCCAGCAGGACGGCGGGGTCACGCTGACCACCGCCGGCGGCGAGGTGCGCGCCGGCAAGATGCTGCTGGCCGGCAACGTGTACCTGCAGGAGATCGCTCCGAAGCTCGAGGCGCGCATCATGCCGGTCGGCACCTACATCGTGTGCTCCGAGACGCTGGCTCCGGCGCTGGCCGACTCGCTGATCCCCACGCGCTCGGCGGTCTGCGACACCGACTTCGTGCTCGACTACTACCGCACCACCAACGACCACCGCATGCTGTTCGGCGGCCGCGTGAGCTACAGCACCCGGACGCCGGCCAACATCCAGGAAAGCATGCGTCGCCGCATGGTCGACACGTTCCCGCAGCTCGAAGGCACGAAGGTCCAGTACGCCTGGGGCGGCTTCGTGGACATCACGATGAACCGCGCGCCCGACTTCGGACGCATCGGCGCCAACGTGTACTACCTGCAGGGCTTCTCGGGCCACGGCCTCGCGCTCACGGGCCTGGCCGGCCGCGTCGTGGCCGAGGCCATGACCGCCGACGCGAGCCGCTTCGACCTGTTCGCGCGCCTGAAGCACCGCGCCTTCCCGGGCGGCCGCCTGCTGCGCACGCCGGCCCTGGTGCTGGGCACGGCCTGGTATCGCATGAAGGACCTGCTGTGAACACGATGAACTCCGCTCCCAACGTCCCCGCCGCCACCGCGCCGGCCGCCAGCCTGCCGCTGGTGCTGGTGCCCGCCTGCAACAAGATGCTGGGCGACCATCCGTACCACATCGCCGGCAAGAAGTACGCCGACGCCGTGCGCCTGGCCGGCTGCCTGCCGCTGGTCATCCCCAACGCCGACGCGGTCGAGCTGCAGGCGCTGCTGGCGATCGCCGACGGCGTGTTCCTCACCGGCTCGCCCAGCAACGTGCATCCGTCCCATTTCGACGAGGACGTGCTCGACCTGTCGCTGCCGCTCGACCCCGCGCGCGACGCCTGGACGTTGCCGCTGATCCGCCACGCGCTGGCCACCGGCCTGCCGCTGTTCACCGTGTGCCGCGGCACGCAGGAGACCAACGTGGCCCTCGGCGGCTCGCTGCACCAGGCGGTGCACGCGGTCGCCGGCAAGGACGACCACCGCGCGCCCGAAGGCAAGCCGCCCGAGGTGCAGTACGGCCCCGCGCACGAGGTGTTCGTCGAGCCCGGCGGCGTGCTCGAACGAGTGGTCGGACTCCGGAAGTTCGACGTCAACTCCGTGCACGGCCAGGCCGTGAACCGGCTGGCCGAGGGCCTGCGCGTGGAAGCGCGCGCGCCCGACGGGGTCGTCGAGGCCTTCTCCGCCGTCGCCGCCAGCGGGTTCAACCTGTGCGTGCAGTGGCATCCCGAATGGCAGGCCGCCAGCAACGACGTCTCGATGCGCATGCTCACCGCCTTCGGGCAGGCCTGCCGACAGTGGAAGGAAGGACGCCGCGGCCCCCACCCGTGACGCCGGCGCGCACGCCTCCTCGCCCGCCACCCCCGCACGACGACGGTGTGGCCCGGACGATGCGTCACCGCCCGCGGCCCCGTCCACCAGAACACTTCGAAAGACAACCATGACCATCAACAGAAACCTCGCCACCTTCGCCGACCTCGAACAGTGGCTCAACGAGAACCGCGTCACCGAGATCGAATGCCTCGTGCCCGACCTGACCGGCGTGGCCCGCGGCAAGATCCTGCCGCGCGAGAAGTTCACCGAAGACCGCGGCATGCGCCTGCCCGAGGCCATCGTGGCCATGGGCGTGACGGGCGAGTTCCCGTCCGAGGGCCCGTACTACGACGTCATCACGCCCACCGACCGCGACATGCACCTGCGGCCCGACCCCACCACGGTGCGCATCGTGCCCTGGGCCACCGACCCCACCGCGCAGGTGCTGCACGACTGCTACGACCCGAGCGGCAACCTGATCCCGTTCGCGCCGCGCTCGGTGCTGCGCAAGGTCATCGACCTGTTCGCGGCCAAGGGCTGGAGCCCGATCGTCGCGCCCGAGCTCGAGTTCTATCTCGTCGCCCGCAACACCGATCCCGACATGCCGCTGAAGCCGCCCGTCGGCCGCAGCGGCCGCTCGGAGACCTCGCGCCAGGCCTACTCGATCGACGCGGTCAACGAGTTCGACCCGTTGTTCGAGGACGTGTACGACTACTGCCAGAAGATGGAGCTCAACGTCGACACGCTGATCCACGAGATCGGCGCCGGCCAGATGGAGATCAACTTCTTCCACGACGCCCCGCTGGGCCTCGCCGACGAGGTCTTCTTCTTCAAGCGCACGGTGCGCGAGGCCGCGATGCGCCACGACATGTACGCCACCTTCATGGCCAAGCCGATCGCCGGCGAGCCGGGCAGCGCCATGCACGTGCACCAGAGCGTGGTCAACACGGTCACCGGCAAGAACATCTTCTCCAACGAGGACGGCTCGCCCACGCAGGAATTCTTCTGGTACATCGGCGGCCTGCAGCGCTACATCCCGGCCGCGATGGCGCTGTTCGCCCCGTACGTGAACTCGTACCGCCGGCTGGCCCGCCACACCGCGGCGCCGATCAACATCCAGTGGGGCACCGACAACCGCACCGTGGGCATCCGCTCGCCCATCGCCTCGCCGCAGGCGCGCCGCATCGAGAACCGCGTGATCGGCGCCGACGCCAACCCGTACTGCGCGCTCGCCGCCACGCTGGCCTGCGGCTATCTCGGCATCAAGAACAAGATCTCGCCCTCGGCCGAATGCAAGGGCGACGCCTACCTGGGCGAGTACCAGCTGCCGCGCAGCCTCGGCGAGGCGCTGCAGCTGCTGCGCGACGAGACCGACCTGCACGACGTGCTGGGCAAGGACTTCATCACCGTCTACACCGAGATCAAGGAGATCGAGCACGCCGAGTTCATGAAGGTGATCTCGCCGTGGGAGCGCGAGCACCTGCTGCTGCACGTCTGAGCCGTGCCCTGCTCATCGTCCTAGAGAAACCGCATCTGAAAGTCCCGACATGACCACCACCCGCACCACCCAGCAGTGGCAGGAAGCCGACTCGAAGCACTTCCTGCATCCGTTCACCGACCACCAGGCGCTGGCCGCCAAGGGCGCACGCATCGTCGAGCGCGCCGAGGGCGTCTACGTGTGGGACACGGACGGCAACAAGATCCTCGACGCGATGTCGGGCCTGTGGTGCGTCAACGTGGGCTACGGCCGGCAGGAGCTGATAGCCGCCGCGACGAAGCAACTGGAGACGCTGCCGTTCTACAACGCGTTCTTCAACACCGCCACGCCGCCGGCGATCGAGCTGGGCGAGCTGCTGGCCGAGGTGGCGCCCGAAGGGTTCAAGCACTTCTTCTTCTCCAGCTCGGGCTCGGAGAGCAACGACACCAACGTGCGCATGGTGCGCCGCTACTGGGACTTGATCGGACAACCGCAGCGCCAGGTCGTCATCGCGCGCAACAACGGCTACCACGGCTCGACCATGGCCGGCGCGTCGCTGTCGGGCATGTCGGGCATGCACGCGCAAGGCGGGCTCCCGATCCCCAACATCGTGCACGTCGAGCAGCCGCACTGGTACGAGTTGGGGCGCGACATGACGCCCGAGGCGTTCGGCGTGCAGGCCGCGCAGACGCTCGAGGCGAAGATCCTCGAGATCGGCGCCGACAAGGTGGCCGCGTTCATCGGCGAGCCGGTGCAGGGCGCGGGCGGCGTCATCGTGCCGCCGTCCACCTACTGGCCCGAGATCCAGCGCATCTGCAGGAAGTACGACATCCTGCTGATCAGCGACGAAGTGATCTGCGGCTTCGGCCGCACGGGCAACTGGTTCGGCTGCCAGACCTTCGGCTTCAAGCCCGACCTCATCACCTTCGCCAAGGGCGTCACCTCCGGCTACGTGCCGCTGGGCGGCGTGATGGTGGGCGAGCGCGTCGCGAAGGTGCTCATCGAAAAGGGCGGCGACTTCAACCACGGCTATACCTACTCCGGGCATCCGGTGGCATGCGCCGTGGCCGTGGCCAACATCAGGCTGATCCAGCGCCTGAAGCTCGTGGAGCATGTGCGCGACGATGTCGGCCCGTATCTTGCAAGCCGCTTCGAGGAATTGCGCGACCATCCGCTCGTGGGCCACACCCAGACCTGCGGCCTGATGGGCGCGGTGCAGATGGTCAAGGACAAGTCGAACGCCACCCCGTTCGACCCGGATCTCGCGGTCGGCATGATCTGCCGCGCGCACTGCTTCGCGAACGGACTCGTGATGCGCGCGGTGGGCGACCGGATGATCGTCGCCCCGCCCCTCGTGATCACCCGGGCCGAGGTCGACGAACTCGTCGCCAAGGCTCGCAAGTGCCTCGACCTCACGCTGGCCGACGTCAAGGCGCGCGGCTGGTTCTGAGAAAATCCGCCGCCGCGTCCGCCCCGATCGTGCCAAGAAGCTTTACCGCGTTCCGATTCAATCCACTCAATCCCGTTGGAGGTCTTTCGATGATGAAGTCCCCGTTCCATGTCCTGGCCCGCATTGCAGGCGCCGTTGCCCTGACCCTCCTCGCGGGCGTGGTGCACGCGCAAGACGAAGAGAAGGTTCTCAACATCTACAACTGGTCGGACTACATCGCCGACGACACGATCAAGAACTTCGAGAAGGAAACGGGCATCAAGGTCCGCTACGACAACTTCGACTCCAACGAGATCCTGCACGCCAAGCTGGTGGCGGGCAAGACGGGCTATGACGTCGTGGTGCCGTCGTCGAACTGGGCGCGCATGCAGATCCAGGGCGACCTGTTCATGAAGCTGGACAAGTCCAAGCTGCCCAACCTGAAGAACGTCGATCCGGCCGTGGCCGCGCAACTGGCCAAGATCGATCCGGGCAACACCTACGTGGTGGACTGGCTGTGGGGCTACACCACCGTGGGCATCAACGTCGACAAGGTGAAGGCGGCCCTCGGCGGCGCGCCGCTGCCGGACAACGTCTGGGACCTGGTCTTCAAGCCCGAGTACATGTCCAAGCTCAAGTCGTGCGGCGTGTCGTTCCTCGACTCCGGCGACGAGATCATCCCGGCCGCCCTGCACTACGCCGGCAAGCCGCGCGTCACGACCAACTCGGCCGACTACCAGCAGGCGCTGGCGATGCTCAAGGCCGTGCGCCCGTACGTGACCCTGTTCAGTTCGTCGGGCTACATCAACGACATGGCCGACGGCTCGGTGTGCCTGGCGCTCGGCTGGTCCGGCGACATCAACATCGCCCGCCAGCGCGCCATCGACAACAAGACCGGCCAGAACGTCCAGGCCCTGCTGCCCAAGAACGGCGGCCTGCTGTTCTTCGACGTGATGGCCATCCCCAAGGACGCGCCGCATCCGCAGAATGCGCTCAAGTGGATCAACTACATCCTCAGGCCCGAGGTCGACGCCGGCCTGACCAACAAGGTCTTCTACGCGAACCCGAACAAGGAATCGAAGAAGTTCATCGAGCCCGCGGTCGCCAACAACCCGACGGTGTTCCTGTCGGCAGAGGAACTCGCCAAGATGGCCGGCACCGCCGACGCCCTGAACAACGAGATCCGCCGGCTGCAGAACCGCACCTACACGTCGTTCAAGACGGGTATCTGACCTTCCGCCTCGAAGGCGCGCGACCGCGTCGCGCCTTTCTCGCGGATGCGCGCGGGCGAAGCCGCGCGCCCTGCGCAGACCGATTCCAAGAACATCCGACAAAGACGCCCCAGGAGGCGACAAGACCCATGAGCACCAGCGCCGACAACACGAAGTTCCTCCAGATCCAGGACGTGGTGAAGGACTTCGGCGGCTACAAGGCCGTCAATCATGTGAACCTCGACATCGCCAAGGGCGAGATCTTCGCGCTGCTCGGCTCCTCGGGCTGCGGCAAGACGACGCTCCTGCGCATGCTGGCGGGCTTCGAGACGCCCACCTCGGGCCGCATCATCCTCAACGGCCAGGATCTCGCCGGCCTGCCGCCCTACGAGCGTCCGCTGAACATGATGTTCCAGTCGTACGCGCTGTTCCCGCACCTGACCGTGTGGGACAACATCGCGTTCGGCCTGCGCCGCGACAACTGGCCCAGGGACAAGGTGGCCGAGCGCGTCGAGGCGATGCTCAAGCTGGTGCAGCTGAGCAAGTACGCCAAGCGCAAGCCGCACCAGTTGTCGGGCGGACAGCAGCAGCGCGTCGCGCTGGCGCGCAGCCTGGCCAAGCAGCCGGAGATGCTGCTGCTGGACGAGCCGCTGGGCGCGCTCGACAAGAAGCTGCGCGAGGAGACGCAGATCGAGCTGGTCAACATCATCGAGCAGGTGGGCGTGACCTGCGTGATGGTCACCCACGACCAGGAAGAGGCGATGACCATGGCCTCGCGCATCGCCGTGATGAGCGAGGGCCGCTTCCTGCAGGTCGGCTCGCCGGCCGAGATCTACGAGACGCCGGCCACGCGCTTCGTCGCCGACTTCATCGGCAACGTCAACCTGATGGACGGCACCGTGAGCGTCGACGAGGCCGACCACGTCGTCATCGATTGCGCCGACTGCAAGCACTATGTCGGCCACGGAATCACCGGCACGGTGGGCATGTCCGTCACGGTGGCCCTGCGCCCCGAGAAGATCACGCTGCAGCGCGAGAAGCCGGCCGACCCGTACAACTGCGTGGCCGGCAAGATCGAGGAGATGTCGTACTTCGGCTCGTCCACGGTCTACCGCGTGAAGCTGGCCAGCGGCCAGGTGCTCGCGGTGAGCACGGCCAACACCGAACGCCACAGCGAGAGCGCGCTCACCTGGGGCGACATCGTCTGGGCGCACTGGTCGCCGCAGGCCCACGTCGTCCTGACGCAATAAGGGAGTCGCGCACATGGACGCATCCAACAAGAAGCCCGGCTGGCGCCCCTCGTGGTGGCGCGGCCGCACCGCGGTCATCGGCGTGCCCTACTTCTGGCTGCTGCTGTTCTTCCTCGCCCCGTTCCTGATCGTCGCCAACTACTCGGTCTCCGAGATGGGCGCGATCCGCGTGGAGAACATCACCAGCGTCGTCGACGGCGCGGTGAAGCTGACGGTCAAGTACTCCAACTACGTCAACCTCACGGCCGACAACCTCTACTGGCACGCCTATCTCGCCAGCCTGAAGTACGCGTTCTTCACCACCGTGTTCTGCCTGCTGATCGGCTACCCGTTCGCCTACTTCATGGCGCGCGCCAAGCAGGCGCTGCAGCCCACGCTGCTGATGCTGGTGATGCTGCCGTTCTGGACCTCGTTCCTGCTGCGCGTGTACGCGTGGAAGGGGCTGCTGGACGAGGGCGGCTGGGTCGCCGACCTGATCACCGGCTCGCACTTCGACCGCGTGCTGCTGTGGCTGGGCGTGATCGAGACGCAGGGCCAGCTCATGCACACGACGTTCTCGCTGATCGTCGGCATGACCTACACGTACCTGCCGTTCATGATCCTGCCGCTGTACGCGAACCTGTCGAAGATGGACCTGCGCCTGCTCGAGGCCGCGTCCGACCTCGGCGCCACGCCCTGGGTCGCGTTCTGGCGCGTCACGGTGCCGCTGTCCAAGGCCGGGATCATCGCGGGCTCGATGCTCGTGTTCATCCCCTGCGTCGGCGAGTACGTCACGCCCGAGCTGCTGGGCGGCCCCACCACGCTGATGATCGGCCGCGTGATCTGGGACGAGAACTTCTCCAACAACGATCCGCCGATGGCCTCCGCCGTCGCGGTCATCCTGGTGCTGCTGATCGTCGTGCCGCTGGCCATCTTCAACAAGTACCAGGTCGAGGCACAGGAGGCCCGGAAATGAAGAACAGGGCTATTTTCGGCACCAGGTTCGCCAAGGGCTTCGGCCGTGCCTGGCTGGTGGGGGGCTTCCTGTTCCTCTACCTGCCCATGGTCACGCTGATGATCTTCTCGTTCAACCATTCGCGGCTGGCGTCGCACTGGGGCGGCTTCTCGCTCGAATGGTACGCCAAGCTCGCGAGCGACACCGAGATCATCAACGGCCTGTGGCTGTCGTTGAAGATCGCGGTCACCTCGGCCACGGGCTCGGTGATCCTGGGCACGATGGCGGCGTTCACGCTGGTCAAGTACAAGCGCTTCCGCGGCCGCACCTTCTTCACCGGCATGGTCAACGCCCCGCTGGTGATGCCCGAGGTCATCCAGGGCCTGTCGCTGCTGCTGCTGTTCGTGGCCATCCAGCACGCCACGGAACGCTTCGACGGCGGGTTCCCGGAGCGCGGCTTCTTCACGATCTGGCTGGGCCACCTGATGATCGGCATGTCCTACGCCGCCGTCGTCATCCAGGCGCGCCTGCAGGACCTGAACCCGCAGCTCGAGGAGGCCGCGATGGACCTCGGCGCGCGCCCGTGGCAGGTGTTCCGGCTGGTCACCTTCCCCATGATCACGCAATCGCTCATCTCGGCCTGGCTGCTCACGTTCAGCCTGTCGCTGGACGACGTCGTCGCCTCGGCCTTCCTGAGCGGCCCCGGCGCCACCACGATGCCGCTGGTGATCTTCTCGCGCGCCCGCCTCGGCCTCGACCCCAGCGTCAACGCCGTGGCCACCGTGATGATCGTCATCGTCGCGATCTGCGTCGCCCTGGCCAGCGTCTGGGTGGCCCGCGCCGAACGCCGCCGCGCCGCCGAGATCAGCGCCGCTGCACGAGACGATTCCTGAAGTACCCGTCCAGAGCTGACCCTACAAACACACTTGCGGAGAATTCGAATGAAATCCTTGCGTCCCACCGCCCTCGCCTGCGCGATCGCCCTCGCGTTCGGCGCCGCCGCGCCCGCCTTCGCCCAGTCCAACGCCGACGTGCTCAAGGAGCTCGCGGCGCTGAAGGCCCGCATCGCCGAGCTGGAGAAGAAGCTGGCCGCCGTTCCCGACGCGCCGGCCGACGGCCAGCCGGCCCAATGGGGCATGACGCCCGAACAGGTCGCCGACTTCAACAAGCTGGTCGTCAAGTCCGAGGCGCTCGAAGACGCCCAGGAATCGCACGGCTACAAGGACCTGAAGATCGGCGGCTACATGGATCCGACGTTCATCTGGAACAAGGACCAGAACCGCGCCGGCTTCCAGTTCCTGAGCCCCGTGTCCAAGGACGGCTACAACTACGACGACTCGTACTTCGGCACCGTGCAGCTCGACTTCCAGAAGGAACTCGAGGGCGGCACCAAGTGGCGCCTGACGCTGATGCCGCAGCGCGGCGCCGGCGTCGTGGCCGACCCAGGCGGCAATTCCATCGTCCACGAGGCCTCGGTCTCGATCCCGCTGGGCGACCTGCAGACCCGCCTGATCGCGGGCCAGATCCCCGACTGGTCGGGCTACGAATACATCCAGCCCACCACCACCAAGCTGGTCACGCGCGGCCTGCTGCTCGACTTCACCGAGCCCACCACCTACACCGGCGCGGGCATGGAGATCATCCGCGGCAAGTGGGACGTCAAGGGCGTGCTGGCCAACTTCAACTCGTCGATCAACCAGCCCAAGCAGTTCGCGCCGGTGCTGGCCTACCGCGTCGACTACTCCAAGGGCGAGTTCTCCGGCTGGGGCCTGGCCGGCGTCGAAGGCAAGGTGGCCAACGCCAACCACGGCGGCGTGATCCTGGGCGCATCGCAGAACACGATGCTGCACCTCATCGAGGCCGACGCCTACTTCATCCGCGGCGACCTCACGCTGCAGGGCCAGCTGGGCTTCGGCAAGCAGAAGGGCGCGGCCATCACGCCCGACGCCAACGGCAATGCGCGCGACGCGCAATGGTGGGGCGCGTCGGGCCTGGCCGCCTACAAGCTCGACCCGCGCTTCGAGGCCGTGGTGCGCGCCGACTACATCAACAACCAGAAGAACGGCGGCGGCCTGCTGGGCTACACCGGCTACTACGACGGCACCGGCGCGGTCGGCGATACCCGCAACGGCATCGGCGTCTCGCCCGACTGCACGCTCGGCGCGGACTGCAAGGGCGCCAACCGCGCGGCCGTCGCGATGGGCTTCAACTACCTGCTGACCGCCAACACGACGATCAAGGCCGAGTACCGCCTCGACCTGGCCAGCCAGGCCGTGTTCCTGGACGCCAAGACGGGCCTGTACAAGAAGAACAACTCCCTCCTGGGAGCAACGATGGTCGTCGGCTTCTAAACTGATCCGACCCGGGCCCACTTGCCCAGGGGCCGGCCACGTGCCGGCCCTTTTGATTTCCGCAGGAGACACTGATGAGCACCACGAACTGGGCCGAACGCGCCACCCAACTGAAGCTCGACGGCCGCATGCTGATCGACGGCGTGCGCCGCGACACGCAGACCGGCGAGACCTTCGCCAAGCATTCCCCGATCGACAACCGCCTGCTGGGGCCCATCGCGCGCGGCCTGGCCGCCGATGTCGACACAGCCGTGCGTTCCGCGCGCGCCGCCTTCGAGGACGGCCGCTGGGCCGGCAAGCCGCCCGCGGCCCGCAAGAGGATCCTGCAGAAGTTCTCCGAGCTGATCCTGGGCGCGAAGGACGAACTGGCGCTGCTGGAGACGCTGGACATGGGCAAGCCCATCCAGTACTCGCTGGCCGTGGACGTGCCCTCCGCCGCGCGCTGCATCGCGTGGTACGCCGAGGCCGTCGACAAGATCTACGACGAGATCGCGCCGACCGCCTCGACCGCGCTCGCGCTCGTCACGCGCGAGCCCATGGGCGTGATCGGCGTGATCGTGCCCTGGAACTATCCGATGATCATGGCCGCCTGGAAGCTGGGCCCGGCGCTGGCCGCCGGCAACTCGGTCGTCCTGAAGCCCAGCGAGAAGAGCCCGCTCACCGCGCTGCGCCTGGCCGAGCTCGCGCTCCAGGCCGGCCTGCCGCCGGGCGTGTTCAACGTCGTTCCGGGCTTCGGCCACGAGGCCGGCGAGGCGCTGGCGCTGCACATGGAGGTCGACGCGATCGGCTTCACCGGCTCCACCCGCGTGGGCCGCCGCATGTACGAATACGCCGGCAAGTCCAACCTGAAGCGCGTGTACAACGAGTTGGGCGGCAAGTCGGCCTTCGTCGTGTTCCAGGACTACGCCGACGTCGCGCGCGCCGCCCGGACCGTGGCCGGCGGCATGTTCTTCAACCAGGGCGAATCGTGCAACGCGCCCTCGCGCGTGCTGGTGCACGACTCGGTGGCCGACGAGTTCATCGCCACGTTGAAGACCGCGGCTCCGAAGTACGCGCCGGCCGATCCGCTGGACGCGGCGACCGAGATGGGCGCGCTGGTGGACAACACGCAGCTCAAGACGGTGCTGGGCTACATCGAGGCCGGCCATGCGCAGGGCGCGCGCGTGGTCAGCGGCGGCAGGCAGGCACGTGCCGAGACCGGCGGCTGGTACGTGGAGCCCACGGTGTTCGACAACGTCACCAACGACATGAAGATCGCGCAGGAAGAGATCTTCGGGCCCGTCATGTCCGTGCTGCGCTTCAAGACCGAGGACGAGGCCATCGCCATGGCCAACGGCTCGAGCTACGGCCTGCAGGCCAGCGTGTGGAGCGACAACATCAACCGCGCCCACCGCGTCGCCCGCGCGCTGCGCGCCGGCACCGTGCACGTGAACTCGTACGACGAGGACGACATCACGGTGCCGTTCGGCGGCTACAAGCAGAGCGGCAACGGCCGCGACAAGTCGCTGCACGCGTTCGACAAGTACACGGAACTGAAGACGACGTGGATCCGTCTCGACGGCCAGTAAGGTCCGAAGGGGTCTGGCATCTCCTCCATCCGCGCCACGACGCAGGCGACTGCGAGCGGCATCCCGCGGATGGAGGCAATGCCTGACCCCGATCCCGAGCGGGGCCTGGGTCAGGCATTGCCTCGAACCGCGGCGTGCGTTTCCGCTGCAATCGGCAGTTCGGCGCGATTCGAGGAGATGCCAGACCCCTCCGACACCGTCTCCGCACACCAGCGAATGAATTCTTCAAGCAGTCTCGAGACCTGACCGTATGCCCACCGACAATGAGATCGCCGCCCTCGAAGCCACGCTACGGCAGCAAGGCGTACACACGCTGCTCGCGCAGTTCGTCGACATGCACGGCACGCCCAAGGGCAAGTGGGTGCCGCTGCACCAGCTCGGCACGCTCGTGCGCGACGGCGCTGGCTTCGCCGGGCCGTCGATCTGGGGCACCGCCCTGCCCCGCACCGGCCCGCGCAGCGAGTACTACGCGCGTGCCGACCTGAGCACGCTCGCCGCGCTGCCGTGGATGCCGGGCGTGGCCCGCGTGGCCTGCGACGGCTTCGTGGCCGGCGAGCCCTTCGACAACTGCCCGCGCCAGGTGCTGCGCCGCGCCACCGAGCGCCTGGCCCAGCGCGGCTGGACGCTGCAGGTGGGCATCGAGCCCGAGTTCTTCCTGCTCAAGAAGGTGGACGGCCAGTGGCGGCCCTTCGACGACGGCGACCGCCTGGACAAGCCGTCCTACGACCTGAAGAGCCTGCCGCGCCAGGGCCGCTTCCTCGTCGACCTGCGCGCCGCGCTGGAGGCCGCCGGCATGAAGGTGCAGCAGACCGACCACGAGGATGCGCACGGCCAGTACGAGATCAACTTCGAGAACGCCGAGGCCGTGACCAGCGCCGACAACGTCACGCTGTTCAAGCTCGCCGCGCACACGCTGGCCGAGCGCGAGGGCGCGCTGTTCTCGATGATGCCCAAGCCCTTCGCCAACCAGCCGGGCAGCGGCCTGCACTTCCACGTGTCGCTGTGGGCCGGCGACCGGTGCGTGTTCTCCAACGCCGACGGCCGCCCCGGCCTGTCGCCGCTGGCCCACCAGTTCATCGCCGGCGTGCTGGCGCACAGCGCGGCGCTGACCGCGCTGGCGGCCCCCACGGTGAACTCGTACAAGCGGCTGGTGGTGGGCGAATCGCTGTCCGGCACCACCTGGGCCCCGGCCTACGTGGCGCACGGCCCGAACAACCGCACGGCCGTCGTGCGCACGCTCAACGGCCGCTTCGAGTGGCGCCTGCCGGACGCCAGCGCCAACCCGTACCTGGCGCTGGCCGGCCTCATCGAGGCGGGGCTGGACGGCGTCGACCGCGTGCTCGATCCGGGCCCGGCCTGCACCGACGACCTGTTCGCGCTGGATCTCGCGCAGATCCGCGCGCGCGGGATCCCGCTGCTGCCGCAAAGCCTGGCCGAGGCCATCGCCGCGCTGCGCGCCGACGAGGTCGTGCGCGGCGCGCTCGGCGAATCGCTGGCCACCGAGTTCGACCGCCTCAAGCGCATCGAGTGGACAGAGTACGCGCGTCATGTGAGCGCGTGGGAGCTGGAGCGCTACGGCGCGCTGTTCTGAGCCTGGCCGCCCTCACAGGCAGGCCAGCGCCGCCACCAGCGCCAGCGGCATCGCGACCATGCCCACGCGCAGGAATTGCCAGGCGCTCACGTGCTCGCCCTCGCGCCGCAGCGCCACGAGCCACAGGATCGTCGCCAGCGAGCCGGTGACCGACAGGTTGGGCCCGAGGTCGATGCCGATCGCGATCGCAGAGCGGACGTCGTCCGGCATCGGGCCGGAGTTGGCTGCGGTGCCGGCGATGAGCCCGGCCGGCAGGTTGTTCATCAGGTTGCCCGCGAAGGCGACGATCGCGCCCGCGCTCCACGCGGTCGTGCGCGGCGCCGCATGCGCGTGCTCGCGCAGCGCGTCCGTGAGCGAGGCGACCAGGCCGGTCTGGCCCAGTCCGGCCACCAGCACGAACAGGCCCGCCACCAGCGCGAGCACGCTCCACGACACGTGCTGCAGCAAGGCCCACGGTGCCTCGCGCCGGGTCGCCTGCACCGCGGCGATGGCCATCAGCGTGGCCAGCAGCGTGGGCGCGCCCAGCGGGAACCCGAGCGCCGAGGCGGCCAGCATCGCCAGCACCACGGCCACGATGCCGACGGCGGCGAGCCGCCCGGTGTCCGACAGCGGCGGCACATGCGTGGGAGCGTCGACGGGGCTGGCGAGCTCGGCGCGGAACAGGAACGCGAGCGCGCCCCAGGTCACGACGACCGCGGCCACCGACGGCAACGCGAAGGCACGCATCCAGGCCAGCAGCGGCGGCATGTGTTCGCCGAACACGACCAGGTTGGCCGGATTCGAGATGGGCAGCACGAAGCTCGCGGCGTTGGCGATGAAGGCGCACGCGAACAGGTAGGGCAAGGGCTTCGCGCCGGCCTTCTTGGCCACCACGTAGACGGCGGGCGTCAGCACCACGGCCGTCGCGTCGTTGGACATGAAGGTGGTCACCACCACGCCGATGCCGTAGACCAGCGCGAACAGGCGCCGTGCCGAGCCCTCCGCGTGCCGCACGGCCCAGCCGGCCAGCGTGTCGAACAGGCCCTCGCGGCGCGCGAGTTCCGACAGCAGCATCATGCCGGCCAGGAACAGGTAAACGTCCCAGCCCTCGAGCACGGCCTGCAGCGCGGCGGCGATCGGCAGCAGCCCGCAGGCCAGCAGGGCGAGCGCCCCGGCCCCGGCCCAGACGGCCTCGGGCCACTTGTTTGGCCGGATGATGACCGCGGCGGTGGCGGCGACGACGATGAACCAGGTGGCGATGTGGGACGGGCTGGCGACGGGCCAATGGATCATGTGCGGGCGATGGGTTGGAGACGGGACGAGGCGGCGCGCCGTGCCAGCATTGTCCTTCGGCAAACGGCGGGTCTTTGACGCCCAATTCGATCATCCCCCCCGAGGCCGGAAGGACTAGCATGCAGGCTTCCCGTATCTCCCTGGAAGATCGCCCGGAGCGCCCATGACGGAAGACAACCGACCCGTGAACCTGGACTTCGACCTGCCTGCCCAGCCGCAATCGCTGGTCAAACTGGCCGCGCTGCTGCGCGAGGACGAGGTCAACCTGAACGCCGTCGGCGCGCTGATCGAAGCCGACATGTCGTTCGCCGCGGCCGTGATGAAGGCCGTCAATTCGCCGCTGTACGGGCTCAAGGGCCGCGTCCAGAGCGTCCAGCAGGCCGTCACCTATCTCGGCGTGCGCGAGATCTCGGCCATCGCCTACGAGGCCGGACTGCAGGCCGCCTTCCCGCAGGTGCCGCAGCTGCTGGCCGTGTGGGAACGCGCCAGCATCCGTGGTCTGCTCATGGGCCGCCTCGCGCAGGCGCTGTCGATGGAGGCGTGGAGCGCGCACACCGCCGGGCTGTTCGAGGAATGCGGCAAGGCCGTGCTCTACATGCATGCGCCCGACAAGTACGCGCCGATGCTGGCCGCCGCGCGCGACGACGTGCACCTGGTCGAACTCGAACGCGCCGCCTTCGGCTGCGGCCATGACGACGTCGGCGCCAACCTGTGCGAGGCCTGGGGCCTGACGCCCGCCGCCGTCGCCAGCGTGCGCCACCACGTCAGCGTCCACACCTCGATGCGGCTGCCACGCGTGTCGCACCGCTATATCTGCGTGCTGTCCGCCCTCGCCTACACGATCACCAACGACCCGGCCCAGCTCGACGAGGTGGCCATGAAGCTGGCCCCGCAGGCGATGCTGGACCAGACCTCGCTGCTGCGCGGCCTGCACCGCGTCAAGGACAAGATCGACGACGCGCTGGCCGACGCCTGAGACGGGACGTTCAGGCCGCCGCCACGCTCTCGGGCGCACCCGCGTGCGCGAGGCGCGACACCTCGGACGGCGCCAGCGTCTTCATCTTGTGGTCCGACCACACCTGGCGCCAGCGACGCGCGCCCTTGACGCCGTTCCACAGGCCCAGCATGTGGCGCGAGGCCTGCGACCAGTGGTGTTCGGTGGCCTGCAGTCGTTCGAGGTATTCCACCATCAGCGCCTCGACGCTCTCGCGCGTGCGATCGCCTGAAGGGCCGCCCAGGAAGCGCGAATCCCAGTCGGCCATGCACCACGGGTCGTGGTACGCCTCGCGGCCCAGCATCACGCCGTCCACGTGTTCCAGGTGCGTGGCGATGGCCTCGTCGCCCTTCACCCCGCCATTCAAGACGATCGTGAGTTCGGGGAAGTCCTTCTTCAGCCGGTAGACGAATTCGTAGCGCAGCGGCGGGATCGTGCGGTTGTCCTTGGGGCTCAGGCCCTGCAGCCAGGCGTTGCGCGCATGCACGATGAACACGGTGCAGCCGCCGGCCGCCACGGTGCCCACGAAGTCGCGCACGAAGTCGTAGCTCTCCACCTTGTCGATGCCGATGCGGTGCTTGACGGTCACCGGCAGCGTGCACGCGTCGCGCATGGCGGCCACGCTGTCGCGCACCAGCTCGGCCTCGCGCATCAGGCAGGCGCCGAACGCGCCGCGCTGCACCCGCTCGCTGGGGCAGCCGCAGTTCAGGTTGACCTCGTCGTAGCCCCACTTCTGCGCCAGCCGCGCGCACTCGGCCAGCGCGTCGGGCTCGCTGCCGCCCAGCTGCAGCGCCACCGGATGCTCCTCGTCGTTGAAGTCGAGGTGGCGCGGCTGGTTGCCGTGCAGCAGCGCGCCGGTGGTCACCATCTCGGTGTACAGCAGCGTGTCGCGCGTGATGAGGCGGTGGAAGTAGCGGCAGTGGCGGTCGGTCCAGTCCATCATCGGCGCCACGCTGAGGCGCCATGGGTTGGCCTTTTCGCCAAGTCGTTGATTTTGTTCAGAAATCATTTGCCTGCATTGTCGCCGGGATCGTCGCCTCGCGTTGCCGACGACGAAATACCGTGCTTGCGGGATGCGCACATTGCCGCGCTCGCGCAAAATCGTCGGGCGCCGACGCCGGAGGGCCGGGGACGGACGCGCGCCCGGGGGCCTCGATGCCCACGGCTACAACGAGAACATCGATGAAATTGCTGTCGCGCCTGCCTCTGCGGGCCCTGCTCACCCTGCCTTACGTGGTGCTGGTGCTGGGCACCGCCATCGTGATCGGCGTGCTGTCGTATGCCGCGGGCCGCGATGCCGTCGACAACCTGTCCGGCCAGTTGCTCACCGAGACGGTGCACCGCATCGAGCAGGCGGTGGAGGGCCACGTGTCCGGCTCGGCCGCCGTGCTGGAGGTGGCCTTTCCCAAGGGCATCGCCGCGCCGGAATCGATCCAGGACGAGCTGCCGGCGCTGCGCACGCGCTTCTGGCTGGCGACCTCGGTGCACCGCGATCCGAACAACTACGCCTACTACGGCGACCGCGACGGCCGCTTCATCGGGCTGTGGCGCTCGTCCGAGTCGGACGCCGAACTGCGCCTGCGCCCCGCGGGCGCCGGGCCGCGCGACCTGTACCACTACAGCGGCATCACGGGCGAGCTGGGCCGGCCCGACGTCGAGACGCGCATCTTCGAGCCGCGCGATCGTCCCTGGTACAAGGCCGGCGCGGCCAACGCGCTGCAGACCTGGACCTCGATCTACATCGACTTCAAGCTGCAAGAGCTGGTGGCCACGCGCGCGCGGCGCGTGAACGACCGCAACGGCGCGTTCAAGGGCGTGGTCGCCACCGACATCTCGCTGCGCCAGGTGACCTCGTTCCTGCAGCGGCTGGCCCTCAGCAGCAACGGCGTGGCGATGGTGCTGGAAAAGGACGGCAACCTGATCGGCGCCTCGCGCGGCGAGCACATCAAGAAGCAGCCCGACGGCACCAACGTGCGCCTGAACGCGGCCGACAGCGCCGACCCGCTGGTGGCGGCCACCTACGCCGCCGTGCGCGGGCTGGCCGACACCGCGGCCGATGCCCGCCCCCACACCACCGTGTTCTCGGCCCCGGACGGCTCGCTCGTGCAGGTGGGCTATGCGCGCCTGACCGACGACGCCGGCCTCGACTGGCTGATCATGGTGGCCGTGCCGCGCCAGGACTTCCTGCACGGCATCCTCGACAACTTCCGCCGCACGGTGCTGCTGGCCGCCGTCGCGGCGGTGGTGGTGATGCTCACGGGCATGCTCGTGCTGTCCACCGTCACGCGCGAGCTGCGCCAGCTGGCCGCGGCCGCGCGCCGCGTGGGCCAGGGCAGCACCGCGCCGTTCAACGAATCGCGGCGCAAGGACGAGCTGGGCGACCTCTCGCGCAGCTTCGCCGAGATGCAGCGCCGCCTGCTCACCGACCCGCTCACGGGCCTGGCCAACCGCGAGGCCCTGATCCGCCGCGTGGAGGATCGCATCGTGCAGCAGCGCCGCCGCGGCGACCCGCGTCCGTTCGGCCTGCTGTTCATCGACATCAACCACTTCAAGAAGATCAACGACGAGTTCGGCCACGACATCGGCGATGCGGTGCTGCAGGAGCTCGCGCGGCGCCTGGGCGCGGCCGTTCGCGCCGAGGACCTGGTGGCCCGCTTCGCCGGCGACGAGTTCCTCGTGCTGCTGGACTCGATCGACCGGCGCGAGGACGCCGAGCGCGTCCGCGAGACGCTCGAGGACGTGCTGCGCCAGCCGCTGGAGCGCCTGACCGGCAGCACGACGCTGGTGCCGGCGCTGGGCGCCGCGATCGGCGTCGCGGTCTATCCCGAGGACGGCCAGGACGTGGACACGCTGGTGCGCCACGCCGACCAGAACATGTACACGCGCAAGCGCGAACACTGAGCGGCGCGCGCCGGGCCGCGCCGCCGTTCACTCCACCGCGCCGATCGTGCACTGCGCCGGGTTGCGCGCGACGCCGCGCTGGTCGGTGGCCGGGCAATCGCGCCCCGCCTTGCGCAGCGGGCTCGTCGATGCCGGCAGGATCGTCGGCGTCGGGCCGCCGTTGGCCGCCAGCGCGCCAAGTTGCGGGTCGACGAAGCGGATGCCCGTGACGCAAACGTTGTCGTTGAGGCCGCCCACGCGGCGCTTCTGCGGCCACTGGACGTCGTCGGTGCCGCTACCCGGACTGAAGAAGCACTGCATCGGCGAGCCGGCGTCGGCACTCAGGTCGTTGGCGAAGACGGTGTTGTCGACGGGAAAGTTCAGCGTGCCGAAGACAGCCGCGCTGAAGTAGCCCGGGCCACCGGGCGACTGGTTGCCGCTGAAGGTGACGTTGCGGATCCACCCGGAAGCCGCGGAGTTGGTCAGGGACAGCGCGCCTCCGATGCCCTTGGTGGCGACGTTGCCGGCGAAGGTGGTGTTGGTCAGGTGCAGGTTGTCGGAGATGAACTCGCCCGCACCCGCCGAGGTCGCCACGTTGGCCGAGAACGTCGAGCCCGTGATCGTCAGCGGGTTGGCGTTCTGCACGTACAGCGCGCCGGCGTTGTCGGCATGGTTGGCCTGGAAGACCGAACGATCGAAGCTCGTCGGCTGCGCGGCGCCGTCCGCGGTGCGGAACAGCGCGCCACCGAAGGCGCCCGCGGTGTTGTCGCTGAAGGTCGTGCCGCAGACCGACTGGGCGCCGTCGGAGCCGCCGTCGATGGCGATCGCGCCCCCGTTGCCGCCCGCGCCGCCCTGGCTGGCCTGGGCCACCCCAGCGCAGCCCGCGGCCTTGCCGCCCACGTAGTTGGCGCCGATGCCGGTGGCCTTGTTGCCGGAGAACAGGTCGTTGGCGAAGCGCCCGTCGGACTGCAACAGGCCCACCGCGCCGCCGTTCGAGCCGCTGTTGCCGTCGAACGTCGAGCCGACGATCGCCACGTCCAGCGATCCGGTCGCGTAGACGGCGCCGCCGCCGACATCCGGCCCGGGCGAGGCGGCGCCGTTGCCGCGGAACGTGACGTCGATCGCATGCAGCATCGAGTCATGCACGTAGACGGCGCCGCCGGCCCCGTCGGCCCAGCCATACGCGCAGCTCGCGTTGGCGCTGTCGGGGGCGACATAGCGGGTGCCGGCCGCCCTGCCGCCGGTCAGGGCGATGTGCTGCAGCGTGAGCCCCACCCGGTTGGTACGGAAGTTCTCGTGCACCACCTGGATCAGGCGCACGCGCCCGCCGCCGTCCAGCGTGACCTTGCCGCCACCGTCGATGACCGTCGAGCGGGTCGCCGGAACGACCAGGGTTGTGTGGACCGGGATCGTCACCGGGCTCGTGCCGCAGTTGAACGTGACCACCGGCGACGCGTTGATCGCCGCCTGCAGCGCGGTCGCCGTGCAGCTCTGCACCGTGCCGTTGCCGACGACCAGCGCCCCTGTCGTGCTGGCCGCGACGATGGGTGGCGTGCAGACGGCGGCAGGCGCGGCCAGTGCCGCGGCCCCGGCCAGCGCGGCCGAGATCGCGAGCAATCCTGTCCGGAGGGCGGGCGAGCCCAGGACGGCGGCGCGACGCGCCACGCCACGGGAAATTTCGGCAAATTGATGGATGGGCATGGACACTCTCGAGAACCGGATCGGAAAGGAACGCGGATTCTGCGAGCGCATGGCCTGGCGCGCCAGGATCCTGCTCTTCCACTGCCACGGAGTTACTCCAGCCTCACAGCCGTAGCACCGGGACACGCTTTGCCGCTGTGCCCGCTCTTGAATTGCCGCTGTCGCGTTGCCGGCGCTTGCCGATTCGACGGATGCCCGCGCCTTCGAATCCACCGCGACATGAGCGCCGGCCATCGCCGCGATAGAGTGGCGAGACCGGCGGCCGTGCTGGTTCAGGCCAGGTCGCGCAGCGGATGCGCGTGCGCCGGCCACGGCGACGCGAAGAACGCGTCCACCATCGCGGCCTCGACGCCGGCGATCGTCGGCGGATTCCACTTCGGCGCATGATCCTTGTCCACCGCCAGCGCGCGGATGCCTTCCAGCGTCTCGCTGGCGGCGCCGGGCCGCAGGTGGAAGCAATGGCGCACGAGGCCACGTTCCATGCGCAGGTCGTCGGCCAGCGTCATCGTGCGGGCGCGCCGGATCTGTTCCAGCGTCACGGCCATCATCAGCGGCGAGCGCTGCGCCAGCGCCTTCGCGATGCCCGCCGCGAACTCGCCAGGCTCGGCCTGCAGCGCGGCCACGATGGCCGGCAGGTCGGGCCGGGCGAACACGCGGTCGATCAGCGCGCGCTGCTCGCGCAACGTGGAATGGCCCGCCTCGGCGTGGAAGCCGTTGACGGCGGACAGCGCGCCGACGCCGTCGACCGCGGTGGCGGCGGCGATCGCGTCGACCAGCTCGTCCATGCTGGCGGCGGGCACCAGCGCATCGGCCCAGTCGACGGCCAGCGAATCGGCCGCGCCGAGCACGTGGCCGGTGAGCCCGAGGAACTCGCCCAGGTGGCCCGGCGTGCGGGCCAGGAACCAGCCGCCGCCCACGTCGGGGAACAGGCCGATGTTGGTCTCGGGCATCGCGAGCTTGCCGTGCTCGGTGACGATGCGCATCGAGCAGCCCTGGGCCAGGCCCATGCCGCCGCCCATCGTGATGCCGTCCATCAGCGCGAAGGTGGGCTTGCCGAGCGTGTGGATCAGGTGGTTCAGCGCGTATTCCTCGCTGAAGAAGTCCTCCAGCGTCGGATCGCCGGCCAGCGCGGCCGCGTGGAAGTAGCGGATGTCGCCGCCGGCGCAGAACGCGGGCGCCTTGCCTTCGCGGTTGGCGCCGCGCATCAGCACCGCGCCCACCTGCGGGTCGTCGCGCCACGCGAGCAGCTTCGCCGTGACGAGCCGGATCATCTCCAGCGACAACGCGTTGAGCGCCTTCGGCCGGTTCAGCGTGAGGATGCCGAGGTGGCCGCGCTGTTCGGCCAGGACGGTGGATTCAGACATGGGGAGGCTCCGGGATGGCCTGGCGACCGCGCAGGCTCAGCAATTCGTTGAAGACGAGCGCGCCCACGACGATGCCGCCGCCGACCAGCGCCGAGCTGCCCGGCGCCTCGCCGGCGCCCAGCCAGGCCCACAGCACGCCGAAGATGACCTCCAGCAGGCCCAGCAGCGCCACCTCGGGCGCGGGCAGCGAGCGCGTGACGCGCACGAGCAGCAGGCACGGGATGGCGAGCTGGAAGACGCCCAGCCCGAACAGCAGTCCGAGGTCGTGGGCGTTGGACTTGAAGGGCCAGGCCAGCGGCAGCGTGACGAGCGCGGAGATGGCCGCGCCGATCAGCACGGCGCTGAACAGGTCGGGCTGCGTCGCGGGCGTCTGCGTGCTGTCGTCCTCGGCAGGCAGCGCGCGACCGGCGTGCTGCAGCACCGTGTAGTTCAGCGCCGACGACAGGGGCACCGCGAGCGCGACCGCCATGCCGGCCAGGCTGCGCGCATCGGCCGCCTGCATGTTGCGGCCGAACATCCATGCGATGCCGGCCCCGGCCACGGCGATCGCGGCCCAGGTGCGCGGCGGTTGCCGGTGATGCAGGAACACGCGCGCGAACACGGCCGTCAGCAGCGGGCTGATCGACATCGTCACGAGCACGTTGGCCACGCGCGTCATCGTGAGCGCCACCATGAAGGCGGTGAACATCACGCTCCAGCACAGGCCCGAGAGCCACACCACGCGCGGCGAGCGCAGCAGGTCGCCCCACAGCCCCCAGCCCCGCATCCAGGTGAGCGCCACGCCCAGCCCGGCCAGGTTGAACAGGCTGCGGAAGAACGTCACCTCGAAGCTCTCGGCCGTCTGCAGCGAGCGGCTGACGACGCCGGCGGTGCTCCACATGAGCGTGACCACCACCATGCCGACGGCGGCGCGGGCGTGGGTCAGGGGGGGCATCGCATTCATGCGAGGGGTCTGGCTCCGCAGGTGCCTGACCCCGATCGTGCGACGAGGTCTTGACGCGATCGGGGTCAGGCACCTTCGGAGCCAGACCCCTCGAAAACTCAAGCCTTCTTGTTGCGCTTGCGCTCGTTTTCCGTCAGGAAACGCTTGCGCAGGCGAACGCTCTTGGGCGTGATCTCGACCAGCTCATCGTCGTCGATGAACTCGACGCCGTACTCCAGCGTGAGGTCGATCGGCGGCGTGATCTTGATCGCGTCTTCCTTGCCGGACACACGGAAGTTCGTGAGCTGCTTGGTGCGGGTCGCGTTGACGACGAGGTCGTTGTCGCGGCTGTGGATGCCCACGATCATGCCTTCGTAGACCGGATCGTTCGGCTTGACGAACATGCGGCCGCGGTCATCGAGCTTGCCCAGCGCGTAGGTGAAGATCTCGCCGGCGTCCATGGAGATCAGCACGCCGTTCTTGCGGCCGCCGATCTCGCCCTTGTGCGGCTCGTAGCCGTCGAAGATGTTGCTGATGAGGCCCGAGCCGCGCGTCAGGTTCATGAACTCGTTGGAGAAGCCGATGAGGCCGCGCGCGGGAATGCGGTACTCGAGGCGGACGCGGCCGTTGCCGTCCGGCTCCATGTTGACCAGCTCGCCCTTGCGCTCGCCGAGGGCCTGCATGACGCCGCCCTGGTGGGTCTCTTCCACGTCGGCCGTCACCAGCTCGATCGGCTCGTGGCGCACGCCGTCGACGTCGTGGTAGACCACGCGCGGCTTGGACACGGCCATCTCGAAGCCTTCGCGGCGCATGTTCTCCAGCAGGATGGTCAGGTGCAGTTCGCCGCGGCCCATCACCTCGAACACGCCGTCCTCGTCGGTCTCCTTCACGCGCAGCGCCACGTTGTGCTGGAGTTCCTTCTGCAGGCGGTCCCAGATCTGGCGGCTGGTGACGTACTTGCCTTCGCGGCCGGCCAGCGGCGACGTGTTGACGAGGAAGTTCATCGTCAGCGTCGGCTCGTCGACCTTCAGGCGCGGCAGCGGCTGCGGGTTCGTCGGGTCGGTGAGGGTCACGCCGATGTTGACCTCGTCGATGCCGTTGACCAGCACGATCTCGCCCGGGCCGGCCTCGGTGACCTGCACGCGATCCAGGCCCTGGAACGTGAGCACCTGGTTGACGCGGCCCTTGGCGGGCTTGGCGTCGGGGCCTTCCATCACGACGACGTCCATGCCCGGCCTGATGGTGCCCTGCAGGATGCGGCCGACGCCGATGCGGCCGACGAAGGTGGAGAAGTCCAGCGCGGAGATCTGCAGCTGCAGCGGCGCTTCCGGGTCGCCCTTGTTCGGCTCGACGTGCTTGAGCACCGTGTCGAACAGGGCCGACATGTCCTCGCCCCACTTCTCGCCCGGCGCGCCTTCGGTCAGCGACGACCAGCCGTTGATGCCCGAGGCGTAGACGACCGGGAAGTCGAGCTGCTCGTCGTTGGCGCCCAGCTTGTCGAACAGGTCGAACGCGGCGTTGACCACCATCTCGGGCTTGGCGCCCGGCTTGTCGACCTTGTTGACCACGACGATGGGCTTCAGGCCGAGGGCCAGCGCCTTCTTCGTGACGAAGCGGGTCTGCGGCATCGGGCCTTCCTGCGCGTCGATCAGCAGCACCACGCCGTCGACCATGGACAGCGCGCGTTCCACCTCGCCGCCGAAGTCCGCGTGGCCCGGGGTGTCGACGATGTTGATGTGCGTGCCCTTCCAGCTCACCGCGCAGTTCTTGGCCAGGATGGTGATGCCGCGCTCGCGCTCGATCGCGTTGTTGTCCATCACCGTGTCGACGACCTTCTCGTGGTCGGCGAAGGTGCCGCTCTGGCGAAGGAGCTGGTCGACCAGCGTGGTCTTGCCATGGTCGACGTGGGCGATGATGGCGATGTTGCGGATCTGCGTGCTAGCGGTCATGACGTTCTCTCAGGTCTCTCGGATTCAATTCGGCAGGCCCTGCACTTCGGCGGGACTCAGCAGGCGGTCGGCGATGAGCTCGCCGGCGGTGATGTGCGCGCTGCCAAGGAGTGCGTGCGGTTCGGGCCCGTAGACACGCAGGTGCGCGCAGTCGGGTTCGGGGGTGCGCCGGCGCAGGCCGGTCAGGAAACGTGCGGCCTCGTTGGCTTCGAGTCGCACGGCCGGCCATTCGGCCAGCAGGGTATCGGGATGCAGCAGGCTGCGTTCGCGCTCGGCTTCGGGCAGGGCCTCGAGCGCCTCCAGCGTGATCGCGCCCTCCAGGGTCAGGGGCCCGCTCGCCGTGCGGCGCAGGCCGATCAGGTGCGCGCCGCAACCCAGCGTCTCGCCGATGCATTCGGCCAGCGTGCGGATGTAGGTGCCCTTGGAGCAGCGAACCTCGATTGTCGCCGTCTCCGGGTTTTCATGGTGCCAATCCGTGATTTCAATCGTGTGAATCGTCACGTCGCGCTCGGCGCGCTCGATCTCGATGCCGTCGCGGGCGTACTCGTACAGCGCCTTGCCGTTGTGCTTGAGCGCCGAGTACATGGGCGGCAACTGCTTGATGGGCCCGGTGAAGCGGGCGCAGGCGGCCTCGAGCGCGGCGCGATCGAACGCCACCGGGCGCTCGCTCATCACCTCGCCCTCGGCGTCGCCGGTGCGCGTGGTCTGGCCGAAGCGCACGGTGGCGCGGTAGGCCTTGTCGGAATCGAGGCTCACCTGGGCGAACTTGGTGGCCGCGCCGAAGCACAGCGGCAGCAGTCCGGTGGCCAGCGGGTCGAGCGTGCCGGTGTGGCCGGCCTTCTCGGCGCGCAGCAGCCACTTGGCCTTCTGCAGCGCGTCGTTGGACGACAGGCCCGGCGGCTTGTCCAGCAGCAGCACGCCGTGGATCGGGCGGCGCACGATCTTCACCCGCGCAGGACGCGGCGCGCGCGCGGCTGCGGGGGCAGCGGCGGCGTCCAGGGTCGGCACGGGTTGGAGATCGGTCATGCGGGTCAGTCGGCGGCCTTGGGGGCGTCGTCGTCGCTCGCCGGCGGATCTTCCTTGGCCCGGTTCGCGTTGGCCTGCAGGATCATGGCGTTGAGCTCGGCCGCGCGCTGGGTGGTGCGGTCGAAGTGGAAATGCAGCGTGGGCACCGTGTGGATGGCCAGGCGCTTGAACAGGCCGTTGCGCAGGAACCCGGCGGCCTCGTTGAGGGCCTTCTCGCTCTCGGCGGAGTCGCCGATCAGCAGCGAGAAGAACACCTTGGCGTGGGCGTAGTCGGGCGTGACCTCCACCGAGTTCACGGTGAT
>Ga0210384_10001792_pt1 | contig 27772 bp, 20 predicted proteins | sample IncBWH2MmetaG_FD_160574 | JGI IMG/M metagenome (GOLD analysis project Ga0210384, IMG submission 160574) | Forest soil microbial communities from Barre Woods Harvard Forest LTER site, Petersham, Massachusetts, United States - Inc-BW-H-2-M | ecosystem: Environmental > Terrestrial > Soil >...
GTCTTTGACACCGAGACCACCACCGACGTTCGGCAGGAACTCCGTTTCGGGATCGCTCAGGTCTACGACGGCACCCGGCTCTCCCGAACTATGGTCTTCACAGGCGACGTAACGGCCAAGGAGCAGCAGACGATCTCGATGTGGGCCGCCGAACACAAGGCCACCGTGTCGACGGTCTTCGAATTCGTCACCCAGGAGTTCCTCCCCATGGCCCTGGAGGGCCGTGCGGTGGTGGTCGGGTTCAATCTGCCGTTCGACCTCGCGCGGATCGCCGCAGATTGGGAACCGAAGAAGAAGGTCCGGCGAGCGACTGCGTGGACCCTCTCCCTCATTCCCCGAAGCAATCCCAAGTGGGCCTTCGTGCCGCGGGTTCGGGTTGAGCGGGTGCACTCCGCCATGTCGTTCATCTCGTTCACCGGAACGAAAGGAAAGTACCGAAAGTACCGTGGGGCATTCGTCGATTGCCGGACCTTCGTCCGGGCTCTCACCGGGGAGGGCCACTCCTTGGAATCCGCCGGCGTAGCGTTCGGCTGTGTCCGGAAGAAGAGCAAAGAAGCGCATGGGGTGCACCTCACGCGCCGTTACGTCGACTATTGCCTCAACGACGTCGAACTGACGGCGGAACTCTACTTCCGGTGCCGAGACCGCTACGCGGAGTTCGGCCTCGACAAGCACCCGGCCCAGGTCTACTCTTCCGCGACGCTCGCCAAGGAGCTCTGGAAGGAGAGGGGTATCGTTCCCCCGAAACTCCCCGCAGCGGTAACGGGCCGGCTGATGGCCTCCTTTCATGCCGGCCAGACGGAATGTCGCATCCGGGGCCGAGAGGTCGGGGACGTTTCGGTCCTCGATTTCACCCAGCAGTATCCCTCGCTCTACTGCCTTCTTCGAGCGGAGCGATTCCTCACCGCCGAACGGATCGCCATTCGGCGTTCGACCGAGGAGGTCCGGGCTTGGGTCGACGGGCTGTCCTTCGAGGACCTGCTGCGAAAGGAGACGTTGAGCGATCCCCGTATGTGGTCGCTCTGCGAGATCGAGAGTGATGGGGCGATCCTGCCCATCCGGTCGACCTACGACGCGCGAGAGGGGGCAGCGCCGACTATCGGCTGGAACCATGTGACAACCGAGCCAGGACTCACTCTCCCCTACATGGTCGCTGACCTCCTCGCGGCTAAGCTCCTCGGCGGGAGGGTGCCAAGAATCGTTCAAGCGACCACTTTCGAGCCGGTGGGCCGACAAGAAGTCCGGCCTGTCAGGATTCTCGGAGTCGAGGTCGGGCCCGAGCAGGGGCTCATCCAGTCGCTCGCCGAAGCCCGCATCCGGGAGAAGAAGACGGGGGGCTCGGGGTCCAAACCCCGCGCGGACGGCCTCAAGACAATCTGCAATGCCGGCAGCTACGGGATCTTCGTCGAGGTCAATCGGAAACCAAGGAAGGGGCGCGTGCGGGTTCACGGACTCGGCCAGCACGCTTTCGAGACGGACGAGGCCGAAGTCGAGGAACCCGGCTCGGACTACTGCCCCCTGATTGGCGCGGCCCTCACCGCCGCGTCCCACCTTCTCCTTGCCATGGTCGATACCCGGGTCGACCGACTCGGCGGGAGGGTGGTCTACTGCGACACGGACTCAGCGTTCGTCACGCCTTCGAAGATCGCGGGCCAGGTTGGGGCTGCCTTCGAGGGGCTCAACCCCTACGGGGAGGAGACAGCCTTTCTGAAGGAAGAGACCTTGGACAAAGCTCCGAAAGACGAGTACCCAAAGGGCTCGCTGGACATGGCGCCCTGCTTCCTAGGTCTCTCCGCCAAGCGTTACTGCCTCTTCGTCCGGGATAAGGACGGGAGGCCGCACGTCTTCCGAACCGGCAAGTCGATGGGAGCCTCGGACCACGGTCTCGGCTCGTTCCAGGTTGGAAGAGACCGAGACGAGTGGATCGCGCAGCTTTGGGAGCGTATCATCGAGAAGGGGGTAGGGGCCGCAGAAGACTATGCCGGAATCCCTGCAACCTCCGAGTTCTCCCTCTCGACCCCGAACCTGCTGCCGAGGGTGCGCCGGCTCGGCGATATTCGGCCGTTTACCTTCCTGACTGCGCGGCTGCTCGAACCTTCCCCTGACCCGGACGAGATGCGGTCCGAATTGGTGGCGTTCGTTGACACGAAGGATTCGGCTGGTCAGGCCGCTCTGATGGCCATGCCCCGGCAGAAGTCTTGGGGATCGGTGGTCGAAGACTTCGTCTTGCACACCGACCACAAGTACACCTTCGGGCCGGACGGACGAGCGATCCGAAGGCGCGTCCTGGTCCGCGAGAAGAATCTGGTCGGGCTGGGGAAGGAGGCGAACCGGGTCGAGGACGCCCGGGTCCTGGGGCTCTGTGCTGTTCGAGGCCGAGCGAAGCGGTACGTTGACCCGGATCCGTTCAAGGGGAGCGCGACGGAGGTGGCGAAGAGGCTCGGGGTTAGCAGGAGGACAGTGTTCAATCGAAGACGCAAATCGACGTAGACCGATTACGCGTGAGTTTGCACCGTTCGATGGGGGCAGTCGTAAAGAGCGGCTCCGGGGTTCGACCCGTGTGCCCCGGGCTGTCAAACGGCGAACAGGATTCCCGCGCGGTTGGGGCGTCTCGTTCACGGCCGTGGAGGTGTGCGTCGAGAACGCCGAGCGTCTTCTAATCGATGCCACGAAGACAAGCACGCCGACCGCCGTAGCACTTGCCGAGCTTAGCATCGAAGAGGCCGCAAAGGGATGGATGCTGTATTTCAGGTTCATGGCTCAGGGTCGGACAGTCCGAAATCTCCCAAGAATTTCACCACGCATGCGTCGGGCCATGGAAGAGAGCGCCGAGGCGACCTTGCGCGACTTCGGCAGTCTCGATGAAAGGATCTGGGAGGCTTTCCACAGCCACCGTGTAAAATTGCGGTTTCTTCAATTCCTCCTTTCGCAAATCAAGGTGTCGTTACCGCTTCTCAATCAGAGCGATGCCGTGCTGCGCCTACGCCAAGACTTGAGCGGTCCTGCATTCAACATTCAAGAGATAGACTCTGCGAAGGAAATCGAACAGATTGAACATCTCATCTCCTCGTTTAAGCTTGAGGGAATCTCCGACCTGGATGCGATGAAGAAGCGAGGATTCTACGTCAACATCAGCGAGAAAGGCGACTTGGTCTCCCCCTCGATTCACGCTCTGCCAGCGCGCCTACTGCTTGAGCTGGCCGCGTTCCTGATTGTCAGTCTCAAAGGGAATCTGATCCTAGTGTCCCGTGATTTGAGTAAGAGGCCTACGGACCAGTTAGAGAAGGGCTTCGGGGCCGCTACCCACGATTCGCGAAATGTTCCTTCCAGAGTAGCGTCAAAGAAACCCGAGGGAGCGCGTTGACGCCAAGCCTCTCAGAAAAACTTGCATCCATCAGAGTCAGGACCGACCTTGAGGCATTCCTGGGGACTCACCCGGAATCTGGGGACCTGGAGTACAAGACACTCGCCGACCTCTATCGGTGCAGCTCATGCGCATACTGTAGGAATCCACGGTCGCGAAGCGGCGGAGCGGAAGATGCCGACGAGCCAGCAGGCGTAAAGATCGCCCGAGCTGCTTCGTCTCTCGCAAATTCTCGTGGCGGCGCTATTGTGATCGGAGCAAGGATTGTCAACCGAGAGTCGGGACAACACACCCTCCAAGACCAGTCCTGCGCGAGCCACGAGTACTCCCCCGAAATGGTCGCTCAACACCTTTCTCGACTTTGCTCTCCGCCGGTGGAACCGAGGATTCAGGTCGTTTCTCAGGTGGGATCCCCTCCTGCCTTTCTCGTCCTGCTCTACGAGAGTCGGCTTCTCCATGGCTGGAGAAACGATACCAATGGCTATCTCAGATTCTCGACACGATTTGGACCTATCACCTCCCCGATGAACGGAATGGAGGTCGAGTTTGTTGTGCGAAACAAGGCGACGTACCGGGACAACGCAGAGCTTAGAGGAAATGTCCTGAATGAGACGATGGGCCTGTTCTATCACACCTTCGATTGGCCGGAGAGACGAGCCGGAGGGAGGGAGTGGTACACGGCCTACGATGGAATAATCGCCGAGAACCCCTCTCGATGCATGCAGTTGGAGGTTCGCCTTCCCTTTTGGGATATCCATCAAGAAGTCGAGGATCTCATAGGAATGATGCCTTCGAAGATCGTTGCCCTTCAAGCCCCCCATGACGTCACGGCAGAAGTCCGCAAGTTGGTGAAGATCGAAGTCGCGACTCCTCATTCCACGCTCCACCCCTCCGAGTCCCGGCTCTTTTCGGTAGCGAGGGCTATTGATGAATGGCCTGACTTGGAACGGGAGCTCGACCCCATGAGCCGAATCAAACCTGTTCTGGAAGCCGAAGAGGAGCGAGTTCGAGATCACTTCTACCAATCGACCGCTCCGCGCGCTTACGCTACGACATTTCGGGAGGCATTCGAATCTTACCGGACCGCAAATGGTCAGCCGCTGAACGCGGGACTGTACCGGCACGCAGTGGGAGGCCTAGCGAACGCGTTGAGCGGCCTACTCCCATCAGGAATGAGGGTATTGGCCTTCTATTCGGAACTTCGGGAGAGGTTGGGACCCGAGGCGCTCGGCATCGACGAGACCGAGGATCGATGGTACCGGATTGGCTAGTCGATTAGGCCGGCCGAGCCATATCCGGCCAAGGCAGTCTCCCCCACGTATTCAGCTGGCAGGCCCTCCTCGTGCCGGAATCGGCGAGTGGGTGCCCTGTTGATAGGGCGCCGGGCGGTAAGACGATCCCAATGAATTTCAGTTCATTCCCTACCGAACTGAATCTCGCGGAGATTGTGATGGTCCTTCCAATGTCGAAACACGTCATCTTCAACGATAGTGCCCTCGAAAAGAAGCGGTTCAATCACGTCGTGCGTCACAAGATTCTCGTTCATGACCTTCAAAGTGACGAGCTGGGCGAGGATGCGCGCCGGAAGGAACGTGAGAGTTCCATCTCGTATGGAGGGCGGCTGCCTAGCGAAGCCGCTCGATACCACCACTAACGCCCGCTTGTGAACTGAACGGAAGTACGGCACGGCGCGCAGGTAATCCTCGAACGCTCTGGTATCGTCCAGAGAGTGCGAGTAGCCCTGACCCGCTCGCGCCTTGGCGTCATAGACCACGATGTAGTCCCGCTCCCGTCGGTTCGGGGCGAAAATGTAGCCGTCAGGATAGTTCTGACCGCTCTTGTGCCACCCATGCTGGTCCACCTCGCCGAAGTCTAGAATTCTGAACGCTGCCGTAACGAGTTCCTCGAAGGCTTGCGCCGGAGTCGTCGCCTCCACCAAGCCCAAGACCTCCGGGCGGACTCGATCATAGGAGGCGGGGACCAGCTCATTGAGAATCCAGGGTACGAAGGGGTGTATCGGTGGATAGGTCTCGGGCCGCGGTTCAGGCGGAGACCCGGCCCCCGGGGCAGGCGGAGTCCTGTCCAACGGATAGATCATGACGTAGGTCTCCGCCTCTTGAATGATTGGCCCTGACACCAAGTCGCCCGCCTGAATGTCAGCCGTTACAGGCGACGAATCATGGAACATCACCACTCGGCGGTCTGCTCCGGAGGGGAATCCCACTGGGCGTGGCTGGTTCCTTGACTGGTCTGCTCGAATCGCCTCGAGTAGAACAGGAGGTTCAATTTTGACCGGGTCTATGATCACGGTGGTGGGGAGAACCCGAGTAACCCGCCCCGTAACTATGCTCCCCGGCCGAAGCTCCTTAAAGAGCTGAGATGCACGGTCAAAGACTGCGGTTGGCGAACCCTTCCGCCGGTAGACGAAGGTTCCCCCGCCGCCAGGTTGGGCCAGAACCCGGACCTCCGTCTCGGGCTTCGGGTCCTCGGGGTAGTTGATTCCTGTGAGGCTATTCATCGGGTAGTCTCCGGCCACGCCCGATTCGGTGAGGCCCTACTTAAAGGGGTAGTGAAAGGCGAGGCCAATTGGTACTACCCCCGAGGTCGCATGGGCGCGGCCAGATTCGAACTGGCGGCCTTCACCGTGTCAGGGTGACGTCATAACCACTAGACTACGCGCCCGCGCGGCGGGCCACCAGCCCCCCGTTCATAGCCCCTTCGCCCGGCGGGCTTCCGCGGCGTCGAAGCTCAGCCGTACCCGCCGGGAAAGTTGCCCGGGTCCTGGTGGTCGGTCGAGGGGTAGTAGCCCATCGACTGGCGCTGCGACTCCGAGACGTCCTGGCGAAGGCCCCCTTGGAGCGACCCGTAGGTCTCCTTGATCTGTTCTTCGATGGATCGGGCGCGGACCAGCGCCTCCTTGAGGTGGCCGACCTCGAGGAACTCGCTGCCCGAGATCGCCGCGAGGTCCCCGGCCGTCCGGATGAGCCCACCGAGCTCCCGCAACCGGAGCGTCAGCGCGTTCCGACGCCCGTCGAGCAGCTCGGCCCTTCGTCGCGCCTCCCGGATCAGCTCCTTGACCGCCTCGCGCGTGGCGGGCCGGATCCGCCCGTCCGAGGCGATCTCCTGCGCGGTGAACTGGGCGAGACGCATCTGGTTGTTCTCGTGGTCGGGCATCGTCGTGTCGAGAAGCACCTCGTAGCCGCCGCCGGCGATCCGGGAGCGCAACGGGGAGAGGATCTTGTGAATGTCCTGGATGTTCGACGCGGCGACCAGGATGAAATCGCACGGGACGTTATCGACGCGCACCGAGGCCCCGGCCGACTGCGGGTTGCGCCCCGTGATCGGGAAGCGCTTCTCCTGCATGGCCGTCAGCAGGTGGCGCTGGATATGCCCGAGGTGCGGGAGCTCGTCGATGAACAGCACCCCCTCGTGGGCCTCGTGGATCGCCCCGGGGATCGTGCGGTCGTACGGCAGGGTCCCGAGCTGGGGGTGTCCGCCGTACGGGTCGTGCCGCACGTCGCCCAACAGCTCGGTCTCGCTGGCGCCGGTCGCCATGACGAACGTGATGCGGTCCAGCTTGACCAAGACCTTCCGAGGGCTTTCGCGCTGGAGCGAGCGCCGGCGCTCGAGCGCCCGCTGGTCGAGGACCTTGATCTTGTCGCCCGACCGCTCGTACGCTACGACCTCCTCGACGCCGTTCCTCAGGCGGGTCGTCCGCACCGACTCCTGGGGGTTCCCGCCGGGGTTGACGGTCAGTTCGAGGATCCCGCCGACGAGGTCGCGGAACGGGTTCCCGCTCCCGGGGACGGAGCCGGGCTGGACCTGCTTGACGTTCCCACAGCTCGGGCAATACCGGTCGATGGGGAGCGAGTAGAAGCTGCACCGGGGGCAACGGTACCCGAGGCGTTCGGCGACGCTCGCCGGGGCGTCGGTCGGAGCGATGAGCTCGCCTTCCGTGGACCGCCGGGCCTCCCGTTCGTGGTAGACCTCCTCCCGGTTCACGATCTCGACCGACGGCCGCTCGGGGTTCTCCGGATTGTGGACGATCCGGATCTCGGTGGTCGGCCGGTCCAGGTGGAGGGCGAGCGCCTGCGCCGTCATCGACTTGCCGATCCCAGGCGGGCCGACGAGGAGCAGGTGGCGGCGCTGGTACGCGGCGACGCGGGCGATCTCGACGGCGCGTTCCTGCCCAATCACCCGGGCCAGGGGATCGGAGGGGATCGGGATGTCGGCCGTCGTCTCGATCTCGTCGAGCGACGCCGGCACCTTGCGGGGCGGGTCGGACGCCGGTGGAGAGCCGATCGCGGTCACGCCGACCGGATAATACGTCGAGGGAGGCTTAAGGTGGCGGTCGGCGGAGGGCTCCGCCGACCACCGGAACGGTTTCTATCGGACGGGAGCCGGCGCCGGTAGGTCGAAGCGGGTGACGACCCGGATCTTCTCGGGGATCTTCCCGATCGCGCCGAGCCGGCTCGCGACGACCAGTTCGACGCCTTTCTCCTGGGCGACGTCGAGGAGCCGCTGGCTGACGACCCCATCGAAGACGAGCGTCTTCGCCGGTGCCTCGAGGGCGGCGAGGGTGTCGATCATCTCCTTCACGGGGGCCTCGGCGATCACGGTGTCATCCGCGCCGAGGAACAGGCTCTTCGAGGCGTTGTCGACCCCGGCCAGGAGGTCGAAGTAGCGCTGCAGTTCCGGAGGGAGCGGGGCAGGGGGAGCCGGAGGCGTCGCCATCGGTGGCGGGGGTAGCGGGCGGACCGCCTGCGGGCCGGGTCCACCCCTGTCGCCGCCGTCCCGTCGCGGGCCGCGGTCGTCCCGACGGTCGCGATCCCCCCGGCCTCGGTCGCCCGGACCCCGGTCGCCCGGGCCGCGGTCGCCCGGACCCCGGTCACCGGAGCCCCGGTCCCCCGGGCCCCGATCGCCGCCCATCGGCTCGCCGCGTTCGTCCATCGGCGAGCGCGACGCGCCCGTCGACTCGAACCCGGTCATCTCCAGGTACTGATTGATGGGGATCTTGTTCCTCAGGCACTTGACGAGCTGCTTCTGGGTGAGCTCCTCGACCTCACTGCCGCGCGGGGCGCGGGCGACGAAGTCGATGTCCATCGTCTGGAGCATCTCCCGCAGGATCAGCTCCCCGGCGCGGTCCCCGTCGGTGAAGACGGTCACCGTCTTACCACGCGAGAGGTCCTTCACGGTCTGCGGGACGCTCGTCCCCTCGACCGCGATGACGTTCTTGATCCCGCAGCGGAGCAGGTTGAGCACGTCCGAGCGACCCTCGACGACGATGAGGGCGTCGGCCTGGTCGATGTTCGGGCCCGCGGGCAGGTGTTCCGGACCGTAGGAGGTGATCTCCTCGACCTGGACGGCCTTTCGGACCGACTCGGTCAGGTCCATCCCGACGCCCTTCGACTCCTCCTGGAGCTTAGCGAGGATCTCCTTCGCGCGGTCGACGACCTTGGCGCGCTTGGAGATTCGGATATCTTCGACGCTGATCACCTCGATCTTGGCGCGGCATGGGCCGATCCGGTCCACGGTCTCGAGCCCGGAGGCGAGGATCGCGGTCTCGACCTGGTCGAGCGACGAGGGGATGATGATCTCCCCCTCGCTCTTCCCCTTCCGGGAGTCGATCTCGACCTCGATCCGGCCGATGCGGCCGGACTTCTGCAGGTCGCGAAGGTCGAGCTCGTCTCCGAGCAGGCCTTCGGTCTGGCCGAAGACGGCGCCGACGACATCGGGCTTATCGATGACGCCTTCGGCGAGGATTCGGGCTTTGATCTGGTACTTGGCGGCGCTGGGATCGTTCGACATGGTGCTACGGTTCCTCCGTGGATGGTCTGGAGCCCCTTGGGGGCTCGATCCCCGGAAATCAGCCGTCAGTCAGCGCGATCGCGGTCGGCCACAGGTTCGCGGATGTTACGACAGAAGCCTTGGGTGAGCATGAGTCGTGAGTCCTTGAGACGTGGCGACGCGAAGCGCTAGCTTCCGTCCGTCTCCGGGTTTTCTTTCCGTTCTAAGTGAGTTGAGTAGCGTATTTAACCCAGTTGCCTCCGCGCCGGGCGACGTCGAGAGCCTCACTTCGTCGACTTCCCCGCCGAGAAAAATGAGCGCCAACGCCGCCGGGAGCGCGCCCATTTGACGGAAGGTCTTTTTAGCGGGCTCCGCTACCGCCGCTCGGGAGTCACACTTTAGATGCCGAAGCGACGCAATACCGCCCCGCCCGCGCCGTCCCCGGACCCCAACCCCGAGGCGAGCCCGATGGCTGCGCTTCCCGAGGACGACTTCGTGGCATCGCTGCGCAACGAGCTCGCGCGCACCCAGAAGGCGGCGGGCGAACGGACCGGCGAGGACCTGACGCACCGGGCCGAGCTGAACAAGCGGCTCCTCCAGGACCTCTGGGAGGTCCACAACCAGTTCGAAGGGATCTCCGCCCACCTGACCGTCGAGCCGTCGCAGACGCTGTTCGCCACCTTCGTCGAGTACCCCGAGAAGTGGACGTTCAAGGAGAACTTCGACTTCGGTGCCGTCAAGACGATCGAGCTCCGCGACCGGGCTCCCGGCTGGCTCGGATTCACGCTCCGCTTCTGGTACTACCGTACCCCCGAGGGAAAGCCGCACCTCCGCGGGATCTTCGAGTGGTGCGAGGGCGAGAGCTACCACCGCTACACCGGTTGGATGCGGATGATGAGCCAGGCGGTCCTGTTCGACGGGGCCGAGGACTCGGCGAGCATGCGGGAGATCCACGGCGTCCTTCGCGACATCGTCGTCAAGTGGTACTCCGCGCACATGGAGCGCTCCCCCGAGTCGTTCGTCGCGCACCTGAAGGAGAAGTACCCGAAGGGCGCGAGCTACGCGAAAGAATCGTACCGCGAGTGATCGTCCGGTCGACCGCCGCCGCGCGCGCGACGAACGGTTGAAATAGCCCGCCCCTCCTCGCGACGCCCGGCGCCGCGCGCCCCGTCCCCGGCCCCCGGGGAGGGAACCCGGTGACCGATGGAACGAGGCCGTGCGGGACCACTTGGTCGCCTACTTCGAGGCGCACCACCTGCTCGTCGAATCCGACGCGCTCCAGCTGCTCCTGAAGGTCCCCCAGCCGCTGGCCGTCTCCCGGCAGCTCGTCGAGCGGGCCCTCAGCGACCACCCGTTCGTCACGCGGGAGATGGTCGAGGCGGTGATCCTCAGCACCGACCTGGGCCGCTCCCAGGCGATCCGGAGCGCCGAGATGAGCTCGGCGCTGCTACGGACCCCGCGGCTGGCGGCGTCGTTGCCGTTCGAGCTGCTCCGCGAAGGATTCTCGGCGGTCGTCCCCGGGCAGCAGCCCCTCGCGGCGTACGGCAGCCTGTTCGCCTCGCGGTTCGAGCAGCTCTCCAAGATGCTCCGCGGACGCCCGGAACTGTCGGGGCTCCGCCCCGTCTCCGAGCTCGGAACAGCCGAAGGGAGCGCCGCCGTGATCGGGATGATCCGCGACGTTCGGCAGACTCCGGAGAAGCACCACCTCATCCTCACATTGGAGGACGACGGGGGAGCGGTGGAGGTCCTCGTGCTCAAGGACTCGGCGCCGGCGCAGGTGCCGTACCTCGACGACGAGGTGGTCGGTCTGCGATTGGCGATGCCGAAGGAGCGGGGCCGCCTCCCCCGCGTGACGCACGTCCTCCGTCCGGACGTACCGTCGGGGCGCGAGCGCAAGAGGACGGAGAGCCCGGTCCGCGTCATCTTCCTCTCGGATCTCCACATCGGCAGCCGGTCGTTCCTGGCCGACGAGTGGGGCCGGATGACCGACTTCCTTCACGGCAAGGGCCCGAGGCCCGAGCTGGCCCGGGAGATCCAGCACGTGGTGATCGCGGGGGACCTCGTCGACGGGATCGGCATCTACCCGAACCAGGAACGCGACCTCGCGATCGGGGACGTCTTCGAGCAGTACGAGGAGCTGGGTCGTCGACTTCGGGAGCTCCCCGAGCGACTGCACGTCGTCGTCGTCCCCGGCAACCATGACGCGGTCTGTCCGGCCGAACCGCAACCGGCGCTGCCCCGCGAGATCCGATCGGCGCTCCCGGAGAACGTCCACTCCCTCGGGAACCCGTCGACGTTCGCCCTCCATTCCGTGGTCATCGAGGCGTACCATGGTCGCAGTTTCGACGACCTCATCCCGGCGATCCCGGGGGCGAGCTACGCCCGCCCCACGGAGGTGATGAAGCGGATGCTCGCGATGCGCCACCTCGCCCCGATGTACGGCGGCCGAACGCCGCTCGCCCCGCTGGCGCGGGACGGGATGGTGATCGACCCGGGACCCGACATCCTCGTGACGGGGCACGCCCACACCTTCGGCGTCGACCAGTACCGGGGCGTGCTCCTCCTGAACGCCTCGACCTGGCAGGCCGAGACGGAGTACCAGCGGATGCGGAACGTCTCGCCGGTTCCCGCCCGGGCGGCGGTCGTCAACCTCGCCGACCTGACCCTCGAGGCCCTCGACTTTTCCGGACGGGAATCGGAGGTCGGGGGCGCCGCGGCGTGACCCCCTATCCGCTCGATCCGGTCGCCGCGACCGGACCGCTCCGACTCGTACTGTGCGCGTTCCCGACCGAAGAGGCCGCCGGGGCCGCGGTCGAGGCGTCGGTCGGGGCCCGGCTCGCTGCCTGTGCCAGCCGTTGGCCGATCCAGTCGACCTTCTGGTGGAAGGGTTCGGTCGAACGGGGTGCCGAGGTGTTAGTGCTGTTCAAGACCGCCCCCAAGCACGTCGGCGCCCTCTTCGCCTTGCTCGCGAGGCTGCATCCGTACGAGGTGCCGGAGATCCTGGAGATCGACGTCCCCCGGGTGCACCCGCCGTACCTCCGCTACGTCGCGGCGACGATCGACGTGCATGCGCCGCCGCTGCCCTGGGGCGGCGGGAGCGTTGCCGCTACGCGTCGGGGATCACGGCGAGCCCCGGCAGCTCGGCGCCCTGGACGAACTCCAGCGCCGCGCCGCCGCCGGTCGAGATGAACTGGAAGGCGTCCAGGACGCCCAGGTCCTGGGCGACCCGCGCCGAATCGCCACCCGCCCCGATGTGCCGGCCCGGGATCGTCGCGAGCCCCGCGAGGACCTCTCGGGTGCCGGCCGCGAACCTAGGGTCCTCGGCGAGGCCGAGCGGTCCGTTCCAGAAGACCGTCTTCGACTCCGATAAGGCGGCGTAGAACCGGTCCCGGGTCTGAGGCCCGATGTCTTTCGCGAAGGCTCCTTCTGGGACTTCATTGGCGGGCGCCGCTTGGGCCTCGGCCTCCCCGGGGAGATCTATGAGCCAGTCGACGGGCAGGACGACCTTCGTCCCGCGCTCGACGGCGACCTTCAGGAACTCGTGGACCGCCTCCTCGAGCCCCGGCTCGACCTTCGACGCGCCGAGGTGGGCGCCCTGGGCGGCGAGGAACGGGAAGGCGAGCGCCCCTCCGATCAACAACGAGTCGGCGCGACCCAGGAAGCTCTGGAGGAGCGGGAGCTTATCGGCGACCTTCGCGCCGCCGAGGATCGCCACGTACGGTCGAATCGGGTTCTCGACCAACGGGGAGAGCTCGCGGACCTCCTTCTCGACGAGGAACCCGGCGTAGGCCGGGAGTCGCTTCGGGACCCCGACCGTCGAGGCGTGCGCGCGGTGGACCGCCCCGAACGCCTCCTCGACGAAGACCTCGCCCAGTTGAGCGAGCTGCGCTGCGAACGCCGGGTCGTTCGCCTCCTCACCAGGGTGGAAGCGAAGGTTCTCGAGCATCAGGAACTCCCCGTTCTTCAGCCGGGCGGACGCCTCGAGCGCGTGGATCCCGACGCAATCCTCCGCCAACGGAACCGGGACGCCGAGGTATCCGGAGAGCCGGTGGACGATCGGCCGCAGGGAGAAGCGCATGTCGCGCTGGCCGCCGGGCCGCCCCAGGTGCGACATGAGGATCGTTCGGGCACCGGCCATCTGCAGATGCCGGAGCGTCGGCAGCGCCTCGACGATCCGGCGATCGTCGGCGACCTGACCGTTCGGCTCCTGCGGGACGTTGAAATCGACCCGGACCAGGACGCGCCGGCCTCGAACGGTCGCCGCCTGGACGCTCCGCTTGAGGGGCATCGGCGCCCCGGAAGGCGGGGGCACTAAGAGGATTGTGGGGCGCGGAGCCGGTCCCGGCGACGGACGTGCTCGTTGATCCGATCCACGGCCCGCCGCGTCGCCGGCAGGTCCACGTGGTGGGACCAGGCCCGTTCGAGGATGGTGCCGGAGATCGCGTCGATCTCGGTCGCGCGCCCCCGCTCCAGGTCCTGAAGCATGCTCGAACGGTTCTCCGCGGTGGCGTGGACGACCCGGAACAGATCGGCCTCCGCCTCCGCTTCCCCGAACTCGAACCCGTCCAGGGCGGCGGAGTGGCGCGCCTCGTGGAGGAGGGCGAGCGCCTGCCCACGCCACGGGTCATCGGCCAGCCGGCCATTCAGGACCCCGTGGTCGGCCGTCACCGGGTTGATGGCCGCGTTCACGAGGGCTTTCCTCCATTCCTCCCGGGGGAGGTCGGCGACCTCTCGGACGGGGATCCCGGAGCCCCGGAACAGCTCCCGAAAGGTACTTGCCCACGGGTGCGGCGCGTTGCCGGAATGAGCCCCGACCAACAGCTCGCCCTCGCCGGCCTGACGGACCCGGCCCGGGGCGAGCCACGTCGCGGGGACCGAGGCGATCGCCCGGACCAACGGGGCGGAACGCCGGGCCGGTTCCGGCAGCCTCCCGCGCACTCGCTCGTCGATCCCGAGGCCGTTCTGTGGCAACAGCGTCGGCGGGAGGGGGGAGAACCCCTCGGCGATCTCCCCCATCGAGGAGTCCAGGTCGAACGTCTTGACCGTGAGGAGGAGCGCCTCCGGGACCGGGAGACCCGCGATACGTTCGGCGGCGGAGACGGCGAATCGGCCGGGTCGGATCCCCTCGATCGTGAGCCCGTGGGCCCGGATCTCCGCGACATGGGCGGCTCGGGCTACGACGGTGACCGAATGACCGGCCGTCGTGAGGCGGGCGGCGAAGACGGAGCCGGTGGCTCCGGCCCCGAACACGACGACGCGGCTCGTCGGTCCTCCGCCCTAACTGAGCTTCCGGACCATCTCGGCGATCGCCGTGGGCTTTCCCCAGTCCCGGCGGAGCAGCGTCAGCAGCCCCTCGTAGTAGCGAACCTGTTCCTGGGCCTGTCGGACCTGGACGCCCAGATACTCCTCTTCGCGCCGGAGCCGGGACTCCTCCGCCTCCGCCTCGAGCTGGGCGGATAGCAGGGCCTGGTACCTATCGTGGAGCGAGCTGGGGGTGGTGGTTCGCATTGATCGCCTGTGGGGTACCGGGTCGGACGGCCTGGCTGAGGACGGCCTCGGAGTAGTCGTGGAGCTTGCGGAGCTCACGGCGGACCCGACGCAAACGCCGCTCGACCCGTTCGCGCTGCTCGATGATCTCGTGGAGCGACCGCTGGAGCATCTCTAGGCGGTGGCGCCATTTGTCCCGTTCGTGGACGCTCTGGAGGACCGAGTCGACGTCCATTGGGCTTGCCGGAGACGGGGCGAGCCCTCCATGAAGGTTTCGGCGAGCCTCCCGGGGGCCCCGGAGGCCCCCGACAGCACGGTTCGCGGCTGGGCGCCCGGAACGGGCCGGCCGGGCGGCCTAATCTTATCCTACCCAGGGGGTAGCGCGGCCCGAGGGGTCGTAGGAGATGCCGGCGGCGAAGAAGATCGTGGTGCTCGGGGCAGGAAACGTCGGCGGAACCCTGGCCCAGCGCCTCGCCGAGATGGATCTGGCGGAGGAGCTGGTGCTGATCGATATCGTCGAGGGCCTTCCGCAGGGAAAGGCGCTCGACATCCAGGAGTCCGCCCCGATCCTCGGTTTCGCCACCCGGGTCACCGGTTCGACCTCGCTGGACGCCCTGGCGGGCGCCGATATCGTCGTGGAGACCGCCGGGCTCGCCCGAAAACCCGGGATGAGCCGCTCGGACCTCCTGGAGAAGAACGCGGCGATCCTGAAGGGCCACGCGCTCGCCGTCGCGCAACGTTCCCCGAGCGCGATCGTGATCGTCGTCACGAACCCGGTCGACGTGATGACCTACTGGTTCCGGGAGGTCAGCGGCCTCAAGCCCGAGCGGGTGTTCGGCGAATCCGGCACCCTGGATACCGCCCGCTTCCGGACGTTCGTCGCGATGGAACTGGGGGTCGCCCCGCGGGACGTCACGGGGTTCGTCCTCGGCACCCACGGCGACACGATGGTCCCGTTGCTCTCCCTCACCAGCGTTGCCGGGGTCCCCCTGATCGGCCTGCTCCCCCCGGAGCGCCTCCAGGCGATCGTCGACCGGACGAAGAAAGGGGGCGGGGAGATCGTCGAACTGCTCAAGATGGGGAGCGCGTACTACGCGCCGTCCGCGGCCCAGGCCGAGCTCGTCCGGGCCGTGCTCCTCAACGAGCACCGACTCCTTCCGGTCACCGCCCACCTCCAAGGAGAGTATGGCCAGAAGGGGATCTACATCGGGGTCCCGGTCGTCCTCGGGCGCGGGGGGGTCGAGCGGGTCATGGTCGTCGGCACCACGCCGGCCGAGCGAGCCCAGTTCGAGGCGAGCGCGATGGCGGTCAAGGCGGATCTCGAGATCCTCGCGAAGCTCCCCCGGACAGCCTAGCGAGTTAAGGACGAACGACCCATCCCGGCCCGTCGGAGAGGCGGATCGGTGGGCGAGGAGTACGACGCGATCATCGTGGGAAGCGACCTCGCGGCGGGCACGGCGGCCGTCGCCCTGGTCGGAGCGCGGGGTCGCGTGCTGTGCATCGATCCGTTCCCCGGCTCGGCCGGCCCGGGCGGATGCATCTGGCCGGCCGAGCTCGACGCGCTTCGCCCGGAGCTCGCCGGAGGCTTACCGGGGATCGCCCGCCTGGTCGAGCATCGCTGGCAGATCGTCAGCGATCCCGGGGTCGTCTCCGTGGACTATCGAGAGGGTCCCTCCGAGGAGCGGCGTCGGGGTCCTTGGCTCATCCAGGACCGCAAGGCCGGTCGCTGGCTCCTCCAACGGGCGGGGACCGGGGGCGCCGATCTCCGCGAAGGTACTCCCACCCTGCTCGAGTCCGCCGGAGCGGTCAACGGAGTTGGCCTCGACGACCGGGAGATCCGAGCTCCGGTCACTTTGATCTCCGATCCCGCCGCCCTCGGCGCTTCCCGTCGCCCACTGGCGGCCGGCGTGTCGGTGACCTACCGGCTACCGGGCCGCCGCGTCCAGGACCGATTCGGCGTTCGTGCTGGTCAGGGGGCCTCGATCGAGGCGGTCCTCGCCTTCGCCCCGGCTCCGGCCCTGGGTATCGGGTTCGTCCAAGGGTTCGGGGAGTCGGTGACCGTCGGGGTGTACGTCGTCTCGGGGAAGGAGCCGGTGCCGACGGGGATCCTCACGGCGTGCTTCGAACGGTTCCTCGCCCATCCCTCGGTCGCCGGGCTCGTGACCGGGGGCGTGCCAGAGACTCCCTCGGAAGCCCGCTACCTGCCCGTCCGCTCCCTCCGGTCCCCGTTCTCCTCCGGAGCTCTCGCCATCGGCCGCGCCGGCGGCTGGGACCTGGGGGCCGGTCCGATCTCGACCGGACCGGGCGTCTCCATACGATCGGCGCTCGTCGCGGCGGAGGCGGTCCGGGAGCATTGGAAATCGGGGAGCCCTCTTCGACCATCGGTCGCCACCCGTTTCGCCCAACGACTCCGGGCCTCGGGGATCCCCGGTCGCCTGGCGGACCAGGCCCGCCGGAGCCGGCGCGTCGCCTTCCGGCCCGGTATGCACCACGAGTATCCGGTCGCCATCGAGGCCCTGCTGCATCGGTTGCTTACCGAGACGGGGGAGCGCAAGGAATCGGTCGTCGCGGCCGTGCGCGCCACCCGGAGGAACCGCCGGGTACCACTCCTCGGGCTCGCTTTGGACGCTGTCGAAGCGGGGGGATCGCTCTGACGGACCCGGGGACCCCCTCCGGGCAGGCGGCGGAGGGGGCGAACGCCCCCGTGGAGTTCATCGAGATCAAGCGGCGCCTCGGGACCCTGCGATTCGCGACGGATTCGCCGGACCATGCGCACATCACGGTGAAGCCGCCGATCTGCGCGAAATGCCCGCATTCGTTCTGCACGTTCGTCTGCCCCGCACAGTGCTACCAGCGGATCGAAGGGAAGCTCGTCTTCCGATACGAGGACTGCGTCGAGTGCGGGGCGTGCGACATCGCCTGCGACCAGGGCTCCGTGACCTGGAACCTGCCGAGGGGCCCGTACGGCGTGAAGTACCGCTTCGGGTGAGCCCGAAGCGTCGTTCACGGGTTCCACTCAAGGCTCAGCTTCAAACGCCCACCGCGGCCTGTTTCCGCCGGGAGACGAGCCTACGGCACCCGCGATATCCGTGTCCGAACCGCCGTCGCTCTTCCCCTACCGGGTACGCCCCGGCCAGGAGAAGATCCTCGGGGAGATCTCCGAGCTGACCCGCCGGGGCGGGGCCCTGTTGGTCGACGCGGCGACCGGATCGGGGAAGACCGTCGCCACCCTCGCGCCGCTCCTCGAGCACGCGCAGGCGGCCGACCACCGGATCCTCTACCTCGTCCGAACGCACGCCCAGGAGATCCAGGTCCTCAACGAGGCTCGCGCGATCTCGCATCGGCTGTCGACCCCCTTCCTGGCCCTCGGGCTCCAGGGTCGCCAGCGACGCTGCTTCCTGCTCGAGGGGATCGCCGAGATCAAGGGCGCCACGGCCGAGGAGCACGGCAAGCTGTGCGCGGATCGGAAGCGGGCCACCCAGCGCTCGTTCGACGAGGGGAACCCGTTCATCCCGCCGCCGGAACTCCCCGAGGGCGGCTCCATCGACCTCACCGACCTGGACGGATGCGCGTTCTACGCGCGCGTGCTCCAATCGGACATCGAATCGATCGCCGAGCGGTTCTCGAACCGGCTGCCGACGCCCAAGGAGTTCGAGGAGTTCGCGCGCGCCGAGAACCTCTGCCCGTACGAGCTCGTGAAGAAGCTGGCGGGGCGCGCGCTCCTGCTCACGGCCCCCTACGCGTTCTTCTTCCACCCCCACATTCGCGCCTCGCTCCTCGCCTGGATGGGGGTCAGCCTCGACCGGATCGACCTCGTCATCGACGAGGCGCACAACCTCCCCGACCACCTGAGGGAGCTGTCGACCGTTTCGCTTCCCCAGGAGACGGTCCGACGGGCCCGAGCCGAACTCCACGAGCGCGGGGACTTCCAGCTCCCGGACGGGCCGGGCGCCGGTCGGCTCTTCGAGATCGTGGCAGCCGCGATCGACGAACTCTCCGAGGGGTTCGCCCGGGACGATGACGGCGTCCTACCGCCCTCGGCGTTCGAGGACGCCCTATTGACGGCGATCGGAGGCACCTCCCATCGGCTCGACACGTGGCTCGGCCAGCTCGGGACCTGGGGAGAATCGCTCCGCGAAGAACGTCGCAAGGAGCGCCGACTGCCGCGCTCCTGGGTCCACACCGCCGCCCTCACCCTCCTCTCCTGGCCCCAGCTCGAGGGGCCGGGGTACGTCAAGGTCGTCACGCGCCATCCTCGCAAGGCCCTCGAGGCGTACGCGCTGGACGCCCGCGGTTCGGCGGCGCCGATCCTCGACTGCCACCTCTCCGTCCACCTCTCCGGGACCCTCGCGCCTCTCGAAGAGTATCGGGACGCCCTCGGTCTCGGCGACAGCGCTCGGCTGCTCTCCGTGCCGTCGATGTTTCCGCCCGAGCATCGCCGGATCCTCTACGACCCGAGCGTGTCGACGCGCTACGAGGAGATGCAGTCGGACCCGAAGGCGGTCGGCAAGATCGCCGACCGGCTCGCCGAGGTCCTCTCGACGCTGCCGGTGAAGACGGCGGTCTTCTTTCCGAGCTTCGATCTGATGGAGAAGGTCCTGGCGGCCGGGCTCCATTCGTCCCTCCCGGCCGGAGCGGTCGTCGAATCCCGGCGGCTCTCGATGGCCGATCTCTGGAGGTCGGTCGAGGGGTTCAAGAAGGAGCCCGGTAGCGGGGTCCTTCTGGGGGTCACCGGCGGACGGATCGCCGAGGGGATCGACTTCCCGGACGAGGAGTTGGAGGCGGTCGTCGTCGTCGGGATCCCCTACCCGAAACCCACCGCGAAGCGCGAGGCGCTCCGGGCGTTCCTCGACGCCACGACGGGGCACGGCTGGGAGTACTGCGTGGAAGCGCCCGCGCAGCGGGCCATCCTCCAGTCGATCGGACGGATGATCCGCTCGGAGAACGATCGCGGGATCGCCGTGATCCTCGATCGGCGTGCCCCACAATTCTCCCGCGTCCTCCCCGGGCTCGAAACGACCGACGACCTTGCCTCGAAGACGAAGGCGTTCTATGGCAAGCGCGCGCGCTGGTCGACGACGGGCGCCGGGTTGGGCGAGCCGGTCGCGTCGCAACGGCCGGTCGACGACCGTCTCCCAAACCGATAAGAGGGCGACCCGGCCGTTCCGCGGACGTGATCATCACCCGCACGCCGCTGCGGATCTCCTTCGCTGGCGGAGGGACCGATCTCCCATCGTACTACCGGCAGTACGGCGGCGGCGCGGTCACGAGCGCGGCGATCGACAAGTTCGTCCACGTCCTGGTCAACGACAAGTTCGACCGCTCCATCCGCGTCGCGTACTCCCGGACGGAGAACGTCGAGACGCTCGAGGGGCTCCAGCACGAGCTCGTCCGCGAAGCGATGCGGATCACGGGGGTCACCCACGGCCTCGAGGTCCACACGATCGCCGACATCCCCGGGGAGGGGACCGGGCTGGGCTCGTCCTCGACGCTGACCGTCGGGCTCCTCAATGCCCTCTACGCGCACCGCGGGACGCTCAAGGACCCCGCCGAGCTCGCCCGGGAGGCGTGCCAGATCGAGATCGACATCCTCCACGGGACGGTCGGCAAGCAGGACCAGTACATCGCCGCCTTCGGCGGGGTCCAGTACTTCGAGTTCCGGGCGGACGAGACGGTCCGTTCGACGCCGATCCCCCTCGCTCCGGCGGAGCTCGACGCCCTGTCGTCCCACCTCTCCCTGTACTACACCGGGATCACCCGATCGGCGAGCGGGATCCTGAAGTCCCAGGATGCGAGGACCGGCGACAACCGCGAAGCGCTAGGCCGGATGCGCGAGCTCGCGGCGGAGACGCGGGACGCCCTCGTACGACATGACTGGGCGGGCCTCGGGCGCCTCTTGGACGACGGGTGGCGATTGAAGCGTTCGCTCTCGAACGCGATCTCCAACCCGCAGATCGACGAGATCTACGGGAAGGCCAAGGCCGCCGGCGCCTACGGGGGAAAGATCACGGGCGCCGGGGGCGGAGGTTTCCTGCTCGTCGCCCACCCGCCGGAAAGAAGCACTCAAATAGCGAGCGCCCTCTCGCCGATGACGCGTCTCCCCGTGCGGATCCACCCCGAGGGATCGCGGATTCTGTTCGTCGGAAGGTGATCCAGGTGGGCGGGGGGATCGAGCCGTACGTCAAGCGATACGTCGAGGAGACCCACGCGGCGCTGAGCGACCCGTACCTCGCCGAGAGCGTCGCCCGCATCGTGCCCGTCCTTCTGAAGGCCCGGGAGGAAGGTCGGACGATCTACTTCTTCGGTAACGGAGGGAGCGCCTCGACCGCCTCCCACTTCGTCTGCGACATCGGCAAGGCGACGATCCAGGGGGACCGCCGCCGGTTCAAGTGCGTCGCCCTCGTCGACAGCGTCGAGAGCCTCACGGCGTGGGCGAACGACACCGATTACTCGCGGGTCTTTTCCGAGCAGCTCGCGACGCTGGCCGTGCGGGGCGACGTCGCCTTCGGGATCAGCGGGAGCGGGAACTCGCCGAACGTGCTCCGGGCGATGGAGATCGCGCACCAGAAGGGGCTCGCCACGATCGGGCTCACCGGCATGGGCGGCGGCAAGCTCCGGGGCCTCTCCGAGATCCCCGTCGTCGTCCCGTCGAACTCGATGCAGCATATCGAGGACGTCCACCTGCTGATCTGCCATCTGTTGACCGCCTACCTGCGCGACGAGGTTCCGGCTCCGCCGAGTGCCGGATGAGCGTCAAGGTCCGCGATTACATGGTGCTCGAGGTCGAGCACCTCGAGGAGAGCACGACGATCGGCGAGGCGATCGATCGCCTCACGCGGAGCCGCCACCACGGACTCCCGGTCACCGATCGCGACGGGAAGCTCGTCGGCTTCGTGAGTTCGAAGGAACTGCTCCGCAACGCCAACCGACGGGAGACCCGCCTCGCGTCGATCATCCGCCCGGGAACCTACACCGCCAGCCCCGAGATGGCGCTCGACGATGTCGCCCGGATCATGTTCCGCTTCGGGCTGCGCGACCTGCCGATCGTCGACGACGCCGGCAAGCTGTGCGGGGTCGTCTCCAATCTCGACATCGTCCGCTCGCACTTCGAGCGGGCGTCGCCGGCGAAGGCGGAGACCCTCAAGCACCTCCTCTCCGACCGCTACCAGATGTCGTTCTCCTCGCGCCGCGGTCTCGTGCCGATCTCGAGCCTCACGCCCACGCAGTGGAAGGTCTACGAGGACGAGCTCGAGGGGCGCCGCTACGAGCTCGAGCGCGGGTTCGCCGAGCCGGTCCTCGTCGTCCAGAAGGGCGACATCTGGATCCTCGTCGACGGGCACCACCGCGCCCTCGCCGCCCGGGAGATGGGCCTGGCCCAGCTCCAGGCGTTCATCCTGACCTGCGACAAGCCGCACGAGTTCGCCCAGCTCGAGACCGGTTTCGAGCGGATCGCCCGCGACCACCATCTGAAGACCCTCGCCGACATCGAGATCGACCGGTCGGCCCACCACCCGCTCATCGAGGTCACGACCCAGCTCATCCGCCGGTTCGAGACGGAGGAGCCCCGCACGCCGGCTGAGCGTCGCTCCGACCAGGAAGCGTGAACGCCGGGGGCGCCGGCGGCGACCTCGGGGCATGACCGGCGGACCGACTAGCGGCCTCTCGCCGGTCGATCAGCGCCTGCTCTGGGTCCTGGTCCTGGGCGGCGTGCTCGTCGTCGACGGCCTCGCCCTCCTCGCGTTCGGGAGCGGGTCCCTGCTGCCGTCGGGGACGTTGTCGCGCTGGTGGCCGCTGACTTCGTTGGGATCGGGGGTCGGGCTTCTCGGGGCGGGCCTTTCTTTGCGGCCGGGCCAGCTCCGGGAGCGGTTACGCGCGGGCGTCCCGCGATTGTTCCCGTTCGCCTCGGTCGGGGTCCAGCTGTCAATCTACCTGGCGATCACCGTCGGCGCCGTCGCGGTGTTCCAGGGGACGTTCGAATCGTTCACCAATGCGCACAACGGGGGCGATCTCGCGTCCGTCCCGAATCCGGAGTCGGCGGACGCCCTGGTCATTGGAGCGACCGGGCTGCTCTGGTTGCTCGCCGTCTACACGGTCCTGGTCGTCCGCCGGGTGATCCAGATGGGTCGCCGGATCGACCGCACCGCCGGTCGTGACGTCTACGGACGCGAGGTCGGCTCGGAGGCTGGCGACGCTCCGGAGCCGTCGCCCCCGCCCGGTATCGCCCCGGGCCTTGCCGAGCGGCGCCCGGTGCCCCGGGGGCTGCTGTTCGCGTCGACCCTGGTCTTGGCGTTCGGGGTCTCCGTGGCGACCCAGACGGTCGAGGTGGGAACTCTGCCGGCACCGGCCTCCGAGTGGTGGTGGGCCCAGCTCGCGCTTCCTGTGTGGGCCGGGGTCGTGGCGAGCGGGATCTCGAGCGTCGACCGCGGGATCCGCGATCTCGAGTTCCGATACTCCTCCGCCTTCGGCAGGGCCTCTTCCGATGCCCCGCCCCCCCGGACAGCCGGGTAGAGGGTGCCCGGCCACCCCCGGAGGGGGCGAGCTAGGGATTCGTACACTAGACATATCAAGCGCTCTCAAGTCGGCCTGCCGTCAGGGATGTTCTCGCTCCGGCGGCCCGCCGCTTCGCCCCGATCGCTCCGTCGGGGGGCCCAAGCCTGCGTGATCGTGGGAAGTCTGTTGCTGCTGGCGGCCTTGCCGTTCACGACGGCGCATCCCACGACGGTGGTCCACCGGGCCTCGAGCGGAGGGGGGCCGGGCGGGGGTAGCGGGCATACCGTGATGGTCAACCTGACCGCGACGGACAACCCATCGTTCACCCCGAACGGTATCTCGACCCCGTCGGGCACCCTCGTGGAGCTCTTGATCTCGAACACGGGCTCGCTCGCGCACACGTTCACCCTCTCGAAGGTGCCGAACAAACGGCTCGCTCAGAACCTGACCCCCGGGGAACTGAACGCGTTCTTCAACGCAAACGGATCGCTCCTGAACGTCTCCCTCGCCCCGCACTCCGTGACGGGCGCGAACGTGTCGATCCCGGACACGGCCGGCGGGAACAGCTACGAGTTCGTCTCGGTGCTGCCGTACCAGTTCCAGGCGGGGATGCTCGGCTTCCTCAACGTCACCGCCGGACCCTCCGGCCCTCCCGTGGTCCTGAACGTCAACGCCCTCGGCGCTCAGACGCTCTGGGACCCTTCGATCCTGGCCGTCAACGCGTCGAGCTACCCGGTCGCCGTGACGGTCCAGGTCACGAACCTCGGTTCGGCGACCCACACCTGGTGGTTGAGCCCGTTCCCGAACTACAACCTCTCCTATGGGAACTTCACCCAGTTCTTCCAGGCCCACGCTCCCCTGGCGGCCGTGAATCTCGCCGGGTCCCCCGGCGGCACGGTCGACGCGAACTTCACCGTCGGCCAGCCGGGCGTCTACGAGTACATCTGCACGGTCCCGGGCCACTTTGCCAACGGAATGTTCGGATTCTTGTACATCGGGGTCCCGCCCCCCGCCCCCGCGACCTCCCCGGGAACGGCGATCGTCCAGGCGGGGATCCTCGTCGGGGGAGCGGCGCTGCTCGGCATCGGCGTCCTCCTCGCCCTGGTCGCCTCGTTCACCGGACGGTTCCCGCGACAGCCCCCGAGCGAAGGCTCGCATCACTAGGCCCGGCACTCCGCCGGCGGAATCGGCGCCAGGTTCCTCCTCGCAAATTACGCCGGCCGAGGTTCAAGTAGGTGGGGCCGTTACCGGGCCGAACCGCCTCCGGGGGCCCGGAGCGCCCTTCAGGTCCGTGCGAGAGGTTGGATTTCGCTTCCGTCGCCTTCGAACTCCGTGGCCCTCGGCGGTGCTCCTCGTCCTCCTGACGGTCCTCTTGGCGCTCCCCGGTGGCCTAGCCGGGGCGGCTAGCCCCACGGCACCCGCGCGCCACGCTCCGGTGTCGCCCACCCAGACCCCGGGCCGCAGCGAGATGGGGGGGACGACTCCGGCCGCAGTCGCTCCACCGACCGGACTCCTCGCCGGCGCCAACCCGCGGCACGAACGGTTCTTGGACGTGCCGACCTGGCTGGCGGTGGATTCCAGACGCTCGGCTGCCACCCCCGCGCCGGCGATTGAGCCCCCCGCCGGAGGTGGCGCCCTCCCCCCGCCCGGCCTCACCGGTCTCGGCAAGGTCACGGGCGACGTGCTCGACAGCTTCTACGGCACCCCCGTGTCGAACGTCAACATCACGGTGGTTTCGCTGTCCGGCACCCGCTGCCTTCCAAACCCGTGTCAAGGGTCCACGGACGCCTTCGGCAAGTTCACGGTCCCGGCCCCGCTGGGCGGCGACGAGATCTTCCTCACCAAATCGCTGTTCGTCGACAATCGGACCTGGGTGACCGTCACTGGCGGCTCCACGGCGTCGGTCGGGACCGTGTACCTCGTCCACGACGGCTTCGCCTCGGGGGTCCTGCGGGCCGACCTCCCCGGCACGCCCCCGATCCCGGGGATCTCCCTCAGCGCGGCCTCCCGAGACGGGCTCGTGGTCGCCTCCCCCGGCAATGTCAGCGCGACGAACGGCTCGTTCACGATCGCCGTCCCGCCGCTCCCCTCGATCATCACGTTCGGCACGGGAGGCGGTTTCGTCCAGAACCAGAGCTACGTGAACGCGACCCCGTACCAGACCGTCCCGCTCGGGAGCGTCTACATGGAAGGCGGGATCCGGGTTCGGGCGCACCTCTACGATGCCGTCACGGGCAACCCGATCGCATCGAACCTGCTCTCCAACCTTCAGGTGTGCACCCGGGCCTCGCTGGATTCCTGCCCCCTGCCGGTCGAACCCCAGCCTACACCGAACGGCCCGACGGTATCGGCGTACGCCCTCGGCGGCCCGTCGTACGTCTTCGCGATGGCGTACGGGTACGTGGTCAATCGGACCTCGATCCCGGACGTGCCGCTGCTGGCGACCGGTCAGGTCGACGACCTCGGGCGCGTCGACCTCCAGCCGCTCGGCGCCGCCGAGGTTTCGACGAACCTGACGGGCTCCTCGTCGCTCCCGAGCAAGTGGCCGGTGAGCAACGTGACGGTGGAGTTGTGCAGCCTCGACGGGGTCTCGATCGGGGTTCCGGATCCCGCCGCCGACGCGGTCATCGCCAGCCCGTGCTGGGGCTATCGCCCGAGCACGGCGTTCCCGGCGACCAACACCTACCCGGTCGGCAGCACCGCCACGGTCGCCGGCCCGCCGCTCCGCGACGCGGTGTTCCTCATCCCCACCGCTCCGGGGTTCGTGTTCCCGGTCGCGAACCGCACGCTGGTGAGCCCGGGATACCCCGCGCCGACCTCGGCCGCGAACGTGACCTGGGCGAACCTGACGCCCGACCGGGTGACGCTCCTCGGGAGCTTCGACATGACCGCCGGAACGTACGTGAGCGGGAACGTCTCGCCGGCGAGCGGGAACGTCTCCAGCCTGGGGCCGACCCAGATCCAGCTCTGCTCCACCGACGAATCGACGGTGTGCTCGCCGCCGGCCCTGGTCGGGGCCAGCCCCGCCCCTTTCGGTTGTCCGACCGGTAATGGGAGCTTCTGCGCTCCGGCGCCGCCGGGACCGGACCTGCTCGTCGTCACGACGTTCGGGATCGGAGCGAATCGGAGCTGGGTCGAGGTTCCTCGCGGCTGTTGCAGCCAGGACGGTCGCCCGATCTCGATCGGGACCATTCGACTCCCCGCGGCCCTCCCGTCCGGGACCGTCAACGGCTCGGTGTGGTCCGCGCCGGGCCCGAACGGGGTACCCGCGGCCCCCCTCACCAACTCCTTCGTCCTCGTCGAGTCGTGCCTCGTGGGTCCCAGTCCGGCCGGACTGATCGGCTCCACGTGCAACACCGCCGGGACCAACCTCAGCGACGGGACGTTCTCCCTCACCGCCCTCGTCGGATGGAACCAGGTCACCGTGTTCGCCGGAGGTTTCCAGGCGAATTGGACCTGGATCGACGTGACGGGGCCGAACTCGACCGGACCGATCTACGTCGCCCCGGACGCCCAGGTGGCGGGTCGGGTCGTTACGTCGGACGGGTCGGGCGTCTACGCCGCGGAGATCGTCGCGTGCCCGCTCGCGACCCTCGCCCTCTGCCGGTCGGTCGGCGGGGGCTTGACGTCGACCGACGGGCAGTACAACGGGAGCCTCCCGGGCGCCCCGTACCCCTCGGGGGTCTACCAGCTCCAGGCGTCGGCGGCGGGGTTCGCTACCAACTGGACCTGGGTCAATGCCTCCTCCGGTACGCTCTCCATCGCCCCGAAGATCGTCCTGGCCCCTCTCGGTAGCAACCTCACGAGCCGCGGCCCGGGGCTCCCCATGCTCCCGCATCCGGCCCTCGCGGGGGCAGGCGCTTGGGTCGATGGGCGGCTCGTCGACTCCCGGAACGGCCGGGGGCTCTCCGCGGCCGAGATCAACGCGTGCCCTGTCGCCGGGGGCGCGTGCCTGTTGAGCCCCGACACGACCGGCTACGGCGGCGATTTCAACACCTCGGTGCCGTTCGGCGCGTATCACCTCTACCTGAACGCCACGAACCACGGGAACGCCTCGGTGTTCCTCAACGTGACCTCGGCCTCGTTCCTGCACTTGGGGACGGTACGGGCGACCGCGGACGTCTGGGCCCACGGCCGGGTCCTCATCGGTCCGTGGCCGGGGCTGACCCTCGCCGACGGGCTCGGACCCCTCGGGGCCTTCGTCCAGATCTGCACCTCGGTCGGTCCGCCCTGCGATACTGCGGTGCCGGTCGACTCTGGGGGCTACTTCAACGCCAGTGCCCCGTACGGCCGCTCCGATCAGGAGACGATCTTGGGCTCGCAGATGCAGTACTTCGGGACCGCGGACCAGGGGTACGACCCGATCGTCGCCCCGCTGAACGCCTCGTCCCCGTTCGTTGGCCTGCCGACGAACCTGTCGTGGGCCCCCCATCTCCGCCTGTTCGGTTCGCTGACCGGTGAGCTGAGGGACGGGAGCCGGTGGAGCGGGAGCCCGCCCCACCCGGAGCTCCCCATGGTGTTCGGCACCCTGCTCGCCACGTCGAACGGTCCGAGCGGGGGGGCGGCGATGGGGGAGGCGGGCGGCGGAGGCAACTTCACGGTGTTCCTTCCGTCCGATGGCCGCTCGACGTTCCTGGAGGGCGT
>Ga0210384_10001793_pt1 | contig 27772 bp, 18 predicted proteins | sample IncBWH2MmetaG_FD_160574 | JGI IMG/M metagenome (GOLD analysis project Ga0210384, IMG submission 160574) | Forest soil microbial communities from Barre Woods Harvard Forest LTER site, Petersham, Massachusetts, United States - Inc-BW-H-2-M | ecosystem: Environmental > Terrestrial > Soil >...
GGACTAGCGCTGAGAGGACCTGGTGTGGCCGGAGCGTTGCGTGAAAAAAGCCCCACGTGATGCACACCGCGGCGAGCGTTTGCATCATTTCGAAGTAGCCGGCAGTCGATGCCTGGGTGAGGCGCAGCCCTTCGAAATAAATGAGCAGCGGAATACCGCCCGAGATCGACGCAAGCAGAATTAGCGCGACGACCGCTTTGATGGCGTGGGTTTGCGCGGCTGCTGGCCAGAGAGCCGCGCTGTGGAGCTTACCGTAGACAAGCAGAATTAAGGTCATGCAGACGAGCCCAACAACCACGCGTAGACTCGAGGCCAGCCGGAGTGACACACCGAGCATCACGCCCCGGCCGGCGACAGTTGCCAGTCCCCAGAAAAGCGCGCAAACGAGAGCGTAACCGGTGCCGCCGGTGAGTCCGGCGCGTTCGAACGATACGCCGATGAGGTTGGGATACGGGACGGAAAGGAAAATGCCGGCAAGGATCGCGATCCCGGCGTAGAGGAAAAAGCGCCGCCCGAGGCGATCGCCGAAGATGAAAAATGCGCCGATGGTCGAGATGACCGGTTGAATATTCAAGATGACGTTGACCACCGTCGGGTTGCCATGTTTGAGCGCCAGAGTGAAAAAGACCGTTCCGACGGCTGACCCGGCGAACCCGGATAGAAGCAGGTAGCCCCACGTGCGAATGCCGATTTTGCGAACTTCGTTGAGGCGGGGAAGAAGCAGCGGCAGGAACATGGCCAGAATGAGAACGTGTTCCCAGAAAACAATCACCTCGGCATCGAACAGATCGTTGAGGGGAATGCGCCACGCGCTCTCAGTGCCCCAAAGCGCAGCGCCGAGACCAACCAGCCACGGCCCGTAACTGGCGCTGGTCGTGCTCCGATTTTTCATGCAAAACGGTCTATCATGTCAGAGGCGTACTGCGTCAAAAAATCTTGCGCCCCCGGCGGCGCGAAAAATCTGGTGGCCTCTCGGCTTCGCGCGAAAGCACCGAAAACTGCGTGATCTTTTTGTAATAGTAAGCGTCCGCTAAACACCCGAAATGACGCCGAAGCGGAAGGCCTGATCTCTAACCTCTGATCTTTCGCGCTCTTTAGCGTATTTAGCGGACCCAATCCCTTCTCCGCAGCGGAACTTGCGGGCAATTACGCTCGTCGATAAAGTCGCGATCATGTCTAAATACAAAATCGCGTGGATGCCTGGTGACGGAGTCGGTCACGATGTCATGGAGGCGGCGCGCGTCGTGTTGGATCGCCTCAAACTAGACGCCGATTACGTGCCTTGCGACATCGGCTGGGAATTTTGGTGCAAGGAAGGCAACGCGCTCCCCGATCGCACGGTGAAAGTGCTCAAGGAAACCACTTGCGGTCTCTTCGGCGCGATCACGAGCAAGCCACAAGACAAAGCCAAAGAAGAATTGATTCCGGAACTTCAGGGCAAAGGGCTGGTTTACTTTTCGCCCATCGTGGGCCTGCGCCAGATGTTCAACCTGCATACGAACATGCGGCCGTGCAAAAGTTACCCTGGCAACCCGCTGAATTATCGCGGCAGCAGGATCACCAATCCTGGCGGAGAAGACGTCGCGATCGACCAAGTTGTGTTCCGTGAAAATACCGAGGGCATGTACGGCGGCGTTGAGTTTTTCCCGTTGCCGGAATCGGTGTACACCGCGCTGTGCGCGAATCCGAAGATGAAGAAGTGGAAAGACAAGGCAGGCCTCGAAAACATCGCGCTCTCCACGCGCATCATGAGCAAGCAAGGTTGCACCAATATTTGCAAACAAGCATTCGAGTTCGCCAAGAAAACCGGGCGAAAACGCGTCACGTTGATCGAGAAACCAAATGTGTTGCGCGAAACGGGCGGCCTGATGATGCGCTGTTTCCGCGACGTGGCCAAAAATTATCCGGACATCCGCGCCGACGACGCGAACATCGACGCCATCTGCATGTGGATGTTCAAGAATCCACAGGATTACTCAGTGTTGGTGGCGGAAAATATGTTCGGCGACATCGTCAGCGACTTGTGCGCCGGCCTGGTCGGCGGACTCGGGTTCGCGCCGAGCGCGAATCTCGGCGACAACTATGCCGTGTTCGAACCGACACACGGATCGGCCCCGAAATACGCCGGTCAATACAAGGTCAATCCGATCGCCATGCTTCTGACCGCCAAGTTGATGCTCGACTGGCTCAAGGAAAACGAAATGGCCACGCGTCTGGAAACCGCCATTGGCCGCGTCATCGCCGAAGGCAAAGTGCGCACCTACGACATGGGCGGAAAAGATTCCACCCGCGATGTGGCGAAGGCCATCGCCGAGTACGCGAGCTGAGGAAAGCGGCCCACGAAACACACGAATTGACGCGAAATTTTCTTAGGCCTTGATTTCTTTTTAGCGTGATTCGTGTGATTCGTGGGTAAAATCCATCCAGGCCAAACTCCGCACCTACGACATGTCCGCCATTTGGACTCGCCCCACCACGGCCGGCAAGCTGTGGCGAGGGCGGCTAAGCTTCCATACTCGACGTAGCCAAAGCCATCGGTGATTACGCGAGTTCTTGATCAGACGGTTCGGCGATTCACGTTCGACATGCTATTCCTGGACCCGGGCAGGTAGAATCAAAAATGAGCACTGATCCCAGCGATTTCGAGATTGCACCTAATTTTGAAGCTTCTAAGTGGAAGGCTCTCGTCATTCAAAAAAGCACAAATTGGAGTAACGACTGGGAAACGGCCGTGAATGTTTTTGAAAAGAGAATCAATGCGAGATTTCTAAATCAGATTGACGCGTTGATCATTAATCAAAATAAAGATGCTGCGAGTTTTTCTGGTTTTGCCATTGTTGCTTTGGATTGCCTCTTAATCGAAACGCTAGATCAGTTTTACAATGGCAACCATACAACGCGGCGAAAGGCGACAAAAACTGATGACCCTGATGTAGGAGCTTTTCACGCAGTGTTTCAGCGTTCGTCAAAACTCAGAAGCTTTTTTGACACAGTCGCAAAAACAAAGGTTTTCTATCAAGATATTAGGTGCGGTCTGCTGCATCAGGCTCAGACGAAGAGTAAGTCGAAAATAAATCGCAAGATAGCTACAATAACTGAATGGCTCGAATGGGAAGCTTGGGGACACGGTGAAGATGCTAAAAAGCAATTTGAGCAAATGTTGCGACGTGGAAAAATCGACGTGGAAGTCGAAAATCTACTTGCGGCGAGGAAGTAATTTTCGATCAACCTCGGCCGGTCCGAGGTGGGCGAGGTCTCCAAGACTCATGGTCGCTAACGACAACTAGCCATCGACACCGTGCTTGAGCTGGCGTTCGTACTCCGCGGCGTCAAAGCGGCCTTTCGATTCTGAGACGAGTCCGGCGTTATCGATCTTCCAGAGTTCGTAGCCGCTGATTCGAACCTTGTTTCCAGTGCCGCCTCGTCCGGTGTTCGTTCCCGTTAATGTCCAGTGGAACTTCGTTCCGTCCGACTCTCGCGAGACATCATCCATCGTCACGACCATGTCCGGAAGATCGCGCATGAATCCTCGCGCGATCTCAGCGATCGCCGCTCGTCCAACGGCGGGCGGTCCGTTGTTAATGCTAATTGAGCTACGCTCGGCGAAAAATGCCGCCACCTTCTCCGGATCCAGGCTGCACCACGCCTCGGCATAACGTTTTGCAAACGTTTTCAAATCTGTGAGATCATTCATGTGCGTGTCTCCGGCACGGCGATCTCGCGTAGATTGTAGGTTGAGTAAGCCTTGGGCTCATCGCCTTTGGCGATAATCGCGTCAACGACGCGGCCAAACTCTTCCGTGTGCCAATGTCTTCGCTCTTCCCACCACTGTTGTATGCCGGGATAGGCAATCAAATCGCTCATCGTCCGCTCGATCTTGCCCCATGCCGATGCCGTGAGTATGCCGTCCAAATGGGAGAAATACATTGCTTCGAAGTGGTTTAAGAAACGGTTGAAGAACGAGCTGAACCTGAGTTTCGAGACAGGATCGAGATCGGCGAAAGATTGTACGCCACGAAGAAAAATTGCGCTGAGCTCAGCGTTATCGTGCAGAGCGCATGTCAGATCGCCCCACTGCGCAGTGAGAACATTGACCGCCGACTGACGGCGTTCCTTCGTTTGCGCTCGAATCTGGACGGCGAGATAAATGAGGGAAGGGATTCCAACAAACACGGCCGCCAATTGCCCGATCGCCGCCAGCATTTCCCAGTTCATACAGGCCGTATCATTTCGAGGGCACAATTACCGTCCTGACGTGATCAATGGAATCCTTAAGTTCATCGAGGGACGCATTGATTTGCCCCGCATCAAGGTTGGCGACGTGCAAAGCTTCCGGCGGAAAATGCAGTTTTCCTTTGCGCGCAAACTCGATCAGCGTCGGAAGTTCGGTCGCCAAGTGGTCCGAGACTCCGATGATCTCCACTTCTTTGTTGATCAGTTCGGTGTACGGAAAGATCGACATCGCTTCAGCGGTCAGTCCCACAAGGGCAGCGCGTCCGAGGACGCCCAGACATTGGACTGCTTGTCGCATCGTTTTAGCAGAGCCGATTAATTCGAGCGACACGTCGACACCTTCTCCACCAGTCGCATTTCTGATCTGCTCCACTGGATCACACGCTTTTGCGCCGATGGGGACGGCTCCCATTTTTTCAGCGGATGCAAGCTTGGCCGGGTTGATTTCAACCACGTATACATTCCCGCATCCGAGAGCGCGCGCCAATTGCAATGCGGAGAATCCCAAACCGCCGAATCCGAAGATCGCCACTGAATCGCCGGATTTGAGACGCGCTTTGCTCAAAGCATGGAGCGCGGTCGCTGATGAACACATCATGATTGCGCCGACCTCGAATGAAATTTCATCGGGCAGCGCGAACGCATTCCTGCCGGGAACCTTAATGAACTCTGCGTACCCTCCGTCACGATGTTTCCCGATCATCTGCACGCTCCGACAAAACTGCTCCAGCCCGCGCACGCAGAACTCACAAGTTCCGCAGTGTACTAAATAGTGCACACAAACGCGGTCGCCTGGCGCGAGGTTCGCGACGTCCACGCCAACTCTTTCCACCGTACCCGCGACTTCGTGCCCAAGCGTCAATGGCAGATTGTCGATCTTGGAAATGCCGGCGCGATAGTGCTCGTCAGAGCGGCAGATTCCGGCCGCCTCGATCCGAATTAAAACGTCCGACGGACCGATCTTGGGAACAGCAAGCTCAGCATTCTCCAGAGGTTTTCCTACATGCACCAACCGGACTGCTCTCATCGCAGTCCACTGCTCACGCTTCTATGAACGGTCATCACGCCAGTCCGGACTCTCCTCGCGAGTAAGCCGGAACATAAGGTCGCGTTGCGCGATACTGCGCGATCTGCGTCGCGAGCCATTCACACCATTCCAAAAACTCATCGTGACCCGTGCGCTTCCGCCTCTCCACCGACCAGTTTCTCGCACGCGACCAAAAGGTGAGGATCGCGCCACCGGCGAGATCGTTGGCGGTTTGAACATCCACCAAGCCATGAAAAACCATGTAGCCGATTACTTCCACGCGAAGTCCAAACTGAAGAATCTGACCCCTCGTTTCTACGTCTAAATTGTCGATCACGGTCGCGGAAGCGCCTTCCGGGATTTCGCCGAACAATTCTAAAATGCGCGCGGAGTTCTCGCTCAGAGCCGCGGTTTCAATCACGGTCACTGCCGCTTGGTCGCGGCGCGCGCGATTGGCTGCGCGCACTTGCAAGCCGGTAAAGACAAGCGCGCCGATCAGCGTGACGGTTGAAACAAGATTGAGCGCGTTGGCGAAATCGAGATGCATGGGGGGCGTGAATCGTTACATCGTTACATCGTTACATCGTTAAAGCGTTACATCGTTAAATCGTTAAGTGGGATTCATCCCTCTAAGTATGAGGCACTAACTCAGCGCACGAGCAGGTCAAGCTGGCGCACATCCAGGCCGGCCTCGCGATAGTACTTCCGAGCCAGTTCGAGAAGTGTGAATCCATCCTCGTAGGCGGCAAAGCCACCATTCACCGCCTTGTCCAGATAGATGAGACCGCTTCCAACTACGAACAGCGTCATCATCGGCTCAGGTGAGTCCTCAGTGATCACCAGCGTGTGAGCCTCGCCGGCGGGTTCGTAAATGTAAGTTCCTGGCTTTGCAATCCAATCATGCTCCAGGTATCGCCAGTGACCACGCATCGTATAACCATGAACGGTGCCAACATGGTAGTGAGTTCCGACCTTCGAGCCGGGGAGACCTTTCAGAATGACGCTGAATCCTCCAGATGTGACATTAAAGCAACAGGGCTGGAACCAGACACCATTCGCATAAGGAACCCAGAGACGGTCATTTTCCAGATTGATGTTGGTAATGAAGTGTTCGCGGCTCCTTCGATTCGGATCGAGGCCGTCGGTAAAACTGCTGAAAGCAGTGATTGGCATATGTCCATCGAGCCGGGAATCGAACGTGGGGTCAATGCTTTTATCGAAGGCAAAACCTGAAAAACTGAGATGCTGAAAAACTGAAATAACGTGCGGGTTTCCGGGCCCCACGCTCCGGCTCAAATTGGTATTGACGGCCTATGGCGTTTCTGCCGGAATCGCCGCATGATAAAAACTCAAATTGCAGTAGCGGCTGTAGCCCTGTCGTTTACGGCAGCAACAGCCTGTTTTGCGGCCAACCCGCACATGGGTACTTGGAAGCTCAATGACATGAAATCAAAGATCCCGCCCGGGATGGGGAAGAACACCACGGTCACTTACACGGAGCAGAAGGACAAAATTAAGGTGACCGTTGACGGTGTGGACAAGGATGGGAAACCGACGCACAGCGTTTGGGTGGGGAAGTTTGATGGGAAAGCCTATCCGGTGAAAGGGAATCTGTCTTATAACTCCGTCGCCTACAAAATGGTAAACGACCGGACCAACGACATTACCACGATGAAGGACGGCAAGACCGGGTGGACAGGCAGGATCACCGTCGCGGCGGATGGCAAGTCGCGCACGGTCACCATTAACGGGACGGACGCGGCCGGGAAGAAGTTCAAAGGCAAGGCCGTTTACGACAAGGAGTAGGGCTGCGCTGCGCTCCGCCGCGTTGATTCGTTGAATCGTTACAACGGAAAACGAGCTGCCGGCGGCTCCTAGCTTCGATTTTACCCTGTCCGCCGAGGGACGCACTCGCCGTGGCACGTTTCGGGATTCAGAGGAGTGCGAAGCAATCTCTGAATTCGACGAGGGAGTATGTACGCGTTAAGATTTTTTCGCGCCAACAATCTTTTGCACGAGCACTTCGAAACGCGGATTGCCGCGGAGATCGTCGAGCATTGGGTCGACTTTTATGGCAAAAAGGTAGTTGGTCTCATGTTCCTGGTAGGCATGTTCGAGCTCCTCGATCGCACGATCTTTGTCACCCAAAGCTATCTGAACCAGCGCTAAAGCGTAAGGCGGGACGTAATGCGACTTCGCTTCCTCATTTAGCCGAGCGAGAATCTTTTGCGCTTCATCCCTCTGTCCATTGCGCGCGTAGACCTGACCGAGCATGGCGAGCGAGTAGGGATCGTTGTTTAGCTCGAACGCTTTTTGAAATTCACCGATCGCTTCGCTCAAGCGTCCCTTGAATTGAAGAACCTCACCCAAATAGTAATGCGCCAGAAAAAACTGGGGATCGATTTCCAGTGTCTTGCGAACCTGTGCCTCGGCTTCATCGTAACGGCGGGCACTAAAATAAATCCAACTGGTGTCTGCATTAATGATCAAAGAGAGTGGATCGAGCTCGATCGCGCGTTTTGCTTCCGAGATCGCCGGATCAAATTGCGCGAGTGTCATGTGCGCCAGAGCAAGCCAGTGATGCGCGGTCGCATAATTTGGCTTTAAGTCCACCGCACGCTTTAGCTCGTCCAGCGCGCGATGGAGATCGAGTTCAAGGGTAGCCAGCAACCCAAAAGAAGCGTGGGCTTCGGCCAATGAATCGTCGAGCTCGAGCGCTTTTTTCAGGGCTGATCTTGCCGGCGGAAGTGATTCCCCGGGAGAAACAGCGGCGTATGAGGAAAGAAGCAGATAGGAATCGGCCAGGCCGACATAAGCCAGAGCGTAATTCGGATCTTTCGCGATGGCTTGATTGAAATAGTCGATCGCTTTACGTAGATCCGTGCCAGTCCGCTTGTTCCAAAAGAATCGGCCTTTGAGATAAAGTTCGTACGCTTCCGGATTCGCCGTCGGCGCTTTCGCAATCGAGCTTTTCTCCGCACCGGTCAACTTGGCCTGCAATGTTTCGGCAATCGCTTTTGCGATCTCGCTCTCGACCGCAAAAATGTCAGTGAGCTTGCGATCGTAAGTATCGGCCCACACATGCGCGTCCGTCATCGCGTTGATAAGCTGCACATTCACGCGCACCTGGTCGGCCGCTTTTTGGACGCTGCCTTCGAGAATGTTGGTCACACCGAGTTGTTTGGCGATCTCGGGAAGATTTTCCGGCGCGCTTTTGAAATGTTGGGTCGATGTGCGCGAAATGACTTTCAAATCAGCGACTTTCGCCAGCCGCGTCAGGATTTCATCCTGCACGCCCTCAGCAAAATACGCATTGTCGGGATCGCGACTGAGATTATCGAACGGCAAAACCGCGATCGATTTATTCTGAATGCCGGCGGGTGAGGCTGTTTTGTTTCCAGCGCTGTAGCGTCCGAGAAAAAATAATCCAATCGATAGAAGTGCGCCGATAACGACCACATAAATCCAGGTGTGCTTTTTCTGTCGCGCCGTTTCCGGCATCGCATCGGCCGTCTCGGTGCGCTTAATTCCCTGCGGCGTCAGCTCGAACATCCAGGCCAGAACCAACGCAATCGGCAAGCCGATGATGATAAGCAGGACAATTAAGCGAATTACCCAGTTCGGAATGTCGAAGACTGGAAAAACCTGGGCGATTCCCTGAGAAAGAGCCCAACCGGCGACGATGTACGCGACCGCGACTTTGTAGACATTCCGCCGCTTCAGCTCGGCAAAGAAGTTGCGGTTCATAGGGTCACCGTGGGGCTTCGCTTCAAGCGCCAAGAAATACTCGATATCATCGAAATTTGCATCCTTAGGATTGGTCACTCCCCCGAAAGCTTTCGGGGTCGCACCAGTCCGGCTCGGACCCGCCTGCCCGCGCAGCTCCCGCTCGCGCGTGTTCATGACGCTGTCGGAAAATTCATCTTTGCGACCAACGCTTTGTAGCGCGGATCGTCGCGCAGACCGCGCAAGAGCGGATCACCCAAAAGACCAAGCGTGCCCGTGTCGTGAGTATCGAACGAAATTTGCAACCACTCGAAAGCCTTCTTTTTCTCGCCGCGCACCGCGTAAACCTCGCCAATTTGATAGGCCAGTTGATCCCGGCCGTTGGCGATGAGATCGGATAACGCCGCGTCTGCCGCCGCTCGATCTCCGCGCACATGCTGCGCGAGCGCGAGTTCGAAACGGCGATAGCCTGGGTCGGGCTCCAGTTGCGCTTCGCGCAACGCCATCTCGCCGTCACCGCGCTGGACAGCAACCAGCACCTGCCAGCGATGACTGGCAGCAGCGGCCGGCTGCAACTCTGCTGCTTTGCGGGCAATCGCGTCCGCCTCATCGAGTTTGCCCTCAAACCAAAGAGCACGCGCGAGGTTGTGTTGCGCCGCAAACGCAAGCGGATCCAACTCCACCGCCTGCCGAGCCTGTTTCTCGGCCTTATCAAGTTCACCCAGATAAACAGTAACTCGCGCCAGCAGATCGTTGGCGGTTGGATTCGCGGGTGAAAGTTCCTTGGCGCGTCTTAGTTCGCTCAGGCCCTCGGCAAATTTCCACTCGACAAAAAAGCGAACCCAGCCGAGGGCGGCATGCGCCTCGGCCAGCGCTGGCGCGATTGCGACTGCCTTCTCCGCGTCGTTGCGCGCTTTTGGCCACTCGGTCTTGCCGTGGCCGCTGAAATCTCCAATCAGAGTGAACGCTTCGGAACGCTCTGCGTAAGCCAAAGCATAATCAAGGTCGAGCCGAATCGCCTCATCGAAGTAGCCGACAGCTTTGCGATAATCTTCGAGATTGCCTCGCTGGCGATGATAGTGACCCAGCAGATAAGCGTTATGCGCTTCCGTGTTTCCCGTCGCCGGCTTGGTGGACGATCGCTCATCGGAACCAAGCAGAGTTACTTTCAGTGACGAAGCCACAGCCGCAGCGATTTCCTGCTGGACAGCGAAGATGTCCTTCAGTTCACGATCGAACGTTCGCGTCCAAAGCTCGATCCCGTCTGCGGCATTGACTAGTTCAGCAACGATTCGCACCCGCTCGCCTTGTTTGCGCACCGTGCCCTCAAGCAACGTGGTCACGCCCAGCTTTTCGCCGATCGTTTTGGTCTCCTCTTTTCTGTCCTTGAAACGAAATGAAGAACTGCGGCCAATAACCTTGAGATTTTTGATTTGCGCCAGGGCTGAGATCAATTCTTCCGACAGTCCATCGGAAAAATATTCGTCCTTCGGGTCTCCGCTTTCATTCAACAGCGGCAGAACAGCGATCGATTTTGCCGGAAATTCGCTGGAAGATGCACTGCTACTGCTGTTCCGCGCCGTGTAGCGGCCGATAAAGAACAATCCAATGGAAAACGCGGCTCCGATCACAGCGATATAGATCCAGGTCCGCTTTTTCGAATCGCTCCCGGCGGGAAGATCGACATCTTCCGTGCGCTTGATTCCTTCCGGCGTAAGCTCGAAGGCCCAGGCGATCACCAGAGCAATCGGAAATCCGATCACAACGAGCGCGATGACCATGCGCACAACCCAGTTCGGAATTTCCAGGAAAGGAAACACCTGCGTCGCGACCTGAACGAGGAGCCACGCGACAACGCCATACGCGACCGCCACCTTGTAAACGTTGCGCCGCTTCAGCTCGACGAAGAAATTACGCCAGTTCATTTCTTTGCGGCAGCGCCACCCGTGAATTCGCGGGCCGAAACAATCTTCTCGGCGAGCACCTCGAATCGCGGATCGCCGCGTAAAGGACGCAAATCGGGATCGACGCGAATCCAATTCAGGTCCGGCTGGTGCTTGGCGAAAGAAGACTCCAGCCACTTCATCGCTTGATCCTTTTCGCCTAGCGCAAGATGGACGAGAGCAAACGAATAGTCGGGCACGTAGCGGTGTTTTGTAACATCTTCCAGTCGATTCAAAATCGCGAGAGCCGCCGCGCGGTCGCCGGCTTTCGCCTTTGCCGCACCGAGCAGGCCAAGCGGCAAAGGATCGTCGTCGAGTTGTGTCGATTTTTCGTACTCGGCGATGGCGCCAGCCAAATCACCGACGCGCTCGAGCGCCTGGCCCAGACCCCAATGCGCGGTATAATTGCGCGGATCCATTTCGATGGCCTTGCGAAATTGCGCGACTGCCTCCTGGTAGTGGCCAGTGATCCAGTAAACCGTTCCGGCGTCGACGTTGTAGACGACGGAGAGCGGATCGACCTCGAGCGCGCGCTTCACTTCAGCATTGGCACGATCAAATTGGCCGAGAGCTGGAAGCGTGGAGTCGCCGAACCAGTGGTGCGCAGTCGCATAATTCGGGTTCAGCCGAATAGCTTCCTCGAACTCGCGCACCGACGTGGCAAAATCGAAATCAAAAAGAGCGTGAATCAGGCCGAGCGATGCGTGCGGTTCACCGAGGTTCGGATCCAGCGCGATGGCTTTCTGCGCCATCGCTGTTGCTTTCGGATACATGTCGGTAGGCACTCCGCCGCCATACAGAGGCAGAAGCAAATAGCAGTCGGCTATTCCCGCGTAGGCGACGGCGTAGTTTGGGTCGACATTGGCGGCCTGCTCGAAGTAACCAAGCGCGGTTTTCATGTCAGCGCTGGTGCGCTTGTTCCAAAAAAATCGCCCTTTCAAGTAGAGGTCGTGCGCGGCGTTGTTTTCCGTGGGGCGCGCGGCAAGCGTCACGACTTCGCGGCCTGTTAGTTTCGCGCGCAACGTGTCGGCGATCGTCTTTGCAATTTCGCTTTCGACACCAAAAACATCTGTCAGTTTTCGATCAAAGGTGTCGGCCCAAAGATGGCTGTCGGTCACTGCATTGAGTAACTGCACATTGACGTGAACCTGATCGTTCGCCTTCTGAACACTACCTTCGACGATGTTCGTTACTCCAAGTTCACTCGCAATCTGGCGCAGGTTTTCGCCGGTCGATTTGTAACGTTGCGTTGAAGTGCAGGAAATTACTTTCAGGTCCGAGAGCTGCGCCAGTCGCGTGATAATTTCATCCTGAATGCCGGCCGCGAAGTACTCGTTGTCCGGGTCGCGACTCAGATTCCCAAATGGCAAAACAGCGACGGACTTCGCCAGCACCTCGTTTGACGACAAAGTTTTGTCGCGAAAGCCATAACGGCCGAGCATGAAGAGCCCGATTGATAGAATCGATCCGATAACGACGACATAAATCCAGACGTATTTCTTCTTTCGCGTCGCCGCCGGCATCGCGTCGGCTGTTTCGGTGCGCTTAATACCCTGCGGCGTAAGCTCGAACATCCACGCCAGAACAAGCGCGATCGGCAATCCGACGATAATGAGCACGACAATCGACCGTATCACCCAGTTTGGAACGTCGAAGACCGGAAACACCTGCGCGATTCCTTGAGAGAGCGCCCAACCCGCGACAATGTAGGCGACCGCAACTTTGTAAACGTTGCGCCGCTTCAGCTCGGCGAAGAAGTTGATTGACTCGCGTCCCCGCTCGCCAACATCACTCCGCCCCGGTCGTGGTCCCGGCCCGTCCGTCGATGTCTCTCGGCTCCCGCCGGTTCCATTCTCGATCTTCACTTGGCAGTTGCGGCGGAGTCTTTCGGTGCGAGCGAATTGACGATTTTTTCGAAGCGCGGATCGCCGCGGAGCGGGTCCCAGAAGGGCAGCAGCTTTAGTGCGCCATAACTCAGCGCCTGAGATGCGACGGGAGCACGCAGTCCAGTCTCCAGTTGCTGCAAGGCTAACTTCTCGTCGCCCGCCCACGCCCCTGTGATCGCGAAGTATTGACTGACAAAGCTTCCATTGGCGACGTCTTTCTCCAGCGGCATGAGCGCGATCGCTCGACGGCCTTCGTCCAAGGCCAGCTCTTTGTGCCCCAGAGCAACATCGATCATCGCGAGGACGCAGAGTGGTGGCCCATAGTCCAGTTGCGCTTGCACGATCTTTTCCTGCTGCGCGCGAGCCGCTTCAAAAGCAGTGCGCGCACGTGCCTCGTCTTTGGTCATCCGCGCCAGCAGCCCTTCCCCAAAGCTATGGCTCAGATCAATCCCGCCTTCGCCGCCCCAACAGGGATTGTCGCCCAGGGCGACGAGAGCTCGTTCGGCCGCAGCCGGATCGCGTTCGGCCAGCGCGCAAGCGAACCAGATATCCGCGACCCTGGCAATGGCGCCCGGTCCTTGCGCCAGGATTGCATCAATCGCCTGGTGGAGCGGCTTGGTGTCGCCTTTCCAGAAGAGATAAAATAATTCACGCCGCATTCGCGTTTCGACGTTGTCGGGCACGATACTCAGCGCACGATCCAGCGCAGCGATGGCCTCGGCATAACGCCCTAAGTGTTGGTAACTGAGCGCGATCTGTTGCAGAGTGTAAAAATTACGCGGATCAAGCTCCACCACGCGCTGTAGATTGCGCAGCCCTTCCTCCTGCTGGCCCCGCCGGCGCAAAATGTAGCCGGTTAGTTCGAACAGACGCGGATCATTCGGTAAGGCTCGGCGCACGCTCTCCAACTCTGCCAATGCTCCGACATAGTCGCGCCGCCCGTAATAAAGATATTGCGCGCGCGCCAAATGCGTTTCGGCAGCATCGGGCCGCAGTCGTGTCGCCGCTTGGAGAGCAGCTTCAGCGAATGCAAGCCGGGCTGGAGTATGATCTCCGAGCGCTCCGTAGAGCGTTTCGTGCGCCCATGCAAGCTGGCAGTAAGCGTCGAAAAATGAGGGGTCGCGCTTCACCGCCTCATCCAGAAGTTCAATTGCTTTCCGTGTGTCTGGTGGGCCAGTCACGCTGAAACTTGCGGTGAGGAGAAGTGACTTGGCCCGGGTGTAAAGGTCGAACGCCGCCAGATCAGTAGTGGGCGGCTGCTCGATCGCTTTTTTCTCGTTAGGCGAAAGCTTCGCCTGCAATTGGTCGGCGATGGCCTTGGCGATCTCGCTCTGAATCGCAAAAACATCCGTGAGGTCGCGATCGTAGGTCTGGGCCCAGAGATGCGCGTCGTTGCGCGCATCGATCAACTGCGCGTTCACTCGAATCTTGTGGGCGGCACGTTGCACACTGCCCTCGAGCAAACGCGCCACACCCAATTGTTGGCCAATCTCGCGGAGATTGCGCGGGGCACTGCTCTTGTATTGCATGACGCTCGTGCGGCTGATCACTTTCAAATCGGCGATCTGCGCGAGGTCGGTCAGGATCTGGTCCTGCATCCCATCGGCGAAGTACTCATTTTGTTTTTCCTCGCTCAGATTTTCGAACGGCAGCACGGCGATGCTTTTTTCGACAACGCCCGCCAGCGAGCGCGCCGGTTCTTTGCGCAAGACGTAGAGAAATGCTGCAGCGACCGCCGCCAGCACGAGGAGCGCCACGGCCGCTTCCGCCCGGCGCACGCGGGCGCGACGTTTCTTAATTGCCTGGAGTTTGCTCGGCAGTTTAGAATTACCGAGATCATCCGAATAGAGACTGGTAATGTCCACACGCGCGCCATGCTTCACTTCACACGGGCCAAGCTCGTGCAGGAGCGGCTGCCAGTGCTCGTATTGCTCCAGGTCTTCGGCGACATGCCTGGAGAGCAGGATGTGTCCGGCGTCTCCGCAATCCATCACGCGTTGCGCCGTGTTAATTCCAGCACCGGCGATGTTGGCTTGTTCGTTTAGGTCGGTGATCTCATTGACCGGGCCGCTGTGAATTCCCATTCGGACGTGAAGTTCCGGATGCTTTTTGAGCTCCTTACTAATTTCAATCGCGCACAAGACTGGCGCTTCAGGATTGTTTCGAAACACGAGCGCGCCGCCGTCTCCGGTTGGCAGTCGTAACAACCTGCCTTCAGCCTCAGCGATTTGGAACTGGTCCGTCCCGCGCACGATTTCTTTTAATTTTTGAATCTGCTCACTCTGCTCGCTGATAAGCAATTTTGAGTAGCCGACAATGTCGATGAACAAGACGTGACCGATCTCGAGCTTCATCTCTGAGGCAGACTCGTGCGCCATACCGTTCAACGAATGAAATTCAGCCCGTTAGGAACGCATTGGGGCAGAATGTACGCATACAGCGTCACGATTATCCCGACAATGGCTGCCAGCGCCACGGAGTGCCAAAACAGGAATCGAAAAATGGAGCCTTCGTTCCCGACCTGATTCGTTGCCGCGGTGGCAATGCAAATCGATTGCGCGTCAATCATCTTGCCCATTACCCCTCCGGCGCTATTTGTCGCGCACATCAGAATCGGGCTGAGGTTCAGCTGTTGCGCCGTGATTTTCTGCAAGCTGCCGAACAGCGCGTTCGAGGAGGTGTCACTACCAGTCAGGGCCACGCCAAGCCATCCGATATAGGTACCGAAAAACGGAAACAGCCAGCCGGTGCGCGTAAACGCCAACCCCAGGACTGCGTCCATCCCGGAGTATCGCGTTACGTAACCGATGCCGAGCATGCAGGTCATCGCGATGATTGCGAAACGTAATCGAACCAGCGTTCGACCGAAAATGCTGAAGAGCCGGCTGAATCTGAGCCCAAGCAAAAAGCCGGCGAGAATCGCAGCAAGAAAACAGCTGGTTCCAGTCGCGGTGAGCCAATTGAAGTCGAATCGCGCAGCTTCAGCCGTAGGCTTGGCGACGACCGGCGCGGTTCTCGAAACTTTCCCGTGAAGATATGGCCAGTCCCATCCGGGTGGACCGGGGCGCGGCTTGCCATCGGCCATGACGACTTTGAACGAAGGCGTCGTGGCCTGGTTGAGCGCAGTCTTGATTGAGGGAAGTCCCCAGCACAAAACGAAAATTGATAGAATCGCGAAAGGCATCCACGCTCTCGCGATTTGTCGAGGCGAATAATGTTTGATCGACCTTCGTGCGACGAATTCATCGACAGTAGGTTCATCGGCAAAGCGCCAAATCCTTTTCGGACGCCACACCTGCAGGAAAAGCAACGTCACAACGAGCGAGATAACGCCCGCGGAAATATCCACGAGATTACTGTCCATATGATTGGCCCAGAACCACTGCGTCGCAGCGAAAGAAGCGCCTACCACCAGGATTGCAGGCAAAACTTCAATCGTTTCCTTCCAACTCACCATCGTCCGGACCAGCCACATGGGAACGATGAGCGCGGTGATTGGAAGGATTCGGCCAATCATCGCATTCAGGTCACTTTCGTTTAGCAAAGTCACAGCCGCTAACGTGTGAACCGGCGTTCCAATCGCGCCCCATGCCACCGGTGACGTATTTGCAATCAAATTCAACACCGCGGCCTGGAACGGCTTGAACCCAAGCCCGATCATGAATGCTCCGGCGATCGCCACCGGCGCGCCGAAGCCAGCGCAGCCCTCGATGAACGCGCCAAAACAAAACGCCACCAGCAAAAGTTGCAGACGCCGATCTGGCGTAATGGCCGCGACGGATTGCTTCATGATTTCGAATTGGCCGGTCGCGACCGAAATGTCGTAGAGAAAGACCGCCGCAATAACGATCCAGACAATTTTTAGCAGACCAAAAGCGGCGCCGTAAAAGAAGCTAGTCACCGCGAGCACGGCGGGCATTTTGAAAGCCACGATCGCAATGATCACAGCAGTGGCGGCGCCGGCAACGGCGCAGAGATGCGCTCGCACCTTGAATCCGGCCAGCAGACCTAACAAAACGATGATCGGCAGAGCAGCAATCAGCGTTGACAGCCACCAATGCCCAGTGGGGTCATAAACTTGCGTCCAAGTCACAGGATAACCTTGTAAACATTGCGCCATTTCAGTTCGGCGAAGAAGTTGCTGTTTTTCATCGTGGCTGGCCCGAGAAGATGCGCGTGATTAGGTTCTTGAAGCGCGGATCGCTTCGGAGTGAGTCGAGGCGGTGATCAACGAGTATCCAGCCCAAGTCAGCCGAATCGAAGGGCGCGTGATCTTCATAGCTCTTCTCCAGCAGGCGGATGGCTTCGTCTTTGTTGCCGAACGTTAATTGAACTAGAGCCATCGAATAAGCCGGAACATATTGTCGTTCTGACAAAGATTTTAGCTTATCCCAAAGCTGTTGCGCCTCTCCTTGTCTACCGATGAGAAAGTAAGCGCGCGCGAGTTGAGCAAGGGCAGTAGGGTCTGCGCCTAACGAAATATTTTTTTCATACTCTACGATCGCTTCCTTCAACTGGCCCCGGTGCTCCAGCACATTGCCTAATAACCCATATGCATAAGCAAAGTTCGGATTGATCTCAATCGTTTTGCGCAGTTGCGCGATTGCCTCATCGCTTTTCCCAACTGTATCGAGCGCGAATCCCAGGAGCGAGTTGATGATGAGCGACAATGGATCGAGCGTCTGCGCTCGCTTAAGCTCGGCCAGCCCCTCTTCCAAACGCCCCTGACTTTGCAGGCATTCTCCGAACCACTGATGGGCCGTGGCGTAGTTGGGATTGAGTTCAATAGCACGATTGAACTCCGACATCGCGGCCGAGAGTTGTAGATTTGAGGCCAGCGTTCGGGCGAGGGAAGTGTGCGCCTCGGCCAGAGTGTCATCGAGCTCTACTGCTTTGCGCGCCGCCTTCAACGCTTCCGGAAGCTCGTCGCGCGGATTGCTGCCAAGCTCAGGATAAACCGGCAACAACACATGGCAGTCGGCCAGTCCCGAGTAGGCGAGAGCATACTTGGGGTCCTTCCCGATCGCTTGCTGAAAATAATCGGCTGCCTTCTTGAGATTTTCACCGGTGCGTCTGTTCCAAAAGTAGCGGCCTTTTAAGTAAAGCTCATGCGCCTCGGGATCTTCAGTCGGGCGCGACGCGAGCACATGTTCCGCAGAACGGCTCAACTTCGCCTGCAACGCATCAGCAATGCTTTTCGCGATGTCGCTTTCGACCGCAAAAATATCGGTCAGTTTGCGATCGTATGTGTCGGCCCAAAGGTGTGCATCCGTTAATGCATTAATGAGCTGCACGTTGACGCGGACCTGATCGTTCGCTTTTTGCACGCTGCCCTCAAGAATGTTTGCAACGCCTAGCTGTTTCGCTATCTGCGGCAGATTTTCGGGCGCACTCTTGAAATGTTGAGTCGAAGTGCGGGAGATCACCTTTAAATCGGCCACCTTCGCGAGGCGCGTCAGGATTTCATCCTGCACACCTTCGGCGAAGTAAGCATTTCCCTTGTCTTCGCTCAGATTGTCGAACGGCAAAACGGCAATCGATTTCGCGGGCAGTTCAGCGGACGACACGCTGCCGTTCCGCGCCGTGTAGCTTCCGAGAAAAAACAATCCGACCGACACGAGACCTCCGATCACGACAACATAAACCCATACGTGCTTCTTCGATCGACTTGACGCCGGCAACGCATCAGCGGTTTCGGTGCGCTTAATTCCTTGCGGCGTCAGCTCAAACATCCACGCCAGAACCAGCGCAATCGGCAAGCCGATGATGATGAGTAGAACAATCAAGCGGATGACCCAGTTCGGAACATCGAAGACCGGAAACACCTGCGCGATTCCCTGCGAAAGAGCCCAACCCGCGACGATGTACGCCACCGCAACCTTGTAAACGTTGCGCCGCTTCAACTCGGCGAAGAAATTCATCCGTGCGCCTTACCCTCCGGAGCGCTCATTTTAATTGGTCGTCGGCCAGGCCCATCGTGCGCAAAAATGCGTTCCAGCGCGGATCGGCCTGCAGGTTTGTCAGGAGCGGATCTTTCCGCAAACTGGCCAAACCTGGGTCGCGTTGCCGGCGGGCCCGCTCCAACCATTCGAAAGCTCGATCTTTGTCATTCCGATATGCGTCAACCTCGGCAATCTGATATGCCGCCGTTTCGCCATCGTTCGCGGTTAACTCGGCGAGCGCCGCATCTGATTCCGGGATGCGTTTCTGGCCCCAGCGCGCACACGCCACGATGAGCAGCCGCGCCCACTCGCCGGCATCGCCTTGTGCTGCAGTGGCGGCTTCTTCGAATTTATTCTCCAGCAGATATGATAAACCGAGACCGGCGTGCGCCCACGGCGCCGCCGGATTCAACTCCACCACGCGCGGGAATTCGGCGCGCGCTTCCGCGAAATGCTTCGTCACCACCAGGTTAAACGCGAGAAATGATCGGGCTGTCGGGTTGACCGGATCCAGGTCGACGGCCTTGCGGAAAAGTTCGAGGGCTCGATCCATGTTTCCACGTGCCATCTCGAGGTTGGCCGCTGCGATGACAATCTTCGGATCTGCCGGAGCCAGCGCCAACGCCTTGCTCACTGTTTGAGCCGCTCCGTTCCAGTCGAAATCGAAATTCGTCTGGATCGTGGCGCGGGCGAACAATCCTTCCGGCAAGTTAGGCTCAATGGCCAGGGCCCGCCCCACTGCGTCCTTTGCGCTGGCCAAATGGGCGTCGAAACTTTTCTGTCCTCCCGCGGTCGAAAAAGCACTAAACCAGGAATGCGTGTCCGCGAGCCCGGCCCAGGCGAGCGCGAACCCAGGATCCAGTTCGACGGCGTGTTGATACGCGGCCAGAGCTTCGCCCACGCTCTTTTCTGAGTGGCGATCTCGATAAAAGCGGCCCTGCAGATAAGATTCGTGCGCTAGCACATTTTTCGTTCCGCCTTTTTCGGCCGCCTGCACCTCGGCTTGAATTTTCTCTTTCGCCGTTGGACCGGCCTCTCCTCCGGCGAACCGACCGCGCAGTTGTTCGACGATTGTCTGCGCGAGTTCGGTTTGCACCGCGAATACGTCTTTCAAATCACGAGTATAATTTTCTGACCAGAGGTCCTCGCCAGTGTCGGCGCGGGTGAGCCGGGCCGCGATCCGCACGACGTCGCCGGCCTTGCGCACACTTCCCTCGACCAGATGCGCCACGCCGAGTTTCTGCCCGATCTCCTGAGCGGTGGCATTCTTGCCTTTGAATGAAAACGCCGAGGTCCGCGCGGCGACATGCAGGCCGGGAATTTTTTGCAGCACAGTCAGCAACTCTTCACTGATTCCGTCTGAAAAATATTCGCTTCCCTTGTCGTCGCTGAGATTGGCGAACGCCAGCACAGCGACGGACTTGTTAGTAATTGGCGCGGCAGTTGTCGGAGACGAAGCTGGTTTGGCCCAAAAAAGATTGTAAGCGAGCAGACCGGCCGCGATGACTGCCACGGCAACAACGAACGTGGCAAATTTCCGGGGGCTCCAAGTTGGCAGTTTGGCAGCCACGTCGGGCGGAACCTCTTCAGTGCGCTTTAGACCTTGCGGTGTCGCTTCGAAAGCCCAGGAAATCATCACCGATATGACAAATCCCAAGGCGAGGAAAACGACGAACGCTTTCATCACCCAGGTCGGTGCTTCAAACGTGGGAAGCAGAATCGACGCCGCTTGGACCAGCAGCCACGCCACCACCGCGTACGTGATCGCAACCTTATAGACGTTGCGCCGCTTTAGCTCGGCGAAGAAGTTACCCAAATTCATTTCGACGCAGTTTGTGATTTGAATTCGCGCGCGGGAATAATCTTCTCGGACAGCGCTTCGAATCGCGGATCGCCGCGGAGATCGTCCAGCATCGGATCAATCCTGATGTTGTAGACGTCGCCGCCGTCGTTCTCGCGATACGCGCGCTCCAGCTCATCCATCGCATGGCTTTTGTCGCCCAATCCAAGGAACACAAGTCCGATACCATAGGCGTCCACGTAGCGTGTCTTCGCCTCTTGATTAAGTTGCGTCAGAATCTTATTTGCCTCGTCGCGTTGCCCCGATCGGGCATAGGCTTGTCCAAGCAACGCCAACGCAAACGGATCGTCATCCAACTCGGTCGCTTTACGATATTCAGCGATGGCGTCGGGCATCTGTCCCTTAAGCTGAAGCGCCTCGCCCAGGTAGTAATGGGCAAGATAAGAATGCGGTTCTATTTCGATGGTTTTGCGAAGCTGGGCGATGGCGTCGTCATAGCGTCGCGCGAAATAATAATCGTTACCGAAATCGGCGTTATTGATCATAGAGAGCGGATCCAGCTCGATTGAGCGTTTTGCTTCGGCGATGGATTCGTCGAATCGACCGAGCGCTAACAAAGGTCCGGCCGCAAACCAATGGTGTGCGGTTGCGTAGTTTGGATTTAGTTGAATCGCTCGTTCAAACTCGGCAATTGCCCTCTGCGAGTCGAAATCAAAGCCACTGAGGATCCGGGCAGAAGAAGCGTGCGCTTCCGCTAATGTGTCGTCGAGCTCCAGCGCTCTTTTGACCGCAGTTTTAGCCTGCGGAATCGAATCTTTTGGAGCCGCAGCTCCGTAAGGGGAAAGAAGCAAATAGGAATCGGCCAGACCGGAATAAGCCAGGGCGTAATTCGGATCTTTCGCTATAGCTTGGTTGAAATAATCGATCGCCTTGCGCAAATCTGCCCCGGTCCTCTTGTTCCAAAAAAACCTGCCCTTGAGGTAAAGCTCGTAAGCTTCGGGATTCGACGTCGGCGCCTTTGATATGGCGGTTTTTTCCGAGCCACTCAGTTTGGCCTGCAACGTTTCGGCGATCGTCTTCGCGATGTCGCTCTCAGCCGCGAAAATATCGGTCAGCTTCCGATCGTAAATTTCCGCCCAGAGATGCGCGTCGGTCAGTGCATTGATGAGCTGCACATTGACCCGCACCTGATCGTTGGCTTTCTGCACGGTACCTTCCAGAATGTTGGCTACGCCAAGTTGCTTTGCGATTTCGCGCAAATCAGACGGCGCGCTCTTGAAGCGTTGCGTCGACGTGCGCGAGATTACTTTCAAATCGGCAACTTTCGCGAGGCGTGTCAGAATTTCGTCCTGTACTCCCTCGGCGAAATAGGCATTGTCGGGGTCGCGACTGAGATTATCGAATGGCAAGACCGCGATCGATTTGGCCGGAGGTCCGCTCAATGGAGCAATAGTGGTTCGCATCGTGTAGCGGCCGAGAAAAAACAATGCTACCGAGATCGCAGCGCCTATCGCAGCAATGTAGATCCACGCGTGCCTCTTCTTGCCCGTCGTTGGTGGCATTGCGTCGGCAACTTCGGTTCGCTTAATCCCTTCCGGCGTCGCTTCAAACGCCCACGCGATGACCAGCGCAATTGGAAAGCCGATCGCAATCAACACGATCACCAAACGCACAATCCAGTTCGGAATTTCCAGGAACGGAAATATCTGTGTCGCAATTTGAGCGATTAACCAGCCGACAACCGCATAGGCGACCGCGACCTTGTAAACGTTGCGCCGCTTCAGCTCGGCGAAAAAATTTCGTGGATTCACGGCAGTTTTGCGTACTCCGCTTTTGCCTGGATCAAAAGAGGGATGTCTGGATCGGCGTCTTTCCAAAGAGTGAGGAAATCCTGATAGGCAGTTTTAGCTTTAGCCGCGTCGCCGGATAGCGTGTAGGCGCGACCCAAGCCTAAGTGAGCCAGCGCGCCGATTGGCTCATTTCCAACAATGCTAGAGTGATCGAGAATCTTTTGGAATTCGCCTGCGGCAGCGGCACCGTTCTTCGCCGTTAGATAAGCCTGGCCCCGAAAATAAATGGGATAGACTGCAAAGGTGAAGTCCTCGTTGGTGTGTCCAAGTTCATAAGGCGCAGCTGCGATCAGGGCATCGAGGGCGGCCTGCGCGTTTCCGCTGTTGAGGGCGAGAGCCGACCGAGCCATCGGCAGATATCGAGTTTGAACGACTGTGTCTTGGGGGAATCGCTTTGTCAGGTCCTCAATCGCCCGATTAGCGTCCGCCATGTCGCCTGCGAGCGCGAACGCAATCGCGGAAAATCCTTCGCCGTGTTTCCCTTTTATCGATTTGAGAGCGGACTGTGCATCCTCTTTAGCGACTTCGGCCAGTCCGCCCAGCGCTTCGCGGACCGAATTGTGCCCCGCGTACTCTGCCGCGGTTTCATTTTCCTGCGCCCGTCGCGCTGAGTCGGCCGCGCGTCGCGCGAGTTCGCGAGCCTGGCCAAACTTGCCGTGATCCGCCGCGGTGTCGGATTCGACGAAAAACATCTGATCCTCCACGCCCGGAATTCCCACGGTCGCGGCTGCCTGTTGCGCCATTCCAGCGGGATCGTTCTGGAGAAAATCGACAACGTAAAGAATGAGCGGATACCACGGAGAATTGAGCTTCCTTGCGCGCGATTGCTCTGCCGCGGCTTTTGCTTGATCGAGCCGGCCCAAGTACTGGTCGCAATACATCAAACTGACATAATTGTTTGAACTGTCCGGATTGATCTCAAATGCTCGCTTCGCCGCCGCGTCGGCCCTGGCGTAATCTCCGCATATGAGAGAGATGTACCAAAGATAGACCTGCACACTCTCATCGTGCGGGTAGGTCTGGGCGATTATTTCGCAGGAGCGCCGGGCGGCCTCCAGGTTCCCCATAACGACGATTTCATAAAAGACCTCGATGCTGAGTTTTTCGTGATCGCTTGTTCGGTCGCGCAGGTCGTAGGCCTTGCGCGTATTTTCAGCTGCCAGTGCGAGCTCGCCTTGAGGCTGATAAGATTCCGCTAACAGGAGGTAGGCCATGGCAAAATTCGGGTCGAGGGCGATGGCTCGCTGAAAAAAAGGAATCGCGGCCAGATAATCGTTGTCAATATCGGTTGCCTTGTTCCCAAGGGCGTAGGCTTGCAGCGCTTCCAGTGAAGACGTCGTGACATCTTCCGGCAAAGCATCGTACTTCTGAACCGACGCCAGCGATTCACCTAATCTCTTGCGCATCCTGGTTGCGGCCTGACCGAGCGCGCTCAGGACGTGTTCTTTACCAGTTGCGGTCTCTTGTTCTTGCGCCAGCAGATCGTCCGTACGGCAGTTCACCGCCTTCAAACCGACGACATACTCGCTGCCCAACACCGAAATCGAACCTTCGATACTGGCGGCGCTCCCAACGCGTTGGCCAACTTGGCGCGCCAACTCCGGCGTGACCCGCGCGTCTTTGGATTGCGACATCAGGGCCAGTGTCTGCGCAATTCGCGAGTCCGAAATAAGGCTGAGAAAAGGTGTCTGCTCGAGCTGTGAGGCGAGCCCTTGTCGAAGAGTGCCGTCGAAAACAGGATCGCCGGTGGTATTTGTGAAATCGGCGAGAACAATCGTGTCTTTATCAGTCAGTGGCTTGTCTTGACGTGAACGATAATAAAGTCCTCCCGCTATCATTAAGATCACGACCAGGGCGGTAACCGCGACCTTCCACTGCTTGGTTGCCCGAGCCGCTCTGGCCTGACGGAATTTCTGTGGCGCCTCCCGATTACCAATTTCCCCGTCGTAGAAGTTAACGAGAGATACTCGGTGGCCGTGTTTGACTTCGCATTCGCCGAGTTCGTGTAGATAGGGCTTCCAGCGTGGATAATGTTCGAGATCGCCGGCAACGCGCTGAGAGAGAAGAATGTGACCGACATCGCCGCAGTCCATCACCCGCTGGGCAATGTTGATGCCGGCGCCGGCGATGTTGGCCTGCTCGTTTAGGTCGGTGATCTCATTGACCGGCCCGCTGTGAATTCCCATCCGGACATGGAGCTCGGGGTGTTTCTTCAGCTCTTTGCCGATTTCCATCGCACATAACACCGGCGCTTCCGGGCTAGTGCGAAAAACAAGCGCGCCGCCGTCACCCGTCGGCAAGCGCAACAGTTTGCGTTCTGCTTCGGCTAAACGGACTTGCTCGGTTCCGCGTACGATCTCTTTTAACTTTTGAATTTGCTCGCTCTGTTGATTGATGAGCAGTTTCGAGTAGCCGACGATGTCGATGAACAAGACATGTCCGATCTCGAACTTCACTTCTGGTCCGTTATCGTTGGACATTGCTGTTGCTAGGGTCCGATGTGCTCTTTCACCCTGAGCAGCTGTTGGAAGGCAGGATCATTGCGGATTGGATCCCACATCGGGTCGATCTTTAGCAAAGGGATCGAGACAGGACCGCCGGTCGGAGCTGAAAGCTGCTGGTGCAGGATGTTAATGGCGTCTGCCGCCATGCCGCAGTGCGCGCTTACTTCCGCCAAGCCGACGAGGAGACCGCCGCCGGCTAATACGTCTTTCGATGGCGGTAAGACATCCACGGCTCGATGTGCGACGCGAATCGCGTCCTCATTTCGCTGCAACGCGAGATATACCCAGGCCAGCTCGGTCATGGTAGCGGTTTCGTCAGGTCGCTCCTGCAATCGTTGCTCCAGTAACGGAAGCGCGGTCTGTACGTCAGACCGTGCACCGTTCAGGTCGCCTGCAACAACCCGGATCGCGACCTTCGCGGCCAGCTGACGACGTTGGTCGGCTGAGTCATCCCAGACATGAAGTGCGAGGTCAAACTTGCGTGCGACGACCAGAGTGTAAGCGCGGTAGCCGATCAGGCCTGCGAAGTCCGGCACGGTCACGTTTGTCGTCAGCTTTGTGTCAGTAGGGAAAGTGGCAAGGACACGCTGCGCTTCCTCGACGTCGCCACTCCCCTGCAGAATACCGCCTATCCACGCGACCATCCCAACTGTATCACGCGCGTCGATGCTGATCGCGTGCCTGGCCATGCGTTGTGCCTCTTCCCGCAGTCGCAAAATGTTGTAGGTATTGGCAAGGTTCCCGGCCAAATAGGAATTTCGCGGATCCTGCTTGAGCGCCCGGTTTAACTCGTCCAATGCCCGTTGCCATTGCCCCTGCCGCCGATGCACATACCCCGAATACTCCAACGCCGGAGAGTTGTTAGGCTGTAGCTCAATCGCGCGGGCAAACTCAGCCAGCGCTTCCGAGTAGGCCCGGTGGCCAAAGTAGTGAAAGAGCCCGAGCGCCACATGTGCTTCGGCCAGGTCCGGAGCCAGCGCCAACGCGTGGTCTACGTTTCTCCGAACTTGTTCTAGCTCGGCATCCTGGAGTGGCTCGACGAACCAATGAACGTTGAGGCGACATTCTGCCAGGCGAGCGATGGCGAGCGCGAAATTTGGATCCCACGCAATTGCCTGCTCGTACCAGGCTGCGGCCTGCCGAAAGGATTCCGGATGAAGGGAGACTTGCGCATTGTGAAACTCGGATTCTGCCTTGAGGAACAAATCGTAGGCGCCGGAATCGGTCGTTGGGGCGGTGGCGATGGTTTTCGCTTCGGCCGGAGAGAGCTTCGCCTGCAATGAATCGGCGATTTCCTGCGCCACTTCGCTTTCCACGGCAAAGACATCCTTGATGTCGCGATCGTATGTCTTCGCCCATAAGTGTGAGTCAGCCCTGGCATCGATGAGCTGAACGTTGACGCGAACTTTGTCGGCGGCCTTCTGCACACTGCCTTCGAGAACGGTCGCGACGCCGAGCTGTTGTGAAACTGTCGTCAGATCTTCCGGTTTGCTCTTGTACTTCGCGGTCGACGTGCGCGAGATCACTTTCAAATCAGCGATACTCGCGAGCTTGGTCAGGATTTCATCTTGAATACCGTCGGCAAAATAAGCGGCGCCCTTGTCGTCGCTCAGATTTTCAAACGGCAACACCGCAATCGATTTCGCCGGTAGTTCAGTCCGAGCCGCACTGGCATTATTCCCGGCCGTGTAACGGCCGACAAAGAATAAGGCCACCGAGATCGCTGCGCCGATGATAACGACATAAATCCATGTCTTCCCACGTGAGTGCTCATGTTTGGCATCGGCAATTTCGGTTTGCTTGATTCCTTCCGGAGTCGCTTCAAACGCCCACGCGATCACTAACGCAATTGGAAAGCCGATCGCAATCAACACGATCACTAAACGCACAACCCAGTTCGGAATTTCCAAGAAAGGAAATATCTGTGTCGCAATTTGAGCGATTAACCAGCCGACAACTGCATAGGCGACCGCAACTTTGTAAACGTTGCGCCGCTTGAGCTCAGAAAAGAAAGAGGGTTTGTCGCTCATGGCTCGGTAATGACAGGCGGCGTATAGGGTAAAGCCAGCTTGGCAAGAACCGCCTTGAAGCGCGGTTCGTCACGCAACGGATCGAAACCTCGATTCCAGAGCCATGGCGAGAAGGCGCTGGTAGGCTTAGCCGCATAGATCTCCAGCTGATCCAGGGCACGGTCACGTTCTCCCAACGATACGAGAAAGAATGCATACAAAATCGGGTCATGTCGGATGTCGACGTTGTCCGGCGAAGTCTCCAGGCTATTTACGGCCGTCGCGCGTTGCGCCGGGTCGGCCATGCCGCGGACAAGCAACGCTTTAGTGTCTCCGTCCCGGCGGTTGAGTGTGGCTGACGAACGCAGCCGCGCTTCCGCCTGCGGATACATTTTCCGCTGAATAAACTGTGCGGTGGCCCAGTAGTGTGCGGCCGCAAATTCGGGGTGTGCGGCGAGAACGCTCTTGATCTGTGCCTCGGCTGCCTCATCACGCCGCAATCCAGCGAGGACCCCTGAATGAATAACCCCGATAATAGGTGATAGTGGATCGAGCTGCTGAGCACGCTCGATCTCGCGCAAGGCGGGCTCGAGCTGTCCAATGGTTGAGAGGAATTGGGCATATTGATTCACCGCTTCCGCGTCGCCGGGCGCGAGGGCAAGGGCGCGGCGAAGTGCCTGGTCGGCTTCGGGCCATCGACCGCGCATTGTGTTGGCTATGCCGACCGCGATGTGGGCCGAGGCAGTGTTAGGATCGAGTGAAAGAGCGCGCTGCGCCGCCGCCTCGCCCCGCGGAAGCGCAGCCTCGAACGAATCGAGTGCATAAGTGGGGAGCAGGAGTTCGGTTATGGC
>Ga0210384_10001794_pt1 | contig 27770 bp, 25 predicted proteins | sample IncBWH2MmetaG_FD_160574 | JGI IMG/M metagenome (GOLD analysis project Ga0210384, IMG submission 160574) | Forest soil microbial communities from Barre Woods Harvard Forest LTER site, Petersham, Massachusetts, United States - Inc-BW-H-2-M | ecosystem: Environmental > Terrestrial > Soil >...
CACTCCTTTTTTTTCCGTTTGGCGTAGGCCTCTTGTTTCGTTTTCGCTTCGCAGTGTTTCGTCGCACTCCTGGTCTAGGTCGTGTGTCGGTCTCGTTTATTTGCATGAGTCTTTGTGAAGGATGTTGTGTTTCACGAGCGCTGTGATGGCATAAGCGAGCGTCGCCCCGCTGGCTCGTACTTCGCTGACGCGATCCAGTACCTTGACCCGCGCGGCAGCAGTGACACACGCACTTCGCGCTTGTCGCCTTCGCTGCGGACTCTGCGCACCAAGCCGTGCGATTCCCGGCGGTCGATCAATTCCACGGCGCTGTGATGCTTGAGCGCCGTGCGCTCGGCCAAAGTGCGGATGGTGGCTACAGCTCCTTGGGGCCATCCGCGTATGGCCAAGAGCGTTAGATATTGCGGTTCGAGATTTGAGCGTTGAGCGGCGGCATCCCCTTCCTGGATGAAATGCCGGATGCGGTAGCGCAGTTCAGCAAATGCTCGATATTCGGTGTGTGCGATAGCGCTTTTCATCACCACTTAAAGTGTATCGTAATACGATATATCAAGCCAAACACCCTTGTTACCGACGTAGTGTTTGAGTTTGCAGGCTTCAGCCGCCAGCTGGTGGGTTTGATAGCTGACAAAGCGGAACGGTGCTGGGTTTACTCCGTAAAACCTCAGATCGCCTTGCGAAAAGCTTTTTGTGTTTTGTGGTGCTCGTAGCCATGGCGTAAATAAAACTGATGAGCCCGTTTGCGGATTACATTGGAGCGCACGGACATGTTCTGGCACCCGCGACGGCGCGCCCACTGTTCGGCAGCGCGCAGCAGAAGCGCGCCTGTTCCGCGGCTTCGTTCGTCGTCGTCCACTACCAAGCCATTCACTTCGGCACGCAGTTGCACCTCGAGTAGGGGAGAAACGCTGACGTGTAGCCAACCGACGACTTTCCGCTCAGGCGATTCCGCGACCAGCACGGCGTGTTGCGATGCGGGCTTGATCGTGCGCAATCGCTGCACAATTTCTGCAGCTGTTGCGGGATAACCCAATTGGCCGGAAAGTTCCGCGATTCGCGCGGCGTCGCTGCTCTTTGCGCGGCGGATTGTGATCGCCGCTTGCTTCGCTGAGGAATTTGGCTGTTTTTGTTTTGTGGCCACGGCAGGTAATACCTGAATACAGAACTTATTTTCGGATCGAGATTCTAATCGGTCAACAGGTCTTGTCGGAATCCAACAAGATGGTTACCGGCCCTTCGTTAACCAATTCTACGGACATGGTGGCTTGAAAAATCCCCGTCTGAACGAGAACGTTCAAGCTTGTGAGGGCTGAACAAAACTCTTCGTACAACACTTTTGCTCGTTCAGGCCGCGCAGCGGCCAGAAAGCTTGGCCGCCTTTGCCCGCGTGCATCTCCGTAAAGAGTAAATTGGGAAACGACCATGGCGCTGCCTTTTACATCCAGCAAAGAACGGTTCATCTTGCCTTCATGGTCTTCAAAGATGCGCAAATTCGCTATTTTTTCCGCCATTGACGTAGCGCTCGCCACCGTATCCGCAGTGCCCACGCCAAGTAAAATCATCAGCCCGGCTCCGATCTCAGCTACGACTCGATCTTCAATCGTAACCTTGGCGCGGCTGACACGTTGCAATACCGCTCGCATGAATTATGAACTCTCCTGCGCCATGTTGACGGTGGCTAACGTGTCCTACTGCTTCGGTGATTTTCTCGGCAGTAACTCCGGCAACTGGGCTACGTTGTACGCAAATACCGCCAACACCTGGGCGCCTTCGGCCAAATCGTCCCAGCGCACGCGATCCAGGGTGTCGGCTTGCGAATGGTGCGTTTTGTCGTAGTCGGCAATTTCTTGCACACACCAAAAGCCCGGAACTCCAGCTTCATCGAATGGCACGTGATCAGAGCCGTCTTCTTTTCGCAGCGTAGGCTCCGCCAATCCTATTTCTTTGGTACGCGCCAACGGGTACATCACGCGATCGATGATTTCTCGTGCGTCATAATTTCCCATCAGGCCGATGGTCAATACTTTTCCAGTGCCACTATCGTGCACCAACACGGCTGAGGTTTTCTTGAGTTCATCCTGATGCTGTGCGACGTACGCCTTGGAACCGTTCAGGCCCTGTTCTTCGCCGGTAAATAATACGAAGCGAATGGTGCGCTTTGGCTTCACGCCTGATTTTTTGAGAGCGCGCGCCGCTTCAAGGACCGCGGTTGAACCAGTTCCGTTATCCGTGGCGCCGGTTGCCAAGTCCCAGGAATCCAGATGCGCAGCGATAATCACGACTTCATCCGGCTTCTCGCTTCCCGGTATTTCTGCAACGGTGTTATAGACTTCTGTGGGCTTCCCACTGAAATTTCCTGCGATATTCACTTCGGCTTGTACCGGACCGGAATCCAGTAGACGCCACAGCAACGTAAAATCTTCTCTCGTGATATAGGCTGTGGGAATCAGGCCTGGCTGATAATTCTGACCGCTGATGCTCATGTTCAGCAGGCCAAACCATTTTTCTGAGCCGAGCAATACGGCCGCGACTTTTTCCTCGGCAAAAAAAGTCAGCTCCGCCGCGCGCAATTTCAGGTAGGCGGTGAAGTCGAATGGCTTGTCACTCTTTGGAAAGGCAATGGGAATGGTTTCTTCGCCCCAGGGGGTCAAGAGGGGATTCCGCGGCGGTTGCATCTCGAGGGGCTTGCCCAAAACAACGATCGCGCCTTTCAGCTTGCCTTTGTATTGCTGCAGGTCTTCTACTTTTTCTACCGCTACACCAACTACCGGTCCTTTTACGGTGCCCTCCGTGGCCGGCGACCACCCACCTGTGGCCATGGTGAGGCTTAGTGAAGTAGGTGCTTCGCCGGGTTTCGGGTCCGCAGTTAAAAATACGCGTCCGGTCGCCGGTCCGCGCGTCCAGCGATTGGCGATGCTCCACGCTTCCTGATGAGCGTTGGTAAGTCCGAGCTGCTGGAACTGCGCCAGCATCCATCGACTGGCTTGGTCGAGTTGTTCGGAACCGGTCAGACGTGGACCGATGTGATCGGTTAAAAATTCGAGATTTGCATTCAGCTCAGGTTCATCGGCTTTTACCTGCGCCAGAATTTTCGTATCCATTTCGCCAAGCGGATCTGGTTTTGCTGGAGCTGCTTTGGGTTCATCAGCATCCGTTGGCTTGGCGTTCGCCTCTTCATTCTTTTTGGCGTCTGGTTTTGCCGCCTCGGCTGTAGCCGGGTTCACTGGGCGTCGCGGCAGCATCGCCGGCAACTGCGCGGTGTTGTAAGCCCACGCGGCGAGCACTTGCGCACCTTGATTCAGGTCGTCTTTCCACACCTTGTCGAAAGTATCCGACTGGCTGTGATGCGTCTTGGAATATTCGGCGGTGTCCTGAATGGCCCAAAATCCCGGCACGCCGACCTCGTCGAAGGAAGCATGATCGGTTCCGAAGGAGCGCTGCATGCTGGGTTCGAGTAACTTCAATTCATGCAAAGGCGCGATTTCCTGGTCCACGATTTCGCGATCCTGATAATTGTCATGGAGGCCAAGGGTGAGCACTCGCCCGGTGCCTGTGTCGTGCACCAGAATTCCGGAAAGTTTTTCGAGATCAGCTTTATGGGTTTCTACATATTTCATCGAGCCAACTAAGCCTTCTTCTTCGCCCGTAAACAGCGCGAAGCGTATCGTGCGTTTTGGTTTCAATGGCAATTTTGCAAGCGTGCGGGCTGCTTCCAGCACGACCATCGATCCTGTGCCGTTGTCTGTCGATCCGGTGCCGAGATCCCACGAATCCAGATGGGCGCCCAGCATCACAACTTCCTCTGGTTTGTCGCTTCCACGAATTTCCGCGACGGTGTTGTAGACTTCCACCGGTTTTTCGCTAAAGGAATTGGTCATATCCAATTCCACTTCCACGGGCCCATGTTTCAACATGCGAAAAAGCATGCGGTAGCCTTCGCCGGTCACGAAGGCAGTAGGAATCGCTCCGATCTCGAATTTTTCTCCGCCGATGCCAGTCATGTTCAGCAGCGCGTGTGGCTTATTTGAATCGCGGAGTACCGCTGCCACGCCTTCCTGTTTAAAAAATGCGGTGCGAGCTTTCGCGGCTTCCTGAGCGACCGCGTATGGGGAAGGGGCGGGCGGTTCGCCCTTCACGGGCGGCGGCGCCTGCATCGGGCGAACAAATTCACTTTTTGAATCTTCGGGTTTGGGGGGTGACAAGCTGGTGGGTTCCTGGTAAATCACAATCGCGCCTTTGAGCTTTCCGTGAAATTTCTCGAACTCTTCTTTTTTCTTTGCGTCGAAGTAGACTACCTGGGCGCGTAACGTACCGCCGGTGCCTGGTGACCAACCCGCGGCGGCGATGGTCAAGGGATGCTCGGCAGGTTTGACGATACGCGCGTGCGCATCGCCGCGGGTCCACGAGTGCGCGATGGTCCACGGTTCAAGATGCACATTGGTCAATCCGTACTTGCGAAAAATTTCCGCCGTCCATTCGTTGGCTTGCTTCAACTGTGGCGAGCCGGTCAAGCGCGCGCCAATGGCGTCCGACAAATGTTCCAGATTTTCCATGGCTTCACTGTGCTCGCGAATTTCTTTTAGTATTTGCGCGTCAGCGGCCGCGTAATCATTTGTATCGCCGGCGGGGTGAGCCGTGGCATGAAGGGCCCCCATTGCCAACAGCAGCACAACGGCAAGAGCGATTACTCGACGTAGGTTCATCCGTGCTCCCTGAACAAATGTTTGTACCTTCAAAATTTTTCCAGCTAGTTTATTGCGACCGTCGTTTACTGCTGACCGCGTGTTTCGGCCGATTTCCCAATGATTTGGCGTTTTTCTTGCGATCAGGAGTCGCCGATTTGCGCCGTGATTTTCTTGGCGTCAACGATATTGCCAAAAAACCGCGTGGGCCAATCTGACATTTGGTGCAAAAATAGCTGCTGCGCCCCGCCACGATGGCCCTGCGGATAATCGAGCCGCAGCGGAAACACTTTTCGCCGTCACGACCGTAGGCACGATGGTGTTGCTGATATTCGCCGGGTTGCCCGTCGCCATCCACAAAATTTGCGATGGAAGATCCACGCATCACAATCGCTTTTTTCAGTATGTCTTGCAACGAGCGATGAAGGACCGCGGCCTGTTTTTTGTTGATACTCGCGCCCAGCTTCGCGGGATGAATTTTTGCGCGCCATAGACTTTCGTCCGCATATATGTTGCCGACTCCGCGGAGCACCGTCTGATCGAGCAGCAGCGCCTTGATACGTGAGCGTCGCGATCGTATGCGAGTTGCAAATTCTTCGGCGGTTACTTCCAGCGGATCGGCGCCGAAGCCTTCGAGTTCGGCTGGCAATAATGCTTCTGACAAATACGCCAGCCTTCCAAACCTGCGCGTGTCGGTATACCGCAATTCTCGGCCGTCGTCTAAGGCGAAGCTTGCATGGGTGTGTTTTTCCCAGGGCTGGGTGACAGCGGTGGAAGCAATGTGCCCGGTCATGCCCAGGTGAACGAGCAGCGCCGCTGGAGCGTTGTCGGTGTTCGCGGAATTTTCTTCACCTTGCGCGGCAGACAAACGCAGCAACATAAATTTTCCGTAGCGTTCAACGGCTTCTATGCGGCGGCCTGGCAGGTGCCGCTCGATTAACGAAGGATCGTCGATGAAATCGGTCTTTCGCAGTGTCACCGATAGGATCCGGCGTCCGAGTACACTCAGCCGTAATCCGCGCGCAACAATTTCGACTTCGGGAAGTTCAGGCATGAAGAGTGTTCATGAAAATATCATATTGCTGGTGACGGTTCGGTATTCGCCGACAGACAGGCACCAACTCAGTTCTTATGATAATTGGGATACGGCGGATGCTCTGGGATGACTACCGGATTCTTTTTCAGAGCTTCCAGCGTAACCAGCACTGCTTTTTCCAATTGCGGGTCGTGTCCAGCGGCCACGGACGCCGGGTCATTTTCCACTTCGATGTCGGGCGCGATTCCGTGGTTCTCTACTTCCCACTCGCCGTGAAGCCCATAGATCGCAGCGCGTGGCGCCATGACTCCGCCGCCATCCAACAGCGAGGGATATCCGCCGATGCCCACCAGCCCGCCCCAGGTGCGCGTGCCCACCAACGGACCAATCTTGTCTTGACGGAACATCCACGGAAGCGCGTCGCCACCGGAGCCCGACATTTCATTGATGACCATTGTTTTCGGGCCGTAAATCTGCGCGAGAGGCGAGCACCATTTTTCGCCCTCGCGGGTGGTGGCGCAGTTTCGCAGTGGGCGCTCCAGCAGATCGATGATGTAATCGGCAATCGCGCCACCGTGGTTGTAACGCTCGTCAATGACGGCAGCCTGTTTGTCGGTTTGCGCAAAATAAAATCGGTTGAAGTTTAAGAATCCGCCGTTCGCAGTATCGGGCACGTGCACATAAGCGACGTTGCCGCCGCTGAGCTCGCCGACTTTCCGGCGGTTATCTTCTTCCCATGCGCGCGTGCGCAGCTCAGCCTCATCGGCTACGGGCACGACGGTCACATCGCGGGCGTCTTTGCCGTCTGGATTCGGACCAACCTTGATACGGATCTGCTTACCAGCGGTATTTTCAAAGTAGCTGTAGACATCGTTGGGCGGGCGTACATCGGCGCCGTTCACTTGCAGCAAATAATCGCCCAGCCTTACGTCAACTCCCGGTTGGGTAAGCGGGGCGCGCAATTCCGGGTTCCAGTTCTCGCCATTGAATATCTTGGCGAAGCGGTAGCGGCCGTTTTCGACGTTATAGTCCGCGCCCAGCAGCCCGCCTTTTACTTCTGGCACTTTTGGAATGTCGCCTCCAAAAATAAACATGTGCCCGATGGTCACTTCACCCAGCATTTCCACGAAAAGATGATTCACGTCCGCGCGCCCACCGGCGCCCTTCAAGTATGGGGCGTATTTCTTTTCGGCGGCGGCCAAGTCCAAGCCGTGAAAATGGGGGTCGTACAAAAAGTCGCGTTCGATCCTCCACACCTCGTGGTACATCTGATTCCATTCCGAGCGGGGATCGACTTTCACTTCCATTTCGTCGAACTTCAACGCGCCTTCTCCCGTTTTGGGGGCGGCGCCAGTGGCGGCAATGAACCAGGTGGGACTCTGTTGTCCAGTGTGGTACAAAACTTTTTCTCCATTGGCGGAAACGGTAAACGCGCTGACGCCACTGAGAAACGGCTCGGTCTTTCGAGTTTTAAGATCAAATTTTGTTACGGTTGCCGCCGCTGGAGCATTCAGTGGAGGAATGTCCGGAGTTTCCGTGAGAAAAAGAACGCCCGCTTTTCCAGGATCAAGCGCAACGTAATTCGAAGCTTTGATGGGCATGGACACGATGCGTTGGCCGATATTGTCGAGGTCGACAGTGACTTTGACGGGCTCTTCTTTTTTGTCGCTGTCTTTGGCTTTATCATCATCTTTGGCTTTATTCTTATCCGCGTCGTTTTTTTTCTTATCTTTATCTTGATCTTTGCCTTGGTCCTTTTTGTCAGTGTCTTTAGACTTGTCGCTATCCAACTTTTCGTCGTCGCTTTCGGGCTCTATGGGACTGGGATCGGTTTTTTTCAAGACGACGGCGTAAATATTTCGCGATACGGGGCGTTGAAATCCGGACAGGTCGAGCCACGTCATGGCCAGGCCAAGATCAGTACTCACCGCGAAGTACAGCACTTTGCCGCCCTTATCGAAGACTGGATATCGGGCATCGCTTAAGCCGTCGGTAATTTGCGAACTCTTTCCGCTTTCGAGCGAATGCACGAACACGGCGCGCAGGTGATTAGGCAGGAATTTTGTAAACGTCAGCCATTTGCTGTCCGGTGACCATGTGGGGGTCATGATTACGCCCCAAGCGTCGTACAAATCGGTGTCCACTTTTACGGGGGTTGAGGCGGCTTTTTCGATATCCACATACCAAAGGTTCAAGCGCTTGTCGGTGAAGGCAATTTTCTTGCTATCGGGTGACCACGTCGGGCCATAAAAGAAAGAAGCTGGTTTCCCCAAGTCGATTTTCTTTACGGTTCCGAGCCCGGACTGGTCCACCAGGTGCAACGCGTATTCGCCGGACTCATCGGAAAAAAATGCCACCCACTTGCCGTCCGGCGACCAGGATGGGTCTCGTTCGGCCACCGCGGCAGTGCGCGTTAAATTCCGCGTATTGCCTTTTTCCGCGGGCACGGTGAAAATCTCGCCGTGCGCTTCAAAGACCGCGCGCGCCCCACCTGGCGAGATAGCCGCGGACGTAATTTTGTCCGCGACTTTTTCAAAATGTGGACGGGTGGCGGGCAGGTCTCCCGCGAGGTGAATGTCTATTTTTTTGGACGACCCATTTTGAGGATCGAAGAGATAGATTCCGCCGAACTGTTCGTAGACCAGCGTGTCGGGGCCAGCGGAAAGCGTCTTGAAATCCAGGCCCTTGTTTTCTACCGCCTGCTTGACGCTTTTCGTTTTGGTGTCGTACGCGAATAGGGTTACTGGCCCGTTGCGGTCAGATAGAAAATAAACGGTATCCCCCATCCAGACGGGCGCGAAGTCATTGGAATTCTCGCGCGGGAGTTTTTCCAACGACAGGTCGCTTAATTTGACGATGTATATAGGGGTGGTCTGTCCACCGCGATATCTCTTCCACGATTCTTGCCATTTCAAATTTGGAACATAGGCAAGCCGCGATGCATCCGGCGAATACCAACCTGCTTCTCCGCGCCACATGGGCAACACTTCCGGTACCCCGCCTTGTACTGCGACGGTGTACAGCCGGTCGAAATCCGCATAGGCCACGCGGGCGGATCTAAATAAAATCCGCTTGCTATCCGGAGTCCAGCCCACCACCACGTCCGCTCCGGGGTGCCAAGTCAGGCGCCTTGGCTCGCCACCCTCCGCGGGCATCACAAAGGCATCCAAGTTGCCGTCGTACTCTCCGGTGAAGGCGATAAACCGTCCATCCGGAGAAAACTCGGGGCCGGATTCATGACCACCGGTTGTCAATTGCCGGGCGTTCCCGCCACCGCGTGGCACGCTCCACAAATACCCTCCATACGCGAAGACAATTTCGGTTTTGCTCAAAGTGGGAGATTGCACCAAGATCGGGCTATCTTCCGAGGCGAACGAATAGCCGGCCAGGGCGAGCAAAAGACACAGGCCCGTCAGCAATCGAAAATGCATGTATCCTCCAAAAACATTTCCTAGAAACTTATTTCTGCGCGGGAGGCGGCCAGAATCCCGGCTCGCGGATGACCCGCGCATCCCGTTTCTCGGTATATTTTTGAACCGCAGCAGAAATCTCAGAGCTCTTTCCGATCAAGGTGAAAACTAAATTGTCAGCCGGAAAATGTTTTTGAATCACTTGCTGTGCAATGGCCGGCGTGACCGCGTCGATGCGCGCTTCCAGGTCATTAATTTCGCTATCGTCCAGGCCGTAAAATTCGTTGATGGCGATTATCTGCGCCAGCTGCCTGGAGGTTTCAATTGAGGGAGGGAATTGTCCTTTGATGTAACTCTTCGCGGATGCCAATTGTTCGGCGGTAATGCCTTGCTTGTGCAATTTCTGCAAAATCTGCAGCGCCATATCGAGAGCTTGCACAGTGCTTTCGTTTTTTGTGTAGCTATAGATCCCGAACGGACCGGGGGCCTTGCGCGGGTCAAAAGCAGACACGACCCCATAAGTCAGCCCAGACTCGACGCGCAACGCTTCATTCAATAACGATGTAAACGATCCGCCTAATACAGTGTTCACCAGGCGGATGGCCACACGATCGGGGTCTCCCGCGGCGGTCGCGACATTTCCGATGGCGAAGTAGGTTTGCGTGGCGTCGGGCTTGTCGACCAGCAAAAGTTTGTTGCGCTTCACCGGCGGGATAACAGGAATTATTACCGGCGTGACTGGCTTTGGGGGCCATTGACCGAATATTTCTTCGAGCTTCTTCTTCATGTCCACGGTGTGAAAATCGCCAGCCACCGCGAGGATGATATTGCCGGGGGCATAATACGATTCATAAAATTTCATAATCGCGTCTCGGTGAATCCTGGACAGCGAAATTTCGTCGCCGTCCGGCGTTCTTCCGTAGCCATTCCCATTGAAGAGGTAGGCGTCGTAGTAGGTCCCGAGCACGGCACGTGGTTCATCTTTTGCCGCGCGCACACCGTCCAAACTCTGCGCCAGCAATTTATCGACTTCAGGCTGCGGAAAAACGGGATGCATGAGCGCGCCCGAAAACAAATCCAGTCCACGAGTAAGATCCTTGTTTAAAAATTCCCCCGATACCGTAGAAAAGTCCGCGCCCGCGCCCGCTTCAAACGAACCGCCGGTAAAATCAATGTCGGCGGCGAATTGCTGGGCGGTGCGCTTCTGAGTGCCTTTCCTGAGTAATTGAGCGGTTATCGATGCCAGCCCTTCCTCTCCTTGCGGGTCGGCCACGGAACCGGTCTTCACCAAGGCCGCGAAATTTACGATCGGAACGCCGTGCTTTTCGAGCAGCAACACGGTCAGCCCGTTTTTGAAGACCACTTTTTCATGTGGCGGTATGTGAATCGATTGCGCGGATAGTGCACCAGGAAAAATAAAAACGAGGAGGTTCAGAAAAACACTACATTTCTTCGACGCCCTCATGGTTTTGCCTTTTCCTCGTTCTCTGGCAGCAGCGACGCCACAGTGCGGTTGTTGGCCCCAAAATAAGCTTTTGCAACCCGCTGGACGTCTTCTTTGGTAACCGCGGCGTAGTTTTTGGCGGCGTCAAAAAGCTTTTTGTAATCGCCGTCAAATACTTCATAGGTGCCAATGGTGTTGGCACGTCCATTGATAGTGCGCACCTGCTGATAAAACTCCATCAAGCGGATGTTTTTAGCCTTTTCCAATTCCTGATCGGTGATGGTGGAAAGTTTCACTCGTTCCAATTCCTCATAAATGGACTTTTCGCATTTCTCCGGATCGACCGCTTGTTTCGGCTGGGCCACGATAATGGCCACCGTGGGATCGAAAGCCGGCTCGACTGAGGACGAAACATCCAGTGCGATCTGATCCTTGTCGACAAGGCGTTGATACATCCGCGAACTTTCGCCCTGGAACAAAATGGTGCGCAAAATATTTGTGGCGTAAAAGTCCGGATGATTGGTCTGCGGGACGTGATAAGCAATCATCAACAGCGGCAACTCCGCGGGCTTGTGCACTACCAGTCGCCGTTCGCCAAGTTGCGGCGGTTCCACGGTGGTCACCGGCGGTGGTGGCGCATGGGGAGGAATGGGTTCAATGGTTTTTTCGCAGAGTTGGAAAATTTCCTCCGGGGTAACGTCGCCGACCACCACCATAGTCGCGTTGCTGGGAGAATAGCCCATGGCAAAGTGACGCTTCAGATCATCGATGGTCCAGTGCTCGATGTCACTCATCCATCCGATCACGGGCCACTGGTAGGGATGCGCGATGAAGGCCGTGGCCCATAATTGCTCGTCCAGTAATCCTCCGTTTTCGTTATCCACGCTGGAGCGGCGCTCGGACGCCACCACCTTTCGCTCCGACTCGATCTTTTGCGGATCGAAACTTAGATTCTGGATGCGATCCGCCTCGATATCGAAAATGAGCGGCATGGCCGAGCGCGGGAACCAATCCTGATACACGGTGACGTTCTGGCTGGTGTAGGCGTTGTTCGAACCGCCGTTCGCTTCCATAACTTTATCCAGTTCGCCCGGTCCATATTTTTTTGCGCCGTTAAACATCATGTGTTCAAAAAAGTGGGACAACCCAGTGGTACCTGGCCGCTCATTGCGCGATCCGATGCGATAAAAAATGTAGAGCGCCACGTTTGGAATGCTGTGATCGCTTTGCACCAGGACTTTCATTCCATTTTTTAGGGTGCGTTCAGAAACCGGAAACTCCTGAGCAAGCGCAGGCGTGCCAACAAAACTCATGCAGGCGACACACACCATCGCGAGCGTTGCTATCCGTAGCCAATTTTTTTTCATGAATCACCCTTATGCAGGACTCTCTTCCATCAGACGTATAAAGCGCACAAAATGTTGCTGAGTTGGCAGATTTAAGGCACTAGTGCGAAAACACGCACCGGTCCGCCGGACCCGCCTTCCAGCTTGATAGGCGCCGCAACCAAAAACGCGCCCGCTTCCGGAACGGCACTTAAATCCGTTAAGTTTTCGAGGTGATAGAGGCCGGCTCCAAGCGCCAAATGATGAACGCTGAAATCTTCGGAAGCTCCGTAGTCCACGCTTAACGTGTCGCAGCCCAATCCGCTTGCTCCGCGGTCGACGAGCACCTTGGCAGCTTCGACCGAGAAGCCCGGAAAGTGCATTTTTCCCTGCTTATCCTGGTTGCGATATCGCTGCGCGTCGGGCCAACGCGAAGCCCAACCGGTGCGCAACAACACAATCGCGCCGGGTGGAATCCGCCCGTGGGCGTGCTCCCATTTTTCGATCTGGCTCACCGGCAGGCGATAGTCCGCATCTTTGGCCGCCTGGTTGCGGACATCCAGCAGCACGGCGGGGCCAAAAAACTTATTTGCCGGGATTTGATCGACCGTGGCTTTGCCTGGCGGGAAATGCGCCGGAGCATCCAGATGCGTGCCGTAATGCTCCAGCATCCAAAAGCTGCGCGTGAAGTAGCCGTTCTTCTCGACGGTGGCCTTAATTTTGGCTTCGAAATATTTCTCGTCGCCCGGCCAGGGCACAAGCTTGTCATTGATTGCGTAGCTGAGATCGATCAGGCGCGTTGTTCCGCCCGGTACGCCCTCCAACATGGAGTCTTGCTGTGAAATTTCAGGGGAGACGGTCATAAACGTAGCGACACCAACAATCATTACACCGGTACGAAACAAGATGGACATGAATCAACCTGACCGATCAATGGACGCCGGCAGCGAGCATCGCAAAAATCAACCCTGCCGGTCAGGGCAGCGGTATCCCCGGTGTGGCCACGATTCCGGCCATTCGCAATATTTCCTGATATTCGGCTTCCGTGATGGAAGAAACGACCAAGCGTACATTCTTCAGCAACTTCACCTTCTTCAACGCTGGGTTGGCGCGCATCTCCGCAAGGGTAATTTGCCTGGGGAGCTTGTCGAAGGCGCGCAGGTCCGCCACGAGGTTCTTTTCTTTACGGTCGTGCGGATCAGGATAAGGGTCGCGGGTAATTTCCGCGATGGAGTACAGAGAGCGCTCCGGGGCAGAGTGGTAGCACAGCACCCGGTCGCCCTTACGTACCTGTTTCAGCGCGCGAATGGCGTCGGGTTTGGAACCGGCGCCGTGCCACATCTCCTTACCCTTCACGAACAGCGTGTCCCAGTGGTAGTGGTGAGGGTCAGCGCCGAAGATCCAGTAATGTCGTTGCGAGGTCGGAATTGCCATCGAGGCTACGAGTCGGGCAGCAATATACACGGCAGGAGTCAAAAAGCGAAACAAAATATGAGGGTTAGCCGGGTGCGGGGCAATTAAACCTGCCCAATGCTATCTCCATGAGCGACGGGATCGCGTACGGTTACCTATGGTACTTGTTTTGTTGAAGATAGGGTTACCGCGGAACGGCTGTGTCCACGTACAGGTCGTCGCCGCGCAGCTCAACGGGGTAACATGGGACTCCGACGGCTTGGTTGGAGTTGACTTTCCCGGAGGTCACATCAAAACTCCAACCGTGCCAGGGACAGGTAACCACGTTTCCTTGCAGCGAGCCTTGACCGAGCGGTCCGCCCCGATGAAGACAGGTATTGCTGATGGCGTGAAATTGTCCACCTACGTTGGCTACGGCAATCGTGATTCGCTCCACCTGTAATTCCCGGATTTGACCCGGAGCGATGTCGGTTGCTTTCGCGACGCACACAAACGCCATGGACACTCCTCTGAAACAGTACTCGTATGGTATCCGCGGGAAGTTGCTGTTGCCAGTTGATGGTAGAGGAGCGACGCGGCAGGGCATCTTTTCGAACGACCGTGACCATCGTGTTTAACTGACTTGCCAGTCAACCTATTCAACTAGTTCGGGCTCCGCCCTGATCAAATTGCGGCCTGCACGTTTCGCGGCATACAGAGCTTTGTCGGCACGGCGTATCAGTGTAGAGAAATCGAGGATTTCATTGCCACTAAAGCCTGCGATTCCAAAGCTCGCGGTTACGGAAACGTTTTGGTTGCCTATTTCGAACTGGTGGTCCGCCAACTTTTCGCGGAAACGTTCGACTGTTTTGTGCATGGCGTCTGCCTCCACATGGGTGATCACCAGTAGAAACTCATCGCCGCCCAAACGGCCGCAAAAATCAGACGCGCGAGTGAAGGTTTTTAGAATCTCGGCAAATTTTTGTAACAACACGTCACCGCCAGCGTGGCCGTGCGTATCGTTAATGCTCTTAAATGAATCGAGGTCGGCGAGGACCACCCAGTAGGGAAATCCGTGACGCGCAGCTCCCCGCAATTGCCGCGCAGCCCAATCTTCAATGGCGCGCCTGTTTGCCAATCCGGTAAGCGGGTCACTGTGCGCCATCTCTTCCAAAAGTTTGTTTTTCGCGTCGATCTGGCGGTGAAGGTCAATAATTCGACGGCCTACGCCTATGCGCGCGAGCAACTCGCCGGGATCGAACGGTTTTGTTAGATAGTCATCGGCGCCTGCCGCCAGTCCTTTAACGACGTTGTCTTTCTCGGCGATGCTGGTGAGCAAAATGATGTAGGTGTAGCCGCGGTGTACGTCCCCGCGCAGTTGCTGGCAGAGGTCGAGCCCCGACAAATCCAGCATCATCCAATCGGTAATGACAATGGCAGGGAGATGACGCGCAAACAGTTCCAGCGCTTCGCGCCCGCTTTTGGCGAACAGCAGGGAATATGGATTGCCTTCTAAGGCGTGCTCCACTAGCTTGCGGTACACGGGTGAATCGTCCACCACTAGCACCTGCAAGTCCTGCGCAGCGGCATCATTCATACACAATTCGCGTTCCACTAATGTGGGCCTGGGCACTTCACCACCTAACGTGCGAGGGAAACCGTGCGTTTTATTTTATCAGTGCGGTTGGACACTGATTCTGCGCTGCGGGAACTAGTTCGAAATGGTAACCATGTGCTAGATGGTCAGTAAACCACAGAGCCAACGTCGGGGAATTAACGGGCCATTTAGGTGATCAGCAATGAGCGGCGCTTCTTTACTGTGCCTAGCTGGCGGCCTGCACTTTGGCGAGCAATTCGACAAACTTCTGCTTTCGCTCGGACTGGTCGTGGCCGCCCTCAGCATCCGCCAGTTGGGTAATGTTCATGGAACAGAATTTTGGCCCGCACATGGAGCAGAATTTCGCTTCCTTGTAAAAATCGTCGGGTAACGATTCGTCATGCATGGCCCGGGCGGTGGGCGGATCGAGCGAAAGTTCGAATTGTTTATTCCAATCGAACAGGAACCTGGCGTAGCTTAGGGCGTCGTCGCGATCGCGCGCGCCTGGCCTATGGCGTGCGACGTCAGCCGCGTGCGCCGCAATTTTATAGGCGATCACTCCTTGCTTTACGTCTTCCGGATTTGGCAGGCCGAGATGCTCTTTGGGGGTCACGTAACAGAGCATGGAGGCTCCGTGCCATCCGATCATGGCGGCGCCGATGGCGCTAGTGATGTGGTCATAACCTGGCGCGATGTCAATCACCAGCGGGCCCAGCGTATAGAAGGGTGCTTCGTGGCACCATTCCATTTCCTTGTCGACTTGTTCTTTGATCTTGTCCAGCGGCACATGTCCAGGGCCCTCAATCATCACCTGAACATCATGCTCCCAGGCCTTGGTGGTCAGATCGCCAAGCACTTTCAATTCGGCGAATTGCGCTTCGTCGCTGGCATCTGCGATGCATCCGGGGCGCAAGCCGTCGCCGAAAGAAAAACTCACATCGTGTTTCTTAAAGATTTTGCAGATGTCTTCAATGTTTTCGTACAAGAAATTCTGTTTCTTGTGATGCTCCATCCAATGCGCCATCAACGAGCCGCCGCGGCTTACGATTCCAGTAATTCTCTTACGCACCAGGGGAACATGTTCGCGCAGCACTCCGGCATGGATGGTCATATAATCCACGCCCTGCTCGGCCTGCTCTTCAATGACTTCCAGCATCAACCCTAGGGTCAGGTCTTCAGGACGGCGCACCCGGGAAATCGCTTCGTAAACCGGCACGGTTCCAACCGGCACGGGAGAAGCGTCAATAATGGCTTTGCGGATTTTGGGGATGTCGCCGCCGGTGGAAAGATCCATCACGGTGTCCGCGCCATAGTGCACGGCGTGGTGCAGCTTCTTCAATTCCTCGTCAATGTTGGAGGTGGTAGCGGAGTTGCCGATGTTGGCGTTGATCTTGCATTTGGTGGCGATGCCGATGCCCATCGGTTCCAAGTTACGATGGTTCACATTGGCGGGAATAATCAGGCGCCCGCGAGCGATTTCGCCGCGAATCAGTTCAGGGTCAACCTTCTCCCGGCCTGCTACAAAACGCATCTCTTCGGTAATTACGCCTCGACGCGCCCAGTGCATCTGGGACATGTTGCCGTTACCGTTCGTCGAGGACTGCTCGCTCTCGCGCTTTTCGATCCACTTATCCCGGAACGCCATAATTCCCCCTCAGAACGCGCATACCAAACGGACGCCGGCTGCCTGATGCGAACAAGAAGTATCGCACCGCCCTCAGGGTGCCGCAACTAAGGGTCTGAACGAGCGGTGGTCAATTCCGGTTTCGCGACGAATCGGGCCGGTGGAATTATTTCCGACTTACCGGTCACTTGGAACAAACCCATTTTGAACGGCACAAAGCAGGCAAAATGGCGGAGAGATTGGTTTAAAAAAAACATTGACATATTCCTATATGGGAATATATTGAGCCTATGGCAAGAGCGGCGACCACCTCGGACGCGTTCAATGCTGTGGCCGAACCGCGGCGGCGGGACATCCTGAACTATCTAGCGATGCAGGAGCGGTCCGTCAACGAGATTGTGGATGCAATGGAGATGGAGCAGCCGTCCGTTTCGAAGCACCTGAAGGTCTTGAAGGATGTTGGCCTGGTGAAGGCCCGGAGGGAGGGTCGGCAGATGCTTTACAAGGTGAATGCTATGGCGATCCGGCCGTTGCACGAATGGACGAGCACGTTCGAGCGGCTGTGGAAACATCAGCTATTGCGAATCAAGGAACGGGCCGAGACCGACGATACCCAAAAACAATAGTCTTGTGGAATTTCAAATGAGGAGGAAATCGTGAGTTCATCCGCACTATCGCTGGAAGCGACAACGATCCATATAGCGGAGGAGATTAAAGTGCGCGCGTCGATCGACGTGACGTTTGCTGCGCTACTGGATCAGCTTGGACCGTACAACGAGACTCAAGTGGACAGACCAATGCCGATGAAGCTGGAAGCATGGCCAGGCGGCAGATGGTATCGCGACCTAGGAGACAACAACGGCCATTACTGGGGAACGGTGCAGGCGATCAAGAAGCCGACGTTGCTGGAAATCTGCGGGCCACTGTTTATGTCCAATCCGGTGATAACGAATCTTCAATATCGGCTGAAGGAATCGGGCGGCGTAACGATCATTACATTTCGGCACCAGTCGTTTGGTCTGGTGCTGGAGGAGTACAGAAATGCAAAGAATGGTTGGGCACACTTGCACGAGCTCATGCGCCAGCGAGCGGAAGCGCTGCGGCCCCACTGAGGCGCAGGTGACTTAGAAGTTCAAGGAGGGAAATATGTGCCCAGCATGCATCGCAAGCGCCGCAGTAATGGCTGCCGGAGCCGGATCCACGGGAGGAATTCTGGCGATGTGCATCGGCAAATTCAGAAAATTTTTCAGGGCGAATGGTCTCGGTCTGCTTCAGAAAATCAAGGAGAAATAAAATGGCAACAAGCAAGGAGAGAGACATGGAGCAACGGAAAGAGCATCTCGCAATGAACACACCACCGATCGTGTCGCCGCAGGAATGGGAGGCTGCACGCCAGCAGCTCCTCGTGAAGGAAAAGGCCTTGACCCGCTCCCGTGACGCGCTGGCCGCCGAGCGTCGGCGGATGCCGTGGCTGGCCGTGGAGAAGAAGTACGAGTTCGACGGGCCTAAGGGCAAGGTGAGCCTGCTCGACTTATTCGACGGCCGCCGTCAGTTGATCGTCTACCGCGCTTTCTTCGAACCCGGGGTGTTCGGCTGGCCCGAGCATGCCTGCCGCGGCTGCTCCTTAGGTGCTGACCAGGTCGCGCACCTCGCCCATCTGAACGCCCGCGACACCACCCTCGCGTTCGTCTCGCGTGCGCCGCAGGCTGACATCGACCGCCTGAAGGCTCGAATGGATTGGAAGATGCCGTGGTACACCATCAAGGACAGCTTCGACACCGACTTCGGCGTGGACGAGTGGCACGGCACGAACGTGTTCTTCCGCAACAGCGAGCATGTGTTTCGCACCTACTTCATCAACAACCGCGGCGACGAGGCGATGGGGAGCACTTGGAGCTACCTTGACATAACTGTGCTCGGGCGCCAGGAGGAGTGGGAGGACTCGCCCGAGGGTTACCCTCAGACCCCAGCGTACAAGTGGTGGAACTGGCACGACCAATACGTCTCCAGCGCCTCGGTCGACCCGGGTTGGAGCAAAGTGGTGGAGAACGCAAAGGTGACGTTGGACCTCAACGACTAGTACGGTGGGGTACGCGATCGCGCTCGCAGCGCTCATCGGAACTAACCCAGCACCTCTGAACGCGGAGAAGGTTTCTGGCGGTGGTTCAATTGGGCCACGGGAAAAAAGCGCAGAAACCCAGAAGCGCTAAATTTCGTCGTCATCCTCCCCGGCACGGCGTACCACGGTGGTTTTGTGCGTGATTCTCACACTATGAGCGCGAATCCCGGCCACGATGGCGCGCCGCATTTCTATGGGGAGCATTTCAGGGGCGAATACCCCGGCCAGATCTCGCGGGAAAACCTTAATGAATAATGCGGCCACGTGAGCGGTTGAATAAGCAACCGGTGTGGTGAAACGGCCCTGCTGCCTGATTTGATAGAGCGTCGGAAACATACAATCGGTTCGAATTAACAAATGCTGGTCTTCTTTCTTGCCGCGTTTGACACCGCTAACCAGCACCGTCGCCGCGAAACGCGCATTTTGCAAAACGCCCTGACGGATCAATTTGGCAATCATGCGCGGGGAAGACGTCTGCGGGAAGTTTTTCTTCTGCAGGCCACGCGATTTCGACAATTTGCCCTGCTTGTACCAACGGCGCAAGCGGTCAAATTCGTTGCCGCCAATTTTCACATCCATATTTCGCATGGGAATAAAATAGGGCAGGGTGGTCACTTCGTCTTGCGCGGCTAATACCACGATAGCGGTTCCGATGGGTTCGGGAAATCTAAATTTCTCCAGCTCGGCGAAGCGCTTCTCCATCAGGAATTTTCCGTTGCGGTAAACGCGCGGATTGGAGATGGCCTCGTCGAATGAGACTTCCGGCGACCATTGCGAAATAGGGTCGCGGCTTTCGGTGCTTTCGTACAAGCGAATCTGTACCGACTCGACTTCATGGAGGGCTTCGGCGGCGCGCTTTACCAGCAAATTTGTCAGCCCGGGCGCCGCTCCGGCGTTGATCAAGGCGATGCGATTCTTGGCTTCAAAGCGTTTGGCGAACGCGAATTGTTCGGATTTGAAGGGATTGCGCGTTAAGTGCGAGCTTAAATCCAGGTAATGCGCGCGCAATCGCAGCGCCGCCCGCATGACGATCTGGTTAAAAACGGAGGCTGAAGCGTTGACGATCAGCTGGCAACCACGCGCTGCGCGGACAATACCCAGTAAATTACGGGCGTTCACTTCAGTAACGGGAATGGTGCTTTTCCTGCCAAGGAATTTTCGCGCGCGTTCGAGGTCGCGGTCACCGCACCAAACGTCATGTCCCTGACGGTCCAGCAGCTGTGCAAGGAGTGAACCGGTCGCACCGGCCCCCAAAACGAAGATGCGCATGTGTGGGCAAAACTCTACCACACCCGAATTGCGATGTGTCCGCGAGAGGAATAGACTAGTGCTGTAACTCCGATCCCGGCCGCCTAAACGGAGAAAAAACCGATGGGGTCAGGGACGACGTGGTTAGCGCCGCAAAGGCTTTGAGCAGCGACTGATCGCTCAGGGTTCGGGTGGAAACGCCCGGGCCTCCCGGGACTTGGAAAGGAGCTCTTCTCCGAATCTTAGTTCGGACGGCGCCCGATTCCATTTACTCGAATCGGGTTTTTGTTTTTTCGGTTTAGTGAATAAACATGGCGCTTCACGACAAGTTCGGAAGGCAAATCACCGATCTGCGTATCTCCGTCACGGATCGTTGCAATTTTCGCTGCGTGTACTGCCGCTCGGCGGATCCGGAAAACCATCGCGATCACGATAAGATTTTGTTGTGGCCGGAGCTCTCTCGTCTCGCAGGTATTTTTAGGACATTAGGCATCCGCAAAATGCGGGTTACCGGTGGCGAGCCGCTGGTGCGCTCCGGAGTGGAAGAGTTCATTTCGCACCTTCGAGACCTGGGTGTGGAAGATATTTCGATGACCACCAATGGTCATCTGCTGTCGCAACGTTGCGCACGTCTGGTTAGCGCCGGCTTGCAGCGCATCAATATCAGCCTCGATTCGCTTGATGCTGCAAAATTCGAGCGCATCACGCGCACTAAATCGTTTTCCTCGGTGATGCACGGCATTGAAGTGGTTCAAGCGTCGACCCTCGCGCCGGCAAAAATAAATGCTGTTCTGGTCCGCGGGATTAACGACGACGAAGTTGAGGATTTTGCGGGTTTCGCGCGCGAGCGGGGTCTGATTATGCGGTTTATCGAATTCATGCCGCTGGACGCCGATCATCACTGGAGCCGTGGCCTGGTGGTGCCGGCTGCCGAAGTTTACGGCCGCATTCACGCCCGCTGGCCTTTGGAAGAAATTCCTCATCATTACAGTGAGACAGCGCGAAAATACCGCTTTGTTGACGGTACACCCGGCGAGGTCGGACTAATCGCTCCGGTAACCCAGCCATTCTGCGGGCACTGTTCGCGCATACGGCTGACCGCGGACGGGAAAATTAGAACATGCTTATTCAGCAAAGAAGATCACGATCTGCGGTCACTTCTGCGCGAGGGCGCGAGTGACGAAGATCTCGTGACTTATATAACTTCGGTGGTCATGGAAAAGGAAGAAGGTCATCGGATTAACGAAGCGGATTTCCACCCTCCCAGTCGCTCCATGGTCTTTATCGGCGGTTAACCGCACGTATTTGCCTTGACCCGGTAACTTTTGGGTATAGGCTACGGTTGTGGTTGCGTTTTTTGAACTTATTTGCCTCGTTTCGGCATCACACTAGATACCAGGTCCCAAATGGCAGACGAAGACGACGACCGAGATCAGGACGGAACGCCGGAACCGCCGCGACGTCTCTTCACGCTTACGGAAGCGGAACGCGCTCGCAAGGAAATTGAGCCGGTGCTGGTGGAAGCGATGGGTTGCCGTAAGAAGCTCGCCGGCCTGGAAAGCGATTTGTCCGCGGTCTCGTCGCGCATCGCGATGATGGGCGGCGTCATCGTGCCGTATGAAAAACTTGCCGCGGTGCGCTTGCAACATGACCAACTGGCGGAGACATTTAATTCCGCGCTCACGCAAATTATTGAAACCGGATGCGTGATTAAAGATTTGGATGTGGGGTTATTGGATTTTCCAGCGATCATCGATAATCAGGATGTTTACCTGTGCTGGAAACTGGGCGAGGACCGTATTCGCTTCTATCACCGTCAGGACGAAGGCTTCGCTGGTCGCAAGCCTCTCGACCCGCGTGATCTTGGTTCGAGCGACATCGTTCAGTAAGTACGCGGCTCGGTACCCGCTACGCAAGTGCCATTAAAAGCTGGCAATCTCCACGCTAAAGGGAATTTTTTGTCGACACATCCCAAAAATCGCCTGAAAGATTCCGCCAGTCCATATCTGCGGTCTGCCGCGCATCAACCCATCGACTGGTATGAGTGGGGCGACGCGGCATTCGAACGCGCGAAAGCCGATGACAAGCCGATGCTGCTGGATATTGGCGCGGTGTGGTGCCACTGGTGTCATGTCATCGACCGCGAATCGTATGAAAATCCGGAAATCGCCAAAATCATCAGCGACAATTTCATCGCCGTTAAAGTGGACCGTGACGAGCGGCCGGATGTCGATTCGCGCTACCAGTCGGCTATCAGTTCCATCTCCGGGCAGGGTGGTTGGCCACTAACTGGATTTTTGCTGCCTGACGGGCGGCCGTTTTTTGGCGGCACGTATTTTCCGCCTGACGATCAGATGGGCCGGCCTGGATTCCGGCGCGTTCTTCTTGCGGTGGCCGAATCGTACCGCAGCAAGCGCGCGGAGCTGGAGCGGGCCGCCAGCTCGCTAGTGGAGGCGGTGGCGCAAGCCGAAGTATTCACCGGCGCTCGCGCCGCGTTTGATCCGGCGGTGGTGGAAGCACAAATCGCGTCCATCACGCAGCTGTTCGACATCAAGAACGGCGGCTTCGGCAGCGCGCCAAAATTTCCTCACGCTTCGGCAATGGATCTGATTTTGGAACGCTACCAACAAGCTGGCGAAAAGCATTTGCTGGCCATGGCCGAAAGCACGCTGGTAAAGATGGCGCGAGGCGGTGTTTACGATCAGCTAGCAGGGGGCTTTCATCGATACTCGGTCGACGAACGGTGGCTGGTGCCGCATTTTGAAAAGATGAGCTACGACAATTCCGAACTGCTTCGAAATTATCTGCACGCCTGGCAGATTACGCAGAATCCATTTCTGCGGCGCACCGCCGAGGGCATCATCGGGTGGGTCAATGAAGTTTTATCTGATCAGGAAAATGGCGGGTTTTACGCCAGCCAGGATGCCGATTATTCGCTGGACGACGACGGCGATTACTTTACGTGGACGCTGCAGGAGCTGCAGGCCGCGTTAAGCCCACAGGAGGCTCGCGTCATGGAACTTCATTACGACGTGGAACCGCGCGGGGAAATGCACCACAATCCGGCCAAAAATGTTTTGCGGATGGCCCGCGATGCGGGGGACATTGCAGCGCTGTTAGGGTTGGAAGAGCAGGCGGTGGCGGCCGCCATTGTCTCGGCAAAAGCAAAAATGCTTGCGGCGCGTCTGCTACGTCCGACACCTTACGTGGACCAGACCATGTACGTTTCCTGGAACGCCATGTTTGTATCCGCTTATCTTGTGGCGGCGCGCGTTTTGGATGACGTGGTAGCTGAAAGCTGCCGCCGCTTTGCACTAAAAACTCTGGAACGCATACTGAAGGAAGCATGGAGCGAATCGCGTGGTTTTGCTCACCGCGTGGGCGGCCCGGCGCTGGATGGCTCACTCGACGATCAGATTTTTGGTGTGTTGGCATTGCTGGAGGCGTACGAAACGACACTGGAATGGCGCTATTTCGAGGCTGCGAAAAAAAACATGGACCTGGCCATCGCGCGCTACGGGGATCCCGATGGCGGCGGTTTCTTTGATCGCCCCAGCGTTGCCGCGCCTATGGGCGGCCTGGATGTGCGACGAAAACCTTTTCAGGATTCACCCACGCCTGGCACCAATTCGATGGCGGCCATCGCCCTGATTCGGCTTCACTCATTTAGCGGTGACGAAATCTACTGGAACACAGCACAAAAAACTCTGGAGGCTTTCGCCGGTATCGCGCCGCGTTATGGCTTATTCGCCGCAACTTATGGACTTGCGGCCACGCTTTTTACGCTTCACCCGTTGCAAATTGTCATCACCGGCGCCCCCGACGATTGGGTGGCACAATCCCTTGAATTGGCTGCCCATCGCGTATTTCGCTTCGGCAAAGCCGTTCTGCGCATAACTCCGGGAACAAAACTCGCTGCTCTGGCAGGCGCGTTGAAAGAAACTCTTCCGTATCTTCCCGCAGACAAACCGCTCGCGATTGTGTGCGCCGGTCAAACTTGTTTGCCGCCCGCGACGGACGCGGCGCAGTTAACAGCTTTGCTCCAGAATGGCTTGGCTGGCGCTGCCGCGCCCGCCTAGAACAGAAGCTGAAAAAAGAAACGGGCTCGACGCAGCATCGAGCCGCTGAGATTTGTTCTAAAGTTTCCTTGCGCTACGTCTTGGGACACGACTACTTCTTTGGGCGCGATTCTGGCGGCACCAATCCAGATAAGCGGTAATACACCACCAACTGTCCGTAGTGTTCACCAGAATGCTCGATCAGACCGTAAGCCAAATCGGAAACGTGCATTTGTTGTTTGCTGTCTGGGTCGGTGATCCAGTCAGCCATACCCTTATCGCCTTTTGCTTTGACCGCGGCGGCGCCATCCTCGACCTCCTTTTTCACGAAGGCCACCACGTCCGCCTTGGTTTTGTAGGTGGCCCGCGAAGGATTTTCGCTTCCTGGCGTGGTCCCTCGAACTGGGCCGGTGAAGTACTCTATCGAACCCGCCGCGTGCAGCAGTTGCTCGGCAAAGCTGCGCATTGCTGGCGTAGGCTTGAAATCGTACTTGTCTTCGGGAAAATCCTCCGCCATGGCAATCAACTTTCGTCCGATTTCATTCCACTGCGCCAAAACGATCTGTGAACTGCTGGGCATGGCTTTCGAAGCATCGGTTTTTTGCTGTGTCTGCTGCGCGAATGAGGGCCATCCACACAACCCGGTAACCAACAACAACAAAATCGTAGTCTTGATTATTTTTGTCATTCATCTCCTCCGTTTTTCAGCAAAGACCCAGCCAGGGCTTGGCTTTGGCCCCACATCTTACTCCTGAAACAACCGCCGGTCCCATTACAAGTCAGATAAAACCAGCGTGCTACAATAAAAATTAGTAGCCGAGGAATTTTTTCGTGAACTGGGCTTTCTTTCTCGTTCGTTTTGTCGTCATTGTGGTTATTTTGTCGCTGTTCTTCATGTCACAGCGTTTCTGGCATCGCGCAATCTGGCGCTCCACGGCTGATTTTGGTAAGCAGTGGCTGCGCGTAGCAGTACGGCTGTTGTGGCTTACCATGATATTTCTGGTTATCTGCGCCTTTATAGATGGCGTGCGAATGGATCATCATCGCCTGATACCGCGGGGGACGCTCGTTTCAGTACTAGTTGGCTTGTGGTTTTTCAGCGCAGTTTTCGGCTTCGTGGCGGTAAAACTTGTGCGCGGTGTGGATCTTTTGTGGTCCAGAATTCGCAAGGGGATGCATCCGCTAACGGCCACTGTGGCAGCGCGACTTGACGTCAGTGTCGCGAACGCGGCGAGTGTAGAACAGCTGCGCGATCCTGGACGGCGTTATTTTTTCCGCGCCGCTACCGCCGCAGCCGGGGCCGCACCATTCCTCGGCGCGATGTACGGCTACGCGGCCGAGCGCCTTAAGTATCAGGTCCGCCACGAGGAAATTCCCATCTCCAACCTGAATCCTGCGCTGGATGGCTTATCCATCGTGCAGATCAGCGATATTCACCTTAGTGGCTACATGCCTCGCACGCAGGTACGCCGCGCCGTGGAAATGGCCAACGGCCTTGGCGCGCATCTTGCGGTCGTGACTGGCGATTTCATCACCGGCGCGAGCGACCCGTTGCCGGATTGCATTGAGGAAATTCGGCAATTGAGGGCGCCGCTGGGTATTTGGGGTTGCAATGGCAACCACGAAATTTACGCTCGCGTCGAAAGCCTCGCGCAAGCGCTTTTTGCGCAGGCAGGAATGAAGCTATTACGCGGGGAAAACGCGCAACTTATTTTTAACGGCGCGCCATTCAACCTGATGGGGGTCGATTATCAGCGCGAACGCACCAGCGACGGCCACAAAAAACAAACGCTACTGAACGTTGAGCAACTGGTTCGCCGGGACATGCCCAATATTCTGCTTTCACACAATCCCAATTCTTTTCCGCGGGCGGCGGAACTGGGCATCGAACTTTCGCTGGCAGGCCACACTCATGGCGGCCAGATTCAAGTGGAAATTCTGGATCACCGTCTCAGCCCCGCGCGATTCATCACCGATTACATCGCGGGCCTCTATCAACGGCCGCTCTTCGCGCCCTCGCTCGATACTCCTCGATATTCGCGCGTGGATGGCTATTCGGAGGCTCCCAGGGTTTCGCGGCTTCCGGCAGCGGTAAATCCTGGCGGAATGGCTTCACTCTACGTGAATCGGGGGCTCGGAACGGTGGGGGCTCCGGTGCGCATTGGCGTACCTCCCGAGATTACACTTATCGTCCTTCGTCGTGCTTAAGAGCAGGATTCGTTTGGAATTTTAGTTGGCCGAGCACGGCTTCACGGGCGCGCTTCAAAAATCAAATTAAACGGCGTTTGCGTGGCACGCCGGAAATTCGAAAACCCTCCAGAAGTGACCACCTCGCGCAGTCGTTTCTCACCTGCCTGGGCGCCCAGCGCCAGTCCCACTTCTTGCGAAAGCGAAGCCGGAGTACAAAGTAGCGTGGACGCTCCGTAAAATGCGCGGCCGATCGGATTCAAATTGTCTTCGAGCTTATCGCCGGCAAAAGGTTCCACGATCATCCAAGTACCGTCTTTCTTGAGGGTGCTACGGACGTGTGCGGAGGCGCCCACGGGATCGCCCATGTCGTGCAAGCAATCAAAAAAGGTTACAAAATCATAATCCGCGCCGGGGTATGACTTGGCGCTGGAAACTTCGAAACGGATGCGCTCAGCAACCTGAGCATCCTTGGCGCGCTGTTTGGCGGTCTCGATGGATTTTTCGTGATAGTCAAATCCTACAAACTCAGAATTGGGGTACGACTTGGCCATTAGAATCGTGGATGCGCCAAGCCCGCATCCGACGTCCGCTACGCGGGCGCCCTTTTTTAATTTTTCTTCGACTCCTGCAAGCGAGGGTATCCACGCGCTGATTAAATTCGCTGCGTAACCAGGACGAAAAAATCTCTCGGTGCCGACAAAGAGTTCATGATGATGTTCGTGCCAACCCATGCCCTCGCCGGTTTTGAATCGCTCGGTGATCTGCTCCTCCGCTTTTATGGCCGCGAGCGCTACTTGAAAGGCTCCGGGCAGGAATACCGGGCTCGCTTCGTCGGCCATGGCAAATGCTTGCTCTTCGCTTAAGTGAAATTTTCCGTTGGCGGCATTGTAGGTGACGTATCCGCCGGCAGCCTGTTCACTGAGCCATTCGCGGATATAACGCTCCGATGTGCCGGTAGTCTTGGCGAGTTCGCCGGGCGTTTGCGGTCCGCTTTTTGCGAGTGCCTTATACAGTCCCAACTTGTCTCCGATGCGAACCAGGGCGGCGTTAAAAGTGGCGCCAAAATCAATGATGGCTTTGCCCAAAAATTCATGGAGTTTATCTTGATTAATACTCATAGAAACCTCCTCGATGGATGATCGTGCGGGCCCTGATTCGGCTGCATTCTAGGAGCCTCTTGCACAACGGGCAAGTAGAGATTTTCAACAGCAGCGGCTGGGGCGAGAGTAACGACGGTTCACTCGTTCGACATAGAACTCCGCAGGAGTCAGGAGACAAGATTTTTCGGGCTTCGTTTTTTGCGCTTGCACATAACGCTCGTAGGCGCTGTCGCCGCACCATTCACGCATTCCTAGCCACAGCTTAGCCGCTAAACGCTTTGTCCACATTGCGGCCGCGAGAGCACGCAGTTTCTCCATGTAAGCTTGAGTTTTAGCTTGCGCGGTTCGCATGCTCATCCTCCATCGCAGGTGTTTCAGGCTCGGCGGCAGTTCCGGGATAGGAAGCGCCGGAAAAGTCGTCTGTCCAACGTGTGGCAACGTAAGCAGTCTCATGTAAGACGGATTTGGGATCCTTGCTCAGGATCCGGTACCACTGCATCAGCGCTTCGATAATGAGAACAACGATCATCGCCGCCAGCACAGCG
>Ga0210384_10001795_pt1 | contig 27744 bp, 18 predicted proteins | sample IncBWH2MmetaG_FD_160574 | JGI IMG/M metagenome (GOLD analysis project Ga0210384, IMG submission 160574) | Forest soil microbial communities from Barre Woods Harvard Forest LTER site, Petersham, Massachusetts, United States - Inc-BW-H-2-M | ecosystem: Environmental > Terrestrial > Soil >...
TGTCGCCGCGCCGCCACCACCGCCAATTCCGCCCCGGCATTGCTCGTAAAATACTTCTCGCCCGTCAGCCGCCAACCATCCCCCGCCGGCCGCGCCACCGTCTCGACCGCCGCTCCCAAATCCGACCCGCCTTTGATCTCCGTCACCCACGTGGCACCCTGCCACACGGAATCATCCTTCCGCAAAAGCTGCGCCAGGTAGCGGCTCTGCAATTCCGCGCCGCCATATTTCGCCAGCGGCACCGCCGTCCCCAGCGACACCGTATAAGGGCAGCAAATCCCCGGATCGTGGAACGAAATCGTGTACATCAACAGATACGTGGCAATCAGCGATTTTTCTTCAAGCGCTCGCCAAATCACCCCCGCTCGATAACCCCTCTTCAACATCGTCTGATATTCGCGAGAATAGAGAATTTCATCCACGCGTTTACCGCCACGATCGAACATTCGCAACCACGGCGTCCCCGCCCGGTCGATGGCCCCCGAAATGGCCACGCCTTCGCCCTTCCACCAGCCTTCTTCGGCCTCCAGCAAGTCGCGATGTGGAATCTCTGCAAGCCTGCTCTGCAAGAAACTCGCTGGCGAACGGAGCGCGTCGAATTCTGTCATTTCAGCGCATGTTAGGTCGCCATCCTGAGCACGTCAAGCGCACTAAACTAAACTCGATGCCAAGTAACCGGAGATGTTTTTTATTCGTCCGCTAGCGCGACATATCGGCACTTACGTGGCAGGTCTCAGACACAACGCACTCGAACTGTTGGATGCCCCACAGACAGTATTCCTCCTTCACAGCTAGATTAGCTCTGAGGATTCACCCAGCTGCGATGGTCAAAGAACGCAAAAATGTAAAGGCGCGCATTTTCCATGCGCAAGCTTTTCTCGACTCGGCCGGCGTGGCGAGAAACGTTAAAGAGTTTAAGAAAGCAGAGCTCGTCTACTCTCAAGGTGATGCCGCTGACAGCGTCATGTACTTACAAAAAGGCAGCGTAAAACTCACCGTGGTTAGTGAAGGCGGTAAAGAAGCAGTCATCGCCATTCTGGGACCAGGCGACTTCTTTGGTGAAGGCTGTCTGGCAGGCCAGCCCGTTCGCATGGGGACGGCCGCGGCGATTACGCCAAGCAACGTGCTCTTCATCGAGAAGAGTGAAATGTTCAAGGTGCTTCACGAGCAGCATGAACTCTCCGACCGGTTCATCAGTTTCATGCTGGCACGGAACATTCGAATCGAGGAGGACTTGATCGATCAGCTATTCAACTCGAGCGAGAAGCGGCTCGCCCGCACGCTTCTATTGCTTGCCCGCTACGGTAACGAGGACAGGCCCCATGGAGTACTTTCCAATGTATCGCAAGAAATGCTGGCGGAGATGATCGGCACAACACGCCCACGGGTCAATTTCTTCATGAACAAATTCAGGAAGCTCGGTTTCATCAAGTACAACGGCGGACTTCAGATTAACACTTCTCTCTTGAGCGTCGTGCTGCACGAATAAGCCAGGTTACACGCTGGACGAAGATAGGGAATTGAGCTGCATCCGAGAGGAGTTCATCACGTGCTCGCGGCGGGAATAACGCGGTTACCCGACACTAGCGAATTGCTATCTCAATCCGAGGTCATCCTCGAACTGTTGAATGACGCCGTAACACTCACACGCGGAGTTCTGGAGTTTCCTGCGGTTCACAATCTTCACTGCCCCCCGCACGTATTCTATAATCCCCTTTTTTTGCAGGACTGACGCTGCCACGCTCACCGTGGATCGGTCAGTACCCATCATAGTCGCAATGAAATCGTGGGTGATCGGAAGCACTGCCAAATTCACCCTATCCTGAGTCATTAGCAGCCACCTCGAGAGACGCTGCTGTATGTCATGCAGCCGATTGCACGCCGCGGTCTGCGCGACCTGCATCCCTTGAAGCCCCGTATGCCTGTTCAACATCGTCTGTAATTGCGGGGCCGACCGCAGAATGCGTTCCAGGGCATTGGCCATCATTCGGAAGCCATCACCGGCGATTTGGATGATTTCACGCACTGAACTTCTGCTCAAGCCGGCTGCCAATCCTGCCCCAACGAAGCCCTCGCTCCCCACTACTCCCACCTCGACGGTTCGACCGTCTTTGGTCACTACAACTTGAGAAACCATTCCGCGGTTCGGGAAATAGACGAATTCGATTTTTTGTGCCGGCTCATGGAGACTGAGATGGTGCGGCAGGTCGATGTACGTCAAGTCAGCGCGCATCAATTCGTATTCATTGTCCGGCATTGCCAACAGCACTTTGTTGCTGACTTGTTTTCCCTCCGCGTTGGTCCGTTGGTCTGCTTTTACGTCTCGAAAGTTCTTTTGGCTCATATCAATCTTGAACGGCACCGGAGTGCCTTGCATTCCTTTGGTAAAACTTCATGGACTCTGAGATTCCATGTCAATTTAACCAAAAGAGGGTCTAAGAATCTGTTCGGAACGGGACATCTCTCCAAACCAAAGCGAAGCGGATGATGCCGGGGCCCCGTACGCACGGTTTAGCGTGCGGGGGTTTTGACTTTTCCGGTTTCTCCCTGTCCGCCATAATTATTGGAGCATTTCCGCTCCCTACCCCGGGTATACCCCCCCTCCTTCCCCGACTATTCGACCCTTGAACTCTGTGACTCTTCGACCCTTTCTATGCGACGATTACGGCCTTAGGAGCGACTTTATGGAACGCAACATCCACGACCTCATCAATCTCTACAATCCCAACGATGCCCTGGACCACGCCTGGACCATCCCTTCCCCGTGGTACTTCGATCCGCGCATCCACGAACTCGAACAGCAAAGCGTCTTCGCCAAAACCTGGCAAGCCGTCGGCCGCATTGATCAGGTCCGTGGAAAAGGTGATTTCTTCACCGCGGACATCGCCGGCGAGCCCATCGTCGTCGCGCGCGGCGAAGACAACCAGTTGCGCGCGTTCTACAACGTCTGCCGCCATCACGCCGCCGCCGTCGTCACCGAAGCGCAAGGCTGCGCCAAACAGTTCCGCTGCCCCTATCACGGCTGGACCTACGGCATCGATGGCGCGCTCAAAGGCATGGTTGAGTTTGAAGGCGTCTGCAATTTCGATCGCGCGAAAAACGGTCTCGTCCCCGTCAAGGTAGACACCTGGGAGAGTTTCGTGTTCGTGAATCTCGATGGCCATGCGGCGCCGCTGCAGAATTTTCTTGGCGAGATTCCCGCAATCGTCGCTCCGCTCCGGCTCACCAAGAAATTGAAATATTTCGACCGCCGCGTCTACACCCTGAATTGCAACTGGAAAGTCTACGTCGACAACTATCTCGATGGCGGCTACCACGTCCCTCACGCTCACAAAGGACTGAGCAGTGTCATCGAATACACGAAATACACCATCGAAAATTTCGACCGCGCTTGCCTGCAATCCAGCCCGCTCTCCGCAGATTCCAAATCCGAATCCGGCGTCGCCGCCACCCGCCAGGGTCGCGCTTTCTATCTCTGGATTTATCCGAACTTCATGATCAACGCCTACGAAGGTGTGATGGACACCAATCTCGTTCTGCCGCTAGGCGTCGAAAAGTGCGCCGTCGTTTTCGATTATTATTTCGCCGACGTCAGCAAAAAAGCCGCAAAGAAAAATCAAGCCAGCATCAAGGTCAGCGAAAAAGTCCAGGACGAAGATGAAGCCATCTGCGATGCCGTCCAACGCGGCCTCGGCTCGCGCGCCTACGTCGCCGGGCGCCTCTCCGTCCGCCGCGAAGCCGGCGAACACCTATTCCATCGCCTGCTCCACGCCGACCTTACGGGCGTTGCAAATCGTCCTGCAGCGGCCGATTGAGGAGGAGAAGGAACGAAAATTCGGTCGAAAGGTATCACTCGAAAATAATCGTCTTATTGCCATAGAGAAGAATTCGATTTTCGATGTGCCAGCGCACTGCGCGCGATAGAGCGACACGCTCCATGTCGCGGCCTTTTTCGACCAGATCTTCGAGCGTGTCGCGATGCGAAATGCGTGCCACGCCCTGCTCGATGATCGGTCCGTCATCGAGAACTTCGGTGACATAATGCGCGGTCGCACCAATCAGTTTTACTCCGCGCTCGTAGGCTTGATGATGCGGCTTGGCGCCGATGAACGCGGGCAAGAACGAGTGATGAATGTTGATGATCTGCTGAGGAAAATGGCGAATGAAATCCGTGGAAAGCACTTGCATGTACCGCGCCAGCACGATCAGGTCGATATTGTTCTTTCGCAGCAGTTCGAGTTCCTGCTGTTCCGCCTGCGGTTTATTTTCCTTCATGACCGGAATCACGTGATACGCAATGCCATGAAAATCGGCGTGCCGTTTCGCATCCGCGTGATTGCTGATAATCAGCGGAATCTCGCAAGCCAGCTCGCCGTTCCGCTGGCGGTAAAGAAGATCCACGAGGCAGTGGTCGTATTTTGAAACAAAAATCGCCACGCGCGGCCGGTAGCTCCCGAGCGCCAGCCGCCACTGCATGGCGAATCTTTCCGCCACGGGAGCGAACTTCTGCGGGAAATCTTTCACGTCGAGCTGAAATCCGTTTAAGTCCCACTCGACGCGCGCCAGATAAAATCCTTTTTCGCCAACCTGGTGTTCCTCAAAGTGCAGAATGTTTCCGTTGTGCTGATAAATAAAATCCGCCAGCGCCGCATCCAGTCCTCGGCGGTCCGGGCATTGCACCAGAAGAATCGCGCTGTTCTTCAATTCTCTACTCCCACTTTCCGCAAACATTCTACTCAACTTTTGGGGAAGGAATCGGCTCAATTCACTTGCGGGAACGGAGATTCGCAGTCCTCTTTCTCAAACGCGGTGCGAAATCTGCAGTTCGTTGACTTGGCTGAAAAGACGACCTACTATCTGCTGCAACTGCACTCCCCGCAGGGCCAGAATCGTTCGGGGAGTGTCGATGAGCTCTTCCATGATTGGGCAGATCATCTCGCACTACCGAGTCCTCGAAAAGCTCGGCGACGGCGGCATGGGTGTGGTTTGGGCCGCCGACGATACGCGGCTCTCCCGCCGCGTCGCGTTGAAATTCTTGCCCGACGATCTCGAACGGGACGAAGTGGCTCTGGAACGGCTGAAGCGCGAAGCGCAAGCCGCCTCTTCGCTGAACCATCCGCGCATCTGCACGATCCATGACATCGACTCCGACAATGGGCGTCACTTCATCGTCATGGAATTTCTCGATGGCCAGACACTGAAGAATCGCATTCAGAAATCGTCCCTGCAAATTTCCGAGATGGTGGAGCTGGCCACGCAGATTGCCGACGCGCTGGAAGCCGCGCACGCGCAAGGGATCATGCACCGCGACATCAAGCCCGCGAATATTTTTATCACCGAGCGCGGGCTGGTGAAGGTGCTGGATTTTGGCCTGGCCAAATTCACGCGCACCGGGCGAATGCGCGTAGCCAACGCTCAACGCTCCGCGGGCGCACCGTCCAGCCCCACCGAGGAAGTTCTCACCGGCTCGGGAGTCGCGCTGGGCACGATGCCGTACATGTCACCGGAACAGGTCCGCGGCGACGATCTGGATGCGCGCACCGATTTATTCAGTTTTGGCGCGGTGCTTTACGAGATGGCTACGCGGCGGATGGCGTTTCAGGGAAACACTCTGGAAATCCTGACGGACAAAATTCTGAATCGCGAGCCTGTGAATCCCTCGCAGATCAATCCAGCGCTGCCTGCGGTGCTGGAGGCCATCATTCGAAAGGCGCTCGAGAAGGACCGCAGCCTCCGCTACCAGACCGCTTCGGACCTGCTGGCCGATCTTCAGCGATTGAAACGCGATATCGATTCGGGACGACTCAGGGATTCTGACAGCGCTTTCCCCGCGCCGCGCGCGACTAAAGCCATCGACTCGCTCGCCATTCTTCCGCTGGCCAACGAGACGAAAGATCCCGACACAGATTATTTGAGCGATGGAATCACAGAGACGCTGATCAATAATCTGTCGCAACTTCCAAAACTGCGCGTACTCCCGCGCAGCACGGTATTTCGCTACAAAGGCCGCGAGATGGATCCCACCGCACTGAGCCGCGAGCTTGGGGTGCGTGCTGTCCTCACCGGCCGTGTGGTGCATCGCGGCGACATGCTGACTATCAAAGTCGAACTGGTGGACGGGGCGCGGCAAGCACATCTCTGGGGCGGAAATTTCAGCCGCAAACTGGATGATATTTTTGCAGTGCAGGAAGAGATTGCACAACAGATTTCCGAGCACATGCGCCTGCATCTGAGTCCGCAAGAAAAGAAGAAACTCGCGGCGCGGGACACGGGGAACCGCGAGGCGTACCAGGCGTTTTTGCGGGCGCTGTACTTCTGGAACAAATGGACGCCGGCGAGTTCGTGGCGAGCGATGGAGTACTGCCGGCTGGCGATCGAAAAAGATCCAGCGTATGCCCCGGCACACGCGGTGATGGCGGATTGCTATACGTCTTTAGCAGTTTTTGGAGTTTTGCCGGCGAAGGAAGCATTTCCGCAAGCGAAAGCGGCGGCGGCGAAAGCCGTCAAGATGGGGCCATCGCTTTCCGATGCGCATCTGGCGGTGGGATTGGTCAGCTTGTACTTCGATTGGGATTGGGCAACCGCGGAGAAACACTTCCGCCGAGCGGTGGAACTCAGCCCCCATTCGGCGCGCGCGCACTATGGGCTCAGTCTATGGCTTCTGGTGCAGCAACGACATGCGGAGGCCATTCAGGAAGCTGATTTGGCTCTGGAGCTCGACCCCCTGTCGCTGCCGATGAATTTCAACGTGGGCTACCTCAACTATTTTGCCGGGAACAACGACCGGGCGATTGGGCAGTTCGAGAAGATCTTGGAGATGGATCCGTCGTTCGTGCTGGCCAGCTTGATTCTGTGCCCCGCGTACTTGCGCAAAGGATTAGTGCCGGAGGCGCTGGCCACCGTCGAAAAGGCGCTGCCGCAGTCCAGGAATTGGTCGAGCCTGCGCGCCATGCTGGCGGTGGTACACGCCGGATCTGGAAGAGCGAATGAGGCGTTGGAAATTCTGGAAGAACTGAAAAAAGAGGGCGCATCGTTTCCGCTTCTGTCGTACTGGGCTGCGACTATTTCGAACGCACTGCAGCACAAAGAGCAGACACTCGATTGGCTGGAAAAAGCCTGCGAAGAACGAATCGGATTGCTCGTGCTCCTCAAAGTCGCGTCAGGCTTCCGCAACCTGACCCAAGAGCCACGCTACCAGGCCATCCTGAAACGCATCGGTCTGCCTTAGTTCTCGCCAACTGCATGGTATCCTGCGGCAAAAATTGACGGTGTTCAAACGGTCGCTTATACTGGATGTTCGAATTGCAGGGTGAATTCTCGCCTGTCTGGATTGTCCCTTACCCCGCACTGGAGCGCACGCCGCGGAGAGCAGCGAAGATTTCATTACCTAACTTTTTGTAGTCCTCGGAAAGGAACGTTGCATGGCTGAAGGAAGCTGCCGCCGTGAACTGGAATTGGAGATTCCCGCGGAAGAAGTGACGAAGAAGATCGAGAGCGTGGCGAAGGAATTCGCGCGGCTGGCAAACGTGCCGGGATTCCGGCGCGGCAAGGCGCCGGTTTCATTGATCCGGCGGAAATTTGCGGAGGACATCAAGGGAGAAGTGCTGCAATCGCTGGTGCCGGAGCGGGTGGAAAAAGCGGTGGCGGAGCAGAAGCTTACGCCGGTTTCGCAGCCGCAGGTGGACAAGCTGGATTTCAACGAAGGGCAGCCGCTGAAATTCCGGGCGGTATTCGAAGTGCTTCCGGAATTCGAACTGGGCGATTACAAGAATCTCGAACTGGAAATGCCGGCGCTGGAAATCACCGAAGAGGATGTGACGAAGACGCTGGAGGACATGCGCGAGCGGGCGGCGACTTTTGCGCCTGTGGAAGGCCGCGTGATTCAGGATGGCGACTACGCGCAAGTAAAACTTCTCGGGACGCCGGAAGGCGGCGGCGATCCGTTGCAAGCGGATAGCGTACTTTGCCACATCGGCGCGGAAGAAACGATGGAGCCTTTCAACGCCAACTTGAAGGGCGCAAACGTGGGCGAGCACAAGAATTTTGACGTGGAATATCCGGCGGACTATCCCGATCCCAAGCTGGCGGGCAAGAAATATCATTACGCGGTCGAGGTGCTGGGGATTAAAGCGAAGAAACTTGCCGAATTGAATGATGATTTCGCGAAAGACGTCAGCGATGCGGCGACGCTCGAAGAACTGAAGAAAAAAGTGCGCGAAGGACTGGAGCACCAGCGCGACCACAAACACAAGGAACTGCTGCACGAAAAAGTTCTGGCGGAGGTCGTGAAGCTGCACGACTTCCCTGTACCGCAATCGCTGGTCGAGCATCAAATGGATGCGCGGCTGGAGCGCGTGGTGCGGTCACTGGCGGCGCAAGGCGTCGATCCGCGAGCGGTAAACGTGGACTGGGTGACGCTGCGGAAGCGTCAGGAAGAGCGCGCGACGGATGACGTGAAAGCGGAACTGATCGTGGACCGCATCGCATCGACGGAAAATATCGACGTGACCAACGAAGAAGTGACGCACGAGCTGGAACACATGGCCGGGCATAGTGGCGAATCGGCGGAGGCAATGCGGGCTCGTTTGACAAAGCAAGGGACGCTGGATAGGATGAAAGCTAAGCTGCGCAGCGATAAAACGCTCGACTGGCTGGCGCAGAACGCCAAGATCAAGACGGTAGCGGCAGCAGCCGCGGCAACAGATTCGAAGTGAAACATTCCGGCGATTCAATCACCCAAATGAAAAAATTTGAAGAACCACAGTATCTCAACACGACGCTCATACCGATGGTGGTCGAACAGACCAGCCGCGGGGAACGCGCATACGACATTTATTCGCGACTGCTGAAGGAACACATCATTTTTATTGGGACGCCGATTGACGACCACGTCGCGAATCTGGCCACGGCGCAGATGCTTTTCCTGCAAGCTGAAGATCCGGAGAAAGATATTCAGCTGTACATCAATTCGCCGGGCGGTTCGATCACCGCGGGATTTGCAATTTACGACACCATGCAATTCGTGAAGCCGGACGTGGTTACGACTTGCGTAGGACAGGCGGCTTCGATTGCCGCTGTGCTGCTGGTAGGTGGAGCGCCGAAAAAGCGCTTTGCCCTGCCGAACGCGCGCATCTTGATTCACCAGCCGTGGATGTCCGGGCTCGGCGGCCAGGCGACGGACATCGATCTGCACGCGAAAGAGATTTTGCGCATGCGCTCGACCATCAATGAGCTTCTGGCAAAGCACAGCGGGCAGCCGGTGGAACGCATTGAGAAGGACGTGGAGCGCGACTACATCATGAATCCCGCGCAAGCCAAAGAATATGGCATGATCGACGAGATCATTTACAAGCATCGCTAGATTTTCGAGTCGCGAAGTGCTTTACCGCTTGAAGCAGGGGCAAAACGTCGGTTCCTAAAAGTTAGCAACGCTTCGAGTTTCTCTTTTGTTCAGGAGAAAAATCGGCCTAGAATACTGAATAGAGACTCCGTCGAAGCCCAGCGGAGACGAGGCCTTCACACCAGTGAAAAAATTCAACCCAGACGAGCCCTTGCGCTGTTCCTTCTGCCATAAAACGCAGGAACAGGTCGAGAAGCTGATCAGTTCGCCTTCGGACTACCCGCGCGCGTACATCTGCAACGAGTGCGTGGGCGTTTGCCAGACGATTCTGGAAGATGAAAAGCGCGAACAGGCCGCGGCGCCGACGAAGCAACTCCCACGACCGCCGGAGATCAAGCGATTCCTGGATGGCTACGTCATCGGTCAGGACCGCACGAAGAAAAAACTGGCGGTGGCGGTTTACAACCACTACAAGCGGATTTTTCTGAACAAGCAGCCGGGCGAGATTGAGCTGAGCAAGTCGAACATTTTGCTGATTGGGCCGACTGGCACGGGGAAGACGCTGCTGGCGCAGACGCTTTCGCGGATGCTGGATGTGCCGTTCGCGATCGTGGATGCCACGACGCTGACGGAAGCGGGCTACGTCGGTGAAGACGTCGAGAATATTATTTTGAAGCTACTGCAGGCGGCTGATGGAGATGTTCAGAAAGCGCAGCAAGGCATCATCTATATCGACGAGATCGACAAGATTGCGAAGAAGGACGAGAACCCTTCGATTACGCGGGATGTTTCGGGCGAAGGCGTGCAGCAGGCGCTGCTGAAGATTCTGGAAGGCACGATCGCCAATGTGCCACCTCAGGGCGGGCGAAAGCATCCGCACCAGGAATTCACGCCGGTGGATACGACGAACATTCTGTTTCTCTGCGGAGGGGCTTTCGTCGGGCTGGAAAAAATTATTGAGAAGCGCGCAGGGCGGCGGTCGCTGGGATTCCATACGGACGCTTCGCCGACGACTCCACAGCGGCGCAATACCGAATTGCTGGAGCAGGTACAGCCGGGTGATTTGATCCGCTACGGATTAATTCCCGAATTCGTTGGCCGCTTGCCGGTGGCGGGCGTGATGAACGACCTGGACAAGGGCGCGCTGGTGAAGATTCTGACGGAGCCGAAGAACGCGCTGCTGAAGCAGTATCAGCGGCTGTTTGAATTCGAAAACGTGCGGCTGCGGTTCACGGACGACGCGCTGGAAACCGTGGCGGAGTTGGCACTTCAGCGCAAAGTGGGCGCGCGCGGCTTGCGAATGATTCTCGAAGACCTCATGCTGGAACTGATGTACCACCTGCCGATGCAGCGGAAGGTGCGCGACTTCGTGGTGACCGCGGATATGGTTCGAACGCGCGAGATCAACTGGAGTTTGCTGGAAAAGGCGGGATAGCAGCGGGAGTTACAGGATTCAGGGGCCCTAATGTTCACTCGTGAAAAACAGGAATTGAAGCGCGTGCCGATGATGCCGGTGCGCGACATGGTCATCTTCCCGCAGCAGATGACGCCCTTCATCGTGGGGCGCGAAGCCAGCGTCCGCGCGCTCGAAGAGGCGCTGGCGGGCGACAAAAAGATTTTCCTTTCCACACAGCACGATGCATCAATCGACGACCCCAAGCCGGAAGAGATTTACGCGGTCGGAACGCTGGCGAACATTGTGCAGAGCGTGAAGCTCCCCGACGGAAACATCAAGGTGCTGGTCGAAGGTGTGGAACGCGCGCGGGCCATTTCGATTGCTTCGGAAGAGGGATTTTTCCGCGCCACGGTGCGCTTGCTGGGCGCGCGGGCGGAGGATTCGCCGCAGGTCAAGCAGATCGTCGAAAAAGTGACGGGCCTCTACGAACAGTTCATCAAACTATCGCAAAGCCTCAATTACGACACGATGATCGCCGCGGCGCGCGTGGATGATCCGGCGCGGCTCTCCGATACGATCGCCGCCAACCTGCAGCTCCCCGTGGATGAAAAGCAGGATTTGCTGGAGACCGTGGATCCGCTGGAGCGGCTGAACCGCGTCGGCGACATCCTGGAAATCGAATTGGAAAAGCTGAACGTGGACCGCAACATCAATACGCGCGTGAAGCGGCAGATGGAGCGCGCGCAAAAAGAGTATTACCTGAACGAAAAGCTCAAAGCCATTCAGAAAGAGCTGGGGCGCGGCGAGAAGAACGAAATTGATGAGCTAAAGAAGAAAATTGATACGGCCGGGATGTCCAAGGAAGTGCATGAGAAGGCTATCCAGGAGCTGAAGCGGCTGGAATTGATGCCGCCGATGTCGGCGGAATCGACCGTCAGCCGAAATTATCTGGATTGGCTATTGGCAGTGCCGTGGAAGAAAAAATCGAAGGAAATCCGCGACATCAAGGCCGCGGAGAAAATCCTGAACGAAGAGCACTACGGGCTCGAGAAGGTCAAAGAGCGCATCCTGGAATTCCTGGCGGTGCGGCAGCTGGTGAAGAATCCCAAGGGATCGATTCTCTGCTTCGTGGGGCCTCCGGGCGTGGGCAAGACTTCGCTGGCGATGTCCATCGGGCATGCGACGGGGCGGAAGTTCGTGCGCGTATCGCTCGGCGGAGTGCGCGATGAGGCGGAAATTCGCGGCCACCGGCGGACTTATATTGGCGCGCTGCCCGGGCAGATCATCCAGATGATGAAGAAGGCGGGGACGGTGAATCCGATCTTCGTGCTGGATGAAGTGGACAAGATGTCCACAGATTTTCGCGGCGATCCCTCGGCGGCATTGATGGAAGTGCTGGACCCGGAGCTGAACCATTCGTTCACGGATCACTATCTCGACGTCGAGTACGATCTTTCGAAAGTGATGTTTGTTTGTACGGCCAACGTGCTACACACGGTTCCTCAACCGCTGCAGGACCGCATGGAGATTTTGCGGCTGCCGGGGTACACCGAGCAGGAAAAACTGGAAATCGCCAAGCGCTTTTTGGTGAAGCGCGCGCGCGAAGCGACGGGCCTGACGGAAAAGAATCTTACGTTTACGGATGAAGGCCTGCTGCACATGATCCGGCACTATACGCATGAAGCGGGAGTGCGCAGCCTTGAGCGGGAAATTCAGAATATTGCGCGCAAGATGGCGCGCAAGGTGGTTGCGGATGATCCAGCTTCCACGGCGGACATTACGCCAGCCAACGTGAACGACTTCCTGGGCATCTTGAAATACAGGGAATTCTGGCTGGAAAAGCACAATGAGATTGGATTGACAACCGGGCTGGCGTGGACAGAAGTTGGCGGCACGGTGCTGGCCACGGAAGCGACATTGATGGAAGGCAAGGGGCGGCTGACGCTCACTGGGAAACTCGGCGACGTGATGCAGGAGTCCGCACAGGCGGCGATGAGTTACGTGCGGTCGCGTTCGAATCTGCTGGGCTTGCCGAAGGATTTTTACCGCAACATTGATATTCACGTGCACGTGCCGGAGGGCGCGATTCCCAAGGACGGGCCATCGGCAGGAATTACGATTTGCACTTCGATCGTGAGCGCGTTGACCAAGAATCCTGTGCGGCGCGACGTGACCATGACCGGGGAAATCACGCTGCGCGGCAAAGTTCTGCCCATTGGCGGGGTCAAGGAGAAGCTCCTGGCCGCCCACCGAATGGGCTTGCGTACGGTACTGCTTCCGAAGGACAATGAGAAGGACCTGGCGGACATCCCGCAGGAGATCCTCTCCAGCCTAAAAGTCCATTTTGTAGAGACCATGGATGAAGTGCTGCAGATTGCGCTGGAACGGCCGACAGTGCCGCTTGAGCATGATGCGGTCGCGCCCGTTGCCGAGCCTTTTGTTGCTGGCGCCGAGAAAGACAAGAGTTTGACCAACTAAGCAGCGTGGTTGGAGTCTTGAGCGTCCAAGTAGATAGCGTTTGCGGACGAGTTCAGGCCCGACGCTGCCGCCAGTTGCAGGTTGACATCGTCCGATTCGAAATCACGCTTGAGAAAGTCTGGTTTGCCAATCTCGGCTGGTTTTCGGGTGTTCGGTTTGTGTGACTGCAGAACAGTCAGCCGCTAGTTCGGTGCGCCACCTCAAAAAAATTCCGGAGATTCGTTGTTGGTTTCGCCGCTGTACAAGATAGGGTCCATTTTTACAATCAAAGCTAAGGATATATGCCAAAAGAAACAAGCATTGAAGGAAACAATCAGATGAGTATTAGCCTTGCCGAACTGAAGGAAAAGAACATCACGGATCTCGCCAAGATCGCCAAGGACCTGAACATTCCCGGCGCGAGCGGGATGCGCAAGCAGGAGTTGATCTTCCAGATCCTCCGCGCGCAAACCGAGAAGAACGGGTTGATCTTTTCCGAAGGCGTGCTGGAATGCTTGCCCGACGGGTTCGGCTTTCTCCGCGCGCCGGAATACAACTATCTGCCGGGCCCGGACGACATCTACGTCTCGCCATCGCAGATCCGCAAGTTTGACTTGCGCACGGGCGACACCGTCTCCGGGCAAGTGCGGCCGCCGAAGGATGGCGAGCGGTATTTTGCGCTCATCAAAGTGGAGGCGGTCAATTTTGAGGACCCGGAAGTTGCGCGCAACAAGATTTTCTTCGACAACCTGACGCCGCTTTATCCGCAGGGCCGGCTAAAGATGGAAACGACGAAAGAGAACATGACCGGGCGCGTGTTGGATCTGCTCTGCCCGGTGGGAAAAGGCCAGCGCGGCTTGATCGTGGCGCCGCCGCGAACCGGCAAAACCATGATGCTGCAGTCCATCGCGAATTCCGTGACCGTAAATCACCCGGAAGTCGCGCTCATCGTGCTGCTCATTGACGAGCGGCCGGAAGAAGTGACGGACATGCAGCGCACAGTGAAGGGCGAAGTAATCAGCTCGACTTTCGACGAAGCGCCGCAGCGCCACATTCAAGTGGCGGAAATGGTTTTGGAAAAGGCCAAGCGGCTGGTGGAGCACAAGCGCGACGTGGTGGTGCTGCTGGATTCGGTGACCCGCCTCGCGCGCGCTTACAACGCGGTTACGCCGCCTTCGGGCAAAGTGCTTTCGGGTGGTATTGACGCCAACGCCTTGCAGCGCCCGCGGCGGTTTTTCGCCGCTGCGCGGCACGTCGAAGAAGGCGGCTCGCTGACGATCATCGCTACGGCCCTGATCGACACCGGCAGCCGCATGGATGACGTGATCTTCGAAGAGTTCAAAGGCACCGGCAACATGGAAATCAACCTCGACCGGCGGCTCTCCGATAAGCGCGTTTTCCCCGCCATCGACATCCAGCGTTCCGGCACACGTAAGGACGAACTGCTGCTCCCTGCCGATGAGCTGAGCCGTGTATGGGTCTTGCGCAAGGTTTTGAGCCCGCTTTCGACGGTCGAGGCTATGGAGCTGTTGATCAGCCGGCTTTCGAAATCGAAGTCCAACGCGGAATTCCTCAGCTCGATGTCCGCGCCGACTTAAGCAAGCCGCAACGCGAAAACTCCAATCTCAATAAAAGGGCGCAGAGAGGGTTGCCTCACTGCGCCGGTTGAGTTGTTTTGTTGAAAGCAAATCGTCAGGCCATGGCTTCCGCTTCCGCGGCGGCGATGTAATCGACGATTCGCTCCGACCAGCCATCGATGTGCGTCCAGCCGTTGCCATAGCTGATGCCGTGCTGGTACGGGGCGACGTTCACCACGTACGCGCGCGGCGACCAGGCAGCGAGGATGCCGTCGTGCGACTGCTCGTCAGTGACGACGATGAGCCGGTCGAGTTCGCGCCACTCGCGCTTCTCGTGGAGCTGCGTCAGTGCGCGCTTGAGGTACGTCCCCGAGTGCGCCTGAGAGCCCACGATGGCGTCGCGCAGCGCGAAACCGCGCCGCGGAGGAAGCTCGACGCACGCTTCGGAGAAGGTAGCGATCGAGAAATCCTCGGCCTTCTCGCGAAGCAGGATGGCGAGTCCTGCTGCGGCGTCCATGCGCGTGGTTTCGCCCTTCTTGGAGAGCTTGTAGTTCATCGACCCGGAGACGTCAACGACGAGTCCGGTCGATCCTGCAAGCTTCTCAAAGCCGGCGATGCCCTTGAGCATGGCCTTTTCAAGCGCGTCCTCCAGCTTCGGAGCGTGGCGCGCCGCCGTCACGAAACGGAACGGCAGCGCTCGCGCGACGCCCTTGTCCAGCCGCTCGCGGATGAGCTTCGGGTCGACGCCGGATGCAAGCATCAGGCGGAGGTTCCGCAGGACGGCCAGGCCGCCCAGCTTTCCCTCGCGCAGGAGCCTCTCAAAGTTCTCGCGCTTGTCCTTCCCTGCGGACAAGGCAACCTCCCAGGTGTCGGGAGATTCGAGCGTGTTCTCAACGAGATTCTTCCAGAGCGCGGCCTGCGCTTCGTCCTTGGGCTTCGCGTGGCAGAGGAACAGCACGTCGCGGAGCTTGACGAGCGATTCGCGGTCGTACTTGGCGAGCTGGTAGGCGTCGAACTTGGTGAACGCCTGTGCCAGTCCCCGCTTGACTCCCGCGGAAAGCGGCTGCTTCTTCTCCTTCCAGTAGAGCGCGACGAACTCACCGAGTTCATCGGCACGCTGGATCACGTACTCGAGCGTTTCCGCCACGAGCGGGCCCGCGCCCTTACGGCGCGCGAGTTCGCGAACGAGGAAGAGCGGCGCGTGGCGCAGCTGCATCTTTTCGCGAGCCTCGCGGGCGAGAGCGGCCACAACTTCGGACTTGCTCTCGGCGGCGAGCGCGGCGATGCGCTGGGCGATGTCGCTGCCCTTCTCGTAGAAGGTGTCTTCCCAGAGCAGGCACGTGAGCACCGTGCGCCGGAGGTCGAGCTTCGCGCTGACCCTCTGCGCCACTGCGCCTTCGTGCGTACGCGCCGGGAACATCCGCTTCCATACATTCATCTTTGCCATTGCTGCTCCTCCTCCTTTCTCCGAGAGCCTAGGGCTCCGGATGCCATGCCCGGAGCTCAAAGCTCAGGCGGTTAGTCGAGAAACGCAAGAAAGCGCATCGCTTGCGAGCGATTCTCAGTGTTCATCAACACGCGGTGCCAGCCATTCAGGATCACTGTTTGGTGATCGGGATGCCTGATCTCACCACGTACATGGACTAACGCATCACGCCGCATCGCACGGTAGTTGCTGCGGTTGCGTTCTTGTTCCGGCAATCGGTTGTATTCCTGGGCGCTAAGGCCCGAGGGATATTTTGCCGATACGTAAACGGTTTCACCGCCAGACCGATAGCATTCTTCGGCCCAGTGCGGCTTCCCGCCGTTACCACGAGAGAGCGGCTCATTACGAAGAATGAGCAAGGGGTTGGCATCGACGCCCGCCGCAGGAATGAAAAACCATTCCCCTTGGCGAACGAAGGCCGCGTTCCTACGGCGAAAACTCTCTTTGCGAGAGATTCCGACGGCTTCTTCCCGTGTCCGGATTTCCTCTGGCTTCAGAGCGATCTTCGCGTCCGCGACGGTGCTCACGGGTTCGTTTTCTGGAATTGCTGCTACGAACCAATGCCGCTCGTCGTGACCGCACAGAAACTTCTGCTTGGCCAGAAACTGCCCCAGTTCGCCGAACTGACGGCTGAGCAAGAGCAAATGCTTTTCCCGAGGTTGCACGTTGAGGACGACAATGTCCTGTGCGGCGCCGGAAGCTGTCCGAATCTCGAAGTATTCGCCGAGCTTGTCTCGACGGATGTCGAGAACAATGCGCGGGGTTTCCTCGCGAGATCCAGCCAAATTCCAGCGACGGACTACAGACACGCCTTCCAAGATCTTTACGCGTGCGCCCATGCGGGAAAAATAACGATTCAAATCACTGCCCACTGCTTTTTCCTTTCTAAGGCTGCAGGTAGCAGCCGGAATATATGTTCACGATTCGGAGTTCAACTCCGAATCGTTCAAAGACAAATGAATTGATCTCACAACATTCTTGTCAAGCTGCATTTTCGTTCTCCCTGTATGTTTCTGGCTGTTGTTTCCACAGCCCCGGCGCGAACCGCCGACTGGTCCGCGATTCGCGCCGGCCAAATTTGAGCCGGGAGGAATAGTCGATCAGAGTTGCGGGGCCACAGCCCCACATCGTGTGACAGACGAAGTAACTCTTCTCCGCGCCATCCCGGCACTTTTGCGGCGGGAATCAGCGGCCCAGGTGTTTTTCCGCTGCTCTACCCGCTGAGCTACAGCGACTTGCGTCACCGGCAGGACTCGAACCTGCGACCCTCGGCTTATGAAGTAACCCGTGCCTTCACCACGCCGCAAACTCGTCAATTTTTCTTCCTCCTTATTCTCACGCGCACACACCCGTAGTACGCACCCACCGAAGTCGCATCGCTTCGCCAAAGCAATCTGGAGAAAAATTCCGGGAGGAATTGGCGTTCACGGCGATTCGGGAATTGAACCCGAGCCTTGCGGCTACGTCATAGAAGTAGCCGTGAACTTCGCCATCCCGGGACACTTATCCCGCGAGTGATTGCACTGGAACGAAACGACTTGGGCGGATTTAGTTAAAGTCGCGCAAACAAGCAGATGTTCACGGGACTCTGTCGCCTTGGCATCGATCCGTCTTGGCTTTTGTCTTCGTGTCTCAAATCTGCCTCTTTACGCTCAGTGAGGATCCCGGTGAACCGGGACGTACGACTGAGGTATCTCGAAGGTAACCGAGTGCCAAAAAGTTGTCAAGCCTTTTTTCGAGAAAAACGCAATTTTGGCCCATTTTTCGCGTTACTTGTTAATTCTAAAGTACTTAGGGATGGCGGAGGACGTTTTGCGCTGTTTATTCGTAGCGCAGGCAGTCGATGGGGTCAAGGTTGGCGGCGAGATTCGCCGGATAGTAGCCGAAGAAAAGTCCGACGCCGACGGAGATGACGAATCCAATGGTGACCCAAAGATAGGAAAGCGTTGCGGGAATGGAAGGAATCAGAGCGCGAATTGTTGCAGCAACCGCGGCGCCGATCAGGATGCCGATGGTGCCGCCGACGAGCGTGAGGACCACGGCTTCCAGCAGAAATTGCAAGCGGACATCGGCGCGGCGCGCTCCGATGGCTTTGCGTACGCCGATTTCCTGAGTGCGCTCTGTGACGGAGATGAGCATGATGTTCATCACGCCGATGCCGCCAACGAGCAGGCCGATGGAACTGATGACCGTGGTGAGAATGACGAGCGCGCCGGTAAGCTGGTTCCACAAATTGCTGATGAAGTCGGGGGAGCTCAACTCGAAATCATTTTCCGTGCCGGCGGAAAGACGCCGGAGGCGGCGCATGGCCTGGATGACTTCGGCCTGGGCCGTATCAAGGTTCACGTTTTCCGGGACGGTAAAGGCCATGATCAGCTCTTTCGCTTCCGGGTACTCTTTTTTGAAGGTGCTCAGCGGAATGACGGCGAAGATATCCACGCCGGGGCCGAGAAAGAGGCCCTGGTCGTGCTCGAACACGCCGATGACATCGTAGACGCTGCCGTTGATGCGCACGGTTTTGCCGAGAGCGTCGGTATTGGGGAAAAGGGATTCGCTGATGGCTGCGCCAAGGACGACGACGGGACGCGCGTGCTCTTCATCGAAGGCGCTGATGAAACGGCCGCGTTCAATGCTGAAGAGCGGGATGGCGTCTATGTATTCCGGCTCCGCGCCGCGCACGATAACTTTTTCGACGCTGTAGTGGCCGCTGGTGATGAGATTCGAATCGCCGAAGAAAAATCCGCGCGTGCCGATGGTGGTCAGGGATTGCACGTCAGGAGCGGCTTCGCGGATGAAGCTGGCGTAGTTGTATTCAAAGTATTTGCGCACACGAATGCGCTCCGGCCAGCGGGAAGGATCCGTGCCGGGCGGAAATCGCGAGACAAAATAGGTGCGGGACCCGAGAGACTCTACTTTGTCCTGCACAAATTTGTTGAGGCCCTGGATGATGGCGGCCATGGAAATCACCGAAGAAACGCCGATGACGATGCCGAGCACGGTGAGCGCAGAGCGCACCTTGGAAGAACGCAGCGTCTCCATGGCGGCAAGAAAATTCTCGCGGGCTTGCGCAAGCGTCATGAAGGGCATCAGTCCGACCTCAGGGCGACAACCGGGTCCAGCCGCGACGCGCGCATTGCCGGATAGATCCCGAAAAATAATCCAACCGCGGAGCTGAGGAATACTCCCAGGATCGCCACCCAGGTCTGCACGGACGCGGGGAAAGGAGTGTAGGTCCGTAAAGCCAGCGCGACCAGGAACCCGATGGAGATGCCAGCGATTCCCCCGGCGATGCATTGCATGACGCTCTCCGCGATGAACTGTTGCAGAATGTCGTTTTGCGTCGCGCCGACAGCGCGGCGCACACCGATCTCGCGCCGCCGCAGGGTCACGCTGACGAGCATGACGTTCATGATGACAATCCCGCCGATGACCACGGAAATAGCACTCACCATGATGAACACCGAGAAAAACGCGGTGCTGATGCTGCGCCACAGCGACATGTAACTTTCCTTGGTACCGATGAAGAAGTCGTTATCCATTTTTCCGCTGAGGTGGCGGCGCGAGCGCAAGACCAGTTGCGCCTGATCCTGGGCCGTTTCGAAGTTCGCTTTGCTGGTCTTGACGTTGATGATCAGGCTGGTGTGAATCCCCTCGATCCGCAAGTACACGGGAAGCGGCGCCATCACGAAATTGTCCTGGTCCTGGCCGAGGACGCTGCCGACCTTTTCCATCACGCCGATGACCATGAGCTCATCATTGCCCACGCGCAGGGTCTTCCCGATCGGATCCATGCCGAGGAACAATTGCTGCACCAGCGTATCGCCGATGAGGCAGACGTCAGTGCGGTGTTCGGCTTCGGTGGGAGTGAAGTAGCGGCCGAGCTCGACGGCGCGCGTGTCGATGTCCGCCATGTTGGCGGTCTGGCCGGAGAAAGTCACGTCCGGCACTTCCTTGTTGCCGTAGCGCGCCCGGACGGAGGTGCTGGCGGTGGCGCCGACCTCGTCGCAGGCGGGGCATCCCTCAGCGACCGCGCGCATGTCGTCGATTTCGATTTTCTTGTACTTCAGCGCTTTGATGATGATGTTGAAATCGGTGACCGCGAAAGGCGTGCGGGCAATCTGGAAGACGTTTGTGCCAAGGTTGGCGATCTTCTGCTCGACGTAGAGATTCGCGCCCTGCACGATGGTCATGACGGTGATCAGCGTGGCCACGCCCATGGTCAGACCCAGCATAGTGAGCGAGGCGCGCAGCTTGTGCGAACGAAGGGCGCTGAAACACTGGACCAGATTGTCGCGGACAGCAAGCATCGACTTTGAAGGTAGCTCCTTTCACTGTACCAAATCCTTCACGCGCGCGCCGACAGCTTGAGCACGGACGCGAAATCCTCTCTAGTTGAATACGAAGGAAGGGACTGCAGAGTTACAGATGTGGGGAGCGCCGCGCGACGATCTTTACCGGCGGCTAATGAGCCGCTTGCTGTTCTATCCAGCGACGCATGTGGGCTTCCAGAACATTGAGCGGGATAGCCCCATTTTCTAGCACGGCGTCGTGAAACTTTCGGACATCGAATTTCGGCCCGAGTTTTTGCTCCGCTTCGGTACGCAACTGGCGAATCTTCAACTGGCCCAGCTTGTAAGCCAGCGCCTGCCCCGGCCAAACGATATACCGGTCGACCTCCACAGTGATGTCCTGGTCGGTCTTTCCGGTGTTGTCCTTGAAGAATTGGATGGCCTGGTCGCGCGTCCAACTCATCGAGTGCATTCCGGTGTCGACGACCAGGCGTACGGCGCGCCACATTTCGTAGCTGAGCTGGCCGAATTTGGAATACGGGTCTTTGTACATTCCGAGCTCTTCGCCCAGGCTCTCGCAGTACAGCGCCCAGCCTTCGACAAATGAGGAATAACCTGCGTGTTTGCGGAATTCCGGCTGCCCTTCCATCTCTTGAGCCAGAGCAATTTGCAAATGGTGCCCCGGCACGGATTCGTGCAATGAGAGTGCTTCCATTTCCCATTTGGGCCGCGCGTGCAAGTTGTAGGTATTCACGAAATAGCAGCCTGGTCTGCCCGCGCTCGGAGCACCCGCCTGGTAGTAGGCGGTAGTTTGCGAAGGGGCCTTGAATTCGGGAATCACGCAGACGCCATAAGTCAAACGCGGCAGTTTTCCGAATTCATGTGCAAGCTCGGGATCGATTCTTTTTGCCACAATTCGGTAGCCGTTCACCAGGTCCTCGGCTTTGTCGTAGAAAAAGCGTGGATCGGTGCGCAGGAATTCGGTGAACTCGTGGAAGCTGCCTTTGAATCCCGTGGAGGCAATTACTTTGTCCATCTCCGCGCGGATGCGCTTCACTTCAGAAAGACCGATCTCGTGAATCTGTTGCGGCGTAAGACTGGTCGTGGTTTGCCAGCGAACGTGAAAGGCATACGCGGCAGCGCCGTTCGGCAGCGCCGTGGCGGCGATGGATTCGCGGCATGCTGGCAGGTATGTCGTCGCCACATAGTCATGGAGTTTTTGAAAGGCAGGCGCCACTGCATCTTTGTAAATTCTTTTGGCGCGATCGATGAGCCGCGCACGCTCCGCTTCAGAAAAGCCGGAGGGGAATTCGGTGAAGGGCTGCAGGAGCGGGCTTGCCAGAGGATCAGCTGGAATGAGACCCGCAATCTGTTTGGGGACGTCGCGTAGCATCAACTTCGGCGGCGTATAGCCTTTTTTCAAGCCCGTTTGCAGTAGCACGAGGTTCTGCTCGACGTTCTTCGGCAGCGCTTGGAGGCGCGCAAGAATGTCCTCGTAATCCGCGACGGTTTGGTGCGGCATGGTCGCCAATGTTGACGCACTTCCCTGCTGGATTCCTCCCATCTGCGTCATGGGCATCCAAATGTTGCCCGGCACCACCTCGCGGAACGGGGCGGGGTCGTCGCCATACTGCAACCCTTCCTCCGCTGTTTCCAGCGTTTCCCGGTAAAGGTCGTAGTTAAGTTTTTCGTCCGGAGGAAGCCCATCCCGTGAAATCGATTTCAGTTCCGCGAAGCTTTCGTGAAGATGCTGGATTGTGGCTGCGATGCCCTCTTTCGAATCGTCAGTCCAGCGGCGGTTTTGCCCGGGAAATCCAACAGAGGTCGCGGTCTCGGGATACTGCTCCATCCAGCGCTTCCAATCCCTCGCGAGGTACGCGCGGAAATCTTGCGCTGGTTTCGCATTGGAGTTTGTCTGGCTTGACTCGAATTGAGCGACCGCCAGCATGGGCATCACCAAAGGCACACTCGCAGCTCCCAATACCAGTATCGCCAGCAAACGCATCATCCGGCCCTCCCTGCTTTGGACAATTCCTTTTCGCGTTCCTGCGCGAGCATCACAATGAGCCGCGCCGTTTCTTCGATGCCCATGGCGGTGTTGTCCACCAGGACGGCATCGGTGGCGCGCACCAGCGGCGACACTTTGCGTTCGCGGTCGCGCTTGTCCCGTTCAATCACTTCGTCGAAGACTTCGGCGAGGGTCAAGCGGTCGCCTTTTTCGCGATGCTCTTTCCAGCGGCGCTCGGCGCGCGTTTCCGGCGAAGCGTCCAAGAATATTTTCAGCTCCGCGTTCGGAAAGACTACCGTTCCAATGTCGCGCCCTTCCATGACCACGCCGCCCCCCGCGCCCGCTCGCTGCTGCTCCGCGACCAATACTCTTCGTACTTTGGAAAATGCCGCAACATGCGAGGCTGCCTGCGCGACGTCCGCGGTTCGAATCTCCCGGGTCACATCTGCGCCGTCAAGGAAAACACAATTCTTTGCGCCGGCCGCTTCGTGCTCCGGAGAAGGCGCTCGCAGCTCGATATGCGTTTCCTTGGCGAGCGCTTCGAGGCGGGTTTCGTCATCCAGCGGGCCGCCTTTCCGAACCGCTTTGAGTGCCAGCGCGCGGTACATCGCTCCGCTGTCGAGATACAAATAGCTGAGAATCGCCGCGACGCGGCGCGCCACGCTGCTCTTCCCCGAGCCGGCCGGGCCGTCAATGGCGATGGTCAGTTTTGGCATCGATGCGTTACGTTGGCGATTGCTCGGTAAATCAGAAGCCCATGATGTTGTAGCCGCAATCGACGAAGATGATCTCGCCGGTGATGCCCGAGCCTGCGTCGGAGAGAAGAAATGCGGCCGTCGCACCAACTTCAGCGGCGTCGATATTGCGCTTCAGCGGCGCGCGCTCCACCTGCGTCTTGAGCATGTCGCCGAAGTTCGCAATTCCCCTCGCTGCAAGCGTCTTGATGGGTCCTGCGGAGATGGCGTTGACGCGCACGGCCTGCGCGCCGAGATCGAACGCGAGGTAGCGCACGGTGGCTTCCAGAGCCGCTTTGGCCACGCCCATCACGTTGTAATTCGGAACCACTTTCTCGGAACCATAGTAGGTCAGCGTCACGATTCCGCCGCCGGCGGTCATCAGCGGTGCCGCGCCACGGGCAACTGCGATCAACGAGTAGACGCTGATGTCATGCGCGATGCGAAATCCTTCGCGCGAAGTCTGCAAAAAAGGATTCTTCAACTCCTCCGGCGGCGCAAATCCCACGCTGTGCACCAGGCCGTGCAGCACGCCGTAGCGCGATTTTAACTCATCGAACAATCTCGCGATTTCGTCGTCCTTTGTGACGTCGCACATGAACCCCGCGGCTCCCGGCATCTCCGCGATCAAATCCTTGGCTTCGAGTTCGAGCCGCTCGTTTTGATACGTAATCGCCAGCCGCCAGCCGGCTTCGTGCAGTTTTTTCGCGATGGCCCAGGCGATGCTGCGCTTGTTGGCCAGGCCAAAGATCACCGCGGTTTTTTGCGAATCGCTCATTCGTTAACGCTCCCGATGGCCGGGCTGAAGCCCGACGCCTACAAAGTCAAATTCTGTGAAACGCCTTCTCAATTTCTTTCATGGAATACCGCAGCACCACAGGGCGCCCGTGAGGGCAGCTCATCGGGCAATCGGTTTTTGCCAGCGCGTCCAGCAGCCATTCCATCTTCGATTGTTCGAGCGGCATGTTGACTTTGATCGCCGCGTGGCATGCCGTCGAAGCTGCGATTTTTGCCTGCAGTGTCTCGATCGAAATTGCGGCGTTTTCGCGTTCGAGACCGTCGAGAATCTCCCGCAGCAGTTTTTCGGCGTCCGGAGCACCAACGCCCGCGGGCACCGCTTGAATTGCCACGCTTTTCGGGCCCATGGGCTCGACTTCGAAGCCATTAGCGTTTAATTCTTCCGCAATTTTTTCGAAGGTTACAATCTGCCGCGGCGACAGTTCAATCACCATCGGCATGAGCATCCGTTGCGCTTCGACTTTTCCGGCGCGCCGTGCTTCGAGATGTTGCTCGAAAAGCACGCGTTCATGTGCCACGTGTTGGTCCACGATCCACAGCCCGTCGCCATTCACTGCGATAATAAAACTCGCGCTGACCTGGCCCAGCGGCTTGAGGTCGGCGATCTGTTCCGGGGGTGGCAAGCTCGCGGGCGCGTCGGCGCTCGGAGCGGCGAGATTCGCCGCCCAATTTCCCGCACTGGAAATCGGCGCAGGAGCAGTAGCGGCGCCGAAAGCAGTCCCCGACGTAAACGGAATGCGCTGTTCCATCGGCTGCATCGGTGCAGAACTGAGGTCGAACCCGCCGTCCGAACCGACGCCGGAGCCGAGTCCAATCTCTTCCATCGGAGGAATGATCGCGCGCGGAACACCGGATTCCACTGGTGCGGGCGTGATTCCCCCGGAAAACGCTCCATTGCCGGCTCCCGTGAATTGCGGACTTGCCGCCGCGGCAGCGGCAAAACTCGCGATGGGCCGCGCGCCCATCAGCGCCTGTCGAATCGTGTCGCGCGTAAAATCATGGACAAAGTTCGAACGCCGGAAACGTACTTCGATTTTCGCGGGGTGCACGTTGACGTCCACTTCATCGTAGGGCATTTCGAGAAAAAGCAACGTGGCGGGAAAAACCGCCGGCGGCAGAATGTTGCGATAGGCTTCGTGAATGGCGTGCAGGATCAGCCGGTCTCGCACCAGGCGGCGGTTCACGAAAATGTAAATCCCATTGCGATTCGCGCGCTGGATGTCCGGCCGCGAGGTGAACCCGCTCACCGTCAGCGATGCTTTTTCTTCTTCGGGATCGAGTTGCGGCTCGGTGATGGCCGCGCGGAAAGCCGCGGTCGCCGCGGGAATCTCCACCAACTCCTCGAGAGCTTGCCGGCCGAAGAGCTGATAAACGCGGTCGGCCAGTTTTTCCGCCGGCGGACAGTTGATGATTTCCTGCGTAGGCGTGGTGAGAATGAATTGCTTCGCTGGATTCGCTAGCGCGTAGTGCGTGACCAGCGAAGCGATGTGACCCAGCTCCGTCGTGTCGGACTTCAGGAATTTTCTGCGTGCGGGTACACAATAAAAAATATCGGCGACGCTGATGGTCGTTCCCGGAGGCAAACCTGCGGGTTTGACATTGATGAGCTTGCCGCCCGCAAATTCGATACGCGTGCCGTCGGCTTCCGCCTCGTCGCGTGTTTCAAGCAGCAAACGCGAAACGGCGGCAATCGTCGGCAACGCTTCGCCGCGAAAGCCCAGCGTAGAAATGGAAAGCAAATCATCGGCGGAGCGCAGTTTGCTGGTGGCGTGGCGTTCGAACGCCAGCAGCGCGTCGTCATGTGTCATCCCGTGACCATCGTCGATCACGCGGATCATGCGCTTCCCGCCCTGCTCGACCTCGATGCGAATGGTCTTCGCGCCCGCGTCCAGCGCGTTCTCAAGCAGCTCTTTCACCACTGAAGCCGGCCGTTCGACAACTTCGCCCGCCGCGATTTTATTCGCCACCGCCTCTGGAAGTATGCGTATACGGCTCATTTTTCCTTGATGGCAATCCCTAATTGATCGAGCTGATCTTTGTCCACCGACGATGGCGAATCGGCCATTAAGTCCTGGGCGGCGGTGGTTTTGGCAAAGGCGATGACCTCGCGAATCGATTTTTCACCGGCGAGGAGCATGACCACGCGGTCGATGCCCAGCGCGATGCCGCCATGCGGAGGCGTCCCGTAAGTCAGCGCGTCGAGGAAAAATCCGAAGCGGCGGCGTAGCTGCTCTTCCGTAAGGCCAAGCGCTTTGAACAATCGCTCCTGAATATCCTGTCGGTGAATTCGAATGCTGCCGGAGCCGAGTTCGTAGCCATTAAGAACAAGGTCGTAGCCTTTCGAGCGCACTTCCCACGGCGCGGATTCCAGCTTCTCCAGGTCTTCATCGACGATGCCGGTAAAAGGATGCTGCGCGCTGACCCAGGCCTTGTCCGCTTCGCTCCATTCAAACAGCGGGAACCCCGTGAGCCACAGGAATTTCCATTGCGATTTGTCGATAACGCCAAGCGCTTCGCCGAGGTGCAAGCGCAATTGCCCCGCGACGAGCGCGGCAGCTTCCGTGCCCTTAATCTGTTCCTTGGCGGAGACAGCCACGACAAGATCTCCAGGCTTTGCGCCGCACGACTCGGCGAGTTTCTTCACATTTTCCGGGCCGATCAACTTTTCGACCATCGAGGTCAATCCCTCCGGCGCAACTTTTACGAAGTAGGCGCCGCGCGCATGCAGCGTTTTCGCTTTTTCCGTCAATTCGTCAAGCTGCTTGCGCGAATAGCCCGCAGCGCCCGGCGCCGCGAATGCAAAAACGTTACCTTCGATCTGCAACTTCTGTTTGGCTTCCTCCGGGAAGCACTGCGTCACTTCGTGAAGTTCCATGCCAAAACGCATATCCGGCTTGTCGCTGCCGTACTTTCGAATGCAATCTTTGTAAAGCAAATGCGGGAATGGCGCCGCGGCCTTGACGCCCGCGACGGCGCACGCGCGCACCATCACCTGTTCGATCACATGAAAAATGTCTTCCTGGCGCGGAAACGACATCTCCAGGTCCAGCTGCGTGAATTCGAGCTGGCGGTCGGCGCGCTGGTCTTCGTCGCGAAAACATTTCACGATCTGGAAATATCTGTCCAGCCCGGCGATCATCAATATCTGTTTGAAAATCTGCGGCGATTGCGGCAGCGCATAAAACTGCCCGTGATGGATGCGGCTGGGCACCAGAAAATCGCGCGCGCCCTCCGGCGTCGAACGCGTGAGCATGGGCGTTTCGACTTCTAGAAAACCCATTTCGTCCATCACCTTGCGAATTTCAAGAATGATGCGATGGCGCAGCGCCAGGTTGCGGTGCGGCTTCGGCCGGCGCAAGTCCAGATAGCGGAAGCGCAACCGCGTCTCTTCCGCCGCATTGATTTCATCCTCAATCGGAAACGGCGGCGTCTTCGCGTTGTTCAGAATGTGCAGCTTCGTCGCCACCATCTCGACTTCGCCGCTGGCCAATTCCGGATTGGCTTTCTGCCGTTTGATGACCTTGCCTTCCACAGCCACCACGAATTCGCTGCGCGCCTGCTCGGCCTTGCCATGCGCCGCAGGCTGCGTTTCCTTATTGAAAACCACCTGAACGATGCCGGTGCGGTCGCGAATATCAAGAAAAAGCAAATTGCCCAGG
>Ga0210384_10001796_pt1 | contig 27744 bp, 22 predicted proteins | sample IncBWH2MmetaG_FD_160574 | JGI IMG/M metagenome (GOLD analysis project Ga0210384, IMG submission 160574) | Forest soil microbial communities from Barre Woods Harvard Forest LTER site, Petersham, Massachusetts, United States - Inc-BW-H-2-M | ecosystem: Environmental > Terrestrial > Soil >...
TAGGCTTCAACGTCTTGGCATATTCGTAGCTGCATTCGAGATATTTTTGCAGCTCCTTCGTCTTCTTCAACAAGGAGTCGGGAACGGCGACGTATTCCTTCATCACGCAGCCGTAGGCCTCAAACAGCGTCGTCTTGTACTTCTTCAGAAACTCCTCTCGCTTGTCCTCAGGAAGCCGGATGGCCAACGCGCGCGGCTGATGCAGCAGCGTAAACATGTTGCCATTCATCGAGGTGTAAGGATTGTCCGCGCCCTTGCGTTCGATCTTCGGATTGGTCGCGATGAGCTTTTCATACAAAGCAACTTGCGCGGAGGGAGCGGTACTCTTTTTCGGTGGGGTCATGGTCTTGCCTCAATGGGTAGATCGATGGTGCATGACTGTTTTAACCTTCCCGGCCTTTCTTTCCCACGAAACTAGGCAACGGCCGCTTCAAGATGAAATTTCTTTCACACTGTCACGGTCAGTTGAGCGGGTGTAGAATGCCGCGCATGTTTGGAACTCAAGGAGACAAATCTATGCAAAGGCTAGCCCTGTTTCTTGCCATAACCCTTGTGCCGATCTTATCCGTCGCGCAGTCTTCCACCACCACTCCGAAATTCGCCGTGGGCGGCTGCGAGCCGAAGCTTACGAGCTTCAATACCATTTCGCAAGCGGTGAGCACGGTGCCACCGAGTTCGACCATCTTAGTGTGTCCGGGAAATTATCCGGAACAAGTGGTGATCACGCAACCCCTCACTTTGCAGGGCGTACTCATCGGCGGCTCCGGCGCCGCGGTAATTACCGTCCCCTCCGGAGGCTTGAGCACCAGCGTCAGCCCCGGTTCGGGTGGCAGCGTTTCCGCATTCCTGGCAGTGGAAACACGGGCCCCGTCAACATCAATGACATTGCAGTGGATGGAAGCGGCGGATCTACCGGAGGATGCAACGTGGTCGGAATGTACTATTTAAGTTCGTCGGGGACCATCAATCACGTAGCTGTGCGCAACGTGATCAGCGGAGGCTTCTGCGGCGACGCAATCTGGGCAGAGAATGACAACTCCACCTCGTCCTCCACCGTCACGGTGCAAAACAGCACCCTTAACGGGTTCGACGGGGTTGGAGCCAACGTCCTTTCCGGTCCAGGGGCAGTGAATTCTGTCATAAATATTCAGTCGAACTCGATTGCAGGAACTAGCAGAACCGATGGGGCAGGGATAGTGATATTTCAGGCTGTCGGCGGCACGGTTTCTGGAAATACGGTGGACAACGTCAGCACAGGGATTGTCTTGCAAGGCACTCCTAGCACGGCGAAATCGAACCGGGTCTCCAACACAAACGGTGCCGTCGTGGTGGCGAGTGCGGGCAACACCGTCCAGTCCAATACGATCTTCAACAGTAGCGGGATTGCGGTTCAGGTGCTTGCCAACACCAATCAGATCGTGTCCAACAGTTTTTTCAGCGTAGGGACGGGCATTGGGCTTTTCTGCAATCTGGCAACTTCCGGGAACATTGTGACCGGCAACACAGTCAATAACGCGGGCACGGGTATCCAAAACAACGGAATCACCGGCAACACGGTAGCACCAAATAGCTACTTCAACACCACGACCGCCGTGGGGCCGTGTATTTAGCCTATTTCGCGGGGGACTAGCTTCGTACTAGGGTACGGCTCCATCGATGTCACGAGGCTGAACAGCTACAGCCGTGTCACTCGATTCGGTTTTGGGTAGAGCAGCGCTTCAGCGCTGCGTTAAGGCTCTCTCTTGACCGCGGCTTTAGCCGCCGAGATACCGCTGCCACGCGGGTGCAATGGAGGCACGGGCGCCCTCGCCCGTGCGTATGTGAGGATTCTGCGAAAGTACAGAGAGAGAGAGAGACCTTTTTCTACAGCCAGCGCGGGCGAGCGTTCTTAGCCTGCCCTGAGTCAAGCGAATGGGCCCGCGCCTCCACCGGCAATTACCCGGAACCACGTAGGCCCAGACGCCTCGTCTGAGCGGGCGAGCCCAGCTCGCTTAGAAAAACTCGAGTTGATCTCCGAACTTCACGACCGTTGCGCGGGCAGTGCCGCGCCAGGCTCTGCTTCCAGGCAAAGTCAGGCGTGAAAATCAGGGTCGTTGATTAGCTTCTGTCTCGAAAGAAGTTGCACGGCTCCGCTTCCATTAACTGTCCACTCTTCCTGCAGCACGGACGTTCCGTCCAAGTCTTGATAGGTCGCGGATAGATTTGCACCCTTGAACGTCAGATTCAGGAACCCGTTGACACCGTAAGTATTCTCAGCGCGGCGATCGTCGTAAAAGACAGGGGTAGGCTTTTGTTGGGGACCTCCCCGGTCGACAGGCATTCCACCGTGGCCAATGCACCTTCCATAACTTTTGAGATCGTCAGTTCCGTATAGGTCGTACCCTGCCAAGCGATGTTCGTGCCCCCAAAACCACAACACGGGACGCTGGATACCTGCGTCCCATAATTGTTGCGCAGGCTTCTTGTATTGATCCTCTTTTGGAAATGCGGAATAGTTCTGATGGTGGGAGATGATAATCAGGCCACGTTGGTCTTGGGACGGGTTGACGACAGTCTTGATCCACTTGATCAAGTCATCTTCCAACCTGCAATTCCCACCGATGCCGGGAATCTCGCTGATGAACGGAATGTGCGAAAGAATGGGGACGCCCATCGAATTGTAGCCTGTGTCGATTGCGATGATGCGCCAATACTTGTTCTGTAGACAGAAAAAGCTGGTTTGCTGACCCGACATCTTTCCGTCCGCTTCCACGAGCCCGAGCTCTGGAAGAAAGACATCGAAATAGCCGCCACCGTTGGCATACATTTCGTGATTGCCGTTCAGCGCAAAGCTTCCCTTCGTTCCAATCGGCCAAGTCACTGGATCGTAGTTGTTGTTGGGATTTCGGATGCCGCGGCAGTTTTCGTTGACCGACGGCGGATCGCCTACAAAGTAGATGTCTCCGATGTGAATGGTGAAATGTGGGTTGAACTTCATCATGCTGTCGGCTACCGATTCCGCCTCGACTGTGCCCGTTCCCCAGTCTCCGGCAATGCTGACTCTCACGGCTTGCGCAGCATTGGACTCGTCGAGCAGATCGTACAGAGCTTGCGTGGGAGATGCGGTGTAGGGCGGGAAATAGTGCTTCTTCCGGAAGACATAGGACAAATAACTCCTCACCCAACCCCACAAGGCGCTCAGGGAAAACCGCGATTCCGGAGGATAGTTCGGCGGTGACGCAGCTTCGGCCGCTTTGCTGAGTTGCGATAGCGATGCCGACCGTTGGTAGACGTCTAGGTCCTTAACTGTGCGCTTGGTACGTACGTTTGTGGCTGGGTTCGTCGGGGTACTCAAATTCTCTCCAACTCGTCGGGTATGTTGTGCAGGATTTCTGGAGTTCCAGAATCCGGTGAATTATAAACCCGGGACCACGTAGGCCCAGACGCCTCGTCTGGGCGGGCGAGCCTAGCTCGTCTGGAAAAACTCGAGTTGATTTCCGAACGTCAGAACGGTTGTGCGGGCGGGGTCGCTCCTAGCCTTAAAGAACGCAGGGGAAAGCACTCGGAACCTCAGATATACTTCTTCCGACCATGATTCAGAACAGGAGTATTGTATGACCGAAGAGAACACGCTTAGCCATTTAGAAGCACTTCGTGCGGATGCACGTGACGAGGTAAAACGAAGGATTCAGCAAAGAGACCAATACTCTATGCAACTGACGGTGGCTTTGGGCGCAATAGCCGTAGGCGCTTTTTCCGCAAATGGCACCCCAAAATTCTTCGCACTCGCGCCTATGGTCTCGATCTATTTTACGGCGCTCATACTTTACAGCTATAGAATCCACGATGTTCTGGCGACCTACCTTCGCTGCGAAATCGAACCTCAATTCCAAAGTCTGTGTAGTGTTCCAAGTAGCAAGGAATTAGAGATCTGGTACGCCGCGGAAGGACGTAGATCAGGGGTCAGGCGTTGGTTTTTTGTTTTAGAGATGTGGGTCATCACTTTGCTCTCGTTAGCGTACGTTTTCCATAAAACATGGAATGAGCCGGGTTTTACATGCATCCTAAAGTACGCTGCCCTCACCTACTTTATTCTGGCCGCATGGACTTCCTCATGGGCACAAAAAAAGGGATAAAGAGGAAAAACTAACCTTTCGCTTTTGGAAAGGCAGTGGAACAGGACCAGCTAGAGTGCCACTACAGGTTTGGAGGGCGTCCTCCGTCAATTCCTCAGAACCACGTAGGCCCAGACGCCTCGTCTGGGCGTGCGAACCCAGCCCGCTTGGGAAAACTCGAGTTGGACTCCGAAGCTCAGAACTGTTGTGAGGGTGGGGCCACTCCCACCGCCAACCATTGCAGACATGTAGCGCGGACACTCCTGTCCGCCGCTGTTGATGGTGTATGAGAGCACAGGGTGCCCCACTCAAGCCTTTTTGGGCTTGAGTGGGGAAGTTCCCAGGCACAATCTGGCAACACTATTTAGGATTTCGACGACAGAACAACCAACCCGCGGAGAATCTTCCCTGACTCACATCGCGACCCAAGAAACTGCGAATGGCACGAACGCGCGGAAGCCCTGGAGTGGAGCACCTTTCGCCAGTATGCAGTTCAACTGCCCCACTCAAGCCAAAAGAAGGCTTGAGTGGGGCACCCGGCAACTCATTTTGCCTCTCTCTTTGGTACGAGAGAGAGCTCCGCCCACTTGTCGTATACATGATCAAAGAATCCATCGACGGGCTTGGAATCACAAAGCTGAGAAAGCTCCCGACCCGCCCTCGTTAACAGCACCTTACCCACCCCCAGAGAATTGCTAGATTCATTCGGGAGTGTCAACTGGATATCCATGCCCTGATACGAAGCAACGATCGATTTTGGAAGCTCCTTCCACGAGTAGCCTGTCAAACTGCCGTATTGAATCAATCCAAGGTTCTCTAGGTGGCTGAGAGTGGCAAAGTAGATGCCGTTGTCATTGTAGATTCGCTCAGAGACATCAAGGATCAGTGGGATCAGTGGGATCAGGGGGGATGCCCGATCAATCACCCACCCAAAACGGCAGAGAATCGCGAACAGCTCTGCATCATTCTTGTCCAAGTCGCCGAGAAGATTGACTGTCTTTCTTGAAAAAGCACCTGGGGCATTCGCTTCACCAGCAAGCACTTTCGCCCAAAGAATCTGCATGTCATTGTCTGAAACTATTCTGCTCTTATCAAAAAAATTAGTGATCCAGTCCGAGTCAACTCTTCCTGGGTCTGATCCTTCTTCAAGCAAAGGTATGGCTTTTTGAGCGATGCCTTCAATATTCAGTTGCTTCTTGGCCTCTTCCTCAAGGAACCGATACATCGAGCGTCTTTGTAGATCGGTGATCTGGATTTGTGCTTCGGCTCGGCTTCGGCCTCAGCCTTAGCGACTCGGACTATCTGGAATGGCTTGAACACACCTCCCAAAGCGTCGGAGATCTTTTCAATCAATACCGTCGCCGGCTTCGAGAGCTCGCTAAGATTAATCAAAGACTGGTCGCTCATTTTTGTCGACTCCAAGCTCGTGGCCTTAACAGGTCAAGAACACAAAAGGGCTCGGCATTGGCCGGGCCCTTCTTAACAGTACGGCAACTGCACCACTTAACGACTTGTTACCTCAGCGGCTGAAGCCGTCGAGGGAGCTAACTTCTGACGCGGCGCTGAAGCGCCGCTCTACCCAAAACCTGCGAGCTTCGAACTAACTGCACCCGCTCGTGCTCCCGCAGCTCATGCAGCGGTAGCAGCTTCCATTTCTCGTCATGATGCTGCCGCAGAAGGAGCAAGTTGGGGCATCGCCGAGGTCGATGATTCCGGCGAGCTGGTCGGCGGCATGGGCGGAGCCCGCCATCGGCTGTCGGCTGTCGGCTGTCGGCGAACCCATGCTGCCTTCGGGGCTCCTTTCGGAACTAGGGGCGGAAGAGCGGATACGCAGGCCTTCAAAGAGGCTTTGCTGCTGGCCAGTCAGGAAGCGCAGGTGGAGCCAGCGGAAGATATAGTCCATGATCGACTTGGCAAAGCCGATTTCAGGATTGGAACTCCATCCGCTAGGCTCGAAGCGCGTGTGCGCGAACTTCTCGCAGAACAGCTTGAGCGGCACGCCGTGTTGCAGCGCCAGACTGGTTGCACAGGCAAAGCTATCCATCAGGCCGCTGACCGTGGAACCTTCCTTGGCCATGGTGATGAAGAGCTCTCCGGGCATGCCGTCCGGATAGAGGCCGACCGTGATGTAGCCTTCGTGGCCGCCCACGTTGAACTTGTGGGTGATCGACGCGCGTTCTTCTTGCAATCTGTGGCGCACGGCACGAGGCGGGCCGTTCGGGTTGTCGTCGGCAGCAGATCCCATGGCAGATGCGGCCGCCACGGCATTGGCGGCATCGTCTTTCTTCGAAAGAGCCGTTTTCGTTCCAGCTGCGGAAAGCGGCTGACTCTTCTTGCAGCCATCGCGATAGACGGCTACTGCCTTCAGCCCCAGCTTCCACGACTCTATGTAAACTTCCGTGATTTCGTCAATCGTGGCCGACTCCGGCAGGTTGACGGTCTTTGAAATTGCTCCCGAAATAAACGGTTGCGCCGCAGCCATCATCTTGATGTGCCCGTTGTAGTGGATGAAGCGCGTGCCCTTGGACGGCTTGAAGGAGCAATCAAACACCGCCAGATGCTCGTCCTTCACGTGCGGCGCGCCTTCAATCGTGCCGGTAGCGTCGATGTAGCTGACGATGGCATCGGCTTGGTCGTGCGTGTAGCCGAGCTTGAACAGCGACGACGGAACCGTCTGGTTGACGATCTTGATCATGCCTCCGCCGACCAGCTTCTTGTACTTCACCAGCGCGAGATCGGGCTCAATCCCGGTGGTATCGCAATCCATCATGAAACCGATGGTGCCGGTAGGCGCGAGGACCGTGACCTGCGCGTTCCGGTATCCGAACTTCTCGCCGTGGGCCAGAGCTTCATCCCAGCAAGTCTTGCTGCCTTCGTAGAGGGCTGCAGGGACATTGTTCTTGTTGATGTTGTTGACCGAAGCCCGGTGCATGCGGATCACATCGAGGAACGGTTCGCGGTTGATGTACCAGCCGGGGCAGGCCGCGCCGCCGGGCATGGTGTCGGTGTTGGTCAGGCCGAGACGCTGCTGCACGGTTTCGCTGGCAGGGGTAAGCGGCTGGCATTGTTCGGCGATGCGCGACGATTGCAGATACGCTTCGCCGCACATGATGGCCGTAACGCAGGCGGCGTAGTCGCGGCCGGCGTCGGAATCATACGGCAAGCCGGACGCCATCAGCAGCGCGCCCAGGTTGGCGTAGCCGAGTCCAAGCGGACGGTAATCGTGCGAGTTGCGCCCGATGGATTCCGTCGGGTAGCCAGCGTTGTCGACGAGGATTTCCTGCGCGGTGATCAAAATATCGACGGCTTGGCGGTACGCGACTACGTCAAACGTGCCGTTGGGCGCGAACTTCAGCAGGTTCATGCTGGATAGGTTACAGGCGGAATCGTCGAGGAACATGTACTCCGAGCACGGGTTCGAGGCGTTGATGCGCGCCGTGTTCTTGGAGGTGTGCCAGCGATTGGTGGTGGTGTCGTACTGCATGCCCGGGTCGCCGCAGCGCCAGGTGGCGTCGGAGAGCCGGTTCATCAGGTCGCGGGCTTTGTAAGTCTTGACGACGCTACCGTCGCGGACGGAGCGGGTGGAGAAGTCGGTGTCACGAACGACGGCATACATGAAGTCGTCGGTGACACGCACGGAATTGTTCGCATTCTGGAAGAAGATGGAAGAGTAGGCATCCGAATCAGGAGAAGACCCGTCGTAGCCGGCATCGATCAGCGCCCAGGCCTTGGCCTCTTCTTTGGATTTGCACTCGATAAACTCTTCGATGTCCGGATGGTCCATGTTGAGGATGACCATCTTGGCGGCGCGACGAGTCTTGCCGCCGGACTTGATGACGCCAGCGAAAGCGTCGAAACCGCGCATGAAGCTGAGCGGGCCGCTGGCAGTACCACCGCCGCTGAGTCCTTCGGTGGAAGAGCGCAGCGGAGAGAGATTCGAGCCAGTGCCCGATCCCCACTTGAAGAGCATGCCTTCAGTCTTGGCCAATGTGAGGATGGAATCGAGCGAGTCTTTCACCGAATTGATGAAGCACGCCGAGCACTGCGGCTTGGTGTAGCCCACCGCGCCGAACTCGACTGTGCTGGTGGTCTGGTTCCAGTGCCAGTTTTGGGCGTCAGAATTGGGCTCGATGCGGTCGCAGCCCACGTTGAACCAGACCGGCGAATTGAACGCGGCGTACTGGCGCAGCAGCAGGTAGGCGAGCTCGTCGTGGAAGGCGGTGGCATCTTCGGCAGAGCGAAAGTAGCCGTCGTTCATACCCCAGTCGCGAATGGTTTCGGCGACGCGGGTCACGAGCTGGCGGACTCCGGTCTCACGCTCGGGCGTGCCTACGTGGCCGTGCAGATACTTACTGGCCACAATGTTGGTGGCGGTGATGGACCAGTCTTTGGGGGTCTCAACGTCTTTTTGCTCGAAGATCACGTTGCCCTGGGCATCGGTGATCTGGGCGAGGCGGAGCTCCCATTCGATTTCGTCGTAGGGCGAAACGCCCGGCTTGGTAAAGTGGCGGCGGAACTGGAGGCCGGGGGCCTTCTTCTTGTTAGCGGCGGCGGGTGCAGGGGCGGCCGGGGGCATGGACGGCGTGGTGGTCACATTCTTTTCACGTACTTCAGACATTGTGTCGCTTCCTCCGATTCTCTTTGTGATCGGTTATTGGTGTCGTCCTACTGCCATTTTAGGCTTTCTAGAAGCCTGATGGCAGCGGCGCGGGGTTATCGGTTTTTCGTTTGTGAGCCGAATCGGAATGCTGGGGTTCGGCCCGAAACAGAGCTTCTGGATGCTGGTTGGGGGAGACCCGGACGGCTGCAAGCTCCATGGGGAACTCGGCGTCGGTAGAGGTTTCCATGTTTGTTGTGGTCGTGTAATTGGTGAACCACTGCTGCAAAGCGGCATGGGCGGTAGTTCGCTGGACAACATCTTCCATGGCGGCGTATCGGACCATGCAGCGGCCAGTGGCGACGCGAGCGTACAGCGGGCTGTACGGCGAGCAGAGACGTCCCATTTCGAATCCGAGGTCTTTGGCCTGCCCAATCTTCAGGACGACGAACGGGATTGCGAGCAGGACGTCATGGTCGGGCTGGCCATTGGGAGCGTTCGGGGCGAGGCTGTGCGGAAGCACGCGCTCGGCGACGACGAATAGGCCGGGCTGGCTGGGTGCCGCGAGGCAGAGGCTGGATTCAAGCTGCATCCAGACGGACCACTCGATGCGCTCCGGCGGCCTACGCATGCCGTGGCGCTCGAGCGATTCTGCGACGAGACGAACCAGTCCTTCCATGGGGCTCCTCCATAGTGTCGGCCGAGGCGGTTACCCGCGTCGTACCGAGATCTAACTACTGAATTTTCAAAGGCATGTCGTTGCCCGGGGGGAGGCCGATTCGACCGGACCGGGTACGGCGTTGCTACGCTTACTCGGAGGCTAAAGCCCCCTGTTTTTGACGTCTGGATGGCACGGCCAAAGCCATGCCGTACCTAAAACCATTCCCGCCTAAAGCCATTGGCCTCTACAGGCCATTCCTTTGCAACCAGCTTCCTAAGCCCTCTCACTTAGCCCGAAAAGGCGGAAAGTGAAGTTGCTCTGGAGTTGTGAAGTTACGCCTGTATATGGGGCCTGTCAAGTATGTATCGCAATATATTGTGTGCACAAAGTGACCCCTCAGATACCTTCTCTAACTCCTTCTTTCTAGAGGAATTGTTACAGTCTTGTTAACCGGAGCGGCGCCGGGAGGTTGGCATGAAGCTCCGTTTGGTTGTGGAAATCGGGGACTTTCGAGGTGGTGGCGAGGAACTTCGCTCCTCGGGACGGCCAAGAGCGGACGTCCCTTCGTGACCCAGATCGGGCTTCATGGCGACGTAGACGTCTTCGAAGATGTGGCGCGGGGTAATGGTGATCATGCCGTTTGATTCCACCAGGTAGTCGCCGCGCTTACCGATCTGCTCGCGGCCGAGCGCGTCGACAAAACTGAGAGGCGCGCTCAGGATACGGGCACGGACGGTAAAACGTGTCCGATAAGTTTGCCAGGCAGACGGCTCGTTGATATCGTGCGGAATCTTCCTTTCGATTTGCTGCAGGTCGTTTTTCTGAGAATCATTTTTCTGCACAGTTGTGTTCACCGGGAGGACCCAAGCGGCGCGCGAACCGCTTGGCGAAATGTTGCTTCTGTTTTTTTTCTTTCTTTAGCTCGTGTAGGCCAAGGTACGCAGAGGACGGCGCGCGGTCAATTCCATAACTTTGGTGCAGTGGAGAAAAAACTCGACGCCGCGGATGACGAAAGTACCACGATGGGAGATGGAGCGAAGGTGTGGCGAGGAACGCCATGCTAGACAAGGGTTTCGGGGCAGGCGCAGTTAGCGGGAGGAAATTTTGGCGGGCACGGCGCTCGGGATTTCCACAGAGGGCGCACAGGAAATGCAGAAACGGGAGGGAGGATTCCCCGTCGGTTCGCTATGTTCGCGGGAGGGGCGCCCGTGCCACATAAACAAAAATCCCCGCCCTGTCGCAAAGAGCGCGACAAGGCGGGGCACCCATCGTTTCATTCGAAGAACTTGCTGCGACTACTTCAAGCTTTGTTCGTAGCGCTTGCCAACCTCATCCCAGTTCACCACATTCCACCACGCTCCGAGATATTCGGCACGGCGGTTTTGGTATTTCAAGTAGTAGGCATGTTCCCAGACGTCGTTGCCGAGAACCGGGTAGAGGCCTTGCGTGAGCGGGCTGTCTTGATTCGGCGTGCTCAGAATGCTGAGCGCGCCCTTGTTCGAAGCCAGCCAGGCCCAGCCGCTGCCGAACTGCTTGACGCCAGCGTCGTTGAGCTTTTCCTGAAGGCTCTTTAGATCGCCAAACGTGCTGTTGATAGCGGCGGCGAGTTTGCCCGACGGCGCTCCGCCGCCTTGCGGCTTCATGATGCTCCAAAACATAGTGTGGTTGACGTGGCCGCCACCGTTGTTGCGCACCGCGCCGCGAATGTCTTCGGGAACGGTGCTGAGGCCGCGAACAAGATCTTCGGCGGACTTCCCTGCCAGTTCTGGATGCTTTTCCAGCGCGGCGTTCAGGTTCTTCACGTAAGCGCCGTGGTGCAAGTCGTGGTGGATCTTCATGGTTTGCGTATCGATGACGGGCTCGAGAGCCGCGTAGTCATAAGGGAGAGGGGGTAGTTCGTGAGCCATAATTGTCGTCTTTCCTCCGAATCTATACAGATTACGATCTATACAGACTGATCTATACAGACTACGGAGAAGCCGGGGAGGATGCAAACTGTGCAAGACGGAGCGCCGGACGTAGATGGTTATGGGGACTCTTGCCGGGTCAAATGCAGCACCGTTTCCAGGTGATAGGTCTGCGGGAAAAGATCTATCAGGTGGGCAGCTTCCACCTGGTATCCGCCTTCCGTCAGAATTGCGAGATCGCGTGCCAGGGTTGCGGGATCGCACGACACGTATGTAACTCGGGGTGCCCGGCATTGGGCCAGGCTGCGTGCCACCTTGGCGCCGAGACCTGTGCGGGGAGGGTCAGCCACGATCAAGTCCGGATGGAGTTTCCGGCCTTCCCCTTGCAGGAAAGCCTCCGCCGTTACTCGCACGGCTTTAGCGTGGGGAGGCAGATTGCGGCGCAAGTCGCGGAACGAAAGCGGCGAAGACTCAACGGCAACGACGCGCTGAAACTGCGCGGCCAGCGGCAAGGAAAATAGCCCTCCACCGGCGTAAAGGTCTAACGCTGTGCCCGCCGCTGCGCCACCAGTCCGGCCTGCGGTGACGATGCGAACCAAATCGGCGATGAGATGGCGGTTGCTCTGGAAAAATGCTCCCGCGCTTACCTGGTAAGCGTGGCCGGAGACGTTATACGTGAGCGAACCAGTACCGGCAAGAATCTGCGGCTTCTCGTTTTCATCGTCCTGTCCCTTCTGACTGCGGTTGCGCTCGCGGAAAACGGCAATGGTCTCAAGCCCGGGCAGCTCGGCCTGTAGCTGGGTGGCCAACGACTCCAGAGAGGCCGGGCTTCCGGCTTGGTAGAAACTGAGCATCAACTTGGTGTCGTCGGCGTTGGCGAAGAATTCTACTTCTCTTAGCGAAGCTGGAACCTGCCCAGCGCGACCCAGCTTCCACAGCGCGTTCATCCCCTGCTGGAGGACCGGTGAGCTAATAGGGCACTCTTCCACAAGCAACACTTCTTCCGAAGCAAACCGCCGGTAACCCAATTTGAATCCACCCTCGTGGCGCAGTGCCAACCGCGCGCGGTTGCGGTAGTTCCAGGGCGAAGCGGCGTGGATCTCGATCTCGACCGGCAATTCCAGCTTAGCTAGGCGGCGCAGATTCTCTCGGAGGATTTCGGCTTTGATCTTCAGTTGTTCTTCGTAGCTCGCGTGCTGGTAGTGGCATCCCCCGCAGGCAGCGAAGTAGCGGCACTGTGGCTGCACGCGGTCAGCGGACGCGCGCAACACGGAGTCCATCTGCCCTCGCGCGAAGCCAGGCCGCTGTTCAGTCAGTGTGGCAGTGACTTTCTCTCCGGCGAGCACGAACGGAACGAAGACGGCTTTACCTTTTCCGGAGATATCGGTTCCCGAGGCGTCAGCGGGCAGGCGCGCCAAACCGTCGCCGCCGTACACGAGTTTTTCAATGGTCAAATCCAAGAGTGGCTTACACTCGCAGTTCTTCTAGCATACCCTGCGGTGCCCCTCGCCCTGTCCCAAAGAATGTGGCGAGAGCAGGCCTTCACGTCCTGGTTGTGGGCATCGCCTGTCGCCGGTGAGGGCACCCGCGACACACTGCTATCTGAGCGGATAGACACACTCCGGTCGGATAGACATGCGGAGCCAATCGGTACGGCGTCTTTGCTTTCTTCCGAGCCCGAGTTTTCCCAATAACCAGTTCTATATCAATCGCTTACCATCGCACATTTGAAAACGGACTTGCTCCCCTGGAATTGGCATCAGGCTTGCCTTTACTAAAGCGAGCGATGAGGCCATCGTCGCCGATCGAGGGTGCCAGGTAAACGAAGGGGACGCCCTCGATGCAGTTCAGATGTGGGCAGTATTAAAGCATTCTTAGAGTTTCTTGATCTTACCGAGCGGAGGCTAATTTCGGGGGGAAGCGGCTTCAGCTAGGTAGTCCCCGCCAAAGACCTAACCGGTTCTCTGGCGGGTTTTTTTGTTTTTGGCTCACACCGACTTAGGATCACATCGTAGTGTGACACTCCCAACTCTGACCCTCACACTCGATTGTCATTCCGAGCGTAGCGAGGAATCTGCAATTGCTTGGAATGCGAAGAGCAGATTCCTCGCGCCAACAATCGGTGCTCGGAATGACAATGCTTGGGAATTACATGTAGAAGAGACTGAGCCTCGGCAATCCGTGTTCTTCCAGAAGCCGCTTGTTGACGAACTGCTTGTGCAGCTGCTGGATTTGCGCGGCTGGCATCTTCCTGCGGTAGGGAGCGAGTTCGCGATCGGCAGCGGCTCGGACCTGCACCAGCATCTCGTCCGGGGCTGCGGCGAGCAGAACGGCGAAAAGCTTTTCCTCCATCACCGTAAGACGCCGCTCCAAATCCTCCAGGTTGGAAGTGGGGGTGGCCTCGACTTGATCCGCCAGTTCGCGCAAGGTTCGCGCAGTCTCTGCCGCGGCGACCCGTGGCGAGGCGGTGGAATTCTCCGGCAGCTTCGCCCGCTCTAGCTGTTCTGCGTTCCGCCGCAAGAACTCGGAGATTTCGTTCGCGTCAGTGCCTTTCGCTTCAGAAGACGGTTTCAATGTACCAACTGCGGCTTCCTTCATGTCTTCGGCGGCCGAGAGCACCTCCTGCGAGCAGTAAGCTAGGCCATTGATCTTCCGCGAACGCGCGGGGCGCTGGGCATAGCGCTCGAACGTCGAATCAATGCCGCGCAGCACGGCTTCCAGCGGAATACCCGCGTCCTTCCAGGTCTCAATTAACGCCCAGTCGAGCGTGGAGAGTAACAGCGTCGAATTGCGTTGCCGTTGAAAATGCTCTTCGATTTCAGTGAAGTAGTTGAAATAGTTGTCCACGTTGTCCCGGTGCGGATTCCTCGCGTTTCTTCTTCTTACCTTATCCCACAGTGGAATGCCTATGGATTTTTCAGTTGTCCATCTTTTTTAGTTCTCGACGATTTGCGCTTCTGCTAGGCTCTAGGCCTTATGCGAAGCCGTATTGGTTCTTTCGTACTTGTGTCTCTACTCGTATTGGTGAGCGCATTCGCGCAGGCGCAATCCGGAAATGCGTCCTCCTCGATCGTTCGACCTCTTGCCTCGGTTCCGGCGTCGCGGCTGGCGCACTTACGGCGTGGCATCAACGCAAGCGAATGGTTTGCACAGGTGGTGCCTCCTGCGACCTATGGCAAAGAGCATTACGCCACGCACACAACTGAGCGGGATATCGCGCTAATCGCGTCCCTGGGATTCGATCATGTGCGCTTGAGCGTGAATCCGTCGCCAGTATTTCCGGGGTGGGGTTCGCGCGACGAATACTTTGCTTCGCTGGATGGCGCGGTGAAGATGATTCTGGATCACGGGCTGGCGGTAGTGATTGATATTCATCCCGACAGTGATTTCAAGGCGCGCCTCGCGGATGACGGGTTCGTAGAGCGCTTCACGAATTTCTGGCGGGTGTTGGCGCAGCGTTATTCGTCGTGGGACGCGGAGCGCGTGTTTTTCGAAATTTTGAACGAGCCGGAAATTGGCGACCGCTACCGCTGGCTGGGCATACAGACGAAGCTGGCGGGGGCGATTCGGGAGAGCGCGCCGCAGCACACGATCATCACCGCCGGAGCCCGGTATTCGGCGGATGATGAGATGGTATTTATGGAGCCCCTGGCGGACGGCAATGTGATCTACAACTTCCACTTTTACGAGCCGCATACGTTTACGCATCAGGGAGCAGGTTGGGGATCGCCTTGGTGGATTTGGGTGAAGGGGTTGGGGTATCCGTCGAGTGTGGAGGACGCCAACCGTGTGGCGGCGGGCGTACCGGATGAATTGGGAAAACTATGGGTGATGCGCTACGGGCGCGATCACTGGGACGCGGGAAGGATTGACGCTGACATCAATGACGTGGCGGAGTGGGCGGCGCGGCGGCATTTGGTCGTCACCTGCAATGAGTTTGGAGCATACCGAAGGTTTGCGAAGCCGGAAGACCGCGCGCGCTGGATCACGGATGTGCGTACAGCGCTGGAGCGTCATGGAATAGGCTGGACGATGTGGGACTATGCGGGGTCGTTCGGAGTGGTAACGAAAACCAACGGCGTCGCGGAGCCGGATGCTGTAACCGTGCAGGCGCTGGGGTTGAAGATGCCGGGGAATTGAGTCGTGTTCTATAATGAGAATATTTGAACCTCCTCTCCCTTTCGCAATGCGCGTGAAAGAGAGAGGAGGCCGCGATATGGCGGCATCAGTGAGACGAAGCCGAAACAGTTACCGAGCTCAGTCTCGCCTCAGCTCAGTTCACCGTGAGAGGAAATGTTGTACTTGCAGCCGGGGCTGCCGCATCCGTGCTGCTGATTGTGAATGCATTCACCGTGATGGTGTAACTCCCTGGAGGGGTGCCCGAGCCTCCGCCGCCACCTCCTCCTCCACCGCCACCACCGTAGCTGCCTCCGCATGCAGGCAGCATAAAAATCACCAAGGCGATACTGACCAGCCCAATCCCCATCTTGAGTTTTCGGGCGTTTCGCGCCACGCGCGAGAGGAGCCAGAGCATCACGATTCCACCTGCGAGACCGCCCCACGTTCCGGCACTGCCGAATCCTGCGCCCGCGGCGTAGCCCTTCACATAGGTCGTTGTTGTCGCGGTTACCGTGGCGCTGGCGCTGGCGGAGCTGGTGAAATCCACAGTATGGCCGTTCACCGCGTCGCTTGAAGTCACCACACAGCTCGACTTCGGGGCGGTGGTCGTACAGGAAAAAGTCGTGCGTCCGCTTCCCAGAGTGCCAGTCATGTTCAGCGCGCTGGTATTGCCGCTGGTTGCACCGGATTTAACGGAAATGGCTGCAGGCTGCGTGAGCACCGGCGCCGGGACTGCCGAGGGCACATACTGCCGCACATAATCCACCAGCATGGGGGCCTGGCTTCCAGTTGCCGAATCAGTCGGAGCGCCAAGAGTTCCTCCGACGGCCATGTTCATGATTAGGAAAAAGGGATTCGCCGGACTGCTGAAAGGCCAGGTGTCTCCGGCTGGAAGATCCGAAGCAGTCGCCACAAAAAATGGCTGCGTCGGGTCATCCACATAATACTGAATCATGTTGGCCGACCAGATTTGGCCGTAAACGTGGCCGCCGGGGTCGTCCACCCGCCCGCCACCGGGCAGAGTCAGCGATTTACCCATGCCGCTGCCGGCGGTGACCGTGGTATGGATGGTGGAGCGGTTCCCGGTTGCACCCGGGCCAGGGATGTTTGAGGTTGTAGGCCAGTTCTCCAGAATGTCGGATTCGCCGACCGTTGGCCAGGAAACTCCGGACTGCGAACCTAAGTTCCAGAAAGCAGGCCATAAACCAGCGTGCGAGGGAATCTGGATGCTGGCTTCGATTCTTCCCGCGTTGAAGGTCATCAGGCCTTGCGTTTTCAGGCGAGCGGAGGTCCACGTGCTCCCTACGGTCAGGACTTTGATGGCAAGGTGGCCTACGCCATCGATGTAAGCGTTGGGAGTCGCAGAATTGCAGGGCGCCGTGTTGGAAGAAGGATCGCAGTAGGTCTCCAGTTCGTTGTTGCCAAAGCCGCTGTTCCCGGTGTCAAAGGTCCATTTGGTGGCGTCAATCGGACTGCCTGCGACGCCATTGAACTCGTCGCACCACGGCGTGGTCCAAGTTACCGAGCCCGTCGGAGGAGGAGTTGGGCACTGCGCGCTAGAGACACTGGCGGCCGCGAGCAAAAATGCCCCTAGCAGGAAGAAAAGCCGCAATCTATGCGAGAGACGGAATGAAGCTGACCTTTGAGAATTCATGAGGTTCCTCCAGGGGGAAAGAGTATCGCACTCCTTGGCTTCAGACGGCGGCTGACAGCACAAGATGGAGGGACGTTATCACTTGCACAACATTTAGGTCAATAGAAAATCGGATGATCTAAGACGTTCTACTTTGGATGGAAGCAGACACTGAGAACAGACATCGAAGAACTGCCTCCTGAGAAATGGCGGCCTCCGATTTGCCGACGGAAGTCCGCAGGCGTTACAATTTCGCGGATTCCAGCGAGGGCCTCTTAATGGACACTGCCGTCACGCCACTACCTTCTGAAGCGCCTATGTCCGAACCGGCGCGCATTCTGAATACTTTCATCGCACCGTCCAAGACGTTTTCGGATCTGCAACGCAATGCGAGCTGGTGGGGACCCTTCGTGCTCACCGTTTTGCTCACGTTTGTCTTCGTTGGAGTGATGGGCCGGCAAATTGGGTTCGACCAAGTCTCGCGCAACGAACTTGCCAAGTCCCCGCGCCGCGTCGAACAAATGGAGAAGTTGCCTGCCGATCAAAGAGCTCAGCAGATGGAACTCTCGGCGACCATCACAAAATATATTTCCTACGCTTCGCCGGTGTTTGTGCTGCTTGGATGGCTGATCACCGCGGGCGTTTTGATGGGAGCGTTTAATTTCGGCGCCGGCGCGAGTGTACCTTTCAAGACTGCATTTGCCATCGCCGCCTACGGCGGATTGCCCTGGGTAATTCATGCGCTCCTCTCCATACTGTCGATGCTGGCGGGCGTGGACAAAGAAGCTTTCAATATTCGCAACCCGGTCGGGACCAACCCGTCGTACTTCATGGACCCGGCTGGAAATAAATTCATACTGGGCCTGGCATCCGCGTTCGATGTTTTTGCCATCTGGTGCATCGTGCTTATGGGGATTGGCTTTGCGTGCAATAGCCGCGTGAAGCGTTCGACGGCGATTGTGATCGTGGCGGCAATATTTTTCGTGTACAAGCTGATCGGCGCGGGTATGGCCGCGTTGTTCAGTTAGCTTGCCTTGCGACTGCACCGTACAAGCACGCGGCGCAGTTTGTGGAAGTCTTCACGGGCGAGGCGCCCGCGCCACACGAGCTACGGCCAGAACTTCGGTAACATTTTTCCTTCCGCGCAGTCTGCTCGCAGCCCTATTTTCGCCACCTTTTCAGGGGCGTCGGCGGTTGCTGCACGGAGGTAACCGTCCCTTACCTCTCCCATCATTGACTTAAGTGCCCGTCCGGGATAACTTCGGTCAGACTCCGTATCTATATTGACCTTGAGGGCTGTGCGAGTGCCGCGAAAGATCCTGCTTGCTGATGACAGCGTGACGGCCCAGAACATGGGCAAGAAGATCTTGTCGGACGCCGGCTACGAGGTGATTACCGTCAGCAACGGCTCGGCGGCTTTGAAAAAAGCGCTTGAGTTGCTGCCCGACATCGCCGTTCTCGATGTCTACATGCCCGGCTACAGCGGCCTCGAAGTATGCAAACAGCTCAAGGAAAACCCCAAGACCGCAGAGATTCCCATCCTACTGACGGTGGGCAAGTTGGAACCGTTCAAGTCCGAGGAAGCGCTGAAAGCCAAGGCCAACGCGTTTATTGTCAAGCCGTTCGAGGCGACCGAACTGCTTGCCGTGATTAGAAAAATTGAGGACGCGAATTTTAAGGCAGAGCGGAAGCCCGCGAAGGTAGCGGCCAAGGTAAGTGCCCCGGCCAAAGTGTTCGATTCTCCGTCCTCCGAGCTGGACGCGCCTGATCCGGATGCGGAGATTGAGGTAGGCGGATGGAAAAACCGGCTGTCGATGCCCTCCAAGCGGAAGGCTGAGCCGGAGCCCGCGGAAGACGCCGAGGCCATGGGAACGGGATTTCGCGATCTCACTCCCGCTCCCGCCGAAGAATCTGGACTGCGTCGCGAGAGCGCCTTTACAGCGGATGAGGTAGCGGCCCAAGCTCCAGAAACAACTGAGGGGAGTGCGGCACCTGCGACCACGCCCGCGTCTCTCGATATTTCGATTTCCCCTGAAGAAATTGCCGCGATCAAAGCGGCGGTGGAAATCCTCAGCGGCCAGGGCGACAAGGCGCCGGTCGTGCACGTTGGCACGCCCCGGGCGGAGGGGATGCCGCGACGTCTGGCTCCCGAACCGGAAGAGTCTTCTGAGGATGCGCCTGCCGGGAAAGTTCTGGAAAAGGTACAAACTCCGGACGCTCCGAAGGTTGTGGCGGAGGCAGCCCTAGTTGCTGCGGTAGCTGTTCCGAAGACTGCGCCTATCGAGCGCGCTGTTAAGGCTGCGGCAACCAAAGAATCTGAGATCTCGGCGGCCGCCGCGGTTAGTCCTTCTCACTCAAGTTCGCCCCAGCCAATTTCCGCCCCGCCGAGTCTGACTCATTGGAAAGCCGAACCCGTTGAACTGACGCCAGCCGAAACGGAAGTTTCGCTCGAGCGCGAAATGCGGGAAGCGCTCCACGCAAGCAGCGCTGGCGCAAGTGCGACGGAGAAATTCAATACTGAGAGCCTCAGGGAGTCCACCGAGATCGCGGTCCCCGCGGTCGTTCTCAAGAACGAAGAACCGCCCGCGGCGACAACACAGGAAGTTGCAGCTGCCTCAGATCCGGCAACGGTGCTGGCGGTAGCCGCTAGCGCCTCGGGAGACAGCAACGCGGTCTCCAGCTCGGGCGTCGCCACGTCGTTTGCAGAAACGACGGTTGCGGAAATCCCGTCTGCACAGTCGGTGGCGGCCGCTGAAGTTTTCGCTTCGGCAGGGTCCGCCGCAGCAGATATACCTGCGCCAGCCCCGGCGAGCGTATCGGCTGGATTCCAGGACATGCGTACCGAAGCATCCGTGGCAGCGGCTCCGGCAGAGGAGGCGATCAGCAGCCAAAGCCCTGCGCCGAGCATTGCCACAAAAATCAACCCTTCGGCTCCGGAAGATGAAATCGACTCGCGAACAAAATCGCAAATGGATGCGGCTTGGTCGAACTGGCGCGATATTCGCAACACCATTGTCACTCCCAAGCTCACCGAGGAGATCGCCGAAGTTGTTGCCGCATCAGCGAATGGAAGCAGCGTTGACGAACCAGAGAATTCCGGGACGGAAGCGCATGATGCTTCCTCCATCGGCAACATTGTGGATAGCGTACTGGCCGAAATGCGGCCCAAGCTCATGGAAGAAATTGCTCGGAAACTGGCTTCGAAGAAGCAATAACCGCGCGCGAAGTTTGACCGCGTTTTCCTCTCGCCTGTAAGATCAGCAGTTACCGCATATCAGCATTGACTTTGCAGAGCGCGTGGTTGCGGCCACGCGGTTTTTGTATTTCCAGACAAACTCATGGCTCACGAACTCCCGAAAGCATACGAACCAGGCGCGATTGAAACGCGCTGGGCCGAATACTGGACCAAGGAAGATCTATTTGCGGTGCCAACGCCTGCGGATTCCGACGGCCGCAAACAGTTCAGCTTGCTGCTGCCGCCTCCGAATGTGACGGGACGCCTGCACATGGGCCACATGCTCGAGCAGACGGAGATGGATATTGTTATCCGCTGGCACCGCATGCGGGGCTACCTGGCTCTGTGGCTGCCGGGCACGGACCACGCCGGCATCGCCACGCAGATTATGGTGGAGCGGCAACTGGCAACTGAAGGACAGTCGCGCCAGCGGCTCGGCCGCGAAGCGTTCATTCACCGCGTGTGGGATTGGAAGAAGCTGTACGGTGGCGCCATTCAGGACCAGATGAAGCGCCTGGGCGCGTCCGTGGACTGGAACCGCGAATACTTCACCATGGATGAAGGCTTGTCGCGAGCCGTGCGCGAGGCGTTCGTCCGGCTGTACGAAGAGGGGCTGATTTACCGGGGCAAGTACATCGTGAACTGGTGCCCACGCTGCGTGACGGCGATTTCAGATTTGGAAGTTGTGCACGAGGACGTTCCGGGCAAGCTTTATCACATTCGCTATCCCGTGGTGGGAACGGAACAGTATCTGGTGGTGGCAACGACACGCCCAGAGACGATGCTGGGCGATACTGCCGTGGCGGTCAACGCGAAAGATGAGCGCTACACGCATCTCCATAAGAAGATGCTGCAACTGCCGCTGACCGAACGGCAGATTCCCGTCATTCTCGATGATATTGCGAATCCGGAATTTGGCACGGGCGCCGTAAAAATTACCCCAGCGCACGATGCCAACGATTACCAGACCGGTCTGCGCCATTTGCTGCCGCAGATCGACATCATGGACGACACCGGCCAGCTCAACGAGAATGCCGGTGCCTACGCCGGGCTCGACCGTTTTGCCGCACGCGAAAAAGTGTTGCAGGACTTGCGGGATCGCGGGTTGCTCGAAAGCGAAAAAGATTACGTTGTATCACTGGGCAAATGCGAGCGCTGCAAAACGGTGGTCGAGCCGCGGCTTTCCACGCAGTGGTTCATCAAGATTGCTCCGCTGGCGGAGCGTGCCATTCAGGCCGTGGAAAAGGGCGAGATTCGCTTCACGCCGGAAAACTATGCGAAAACTTATTTTGAGTGGATGCGGAACATCCACGACTGGTGCATCTCGCGCCAGCTCTGGTGGGGGCACCGCATTCCGGCATGGCGTTGCAGCGACTGCAAGACGATCATGGTCGTGCGCGAAGTGCCGGAGCAATGTTCGCACTGCAAGAGCGCAAACCTGCAACAGGACCCCGACGTTCTGGATACCTGGTTCTCCTCGGGACTGCTGCCGTTCAGCGCGTTGGGCTGGCCGAACAAGACGCGGGATCAGGATGTTTTCTATCCAACATCCTTGTTAATCACCGGTACTGACATTTTGTTTTTCTGGGTGGCCCGTATGATCATGCTGGGCTGCCACTTCATGGCGGACCATCCCAATGGCAGTGTGCCGTTTCGTCAAGTTAATATTCACGCCCTTGTGCGGGACGCGGAACGAAAGAAGATGTCGAAGACTAAAGGCAACGTTCTCGACCCGATTGAAGTGATCAGCGAATACGGAACGGATGCGACACGCTTCACGCTCGCGGCCATGGCGGCGCCGGGAACGGACATTGCCTTCAATCCCGACCGCACCCAGGGCTATCGCGCCTTCGCTAACAAGATTTGGAATGCCGCCCGCTTCATATTCATGAATGTGGACAAGGCACAGCAAGCCGGTATTTGGTCGCTCGATGACTTCCGGAAAACCCTGGCGGAAGGCAAGCCGGGTGCGACGATAAGCGGGTGCCAGGTGCTAACGCTCGAAGACCGCTGGATATTTTCGCGCTTCAACACAGTCGCCGGCGAAGTTCACCAGGCGCTGGACGAGTTCCGGTTCCACGAGGCCGCTAATCGCATTTACGACTTCTTCTGGGGTGAGTTCTGCGATTGGTACATCGAGTTGGTAAAACCACGCGTATCTCTCAGCGATACCACCGCCAGCATGGTACGCACCGGTTCCCAGAATCTCGTGGCTCTGTTTGAGGCTTCTCTGCGGATGCTACACCCGTTTATGCCTTTCATCACGGAAGAGATTTGGCATGCGATTTATGACGGCAAACCGCCGCTCAAGTCGATTGCCTTGGCGGCGTATCCGCTAGCCGATCCGGCACAAGCCGATGTCGCGGCGGAAACAAACATGGCAATCCTGCAGGACTTGATCGTCAGCGTCCGCAATTTACGTGCCGATTTGAAAGTCGAGCCGAAGGAGAAAGTGCCGCTGCAGGTCTACGCCAGTGGCGAAATTCGCACGCTCGTGGATCAAAACCGCAGCGCCGTCGAGCGGCTCGCGGGGGTAGCGAAAGTTACGTTCGTCGAAGCCTCGCTCGCCAAGCTGCCGGGAGCACGCAGTACAGCGCGGTTTGAAGTGCGCGTGGTCTACGAAAAAAAGATCGATGTTGAAGCGGAACGCGTGCGCAAGACAAAAGAATTGGAGAGCATCGAGAAGGAGCGCGAGAACATCGAACGCCAGTTGAGCAATGTGCAATTCCTTTCGAAAGCGCCATCACAGGTTGTGGAGAAAATGCGCCAGCGCGCCCAGGAACTGATTGTGCTGCGGGAAAAAACGCGTACGGCCTTGAGCGAACTGGGATAGTAAAACAGTTGGTAACAAATCATGGACTGGAATAGCCGCCGCCTTACCGCCATCATCGAAAACGCGCTCCTCGAAGATCGCGCCACGCGCGATGCCACGAGTTACTCCTGCATCGATGCGCAGCAGCGAGCTTCTGGCACGGTGCTGGCCAAACAGGAGTGTATCCTGGCCGGCATCGGCTGCATTGCCCGCATTCTCGATGTCTATGCCGCTCTGGATGGCGCGGTGGTTTCGCACTATGGCATCTCCAGCCACCCCTCGATTTTTGATGGCGTGCGTTTGCACAAAGGCGAGCCCGTCGCCGTGATTCAGCACAATGCGCGTGTGCTGCTTTCCTGCGAGCGCGTGATCTTGAATTTCCTGCAGCGGATGAGCGGCGTGGCCACGCTGACGAGGAAATTTGTGGATGCGGTCGCAGGCACCGGCACCAAGATTCTGGATACGCGGAAAACGGCCCCAGGCTGGCGCACGCTGGACAAGTATGCGGTCCGGTGCGGAGGCGGCACCAACCATCGCCTTGATCTCTCGGACGGCGTGCTCATCAAGAACAATCACATTGCGCTGGCGGGCAGCGTTGTTGAGGCGCTGGAGCGCACACACCACAATCGGCGTGGCACACAACCGATTGAAGTGGAAGTCCGCAATCTGGAAGAACTCGAACTGGCGCTCCAGCACGGCGCAGAAGCGATCCTGCTGGATAACATGGCCGTCGAAACCGTGCGTGCGGCCGTCGAGCGGGTTCGCAAACTCGAACACCCACTTCCCGTCGAGTGCTCGGGCGGCATTCGTCTGGAGAACGTGCGCGCCTATGCCGAAACTGGTGTAAATTTTATTTCCGTCGGCGCCCTGACGCACTCAGCACCAGCCGTGGATATGAGTCTGCGCATGGTTCCGGTTTAGTTCGAACTGAAACACATTTGGCGCTTCTCGGCCTCTTCGCGCATAATCCCTAGATCGCCCCTTCCACTTCAACCCGGGCCCCGAAGAACACTCCCTCGCTGGAAACACCAGATATCCGTCTGGGCCGCATTGTCCGCCTGCTCATGGACAACGCCACCGTCGTCGTTAGCGGAACGAAGATTGCCGCTGAGCTGGGCGCCAGCCGGTCAGAGGTTTGGCGGCTGGTCCGGCAACTGCGTGCGAACGGCGTTGCCATCACTGGACATCCTTCCATCGGCTACCAGCTTGAGGCTATGCCGGATTTGCTGTTGCCGGATATCCTGGCGCCTCTGATTTCTGGAACGTTATTTACGGGGCATGTGCATCACTACTTCCGCGCTGGCTCGACGAATAGCTTGGCCCTGAATGCGGGCGCTGCTGGCGCTCCCGAAGGCAGCGTCTTCCTCGCCGAAGAGCAGACGGCGGGGCGCGGACGCGGCGGCCACTCCTGGCACTCCGCTCGCGCCGACGGAGTTTATTGCTCAGTCCTTCTTCGCCCGCAGCTTCCGCCGACAAAGGTTCTGCTGCTGGCGCTGGCAGCGGGGTTGGCGGTGCGGTCGGCGGTCCTCGAAGTCACAGGGCTTGAAGCGGACTTGAAGTGGCCGAACGATCTCCTGCTCGGCAACAAGAAATTCTGTGGGATTCTCACTGAGATGCACTCTGAGGCAACCCGCGTGCGCCACGTGGTGGCCGGGATCGGGCTCAACGTGAACCATCGGTCCTTCCCCGCGGAGCTTCGCGACGAAGCCACATCTCTCTACCTCGAGTCGCGCACCATCTGCTCGCGCGTGGAGATTGTGGCAGCTTTGCTAAAATCGCTGGACCGGGAATATCGGGCCTTGGTTTCGGATACCTTGGTTTCAGATAAGGGTTCAGAAGATCCCGACGCGCACGATTCGATCCTACAGCGTTTTCAGGAGCACTCTTCCTGGACAGACGGTTGCGCCGTGCGGATTGAAGAAGATGTCGACAGCTACACCGGCATCACCGAAGGCTTGGATACCCAGGGATTTTTGCTGGTTCGCACGCCGCGGGGCCAGCGAACTGTTGTTTCGGGAACCGTGCGCCGCCAGAAATAAAGGATTCAGTTCATGCTGCTAGTCCTCGACGTAGGAAATACGAATACCGTTCTGGGCGTCTTCGAGCGCGCGGAAGCAAGCGCGCCTGCGGGTGCTGAAGCCGCGCCGCACTACGAACGCCTACTCGCGAACTGGCGCGTCACCACGAGCAAGACGCAGACCGTCGATGAATACGGCGTCCTCTTCCGCAACCTTTTTTCCATGGCGCATCTGGAAGTCAGTGAAATCAACGGGATCGTGATTTCCTCCGTTGTGCCGCCGCTCGATTCCGTGTTGCGCGCCGTGTGCGAGCGCTACTTCACCCAGAAGCCGCTGTTCATCGAACCCGGAGTAAAGACGGGGATGCCCGTCCTCTATGACAACCCAGCCGAAGTTGGCGCCGACCGCATCGTCAACGCAGTTGCCGCCGTGGAGAAGTACGGCGCACCGTGCATCGTTGTCGATTTCGGGACGGCTACCACGTTCGATTGCGTCTCCCCCAAAGCCCAATATATGGGTGGAGTCATCTGTCCCGGAATTGGAATCTCCGCCGACGCTCTTTTCGAGCGCACAGCGCGTCTGCCCCGTGTGGACATCCGCAAGCCCACGCGCGTGATCGGTTCGAACACGGTCGGCAGCCTTCAGTCCGGCCTTTATTACGGATACCTGGGCCTGGTTGATGGCATTCTGGAAAACCTGCTCAAGGAAATGGGTGCGGAGACCAAGGTTGTAGCCACGGGAGGCCTCGCGCCGCTCATCGGGCCTGCCTCCAAACATATTCAACAAGTCGATGACCTGCTCACCCTGGAAGGGCTACGCATTATTTGGGAGCGGAATACCGCGCCGCGCACCGCCGCTGCCGGAAAGCCCGCGCCGCCCCGCAAGCCCACGCCGGTGCACTGAGGAAAATCCAAGTTCCTCGGTCAGTCGAAATCGATCTGCTCGAAGCCTAGACCGCGCAGCATGCTCGCAATTGTGGAACGGGAGTTTTGTTGAGCAGTTTTCAGGATGCCGTCCGCGATTGCCGCGTCATGAATCTGACGTTCGCCTTCCTGTCGCACCTGGCTCTCCAGGTTCGGGTCAACGGGCACAAGCAGTCCCGTCTGGCGTGAGTACACACGAGTCTTCGCGTTGTCGAGACGAGTCGTGAATATCTGCGCGTCCGGCAGATGGAGGCGAACAGTCTTCCCCTTGACGCTTACGTTCTCTTTTTGCAATTGATTCAAGTCAATGCCGGCGACGACCTCCCCATGCACTAACAGCAATATGCGATCGCCTGCGAGGAAATCGGGCAATACAGGATTGTTGCGTTCGCCGGTGACAACCTTGTCCATGTGTAAACCACCGTCTCCAGCCGCTGCAGCTCTTGGATGCGGTTCACCACCGTCGGCTGGCTCACGTCGATGCTGGTGCCTCTCCCAATCAGCGCTGACCACAGGCGGCTCGCCAGCCCCAAATCGGAATGCATCGCAACGAGAGAAGCGCCCAGCACACCCAGGAATACGCCGATCGCTAACGCCAGTGCAGCAACGGTTCGAGACGTTCTAGTCTTCGGCGCGGGGTCACTTGGAACTGACGGGTTTTCGGTCATGCTTGCCTACTCATTCTTGCCCAGGCCCTGCATTCTAGCGCCTTAGCCCGAAATAGAGCTAGGGCACAGAGAAATGGTCGTGGTGCAGTTTAGAAAATGCGCTCCTCTGGCATTGTCATTCCGAGCCAGGATTATCGGCGAGAGCCTGCGGCGCTTCGGAATGACAATTTTGGAGAAATATATAAACTGCACCATTACCATATTTTGGGTAGAAGAGATTTAGGGGCAAACCGATTGGGGGCGGCGCAGCGCTTTAGCACTGCGATATTGGTTTGTCTTGAGAGTCGGCTTTAGCCGCTGAGGGAATGCTTCGCGCCCTGCCGAGTCCTGAAGGAATCGAAATTCCCTCAGGAGCTAAAGCCCAAACAAAAAAGAAGACTTGATCGCACTCAAGGGGGCTACCTAAGAACATTCAATGCGGTTAACCGTATAGTCATGGCTTGGGTGCTGACCTTGTATTGTCTCGCAAGTTTCTCGATCGCCGCATCCGCCTCAATGTCATCCGGAAGTTTTTCCAGATCTTTTCGGAGGAACGAAACTGGCATCAATAATTCAGCCGCAAACTGATTCGCCTCAATTTCGTTTTCATCGACAGCCAGCCCTGACAGCTCACTTCTTAGCCCTATAGGAAACTTCTCGTCGACGTGAAGAGACTCATCTTTGTGCAAAATCAGGTGACCGATTTCATGAGCGATGGTAAATCGGCGCCTATTTGGAGCGTCGAGGGAGTTAACCCCAATCACAGCGGTCCCATCAGGCTTCCGATGTACCATGCCGTAGAGCTCCCCAGCGAACGGCTCCAAGGTAACAGACGCGCCCGCAAGCTCCGCAAGCTTCTCTACCGGAACGGGGGCTTTCTTAACTTTTGACGACTCGAGCAATTCGATCGCTTTTCGCCTTGCGAGGTTGAATCTTGGTGCCATTAACGGGCCTCTCTTGTTCGTATTGTCTTGGCTCGATGAATCTAACGACCCAGTCGCGCTTGTTTGCTTCGAGGTTTCTCAATTGACCCTCAAATGCGTCCGCCCAGCTTGATGCCTTAGTTGCAGGAATTAAGTCAGCGGGATTCACGCCCAA
>Ga0210384_10001799_pt1 | contig 27720 bp, 29 predicted proteins | sample IncBWH2MmetaG_FD_160574 | JGI IMG/M metagenome (GOLD analysis project Ga0210384, IMG submission 160574) | Forest soil microbial communities from Barre Woods Harvard Forest LTER site, Petersham, Massachusetts, United States - Inc-BW-H-2-M | ecosystem: Environmental > Terrestrial > Soil >...
CCGCAACAAGACCGAGCGCGATGGGTGTGGGCCACCGTACTCGTCCGTTCTGGGGTTCGAGAGCGGAGAGAGCAACTTATGCAGCAGATAGCCATGCGCCACATTCAGCTGCATCGCCGCGGCGCCCACGCAGGCGACGCGGCGGCGATTGATCTTGGCCGCCACATTAGCGCCACGATCTACGGCACCGCGAGCGCTGGCCGGCATACTTTTCTCAAGCAGCGCGGCCTACATGAGGCGCATATACCCAAAAATCCGTACTGAAGGAGAGTCATATCCTGAAATTGGCGCGCAAATCCTCCTCACGGCGGTGCAATACGTGCAACGTGGATTCCGAGATGCTTGTGCATACGGAAGAGGTGATGCATGCGCATCGGTTTGTTCATGCATGTGCCTTTAGACCTGATTGACTGGAGATCCCTCGCATGAACCACACTCTCACTGTCAAGCAGTCAGCCTCCAAATCCGCAAAGACTCCGCGAGTCCCGCGCGGGGAGTCCTTGCTGAACGATCCAGCCCGGAACAAAGGCACCGCTTTCACCGTAGAAGAACGACGGCGATACGGCTTGGAGGGGCTTCTGCCGAGTTCGGTTGAAAGCATCGACCGGCAACTCGAACGTGTGTTGCGTCACCTGGAGGTCAAGCCGACTGATCTTGAGCGTTATATCTACCTGATCGGGCTCGCCGACCGCAATGAGACGCTTTTCTATCGCACGCTCATGTCCGATCCGGCGCGGCTGATACCGATTGTCTATGACCCCACCGTTGCGGAAGCGTGTTTGGCGTTCGGCCACATTTATCGCCGCGCGCGTGGCATGTACATCACCCGCGACATGAAGGGGCGCATCGCCGAGGTGCTGCGGCACTGGCCCACGCCGGACGTGCGCTTTATCTGTGTGTCGACAGGCGGACGGATCCTCGGCCTCGGTGACATCGGCGCCAACGGCATGGGCATTCCCATCGGAAAGCTCCAACTGTATACCGCCTGCGCCGCGGTGCCGCCCGAGGGAATGCTGCCGATCCTGCTGGATATCGGGACGACGAACGCGCAGTTGCGCGCTGATCCTCTCTATCTAGGCCTCCGCCAGTTACCTCCAACGGACGCCGAGCTGGACGCGCTCACGGAGGAATTCGTGAACGCCGTGCAGGAAGTCTTCCCAGAGTGTTGTATCCACTTTGAGGACTGGAAAGGCACGGACGCCATCCGCATGCTCAAACGCTACCGCGATAAAGTCCTCTGTTATAACGACGACATCCAGGGCACCGCGAGCGTGGCGCTTGCCGGATTGAGCACGGCGTTGCAGATCATCAACAAGCCGTTGACCGAGCAGCGCATCCTGTTCCTGGGTGCAGGCTCCGCCGGGCTCGGCATAGCCAACCTGATCGTGTCCGCCATGCAGCTGGAAGGCCTCTCGCAAGAGGCTGCGCGCAGCCGCATTTCGATGTTCGATATCGATGGGCTGCTGGAGCCCTCGAGAAGCAATTTGTCCGCGGAGCAAAAAGTGTACGCCCACAAGGCCGCGCCGTCGAAAGATTTCGTTGCCACGATCGAAGCACTGAAGCCAACGGTACTGGTCGGCGTCAGCACCGAAGGAGGCGCATTCGATCAACGCGTTGTCACGGCGATGAGCCGGCTGAATGACCGGCCAATCATTTTCGCGCTCTCCAATCCAACCGAGAAATCCGAGTGTTCGGCTGAACAGGCTTATAAATGGTCAAACGGGAAGGCTCTGTTCGCAGCCGGCGTTCAGTTCCCGGACGTGATACTGAGCGGCCAGACCTTCCACCCGGGCCAGGCCAACAACTTCTACATCTTCCCGGCAGTGGGTCTCGCCACATATGCCGCTCATCCGCGCCGGCTCACGGATGCGTGCTTCATTGTTGCCGCCCAAGCAACCGCCGATCAGGTCGGCCCGGAGCTGAGAGCCAAAGGCATGTTGTACCCGAGCCAGGGGAACATTCTGGAAACGGAAGTGACCACCGCCGTGCGGGTCGCCGAGCACATGTTTGATCAGGGACTCGCACAAGTGCAGCGTCCGAAGGACATTCGGTCGTGGATCGAGGGCCACCTCTACTCGCCGCAATATCAGACGCTCTGAGGGATCACAGCATGGACGACAACACGCCCCCCACCCCCCGCGAAGTCCCCATCGGGTTGCACGCCACCGGAACGCGGCGCGAGACCGATTCCCTGGGAGAGATCGAGGTGCCCGCAGACCGGTACTGGGGTGCTCAGACCGAGCGCAGTCTCGTGCACTTCTCCATTGGCGATGATCGCATGCCGAAGCGCGTCTACCACGCCTACGGGTACGTCAAGAAAGCCGCCGCCCTGGTGAATACGGCTGCAGGCAGGCTGCCGCAGTGGAAGGCGGACGCAATCGTACGCGCCGCCGATGAGGCTATCCGCGGCGAGCTGGATGAACACTTTCCGTTGTATGTCTGGCAGACCGGCTCGGGCACGCAGTCGAATATGAACGTGAACGAGGTGCTGTCCAATCGCGCAAACCAACTCCTCGGCGGCGTGATCGGCAGCAAGAAGCCGGTGCATCCCAACGATGACGTCAACCTCGGTCAATCATCCAACGACACCTTTCCAACCGCGATGCACATCGCAGCGGTGATCGAGCTGGAAGAGCATCTGTTGCCGAGTGCCGCAGCCCTCGCCACCGCTATTGAAAAAAAGGCGGATGTGTGGAAGGACGTTGTGAAGACGGGACGCACGCACCTGATGGATGCCGTACCGCTCACCGTCGGTCAGGAGTGGTCCGGTTGGGCACGTCAGCTCCGGGACGCACTGGCGAGGATCCGGGAGTCTGAGCAGGGCTTGTTGCAGCTAGCGGCCGGTGGCACTGCAGTCGGCACGGGTCTGAATGCACCGGCGAATTTCAGCAGTGATATTGCTGCGAAGATCGCAGCACTTACAGGTCGTCCCTTCATTACCGCACCCAACAAGTTCGCGGCTGAGGGGTCTCTTGATGCGATGGTCGCCTCGATGGCCGCCGTGCGTGGCCTCGCCATCGCGCTGATGAAGCTGGCTAACGACATGCGCTGGCTGGCTTCGGGTCCCCGCTGCGGCCTGGGCGAGCTTCTGCTGCCGGAAAACGAGCCGGGATCTTCCATCATGCCTGGCAAGGTGAATCCGACTCAGCAGGAAGCCATGGTCATGGTCTGTATACAGGTCATCGCCGAAGACAGCGCGGTTGCATTTGCCGGTAGCCAGGGAAACTTCGAGTTGAATGCCATGCGCCCGATCATCATCAGCAACTTCCTGCATTCCGCCCGCATTCTCGCCGATGCGTGCGAGAAGTTGCGGCGATTCTCGGTGGAAGGTACACGGCTCAATCGCCAACGCATCGATGATTTGGTCGGCCGCTCGTTGATGCTGGTGACGGCCCTCAGTCCTGTCATCGGCTACGACGAGGCCTCTGCTATCGCGCATGCGGCAAATGATCGAAACCTCACGTTGCGGGAAGCCGCACTCGCATCCGGTGCTATCGATGCGCGGCGCTTTGACGAGATCGTCGATCCCGCGAAGCTCGTCGGACACGGCGTCGGAGGCAGTTGATATGAAATCGTGACGCGTAGCAAACGCTTTATGAGTAGAGCCATCGCGCGTTCCGACCGGATGCCTTACAGCGGGTCGGAGCGCGGCGACAGGCGGTGGGGCTAAGCTCGGGCAACTACACAGCCAGCTCACCGCTGTTCGTGAAGGTCAACGCCTGTGAACGATTTAAATGGGCTATCGGCTTACAACCTCGCTGAGGCGATCACGTTGGCTCTCGCGTGCCTGTTTTCCTATTGGATAATGACGAGCGTTCTCAACCCGTTCGTCGCAAGAGATGACGACCTGCTGGGAGGAATGTGGGCGGCGGTCGCCAGCGCTTTTGTCGTTCGTGACACGAGCCGGGCCAGTTTCTCGGCCGCTGTCACCCGCCTGATAGCCACGTTCGTGAGCTTTTCGCTCTGTCTGATTTACCTTTCATTAGCCAGGCCCACGGCGCTGGGCATGGCTTTACTACTCGCGGCCGGTACGCTCGTTTTGGTGCTGTTTCATTTCCGCAGCGAGATCATCACGACCGCTATTACCACCATCGTCGTCATGGTGGTCTCAATCCTGAACCCGTCCGACGCGTTGAGTCAGCCGTTGCTGCGACTCATCGATACCCTCGTCGGTGTTGCCGTCGGTGTGGCATGCAGTTCGGCGGCTGTATTTCTGTTCAGGAGGAGGCAGCATGGGGCGTGATCTTGCTCTAGCGACACTGCCCTTCACTCTGAGCCTGATCGCTGGATCTACTGACACGATCGGCTTTCTTTCCCTGAATGGGCTGTTCACCGCGCACATCACCGGTAATCTGGTTATGCTCGCCGCCCACCTCATCACCGGCGACTCCTCGACCCTGTCCTACATGCTGGCAGTCCCGGTTTTTGCGCTTGTGCAGCTGCTGACCAGCTTGTTCGCGAGCCACCTAGAGCGACTCGGCGTCGCAACGCTTCGGCCGCTATTGTCTCTACAGCTGCTATTGCTGGTTCTGTTTCTACTCCTCGGGGTGACATGTCGCTCGCAGCTGCACTCCGACGCGGTGGTCGCCGTTATTGCGGGCATGTTTGGTGTGGCGGCCATGGGGGTACAGACCGCGCTGGTCCAGATCTCCCTTACGAATACGCCCTCCACGGCGGTCATGACGACCAACCTAACTCATTTTGCTGTCGCACTCGGCCAGGTACTGGCTGGGCGGGATGTGACAGTCGTCGATAACGCGCGCCGCTGTATTTCTCGTACCTTCCCTGTCATCGCCGGTTTCGGCGTCGGCTGTGCGACGGGTGCTGCTGGTGAAGCGCAGTGGGGGCCGGCGTCCCTGGCCTTGCCGGCTGCCTTGGCACTCCTTGTGCTGATAGCGACGTCGCCTCAGGCTCCTGCAAGTTGAAATCGCCATGCGTCCAGTGGCTCCCTGGGCGTGGAGTCTCGCCTGTGAACCGCTCCCGATCCGCAGCGGGGGCACATTGAAGGGCGAAGACCGGTGGGTTCGCGCGCTACTCTTTGGCTTACGCCTATCGGTTGTCCGTGTGTCTCGCAGCTTCGCTAACGCCCGTGCCGCGGATCCTTGCGCGCAGGCTCAAGCTCCGCGTCGGAACCGTCAAAACGCACGTCAAATCGATCTTAGCGAAGCTGGACGCGGAGAGCCGGCGGCAGGTGTGATCACGGCTCAACGGCAGTGGCCTGCTGCCCTAGAAGCAGGTGAGCGGAGCGCGTGGACCGTATTCCCTCGCCGTCCCCCATTGGTCTTAATCAATCTCCACGATCGGGCTATCCGCTGCGACTTTTGTGCGATGGTTTTCGGAAATCTGCGCCACTACTCTTTCATCGTATCGACTGTCCGGCCACAACTCGCAAGAGGTGTCTGTATGAAAGAGCAAAGGCGAAGACTGAATTCAGCTTGTCTCGCGAGACTGCGTCAGCACGTCCCTAGCCTCGGCGATGAATTCCTCTCGGCCGCTCCCGCCCACGAAGCTGACGAATGCGAGGTCTGGCGCGAGAGCAGTCGAGACCCGTGGGAATGGGAGGATGAGGGGCGAAGACTTACTTGTCTTCGGGCAGACGGCAACCGGGTGGCCCGCGCTTTTGCCTGCCTGGCGCGCCTGGATCGTGCGCCAGAGAGGATACAAGAGGGAACTTACGGGTTCTCGGATGTGAATGGCCGCCAGATCCTGCAGGAGCGACTCGAGATGGTGCCGGACGCGATTTGCACCTTAGATGAGGAACAGACGTTCGAGTGCGCCGGCGATCCGGGACGACTCCAATGAGGAGCGTAGCGGATCATGAGGCAACTTCCGTCTCGATACCTGAGCCAGCTCCGCCTAGCCTCGGCAGGGAAGACGTGTCGAAGCTCATTTCCGCTGCCGCCGCCACGCTGGACAGTGATCGCGCTTCTGCCAAAGCCTGCCTTCAGCGTGCCGTAGAGCTTCTGACCGTGACCGGCGAGGGACGCCCCGTCCGAGCCGCGATTCGAGGCGGCCTCGCCCCCTGGCAAAAACGGAACGTTACCGCGTACGTTGCGGCCAACCTCGGCTCCACTATCCGGGTCGGTGACCTTGCTCGCATCGCACGACTGAGCCTCGGGCATTTCTTCCGGGCTTATCGAGAGAGCTTCGGTGAACCTCCGCTCGCCCACATCGCGAGGCTGCGAATCCAGCGCGCACAGTCGCTGATGGTGAGGTCTGAAGCGTCTCTATCACAGATCGCCCTCGACTGCGGGATGCACGATCAGTCGCACTTCACGCGGGTCTTTCGCCGGATCGTCGGAACTAATCCAGGCATCTGGCGCCGACAGTTCAGCGCCGCCGACGTGAATACAGGCGTTAGAGAAAACGCGAGTATCACCGCAAGTGATCTGACTACCGTGCAATACGGTTCGCGTCACGACCAGGCATGATGATCTCGTAAACTTAGTGGAGCCAAGTGGTATGTCCAGGAAAGCACATTCGGAATTCCCTGCAAGCCGACCGTGGCGGCTGACTATCAGATCGGCCGTTGCTTGTGTCGTCGCGGCGATGCTTGCAGCCGCTTGCGCAGCAGATCCGCCCACCTCTTCCCAGCAGCATCAGTCGGATATCCGTGCGATGAATGAGTTCTATTCCAGGTTGGCTTCAGATCAGGTCTATTACTACCCTCATGTGACGATCCGGGTCGAGAACGGTGTCGCTCGCTTGAGCGGCTACGTTTGGAATACGGAGGCTCTGTATCACGCGAAGGACGTCGCAACCAACGTGCCTGGCATAACTGAAGTGGTGGATAACCTGCAATTGGAAAGGGACGGGCTTCGTTGAGGTATCTGATGAGATGAGGTCACGTTCGGGCTGCCGAATGTGCCTGCCTCACACAGCCCGTCGGCCAGGCGCGAGCTCAGGTACGTGAGACGCTTTCGTAGGCGGCTGCCTGGTGCACGAGCTTCACCCTCGCAACTGAACCGGCCCAAGGCGGATGGCTGCGCGTTGCTTCTGTTCGCGAAGCGCGGAGCTGTGCCAGCTCTCTAGCAGGCTGTTGAAATTCGATCATCGAGTGGACGAAAGCATGGATTCAAGAATTTGTCAGCATGTGAAATCAAAGCGTTGCAATGTTCGTCGCGATCCAACTTGGACATTTCTCGCACCTCAGAAGCGTTTTTCAACAGCCTGCTAGAGCTTTGAGCCACCATCGACACGCACGACCTGTCCCGTAACCCAGCGCGCATCCTCGGAAGCAAGGAACCGCACTACGTCGGCGACATCGGCGGGCTGCGCGATGCGCTTAAGCGTCTGTATAGACATCGTGAAGTTCCGGCCGTCCACGCTCTTCGTGAAGTGGGACATGTCCGTCTCGATCACTCCGGGAGCCACCGCATTGACGCGGATGCCCCTCCCGCCGAGCGCTGCAGCAAAATGCGTGACGAGGGTGTCGATCGCACCTTTGGTCGCCGCATAAGCGGCCACCGTACCTATCGCGGCGTGCGCCGCGAGGGAGGACACGAGGATCACGCTACTGCCCGTACCCAGGACCGGCAAGAGTTGCTGGACCAAGAAGAATGGCGCGCGCACGTTGATCGCAAATAGCCGGTCGAAAGCTTCGACCGATGTCTCCTCGATCGGATAGGATCCTCCAATCCCCGCGTTCGCCAAGAGGACATCGAGCCGACCGCCGACGATGGCACGCACCTTCTGCGCGAGTTCGTGAGCACCGTGCGGTGCGCCTAAATCGACCGCTATCGGCGTGGCGCGGCCGCCGGCGTTCGCTATTTCCGCAACAACCGCCGCGGCCTCGGCATCACCCTGGTTGTAATGAACGAGAACTTTGACTCCCGCGTTCGCAAGGGCAAACGCGCTGGCTCGGCCAATCCCCCGGGATGCGCCGGTTATCAGCGCCGTCTTTCCGGCAAGGGAATTCATCCGGTCCTCCCCTTCGATGCCGCGACCTGCGCGGCAGAGATGCCCTCGAGCGCGAGCCCGTAAGACAGGCTCTCCTGAAGGCGGCGGCGGAAGCGAGTCGAAAGCGCCATCCGCGTATACCGCAGAGTGAGCGGATTCTGCTTCTTGAGATGTCGAGCCAATTCCCAGGCCCGCGGCAGAAGAGCCTCGCGAGGCAGCACCTCGTTGACGGCGCCATACTCTTTTGCTTCCGCCGCGCTCAGCTTCTGGCCGCTGAGCAGAAAGTACCGGCCACGAATCTCCCCGATGATTTCTGGCCACACGACGTGCAAGCCGTCACCCGGCACAATGCCAAACGCCGGATGCGGTGCATCCTCGAAGTACGCACCTTCAGCCGCAAGGACGATGTCGCAGAGGAGCGCGTATTCGGAATGCACGGTCACCGGTCCGTTGATGGCCGCAATCATGGGCACCTCGATATCGAGTATGTTCTCGAGGATCTTGGTCCCTTCGCGCAGGATCTTGTCGTAGCCAGAGGGCGTGAAGAAATCGAATCCGTCCGGCGAGATTTGCGTGCAGAACTCGTTCCCCGTGCCGGTGAGGATCACCACGTGGTTGTCCCGATCATCGCCGATGTCGCGGAATGCGTGAACGAGTGCTTCGTGCACGTAGCCATCGAACGCCAGCGGGCCGCCTCGCGTATGCAAGGCGACCTCGAGGACGCCCTCTTCTCGTTTCATCCTCACGTTTTCGTATTTGTCGTGATAGCTTTCAAAGGCTTGAGGTTTCATGGTTGTCTCCAATCAGTCAGGCTGCGACCTCATCCTTCAAGGCCTAAAGTACCGGCACCAGTTGCGGGTTTAGGCCCAAGGGCCAGGCAAGCAGCACCACGGAGGTCCAATCGAAGTGACGGACCGACCTCCAGCGCCCGCAAGTTCACCTCTCCACACCTAACGCATCGAAGGATCATTCCCATGCTCCCTCCGTACAGTCGGAGTCTCCCGAGCATCGACTCCGCTCCGCAGCCGGCGCAGGTGACCCTCAAATCCGTAGCCTCAAAAGCAAAAAAACGAGACAGCGGCCCAGCGGCCGCGTTTCCATCTAACCATGCGAGCTCATCTGTCATCGTTTGTCTCCCGTTGGACCGAACCGCTCGGTCTTGATGGCCGATTCCTCATGGCCGAGTCCGACCAATTGGTCGGCGACGGTCTCCACGAATGAGGTGGGGCCACATACGAAGATCTGAGGTTCCTCTGCAGGCTGGAAGCCGCACTGGGCGAGCATGTCTCGGTCCACCCGCCGGTTCTGACCCTTCCATCCCGCAGGGGCTCCGCGCGTGAGAGTATGGATGAGGTCGAAGCCGTCGCGATTCGCGGCCAGCCGGTCCAACTCATCGCGATAAATGATGTCCTCAGCCGACCGTGAGGAATACAGGAGCTTTGCCGGTACTTTGCTGCCCGCTTGATCTCGGGTCCGCAGCATCGACATCAGCGGCACCACACCGGAACCACCGGCAATCAGCATCAGTGGCGACGACATACCGGGATCCCAGGCGAAGTATCCGCCAATGGGCCCGCGAAGCTCGATGGCATCTCCAGCGCGAAGCTCTTCAGTAAGGAACGGGGACACCTCGCCATCACTGATGTGCTCGACCGTCAGCTCTACGCTGGGCGCGCACCCGGCTGGTGATGCGATCGAGTAGCTTCGCTCCGCCTGATAGCCATCGTCTGCGGTCAAACGTATATCGACGTGCTGCCCTGCCCCGTGCCCGGCCCATGCCGTCGTCTCAAAGGTGATGCTTCTGACCCTGGCTGTCTCCTGGCGGAATAGCGTGGCGGTCGCGACCTGCCAATCCCGGCGTGCAGGAGAATTCATCACTCAATCGCCCGAGTACCGCTGCTCGCGCCACGGATCGCCGTAGATGTGATAGCCAAGAGACTCCCAGAATCCCGGGGCATTCGTCTCCATGAAGGCGAGTCGCCGGACCCACTTTGCGCTTTTCCAGAAATAAAGATGTGGCACGAGCAGTCGGGCTGGCCCGCCGTGAGTAGCCGGCAGCGGCTGTCCGTCAAAATGCGTGGCTACCATGGCTTTACCTTCCATCAGGTCAGCAACCGGCAGGTCGGTTGTGTAACCGCCATCACAATGCGCCATCACATACATGTTCGGGGGTGAGGTGAGCCCCGCTGCCTTCAGCAGTTCATCGAAGGTGACCCCGCGCCAGCGCGTGTCCAACTTCGACCACTTGGTGACACAATGGATGTCGAAAGTACGCTCGGTCTGCGGGAGGGCCTCGAATTCCCCCCAGTTCCAACGCGCGAGCAGTTGCCCCCCATTTTGCAAAGCCAGAGACCAGCTCTCGAGCGGAGTCTGCTGCGTTGGACCTGCCGTGAGCACCGGGAATTCCTGGGTGACATACTGTCCGGGTGGAACCCGATCGGTTGTTGCCCGGGAGTCATGCGGTTTACCTTTGAACCCTCTGGTCACCTTCACGACACTCTCCTCGGCCCAGCAGCGAGACTCACATTACCCGTGGTGCAGGAATGGGGCTGAAATGGTTGAGGCATCGAGCCGATGTTCCAAGCCACCGCTCTCGAGGATGAAGCGTGCTATCGCACCAACGCCTTCTCCGGCCTTTATGTTGGTAAAGACAAAGGGCCGCTTTCCCCGCATCCTCAGGGCATCCGATTCCATGACGTCGAGACTTGCGCCGACAAGCGCAGCCAGATCGATCTTGTTGATGACGAGAAGATCCGAGCGCGTAATACCAGGCCCGCCCTTGCGGGGAATCTTTTCGCCTGCCGCGACATCGATCACATAAATCGTGAGGTCAGCGAGTTCCGGGCTGAAGGTCGCCGCAAGGTTATCGCCGCCGGATTCGATAAAACACAATTCCGCTTCAGGGAATTTCCGTTGCATATCCTCGATAGCGGCGAGATTCATGGAGGCATCCTCGCGAATCGCGGTGTGCGGACAGCCACCTGTCTCAACGCCCATGATGCGTTCCACTGGTAGTGCCTGTGCGCGCATGAGAATGAGCTGATCTTCTTTGGTGTAGATGTCGTTGGTGATCACGTAGATGTCGTACTTGTCGCGCAGTTGCTTGCACAAGGCCTCGACGAGTGCCGTCTTACCGGACCCGACCGGGCCACCGATACCGACGCGCAACGCACTCTGCGGGGTTGTCCTCACCGGGTGGGGCAGCGCATTGGAATTCATGAGCGGAACAGCCTCGTGTATTGTGTCTCATGGGCCATGGAGACCAGATCAAGGACGAATGCGGCGGAGCCGAGATCGGCAAGCGTGCCCTCCTCGGCTTGAGCGCTTGCGGTGAGCACTTCTGACTCGAGTTCTGATATGGCAAGCTGGCCCGCCGTTTGACCGAGCGGGATGAGGCGAACAGCGGCCGTCACGAGATTGCCTACATAGCTCTGCAAGAACGCGGGCAAGGCGAACCTCAGTGGGATTCCCTGCCTCGCCGAACGAGCTGCAATGACGACGGCAAGCGCAGGGGGAATCTCTCGCTCGGAGAGTGTATCCGAGAGCCAGTCCAGTACCGGATCGGGCCAAACCCTGCGCAGGACCGTGAGCGCCGCTGCTGCCTGCTGGGACGATTCGAGCGCAAATTCTGCGGTCCCGCGATACGCAGCGGCGACTTCCGCGACCTCGAGTAACCTCGCACGCTCACAACTCCGCGCCGAGTTCCAGGCCTCGCTGAAGAAGATCGCCTCGTTCCGTACGGAGCCGTAGCGGAGATCTCCTTTGAGCCACTCGAGGAGACTCGTGAGGTCGCGGACGTAGCCGAGCTCGACGGCCTGCTCGAGACCATGTGAATAGCTGTATGCGCCTATTGGGAACGCCGGCGAAAGCCAGCTTTGCAGCCGCAACAGCGCCCCGGGAGCGAGGCTCAAAGATTCACGGTTCATGACGATGCCCGCTCGCCTCTAAGCTAACATGGTGGCGTTCACCATGGTTGCCGTAGGCGCCGCCCTCGGGCTGAAACGGCGCCCGCACCTTGACGAGATTCGCTCCCAAGCCTTCGAGCATGCCTTCGATCACATGGTCGGGTCGAATGCGAAGGATTGCGCGACCGATTTGCGTCGGCAGATGCCGGTTTCCCAGATGCCAGGCGAGACGCGTCAGTTGTTCGGGATCTCTATGGCTGACCTCTACCACCGGCTCCGCGGCCGCCTGTACCTGGAGCCATCGCCCATCATTTAACCGCAATCCGTCTCCGTCGGCCATGGCAACTGCGCTCGGCAAATCGAGGAGGATCTCTTCGCCTTGATCGGTTACCAGACGGATACGCCGGCGGTGACGCTCTTCGAAATAGAGCGTGACGGTTCCCGCAGCCTCATGCTTGGGCCAGCACCCGGAGGACCGATGAACCGATGCGCAGGCCAGAGCCATGTCAATACATGAAATAGCGCTGTGCCAGCGGCAGCACTTTCGCCGGTTCGCAGGTGAGAAGCCGCCCGTTCGCCCGCACCTCATACGTTTCGGGGTTCACCTCCATGCGGGGTACGGCATCATTCAACAGCATGGAATGCTTGCCGAGCTTGCGCGTGTTCATGACGGGAAGGACCTTTTTTGCGAGTCCGAGTAACTGGGCCCTCTCAACTCCCGCTTGACTGACGAACGTCACCGAGCTCTCAGTCCGGCAGCGGCCAAAAGCGGCAAACATTGGCCGATAATATTGCGGCTGAGGGGTTGGAATGGAGGCGTTTGGGTCTCCGACGATTGCCGCGGCGATCGCGCCGCTCTTGAGCACCATATCCGGCTTCACTCCGAAAAAAGCTGGATCCCAGACACACAGATCCGCCAGTTTCCCAACCTCGACGGAACCCACGTAGGTTGAAATTCCCTGTGCGACTGCCGGATTGATCGTGTATTTCGCGATGTAACGCCGTGCTCTGAAATTGTCATTGCTCCCTGTCTCTTCCGACAGACGCCCAAACTGTTTTCTCATCTTGTCGGCGGTCTGCCAGGTGCGCGTGACCACTTCGCCAACGCGCCCCATCGCCTGACTGTCCGACGACATGATCGAGAGAGCCCCCATGTCGTGCAGAATGTCCTCGGCGGCAATGGTTTCCTTGCGGATCCGGCTTTCGGCGAAAGCCAGGTCCTCCGGAACATGTCTGTCGAGGTGATGCGTGATCATGAGCATGTCGAGCGCTTCGTCGAGCGTGTTCACGGTGTAGGGGCGCGTAGGACCGGTGGACGCCGGGATGACGTTGGCTTCGCCGCACACCTTGATAATGTCGGGTGCATGCCCGCCGCCGGCTCCCTCGGTGTGGAACGTATGAATGGTCCTGCCCTTGAAAGCGGCGATGGTCTCATCAACGAAGCCGCTTTCGTTCAGCGTGTCGGTGTGAATTAGGACCTGGATGTCCATATCGTCGGCCACCGACAGACAGCAATCGATCGCCGCAGGAGTCGAGCCCCAGTCTTCATGGAGCTTGAGCCCGCACGCGCCCGCCTGTATTTGCTCGATCAGCGCTCCCGGGAAGCTCGCGTTGCCTTTACCAAAGAAGCCGAGGTTCATAGGAAAAGCATCGGCAGACTCGAGCATCCGTCGGATGTGCCAAGGCCCCGGGGTACAGGTGGTTGCATTGGTTCCAGTGGCGGGTCCCGTCCCTCCGCCCATCATGGTCGTGATGCCTGAATAGAGTGCCTCTTCGATCTGCTGAGGGCAGATGTAGTGAACGTGCGTGTCGATGCCGCCCGCCGTGACAATCTTGCCCTCTCCGGAGATGACCTCAGTTCCGGGGCCAATGATGATATCGACATTCGGCTGCACGTCGGGGTTGCCGGCTTTGCCAATCGCGGCGATATGCCCGCCCCTGAGCCCAATGTCCGCCTTGACGATGCCCCAGTGATCGAGAATCAGCGCGTTGGTGATGACCGTATCCGCGGCGCCTTCGGCGCGTGAGCGCTGCGACTGACCCATGCCGTCGCGAATCACTTTCCCTCCGCCGAACCTCACCTCTTCGCCATAGACCGTGTGATCGTGCTCCACCTCGATGATGAGATCGGTGTCTGCAAGTCGGACTCTGTCGCCAACCGTCGGCCCGAACATCTGGGCGTAGCCGGCGCGGCTCATGACATGGGGCATTGACGTGACCTCAGTGATTCGCGAGAGCTATTGCGCGGGGGATGTGGCCAGCGGACCCATGATCGCCTGGTGAAAACCGTAAATCAGGCGCGCGCCCAAGTACGGAATGACACTGACCTCACGACTTTGGCCAGGTTCGAACCGCACAGCGGTTCCCGCCGGGATGTCCAGGCGGCAACCGCGGGAACCATGTCGGTCGAAGGTCAAAGCAGCGTTGGTTTCCGCGAAGTGATAATGACTCCCGACCTGGATTGGCCTGTCGCCTGTATTGACCACACGAAGGGGAATGGCCCTCGCGTGCGCATTGAGAACGATCTCGCCAAGTGCTGGAAAAATCTCGCCCGGTATCATGTCAGGCCCCGATCAGCGCCAACCCACCGACAACGGTGAGAGCGCCCACAGCCTGCACGGCGAGCTTGCCTACGGAATCTTCGGCGGCGAGAGCAAGTCCGATGCCGGCGGCGTGAAGTCCGGCCGTCGCGAGCGCAAATCCTGCTCCATAGGCGACGAGGTTTGCCGCGACCGCCTCGGTGCCGTGTGCGTGGCCATGAAAGAAAGCGAACAGACCGACGAGGGCTGCACCGAGCCACACTGGGGCCCTTACCGCCAGCGCCACCATGAGTCCGAGCACGATGATCGAGGAGGAGACCGCAGCGGGAACCCATGGCACCTGCAGTCCCAAGGTGGCGGCGGCGAAACCGATCAGCATCGTTGAGACGAAGGCCGCCGGCCATAGCCAAAGCGCGCGCCCGCCTGCGAGCACGCCCCACACACCCACCGTGACCATTACCAGAATGTGATCGATTCCACCCAGGGGGTGTGCAAATCCCGTCGCGAAGGAAGCGAATGGCTCTACTGCAGCATGCACAGGGCTTACCAAGCCCGCTGTTCCGAGTGTGAGGATTGCAAGGTTGAAGGTTCTCATGACTGGAACTCCTCTAGCGAATCGGGCTATGAATGGGAACGAGCTTCGTGCCATCCGGAAAGGTCGCCTCCACCTGCATCTCCGGGATCATATCGGCGATGCCTTCCATGACCTCAGCGCGTGTCAGAATCTTGCCGCTCTCTGACATGAGCTCCGCCACCGATTTGCCATCGCGCGCTCCTTCCAGAACGAAGTCTGTTATCAGCGCGATGCTCTCGGGATAATTGAGCTTGAGGCCTCTCGCGCGTCGCCCGCGGGCGACGGTTGCGGCCAACGCGATCATTAGTTTGTCTCTTTCGCGTCGCGTGAGATTCATGGTCTTCCTCCGTAAATGCTGCAACTCAGCACGACCACATCTTCGGAATCCGAAACGGGACCTGTGCCCGCTCTAGCTCGAAGTGCAGCAGGATCTCCCGCAGACCGGCTTTCAACTCGGCCGCAGCCCGGGCGGCGAGCCGCACGATCATGAGCCCGGACACCAGTGTTGTGACGCAGTGACACTGCAGCCGGGGCGCGAGGTCTCGCATGAATTGGACCCATGCCTCCGTGTCCGGGCCGAAATAGATCAGCGTGCCGATCGCCTTGAAGTCGGCGAGCAAGATCCGGCTGCGAAGCCGGCTGAACACCTCGTCTGTGGCTTGCAAGCGATCGACCCAGATGAGTCGATCGTCGATCTTCACCTGCCAGCCATCGATAATCTCACCGCCGACCACTTCCTCGCCGTGGGCCGCTCGGCCCAGCACGAGCCACTCGAGAGCAAGCAGCTCAGCTCCCGAGGAAATGTCGATTTCTGTATTTCGTCGCATGCGCGCGCCGTTGTAGACGATTGTCTCCTGCGGCAGCCATGCAAGTTTCGCGACATCGCATATCCTGAGACGAGTATTGATCACTGCAGGCTCGTTCAAGGCTCGGTAGACCCGTTCGGCGGCTTGGGTGGTGACCCTAACGGACGCATTGGTGAGTACCGTCACAGTTGATTCGAGCCGGTCTCCGCCCGCAATACCACCGGCCGTGTTCACGACAACCGCTTCCTCGAGGGGAGCGCCCCGGATCCCCGGAAACATGATCCTGGTGGGACACCTTTGGAACAGGTCGACGATGCGGCTGCCGTGTGCTGAGCCAGCAAGAACCAGCCGCGCGAACCCTTCCGACCGCTGCAGGTCCTTGTCGCCCGGAATCCCGTCCCTAGATGCGCAGACATTTGTGTACCCGATCAGATCATCTGACGACAAGTCAGCGAGACTAGCGAACACCTTCGGGCCTCAAAGACGGATGCCCGCCCACGAAAACCCGTACATGACAGCCGCGACAGTTAGCGGGCGGCGCAGACGCCGCCGTGACGAGAGCGCCGCCCAGGTAACGCCTGTTCATTAACTGTGTCTCTCCGTTGACAGGATAGATGTTCGAGTGTTGACCGGGTTTAATGATCCAGTCGGATGTAGAACTGCGTCCAAACCTCGTCCTTCTTGGCGCTCGCCATGTGGCAGTACGCGCATTCCGTCTTGGGTTTCAATTTCGCAGTGGGTGCTTTCGGCTCATAGTGATGGAAGTTGTAATAACCCCATCCACCGGTATCGCCGTAGCGCTTGCTATCCTTGACCGTCACATCCGCACCGTTCAGTTTTCCGGGAAAATACCCCCTGCCCGAGGGCTCAGTTCCCGAACCGTCCGGATTTTGTCCTGGGATCGTGAGCTGCAACTCCTTGAACATGATAGTTCCTTCCGCAAAGACATTCGTCTTCTGGTATTCCTCGTATGCCCACGGCTGCATGTACACGTTGTGAAACTCGGGAAAGTTCGCCTTCCCTCCGTTGAGAGCGTTTGGGGTGAGCGGCGACCCCACGAATACCCATTTCTCGAATCCCTTTGGCAGAATGAGATCGCCATCGGCGGTGTACTCGGGCAGGTAACGCTCGCTCGTTTCGCCCTCGGCTATCTGGTCCTTCGCGTGCAACTGAGAAAATACTGCCGTCACGATGAGGCCGCTCGCGATCGCAGCAGTTGCTACAAAGACTCTTGCACGTCTGGTTGCATTCCTCACAGTCATGTTCACACTCATCTGTTAGTCGAGATTTCGGGGTGCAGAAGCGCACCCCGAACTACCGCGCAATCAGAATCCCGCCAACCCTTCCGGGCTGTTGTAGGGAATCGTCACGCTGGTGACCTCCTCAAGCGAGCCGTCTGGCTTCGTGGCGTACCCCACCAGTTTCGAAGCATTTCCGTAAATCTGGTAGAGATATGCGCCATCTGGCGACATCCAGCTATCGCTCGGGCCGCTGCTAACCACTCCATCGATTGCTCGGAAAGTGCCATCTCCAGGGACCTTCGGGCTCGCGGGATCCTTCGCGACATGGACCGCGTTGCCGTCGATGCGGTAGCTGCCGATGTCGCTGTAACCGAAGTTCGTAGTAAACACCAATCGGTCATCTGGCGAGACGGCCAGCCAGCACAGTTCCGAGGGCAGCCCTGCACTCGTGTCGAGGGTTACGGGTGCGGTAACGGTGAGTTTCCCGTCGGCTTCGACCTTGCCGATGGACACTCCGTTGCTAACGGCATAACCGACGAGGAAGGTATCTGGCCGGTTGTGCAGGAAGGCGATGTAGAAAGGAGAAGCGCCTTTCGCGTCATTGAATGTGGGTTCGCCGAGTGCCCCACTTTCACGCACGGGGAATACAACGATGCCGTCGGGATCCGGTGCATTCGAAGCGATGACGTGCAGGCCGCCGTCGTGCGGGATCCAGAGAATCAGTGAGCCGTCCGGATTTTTTCTACTGGGAAATTCGTCGAACGCCGAGCCGACAAAGAGGAATTTCCCGTCGGGCGAGAGCGCGGCCATCGTTGGCACACGATTGGACCAGTCCTTCGTGTTCACCGAATATCGCTCTGGCCGCGGCGTAAGCTTGCCCTTGCCGTCGACCGACATCAGCCGGAGATGGTCGGGACCGAACGTGTGCACGACGAAAAGCGTGCGACTCGATGGGGCATAGGCCATCGATTTAGCGCCTCCGCTTCGTGAGTTCCCCGTGCGCTTCACGTCCAGCAGCGTGAGACGGCCTTGCTTATCCACAGCGAAGCTGGAGACGGAATTGTCGCCGGCGTTGGTAGCGAACAGAAAGCGACGATCCGGCGTCAGAATGACACTGCTCGCACCCTCGTGGTCGTTCGGCCGGTTAGTATGGTAGATGGGGCTCAGTTCCCCAGAACCGGCGCCGCCAGTCGCGACACGTTCCACCTCCGCAAGCCCGCCGTTCGCGGACCAACGGTAGTGGATGATGGCGTTCTCCACCTCGTTGGTTTGCATATAGAGATGACCGCCGTCAGCTTTCTTCGTGGGCGTGGCTGATGCTCGAGCCGACCCAACCGCCGTGAAAATAACACTGGCAGCGAGGAACGAAGCAGCGACAGCAATCAGTGGGGACGAAAGTCGTAATTTCCTCATCATGACACCCTAATGTGTGTTGCAAGGGGGATTTATCGGGCGCGGAGGGCCACCGCCTTCCGCGTCTGCCACTCAATCAAACCGCGAGCCGTAACCCACTGCGGTATTCTCGCGGCGTCCCGTTGAGCGGGATCAGAACCCCGCCAACCCCTCCGGGCTGTTGTAGGGAATCGCCACGCTGGTGACCTCCTCAAGCGAACCGTCCGGGTTCGTCGCGTACCCCACCAGTCTCGAGGCATTGCCGTAGATCTGATAGAAAAAGGCGCCATCCGGCGAAACCCAGTTATCACTCGGGCCGCTGCTCACGTCTCCACAAAGCGCCCGGAACGTGCCATCGCCCTCGACTTCGGGGCATGCAGGGTCCATCGCGACTCGGATCTCGGGGCCGTCGATACGGAAGCTGGTGACGTCGCCGTAACCGAATACCGTAGCGTACAAGAATCGGTCATCGGGGGAGACGGATAGCCAGCAAAGTTCAGCGATCTTGCCTCGCCTCGTGTCGATCGGCACGATCTTGTCGAGGCCGATTCTGCCGTCTTCGTCAATTCGGCCCAAGCTGACTCCGTCGCCGACGGCGTATCCGATGATGAAAGTATCCGGCCGATTGTGCAGGAAGGCGATGTAGAACGGAGAACCGCCTCCTCCGTCCTGAAATGAGGCGTCGCTGAGTGTGCCATTTGCATTCACGCGGAATACAACGATGCCGTCGGGATCTGGCGCATTCGACGCGACCGACCGTGGTTTGCCATCTGGTCCCGGCACCCAGAGAACGGGTGAACCGTCAGGATAGGTGCCGGAGATTGCGATGGGCACATCGAACGTCGTGCCGACAAGGAGAAATTTCTCATCGGGTGAGAGCACACCCATAGTTGGAACACGGTGTTGTTTCTCCGGTGTATTCGCCGTGTATCGCTCCATGCGCGGCGTAAGCTTCCCATCGCTCGAGACCGAGATGAGCCGGATATGATCGGGGCCGAAGGAGTGGACCACGTAAAGCATGCCCTTGGACGGAGAATATGCCAGCGATTTGGCAGTACCGCTCTTTCCTTCCACAGTGTTCCCAGTCGGTTTGGTGTCGATTAGTTTGAGCCTGCCCTGGTCGCCCACAGCGAAGCTGGAAACCGAATTGTCCCCGCCGTTTGTGGCAAACAGCAACCTGCGATCGGGTGACAGGATGACGCTGCCGGCGCCCTCAAAGGAATTGGGGGCGCTGTCTTGGCCGCTGATGGGCTTGAAAGTCCCGGAACCGGCGCCCCCCGTGGCACAACGCTCCACCTCCGTGAGTGCTCCATCGGTACCACGACGATAGTGAACGATGAAGTTCCGCGTCTCGTTGGTCTGCATGTAGAGATGTCCACCAGCAGTCATACCCGCTTTGCGGGGGCTCATCTGACTCATCTTGTCTGAGCCCACGCCCATTTTCTCCATTGCCATATGATTAACTCCAACTTTCAGTTGATTGCTGCCATCAAAGACCGCTCAAATCTCGGTCCGTAGGGCGCAATCATTGACGAGACGCTACCGCCCGTATTGCACGGGAATAATGATTGTGCGCGCTGCTCGCATTATCAGTGCCGAAACGCAAATCGCGCATTGAATCCAATTGAGCTATTGGTGCTGTACGAACGGCTGAACCGCAGAAACCAACGCCGGGATGCGCCAAGCTAGGCCGGCGAAGTTATCGCGCGAGCGGAGATCCAGATCCGTGGCGCCCAGCTGGCGGGCCCGCAGGTTTCAGGCTCCCTGGAGCTAATCTCCTACTGCAGCACGCAACGCACGGCCGGCAGTCGCCGGTTGCCCGACATTCTCTCATTAGAACGGCACCGGCAAAGATCCGCTGTTATTCGATTACGTCCTCGAGTAGGAGCGGATTCAGGACTTCATCGTTGCGTCTCTTTTTGATCACGCAAACTCAAAGACCCGAGTGACATGCAATACGCCTGGCCTGCTGGATCTCAATATCGACCACCATAAGCGTTGAGGTCGTCGCCATTGAAGTCAGTGTCAAGGAGCAACCACGATGAGTGAACTATGGGGCCTGTCAGCAAGTGAAGTCGCCCGGCTGGTGAGGTCGAAAAAGGTTTCGGCGCGCGAGGTAGCGGAGTCGGCATTGCAGCGACTGGACTCGATCAACCCGCGGATAAACGCGATCGTCGACTTCCGCGCGGATCTCGTGCGAGAGCAGGCTGAACGGGTGGACAACATAATCGCAAGCGGCAAAGACCCAGGTCCCCTGGCCGGTGCAACCGTCACAGTCAAGATCAATATCGACCAGGAAGGGTTCGCAACAACCGATGGCAGCACGCTGTATAAAAACCGCTTCGCCAAATCCAACAGCCCTGTGCTGGACAATCTGCTCCGGAACGGTGCGGTGCTGCTGGGCCGCAGCAACGCGCCCACGTTCGCCGTCCGTTGGTTTACCAGCAATTTACTCTATGGCAACACACGCAACCCACGCGACCCAGCGATAACTCCCGGTGGATCGTCGGGTGGGGCAGCTGCTGGCATCGCAGCAGGTATTGGACACATTGGCGTAGGAACGGATATCGGCGGCTCAATACGCTATCCCTCCTACGCTTGCGGCGTTCACGGGATACGTCCCAGCCTCGGACGAGTCCCTGACTACAATGCCTCATCGCCAGAGCGCAGCATCGGGGCTCAGCTAATGGCAGTCGCAGGCCCCATTGCACGAACCGTGGAGGACCTTCGCGTCAGCCTTGCTGCCATGTCTGCTCCCGATCCACGAGATCCCTGGTCGGTACCCGCGCCTCTGGAAGGCCACGCTGTGCCGCTGAGAGCCGCACTTTGCCTGAGACCGGCTGGAATGCGAGTCGCACCCGAGGTAGAAGCATCAGTTCTTGAGGCGGGTCGGCGCCTTGCCGATGCAGGATGGACGGTTGAGAAAATCGACGATACGCCGCCGTTGAAGGAGGCGCTCGAAGTTAACGAATGGCTTTGGCTGGGCGACGGTTTCGCGCAGTTCGCGGATGCGGTAGCGCGCGACGGCGATCCGGGCGCTGGGGCGGTAGTAGCGGGCGTGAAACCCCGAGTCAAAAAATATCCCCCAGACGTCGTAGTGCGTGCGCTCGTTGAGCGTGCAACCGTGACGCGGCAGTGGCAGTCGTTCCTGAATCAGTATGCGGTGCTGCTGGTTCCGGTTTCAGCCGAGCTGCCCTTTCCAGATGGACTCGATTTACAGGGTGAAGCAGGATTTCAACGGGTGTGGGATGCGCAGTTCCTGATGCGAGCGCTCCCCACGATCGGCCTGCCGGGACTGACAGTTTCCACGGGCCTTGTGGGTCGGACTCCGGTAGGGGTGCAGATCATTGCGGACCGATATCGCGAGGATCTGTGTCTGCTCGCAGGCAAGGAAATCGAGGCTCGCGGAACCCCGCCTGCTCCCATCGATCCGAACGGCTGAACCGGAACGCAGCGGTTAGCGCAACGTCGACTGCGCGATCCAGCGCTCACGGAATGCGCCAAGCGTTTCGCGAGTCCGTCATCAGCTAATTTGCATCCGTTGGTCCTTCAACACAAAGGAGTTCGCGGAATATGGCCCGTTCCTTGAATTTCGCCTCCCCGACGCGACGTCGTTTCCTCATTGGTGGTGCGGCTACTACGCTATCCGCGGCCACGGTCGCGCTGCTTGCGGGCAATCCGGCGCTGGCCGCCGCGAAGAGCGGAAATCACACTTCTGCTACAGATGCGGGGACGTTGAACACCGCACTGGCACTCGAATACGAGGGTATCAATGCGTACACGCTGGGAGCCAAAAGCAATCTACTGGAGAAGCCCGTGCTGGCTCTGGCAATCAAGTTTCAAGATGATCACAAGGCGCATCGCGACCGTCTGATCCAGGTTATTAGAACCCTCGGTGCTACGCCGGTCGAGGAGAAGTCACTCGCCGCGTACGCGAAAGCGCTCGAGGTCGATAAGCTCAAGTCGCAGGCCGATGTGCTCAATTTTGCTGCGGACCTTGAGGATGAGGCTGTCAACGCTTACCTAGGAATCATTCCTGCATTTCAGGACCGCCAGCTTGCGAAATTGGTTGGTCAGATCGCGGCAGACGAGACCGAGCACTACGCGCTGCTCTCACACGCGCTTGGTCGACCGCTGCCGGCGCCGCTGAGCTTTGGCGTATGACCGCGACCACACGCGCTGGGTGCGCCATCAACTTGATGGTGAGCGCCCTTCTTCTCCTGGCGCCGCTGGCACAATCGGCAAATGCTTCGGACGGCGCCACGAAAGGGGACCCGCTCAGAGGCCACGCGCTGTACCAATCGCGCTGCACCGCGTGTCACTCACTCGATCAGTCGCGGATCGGGCCCGCCCAGCGCGGGGTGTTCGATCGTCTCGCAGGCTCGGTGCCGGGGTTCGATTACTCGCCGGCTCTCAAGCGATCCCGCGTACGCTGGACCGCAGCTAACCTCGACCGCTGGCTCGCTAATCCGGAGACTTTGGTACCCGGGCAGAGGATGGGATATCAGGTTGCAGATCCGGTAGATCGGCGGGACTTGATTGCCTTCCTCGCAAGTCCCTCTGCCCGCTGAATCAGACAGGCTCTCGGGGAGACAACGCGTGCCATCGTCCGTTCGCCGTCGCGCGCTCCCGAGTATGCGCTACAGCCTCAAGCGGACTGTGAAAAAGGCTATCTATGTTCAACACACCAAACCTACGGAGTTCGTTATGAGCAGTACTGATCCTGGGCGCGCGGGCGCGAGCCGTACAACATTCACTTCGCCGACGGAGCTCGCGGCCGCACTCCGACGTGCGGAGGCGGCGCACGCCGAGTACGAGAAGCGGACGGGTCAACCAGATGCAGCCTGGGCTGACTGGTACGCTGCACACATGTTGGCCGAGCAGGCAGGCAAGCGGCGGCCAATATGAATAGCGGCTGCCACGCACCGCCCGGTAGCAGACGTTCGGACGGACGGGTGACACGCGCACCTCGGTACACGCGCCTCGACGACCTGATCCAGCAGGCAACGCTGCGTCAAGAGTCTTGCGCCATAGCCTCGTCACGCGGCCGACGCATTGGATCAGTGCGCTGGCTATCTCAGGGTCGCTCATGCCTGCAAATATTCAACGCGTTCACGGCGCTGTATCGCGGAGATAGGGCTGGGTGACGATACCCGGCCGGCGCGACCTCGATGCCGGGGCGGCGCTGGCCCTTCTCTTCGCCTGGGTGCTGATGATCAATAGCTCTCTTATCTGACCGTCGTCGGCATTCTTGCACCACATATGCTGCTCACCGGCTTGGCGATGTCACCCCGGGGCGGGTCTTTCGCACCTTGGCCAATGGAGATTTTCGGCGGCCGCCAAGGCGCGCGGCTCATTCATTTTCTCACGACCAACGCGCTCGTCCTGTTACTCTTCATTCACCCGCGCTCGTAGCTGCGGGCGCCTGGAACGAGCTTCGCTCAATGATTAGGGGCCACTAGGTAAAAACTCCTTGTGAGCCTACTTCTCAAACACTGACTCTCGAACCAGCTCTGCGTGGAAGCCTCCAGCCCGGACGGACGAAGTGACACGTGTATCCATCCGGGATTCGTTCGAGATAGTCTTGGTGCTCCGGCTCGGCTTCCCAGAACTCACGGGCAGGGACAACTTCTGTGACGACCTTTCCTGGCCAGAGCCCTGACGCGTCAACGTCCGCAATGGTGTCTTCAGCGATACACTTTTGCTCGTCGGTTGTATAAAAAATGGCGGATCGATAGCTTGGGCCAACGTCATTCCCTTGACGGTTCAGAGTCGTCGGATCGTGAATCTGAAAGAAGAATTCCAGCAGTTCCCGATATGTGACTTTCGAGGGATCGAAGATGATCTCGATTGCCTCTGCATGGTTTCCGTGGTTTCGATAGGTGGCGTTCGGCACGTTTCCACCGGTGTATCCAACCCGCGTCGAGATCACCCCGCCGCGCCGCCGAATCAAGTCCTGCATTCCCCAGAAGCAGCCGCCAGCAAGTACTGCTCGTTCAGTTTTCATCGCATGTCCTCCGGTTTGACGAAGTAGTGATCGCAGTCGCTAGTCTCAGAGGCGGTACGACGGACCACAAGGCTTGAGCGCGAGCACAACGGGTCTTTCGGTCGCAGCCGTCCCCGTGTTGACGCTCCAGATTGGGCCGTAGAAGTGGTCACAATCGCTTCTCCTCCACTCGTGAGGCACTCCTGCACTCCCTCAGCGTTGAAAGTTGTCTTCCGGGCGGAAACTCGTTCTCCCAGTACGCAGCTCGCCAAACAGACAGCCCTCTCTCGAGCAGTGGGAGCAGTAGGTCTTCGTGTTTCGCGAGCAGAGCCACAAAATCCAGTGCGCCTCTCCGTAGTTCAAGTCTTGATGGCTTGTAGCGCTTACGGAGCAGCGGGTTCAAGTGGCTCATCATGCGGTTTATGCGTGCTCGGGCTGCAAAGTCCCGATGCCGTAGGGCACGTCCCAACCGCGCCTCGACACATTTGAGGTGCATCATTCCCCGATTCGTAGGATGGACCATTCGCCACACATCATCATGCAGCATGAAATACTCGGAAGTTGGAACAGCGCGGCGACAGTGTAAGCACTGTCCGAAATTCGCCTTAGCCTTCATTGGCAGCGCTCCGAGATCGCAATTGCCGCACCCCTGCATGGTGGCAAGAAGGCCACCGCGTTCGACCGACTCTTGCAGGCAGCCGCATGCTAACGGGCTTGTCGACTGAAGAGTCATGGATCTCCCACCACTCGTGCGAGGGTGTATGGCATTCTGGCTTCTGGAAATGATCGTCTCAGTCACTGCTTGGAAACCTGGTCTCTAGAGGTAGTACTCAAATCGGGCCCTGATGGTTCGCGGCACTCCTGGGTGGGTCACGAAGTCGGCAACCGGTGCCGGCTCGTGCTGCAGGCGCGACACATAGCAGTACTCAATGTCGTTCCACTTAACGTTGAAGAGATTGAAGGTGTCCAGTGCAAACCGCCATTTGCCGGAGTGCTGATAGCCAAGCTGCAGATCGACCGTCGTATAGGCCGGTGAACGGGCACTATTGTCCTCGACCAGCGGCGATTCCCCGAAATGCCGCACCCGCAGGGAACCAAGCCACCCGGACGGACGCACTGCTGTAATACCAGCTTCGATAACGTTGGTCGGACTGTTTGGGATATAGCGTCCGGTGATCGCGATCGGGTGCGCGCACGGATAGCTCGGAGAGGTATCTCCGCAACCCAGGTCATCGGGAGAGACGTTATGATCGAAGCGCGCTCGAGAAAACGCCGCATTCAGAGTGGCGTATATCCATGGGCTGACACGGAACGTGTTTCCCCACTCGATGCCAGTGCGGGTCGTTGCCCCGCTCGGACTCGTAACGCCGGCATCACCGTCGAATACTAGCTCGCTCTTGAGCTTTAGCAGGAAGACATCGAGGCTGGTGCGCCAGCGCGAGAGTGCCTCCGTGGACAACCCGACCTCGGCGCTGGTGGCACGCGTGAGCGGGCTCACCGGCTGGGCATCTGGGTTTTCGCCGCTGCGCGTGACCCCGCGAGCATCATTGCTGTGGTACCCATCGGCGAGTGTCAAAAAGTAACTCGTCTTGCCCCAAGGACCTAAAACGATGCCGAGCTTAGGGCTGAAAATTGCGGCACGGACGTTCCCGGTGTTGCAGCCCAACGTATCACTTTCGATGTTGCAGGTTCCGTCGCGGTTCAGCATCTTGTCCTTCACCTCGAAGCGGAACCAGTCTTTGCGTAACCCGACGACGGTGCGGAGGTGAGGCAGCCATTGAGTCGTGTTCTCGAAGTAGATGGCACCGTTGCTCTCAACGACACTTGCGTCTTGATGGGTGGACAGGTATCGCCGCTCGAAGGTGTAACTGATGCCAACATTCTTAATGTCATCCACTCGGGCTTGCACGCCCAGAAGATTCGACATCGACAGGCCTCCGAGGCTCGTGAACCAGGTCTTTGATCCCTTGAGACCGTATACGATGCGGTCATCGTGTTGGAGCATTTGATCGCCGTAGACGGGATCTCGCAGGTAGTACGTGAACGTGGACCACAAATCCAGCTTGTAGCGGATGACGTAGGCAGAGAACTGCAACTGGCTGGTAGGCGCGCGTATGACGCGGTTGAATGACAAGCTGGATCGGCTGGTGGTGCCACCGTCGGTGGGGTTCAAGCTCCCAAAACGATCGATGCGCCCGCTCTCGATGGCGCGCTCTGGAACCTGGTCCGTCGCGTTCCAGCGTCCCGAATAGCCCATCGCTGTGATGGTGAAGAAGTCCGTACCCGTGGCGCGGTAATAGCGCAGGACACCGTTCAGCTTCTCGTAATCGTCGGGATGATCGAAGGGACCGTCGTTGTGATAGATCTCGCCCGCGCCGAGCAGTGTTCCTGCGCCGACGCCCGTTGAGCCCATAAGGAGAGTGCGACGATAGCCATCCTGGCCGTAGCCCAATGTCCCCGAGTCGGGGGCCTCATTGACCAAGTCGATGCGAACTGCACCTGCGGTCGCGAAATCCCCTTCGTCGGCGTAATACGGTCCTTTCTTGTAATAAAGGTGACTGATGAGCTCCGGAACTAGGAAGTTGAGGTCACTGTACCCCTGCCCGTGGGCATGGGTCGGCATGTTCACCGGCATGTCGTCGATCTCGGTTGCCAGATCGGTGCCGTGGTCCAAGTTGAAGGCCCGAAGGAAGTACTGATTTGCCTTTCCCTCACCCGAGTGCTGCGTGACGATCAATCCGGGCACGTTCTCGAGCACAGCAGCGGGACGGAGCAGCGGCTGGCTGGCAAGTTCTCCTTGGTTCACGTCTCCCGACGAAGCAGCAGTCATATTGCTCGGGCCGGTGGCGATCACGGTTACGGTCGGCAAGCCACGCTCATCACCGCCACCCGCCGCTTCCGCAAGCACCGGTCGAGCGCGCGATGTCATCGCTACCGTAGCAAGCAAGGCCAAAGTTGCCGGCCCCGACATCAGAGCGCGTCGGATCTCCATGCGCATGCTTCGGCAGAGCCGCCGGCATCACTCTATTTTGGCGCTTCTTGCGCACAGGTCCGTGTCGTGGGCTGTTCTCACGTCTTGGCGTTCCAGGAAGTGCACCAGCCGGTGGCCTTCACTGCCTTGCCGGGAACTTGCGGGCGCCGCCCTGCGCGGACCCAGCGGAACCCTGATAAAACGTGCAATTTGCGTACTTGCTGCCGGACTTGGCATCGGTGGACTTGCTCGCATCGCTGACATGCATAAGCGCCTTGGCCGTGTGGTCATCCGCGGGCCTAACGGCAGATCTGCCGCGACGGCAACGCTCATCAGTAGGGTTACGATGGGCATCAGAGCAGCACCGAGGATGAGGCTCTTTGAGAAACCGGCAGCGCGGTACAAC
>Ga0210384_10001800_pt1 | contig 27707 bp, 23 predicted proteins | sample IncBWH2MmetaG_FD_160574 | JGI IMG/M metagenome (GOLD analysis project Ga0210384, IMG submission 160574) | Forest soil microbial communities from Barre Woods Harvard Forest LTER site, Petersham, Massachusetts, United States - Inc-BW-H-2-M | ecosystem: Environmental > Terrestrial > Soil >...
TTGCCAGAAGTGCAAGCCCATAATGAATTGCATTACTACCGGGCAAGTCGACAACGACCGCCAAGTCTGCCGCACTTTCAACGGGAATCCAATCCAGATCGAATGCCGGAATTGTGGGAATGGGCGTGCTATCCGGGCATGTTAACTGGGCAAACGGAACGGGGAGAACCCACTGCGACCACACGGAGTCCTCAGGCGCCCAGATGGAATAGAGTTGTTCGGGCGTCACATGGCCCTCGCTTTCCCGGCCGGTTGCAGCAGCACCGCCGCGTCCTGAGCATGTTGCGTGATGATCTGGTTATCCGAAACCCGGCCATAGAATCCTGCTGCTCTCCCGGCGATCGTGAATACGCCGATGCAGGGAAACTTTTCGCCGCTTTCCGTGGCCAGCGGCAGAATGTCAAATCGTTTTTGCGCCACCCATTTTTGCGGATGGCGGTGCGCCTCCTGGGCAATTTTCTGAAAATCACCGGAAGGAGTAATTCCGCGGATTCCGATGCCCTCGCCAACTCGTCCGAACGCGGGCTTCAAGACCCAAGAATCATCGATGGCCGTTCTCATCCTCGAAACCTCGCGAGTCTCCGGGAGGAGTTTTCGCCAGACGGAAAGGTCTGCGCAAAGGGAATCCCACACAAGTGGAAAACGTTTAGTCTGCAGAACCAGCGCGACGCCCGGATTGCTCAATAGAATTTTTGTGCCGTCGAAATAGGGCTTCCAGCAATCTTCTCTCGAAAGATTGGGCAGCCATTCCGCTGGAAAGAATCGGACGATGGCGTCAGGCCTTCCCGAGGCAAAATCTGCGCAAATCTCAGCGCGACCGTGCTGCCAGCGCAAGTGTGAGGGGCTGAGCAAACAGGCGCGCAACCCTTGCTTGGCCAGGCAACGCGCCAAATGTAGCATCACCTGGCGATCGTCGCTGTACGCAGTGGCATGAACGAGTGCCACGAGCCCATTGGGCCCGATGGCGTTGCCAATTGCGCGCGCGTATGCCTCCGAAGGAGCGGACGGGACGCAAGCACCGGGCCAATTCTCCGCGAACAGTGAATTCCATCCGCTCGCTTCGACAAAACCCCCCGGCACGTCCGCATTCACCTCCGAAATGTGCCATCCGTCCGGCGTGGGATGAAAATCGAATCGCATCACGCGCAGGTTTGGCGTCACGGGGCCGTCGCTTGCGGCTTCCTGCAGCGCTCTTCGAATCGCACGCGGCAAACCGAGCCTGGCAATCAGCTCAGGCCGCTGGAGGATTTCTGCCTCGGCGGCAAGAGCTTCACGGGCTAGTGCTTCGGCTGTTTCATTCAAATAACTTGCGGTCGCGCTCTCCAACAACAATGGAAAGCGCGCGAGTACGGATCGGTCTTCGCATTGAATGTCCCACTTGCAGAAATCGAAGATGGCTCTTCGTTGGAGCCCCAGCCACGCATCGCGCGGCAAAAAGCTCCCGGCTTGCAGCGGGGCAGCCATTAACGCAAGCCTCGCCAATAAACGTAAGTGGCTGCGGCAACAAAATAAGCGACCGCAATCGCAGCGGATGCGGTTCGGGGCGATCTCTGTTGTTCTTGTGACGGCTTGAGAGCTCTTTCGATGAGGAAGGCCACCAGCAGAAAAAGAAGTGCGACCCAAGCGTACTGGATGAAATCGCAAACTGTGGCTTGCACGGATTTCCAATCGCCTGCGACTGCACCTCCGAAAATGAGCCCTATACTGGATATCCAGCCGCCAGTGCGCATCCCCGCACTTTCATCTCTGTCAATCGTCACCCGATCAGCCAATCGAAAAAGGCGCTCCAAACAAAACCAGAAACCGAAGAGGAACAGGGTGGAAAGGGCGGCGCAAAACACGACTACTTCCGCTCCCGGCCCGCTCCCAACATTTGCTCCGGCGTAGCAAAGTGCCGTCCCGGTCAGCGTGCCGTAAACAACCCAAGCGGCCGCGGGGTTTTGGCGTTCCAGAACATCTTCTCGCACAGCAATCCCAAGAACACAAAGTAAGTAAAGTCCAAGCTGCAGCCAGGCCGCGCCGCCCGCGGCGTACAGAGCGATCCACTCCGCGTCGGATCGCACATCGGGGGAACTCCGATTCCATAAAACCACGACGATGAACAACATGTACAACCCGGGCAACAGCACGAGCAGGGCCCGGTGCGTCTTGTTCGGGCGGAAAGAGTGGACTTGGAAGACGGCTTTGTAGAAGCGATACCAGAGCACGAGCGAGACAACGGTGCCGAAAAAGAGGAAAACTTCCATCTGCTGATATGGGTTTCAAGATTCGAATCCCGTCGAATCACCTCCTATGAATTCATTTAACTTCATACTGCCGCAGATGCAAGTGAAAAAAGCATGCAAAAAAAAATAGTTAGGCCTCCGGTAGAGAAGTAAAGCGCAGGATCGGGTAGAGCTCCCGAAACACTTTGGCGGCTTCGCGGGGAAAATTGGCGCGCAGAGCCGCCGCGGTCGGGAATTTGCGGCGTACGATCCAAGCCTGAATCTTTTTCCAGTCTTCAGGAGTGGTCGGCCATCCGTCATGCTGCGTCCACTCGCCTTTTATCGTCGAATACCAATAGCTTTCGTAGCGCCGGCCGAACTTCCTTCGCTGTTTCGCAGCCCAACCAGGATCTGCTGTGGTGCGCGGTTCGGCAACCAGCGCAAGCGTGGACTCTTTGCGTTTTCCGCCGGAGTAAATGCGGAAGCCGACGGTCACAGTATCTTTAGAAAGCCCAACATAGAGCTGGCCGGTTTCCCTCTTGACCGGCGGGGGCACGGAATACTTCAAGTACATGTTCGTCTTATAAAGCGTCTTGTCCTTTGCAAAGCGGATGTCGCGGTTGATGCGCGAAAAATTCGGCCCCGTGCGCCCGGACGTATCGAAGCGCTCATCGAGTTTCAGTACCGCCGAGGAAGTTTGCTCCAACAAGCGCCGAAAAGGCTGCACCACCGCGGCCAGATAGCGCTCGCGGTTGGCCTCCATCCACTCCTTGTGGTTGTGGCGTCCGAGATCCTTGAAAAATTGAAATGTTTCGCGCGTAAAAACGGGTTTTGCGGGAGCCATGGAGAGCCTCGGTGCAAATGTTTGGTCCGGTGCAGCGCATTTCAGAGTACACGATTTCAATTCGCGGTCAATTCGGCCGTCGATCCAGATTGGCTCTTGCCGCGAAGCACGCAGGACAGCTAGTCTGCCTCCATGAGCAACTTTACGCCTACGGAACGAACCAAAGTCCACCGCAAGCCGGATCGTGGCAGCTACGACCGCGAACTTATCTATCGCATTCTCGATGAAGCGTTCGTGTGCCACGTCGGCTTCATCGCCGATGCCTTGCCCGTCGTGGTGCCGACGAATTACGTGCGCGTCGGCGACAAACTTTTCCTTCACGGCTCTATCGCCAGCCGCTTGATGAAGACGCTCGGAAGCGGCGCGCCCTTCTGCCTCAGCGTGACGCTGCTCGACGGCATCGTGTGCGCTCCCACGGCCACGGGCCACTCCGTCAACTACCGCTCGGTCGTGGTCATGGGAAAAGCGGAACAGGTCGAAGGTGAAGCCGCCAAGCGCGCGGCCATGCGCGATTTCGTCGAGTATGTGATTCGCGGCCGCTGGGCCACCGTGCATCCGCCAACCGAGCAGGAGCTAAAGGGCACCATGGTCCTCGCCGTGCCGCTCGTCGAAGCTTCGGCCAAAGTGCGCACCGGCTTCGCTGTCGATGACAACAAGGAATATTCTGTGACCGGATGGACAGGCGTGATTCCCATGAAGTGGATGGCGCAAACGCCCGTGCCCGACCCGCGCGGCAACCCGAAGAATCCGATGCCAGCAAATATCGCGAATTATTCGCGCCCACAGTAGGGGTGCAGAACGAAGAATCGCGCCGCCGACTATTTCTTGCCGCCCGAGCCCGCAAGCGCAGTGGCGACGCCCAGCGAAATCAGCATCCCTCCGGAGACGTATCGCTGCGTGCGATTCCAGCGCGAATTACGATTCAGCCGCTGCGCGACCGTACCTGCAAACAGCGCCCAGAGACTGTCGCTGGTCATGCCCATCGCGGCGAAAAGCGTCCCGAGAAAAAGAATCTGCAACGCTACGTTTCCACGCGAGGCATCCACAAATTGCGGAAGAAACGCGAAGAAAAACAGCGCCGTCTTCGGATTCAGGATGTTGACGATGATACCCTGCACGAAGACACGGCTTAATTTCATGCGAGGGGCGTCCTGTGAAGGCGCAAGTGATTCCTCGTGACGCAGTTTTTGAATGCCCAGGTAGATCAGATACGCCGCGCCGAGATACTTCACCACGCTGAAAGCGATCACCGAAGACATCAGCAGCGCCGAAAGACCAACCGCCGCCGCGGCCACATGAACCAGCGTGCCGACGGTGATTCCCAGCGCAGAAATAAGTCCTACGCTGCGCCCCTGGCCGATGCTGCGGCTCGTGACGTAAAGTACAGCCGGGCCGGGAATCGCGAGCAGCACCACGGCGCTGCTGACAAAAAGCAAAAGCGACGAATGATTGAGAATCATGGCTTTTAGGACGAGCGTTTCAGCCAGCTGTGAGCAACACCGGCTCGCCACGCGTGATCACGATGGTGTGCTCGTAGTGCGCGGAGAGGCTGCCATCCTTGGTGCGATAGGTCCAGCCGTCTTTGTCGAGTGAAACTTCCCCAGTCCCTGCCGCAATGATAGGCTCGATGGTGATGACCAGCCCTTCCGTCAATTTGTGCTGCGCGGAAAAGTCCGCGTAGTTGGGCACCGACGGCGGCTCGTGAATCGTCCGCCCGATGCCGTGCCCGCCGAGTTCCTTCACGACGTGAAAACCACGGCGGCGCACTTCGCGTTCGACCGCACGGCCAATGTCTTTCGTGCGGTTCCCGGCCCGCGCCACGCCCAGCGCCTGCCGGAACGCTCGCTCCGCACAATGGGCCAGCTCGTGAGCTGTTCCTTTCGACGAGGACGGGGGCACCTCGATGCTCACCGCCGAATCGGTGTGGAAACCGCCCTTTTCGGCAGTCAAGTCCAGCTTCACCAAATCCCCCGGCTGAATCACCCGGTCACCGGGAATCCCATGCACCACTTCATCGTTCACGCTGATGCACACGTCGCCTGGAAATCCATAAACCATCGGCGGCGAAGACCGCGCCCCATGCTCCGCCAGCACCCGCGACCCAATCTCACAAAGCTCCTCCGTCGTCACCCCCGCGCGCACCTGCGCCGCCATCGCGCGCAACGCCTTCCCAACAATCATTCCGCAAGCGCGCAACTTCTCAAATTGTTCCGGACTGTTGATGGACATGATGCCTCACTGGCAATCTCGCTCATGCAGGGGAAAGGCACACAGGCTGAAGCCTGTGCCACTGGTACCGCAACATTGTTCTTAATTGCAGCCGCAACCGCCACCGCAGCAACTGCCGCCCCCGCCAGAAAACCCGTCGGATGACTTGGCCGCTCCACCGTTACCGGAGCCATTCGCCGCGCTGAAAACGGAAAGCTGGAGAGTGTTCTTTTTCCCCGCGCACTTCGGGCAGGCAATCTCCTGCGCCTTGTTCAAAATGATCTTCTCAAAGTGCGTCTGGCAATCCTCGCAAATGTATTCGTAAATCGGCATGGGAAAATTATAACGCTAGTCAATTCAATATCTGTAGCCCATCTCAATAACTATCCAGGCCGCAAGTGGCATGCATACGCACCAGAGAAAAAGGGGGCGTCTCAGCCTCCCTTTGCCCAGCGCGGTGGCCAAAAGGGCAAGAGTCCACGCTAGTGCGCTTAACCAATTCAGGATCACCCAGTGTCGCGGTGGGGGGCCTGCAAAAGACTGTGCGTTAGAATTGAAGCCTTGATATAGAAATCCGGAGGTCACGAGGAGACTCAGGGTTGCGAGGCAGAGTCCGAGGGTTAGAAGTTTTGCCCGCCAACCGCCCTCCGTTGGTCTAGCATCAAGCTGACGCCAAACTCGCCAACCGTAAATCAAGCAAATCGCCGGAAGACTCATGAAGATTGCAACGACGACCATTGCTTAGTCCTCAAAAAAAACTGGCTCCAGTTTTCGCCGGAGCCAGCTACAAATCTAAGAGTTAGATTGAAAGCCTAGTCGCCAGCAACAGCTTCTGCAGCCTTCTCGTCCGTCTTGGCCGTAGCGCCATTGCCGTTCGAATGGCCGTTGCCATTCGCAGGAGCAATCGTTACCGGCTTGCCCGCGTTGGCGAAATTGGCCGGAACCGCCTTGGCAATGTCGCTGACCGTACCGATCTGCACGACCGTCGGCTGAGGCTTCTTCAGCACCAGCTCTTCATAAATGGCGCGAACCTTGGCCTGCTCTTCGTAAGCCTTCTTGCGGCGAGCGCGGTCTTCTTCCGCCGCGGTCACCGGAATGTCGTGCTCAAGGTGACGCACGCGAGCGGCGTCATCGGCGTCAATCCTCAAGGAATGCTCAAAGCTCTGGAGGTTAACGTTCTTGCCCTTCGCATAGATCTCATGCTTGCCGTGGTTCTTGTACCACTCGGCCACGGTCGCGTTCTTATGCATGTTCTCGATGATCTGCCGCCAGCCCACTCCGGTGTTGTACGCGCAGAAGGAAATCTCGCCCTGCTGCGTGGCGTAAGGAATGATGCACATCTCCGTGCGGCGAAAGTCATAGTTGAACAAATCCTGGAACCACATTCCCGCGATGAACAGGAAGTTCCAGGGATCCGTCTGCCGGCGCTTCATGGCATCTTCGTACGTGCGGTCCGGAGAAGTCTTGCCGTATTTCTTCTCCGCGCCCTTGGTCAGCGCCCAGGTCTTGTCAAATTTCTTGAAAAGGTCATACAGCTTCAACCCCTTCGGACCCTGGAAAGGCTTGTAGTTCTTCAAGAGGGCCATGGCCATCATGAAGTTCGAAAAATTCTTGCCGCGGGACGCGTCGGTAATATCCGTAACATCCTTCGTAAGCTGTACGGCATCCAGGAACCGCGGAACAGGAGCCCATTCCTTCGTCTCCTTGTTGATCATCAACGCCGTGCCCACGCCGCAGTTCGGGTGGCAACCGCAGGAGAGCGAACCCCACTGCGAGTCTTGCCCCTTCACCATGTCCGAGAATCCGGCAAAGGTGCTGATAAACGAAATCGGGAACCAGTCGCGCGTCGGCTCGACCTTGCCCACCTGGTTGCTGACGTCCTTCGCCAGATGCGAAAGCGTGTAGCGCTGGCGCAGGCGGCGTTCCGGGGTAATGTCTTCGTCGCGGCCGGTAAACGAGACCGGCTGGAAGCTGACGAACGCGATTTTCTTCGGGTTCTCCATCGCAAACTTCACGATGGTGCCGACCTGATCGTTGTTCACGTTATTGACGATGGTCACCACCAGCACGATTTCGATGCCCGCTTCGTGCATGTTTTCGATGGCGCGCAGTTTCACGTCGAATAAATTGCCGATCTGCCGGTGGCTGTTGGCGTCGTTGCCGATGCCGTCGAACTGCAGGTACGCGTAGCGCATGCCCGATTCGAAGGCCTTCTTGCAGAACTCTTTGCTCTTGGCAAACTCGATGCCGTTGGTCGCGGCTTGCACGCTGTTGTAGCCGATTTTGCGCGCGTAGGCGACCGCATCAAAGAAATACGGGCTCATCGTCGGCTCGCCGCCGCTGAACTGCACGGACATCTGGCGGCGCGGCTTGATCTTCAGCGCGTTATCCAGGATTTCTTTGATCTCATCCCAGCCCAGCTCATGCACGTACCCAACCTGGTTGGCGTCCATGAAGCACGGGTCGCACATCATGTTGCAGCGATTCGTCAGGTCCACGGTGAGCACCGAGCCGCGGCCGTAACGCACCGTGCTAGAACCGTGCTTGTGCAGGTCTTCGTCGTTGTGCGCGGGAATGTCGCGGCCCGGATACTGCCGCTCGATCCAGCTCAGCCACTTGGAATCAACCGCCATCATGTCTTCGTAGTGGCCGTGCAGCGGGCAATCCTTCACCATCCAAACCTGGCCGTCGCGCTCGATGATCTGCGCCTTGATCTCGCCGACCTTCTCGCTCATCAGGTCGCGCCAATCCTTCTTGCCAGCGATAATCGCTTCGCGCGCTTCCTTCACGCAAGCCGGACAAAGAGAATCGGTCTGCCGCGGGAAGCCGAGCGTCGGCTTGGTCTTCTCCCAGGACTTCAGCAGCGGCTTGTCGGACCATTGCGGTGTGACGGACGGATTGGGATTGCGCTTGTTGAAATACTGGATGGCGTCAAAGGTGATTCCCGCCGTCTTGCAAACCACCCAATCAAACGTCCTTGCGATCTGCGTGCCTACCTGATTCGACATAAACCTCTATCCTCCACTTTCAAAAATGCAAACTACCTGGCCCTTTAGTTAGATGAAGCCCACTCAATCGTTGGATACAGCCCAACGACTGCCCCGGGGCTCACTTTTGCGTGCACAAAAACCGTACCACGAACACCATGTACGTCCAATAAGTCTTTGGACACCTATAGTTTGAAGGTTACCGGGGGTGGACGCCAGTGGCAAGCGCCGAACGGTCAAAATGGGGGGTCGAACGGCAAAGACGGGTAGCCAACGGTCATTCTAAGGGCCTTCTAAGGGGGTTACTCCTAGTGCGAACGGTCTGTAAGTTTTCCTGGTTTGGCTACTCGTTCAGAGAGGGCCGCAAAACTGCCACCACAAAATGCGCGAAATGCGATGCCCCTTCATCCAGCTGCAGCCATCGCACCACGCAATGATCAGCTAGATACTTGGGCACACGCGCTTCGGAAATCCCGAGATGCTCGGCGAGCTGCGGCTTGATGGAATCTACCCCGCGCCGGCTCGATCCGCCTCGCAGCAAATTGCCGATGGCAATCCGCAGCGTCTGGCAAGCCTCCACATAGTAGTAGCTCGTCAGGTCCGAATCCGTCAGCACGAACACTCCCGGCCCGACAGGAGCGGTATCCGCATCATTAAGTCTCACGGGCGGACAAGTCAACAATCGGCGGAATTGCATCTCCAGCAGCGAAATCCTCGAAGACAGTCCCGGATCGCCGTAGCGGCCCTTAACGCTCGGTCCGCCGGGATCTCCAATCGATTCGACCGGCAACGTGGGTATCGCCCGGCTATGCGTCACCCGAGGAGGCGTCGGCTCGGCCTCTTCGCTGAACACCGCTGCCGGCAAACCGCGACGCGGCGCAGGCGCTTCAGTGGATCGTTGCGCGGGAGCACCCGCGGCTTCTCTTACCGCCCCGCCCTTGCGACGATTGCGGCCGCCTCTGCGTCCGCGGCGGCGGCGTTTCACGTCCGCGCCCGGCGTCCCTGGAGTGGCGGGAGCGTCCGCGTCTGAAGCCGCTGCTTGTTGCACCTCGCTGCTGACCGCCACGATCGATTCGAACGCTTCCGCGTTCTGCGCGAACGGCAGTCCCGGCTCCGGCATCGTAACCGGCGGTGACGTCAGAGCAAATTCCTCGCGGGGCGCAGCCGCGGCCGAAGTTTCCAGCGGAAGTTCTCCCGGCACGCCGCCAAGCCGCACCGCCGCTTCCTGCGCTTTCACTTTCCAATCAGACCGCCGGAATCTTTCGGCGGCCGCGGAGTACCATTTCGCGGCGTCGGCATTCTGCCCCGAGGTTTCGAAATACTTCGCCAATTCGAACGCCACCATGGCGTCCCGCGTCTTTTCGTAAAGATTCGAAAGTTGCCCCGCGGGATCCTTGCTGGTGCGCGCTCGGCGAATGCGTGCGGTGATCTGTTTCCAATCGGCCATGTGTTGGCTTGCATTGTAACAGCGGAACCCGATGTGGGCTAGCACCGTCCCTCTGCGGCGGCATTCGTAGGGTTCAGCTCAATCCTCTCGATTATTGATTGACGAGGAAAAATATAGTCAGTATCCTCTTCGTGGCCCTCTTGGAGGCGTAATGTCGCGCTTGCGCGAAGCTATCGCTGCATTTGTATCTCTTACTTTGATCGTTTCTCCCCTCTGGGCTGCCCCGTCCTCTTCCCTCGGAACGATCGTCTACGCCGACCACGCGCACATGGGTGCCGGGGCCGCTTCCGTCGGCACCACAGTTTTTGGCGGCGACCGCCTGACCACCGAACAATCCGGCAGCGTGCAAGTCCGCGCCGGCGCAGCGCGCTTGCTCTTGTCCGGCGCCAGCAGCGCAACTTTTGTTCAGGGAGAAGCCGCGCCTGCCGCCACGCTCACTCTCGGCTCCGCGACTTTCTCCACCGCCAATTCGAAAGCTTTCACTCTTCATGTGGCCACCGCCGTCATTCGTCCGAACACCGATGAGCCCACCATTGGACAGGTCACCGTCATCAGCCCAAAAGAATTGGTTGTGCGGAGCAACCGCGGTTCACTGAGCATCGCTGTGGAAGATGATGTGCGCGTGATTCCGGCCGGTGCTGCCTACCGCATCGTTCTCGATTCACCCGATGCTGCGCCCCCTGCACAGGGTCCACGCGGCGCTGGCGGCAAAGGCCCCGGCGGTCCGCCCGTCAAAGCCGCTAAGAGCAAGTTCATCTGGTACGTCATCGGCATCACTGCCGTGGTCACTTTCCTCGCCGTCCAGGAAGCCCTCGAAAGCCCCGACCGCCCGTAAGCGGCGCGCACCTCGACTTTTTTCTAAAGATTGCGTCAAATCCACTCTTCGGATTTCCTCGCGTAACTTAGTGAACTGAGAATTTCACCGGCGCCACTGCCGCCGCCGCTTCCGGATTGTAGTAATCGTATAGCTTCGAGGCTGCGCTGGACGCTTCCATCCGGTAGCGCAGCCGGAAATCAAAACCAAAACTGCTTCCGCCCGCCGACGGCCAGATGTAAAACACCACGCGGTCCGGCTGCACTTCATAGCTCCCCGCACCCCCAGCGTCCAGCGAAGCGCGATCCACCTCGGCTCCCGGCGGCAGGCCCACTTCTCCCAGCATCATTCCGTACCCTTTGAATCCAATCCGTTCCGCTTCCACTTTGCAATGAATCGTCTCGCCCGCCTTGGCTTCCAGGCGGTCATATTGCACCTTCCATCGCAACGCCCGATTCTCTCCGCTCAGCAGGTTCTCTTCGCGCGTCGCGGAAGACTTCTCCCACGGCACGTAGTAACTGGCGAAAACCGTCGCGTTCATCGCTCCGACATTGGCAGCAGTCGCGATCTCAATTTTGTTCTCTCCTTTTTCGAGCCCGTTCCCCAGCGCCACCGTCACCGGGCCCGTCGCTTCGCGCGGATCGGGCAGTGACAGCGTTTTCAACGCGCGGCCGTTCACCTTGATCGTCGCTTGCACCACGCTCACGGGATTCGCTCCTGCCGGCATCGCCGCGATCATCGCCTCCAGCACGTTTTGCGTAGCTTGTGTCGAGAACCACACCGCGTAGCGGTCCTTGTGGCCTAGCAGGTACTGCAATCCCCGCGCGGCCATCTCCTGCAGATCGCGGTCCGCGTGCGCTGAATCCATTTTCGTCAACGCTTCCACCGCCAGCGCCGTCGACTCCAGTCTCCCGGTATTCCCCCAGCCGTAGAACGGCGATGTATTCGCCTCCAGGTTCCAGTACATCGTGTCGCCCTCGCGGTGCGCCAATTCCTCCAGCAGCGTCCGTGCCTTCTCGATATGCCCGCTCCGCCCGCCCTGCACCGCGGCCAGCGCATAGTTCCCCACCAGATATGGATCGCTCCAGGAGTCGATGTTCTGTCCCAGAAAATGCAGTGCCGCGTCCACCGCCGCCCGCACCTGCTTTTGCTCCTTCTCTTTCTCCTCTTTGCTGACCGAATTGTCCGTAGCGCCGATGTCCGTTCCCGCCAGCGTACGCGCAATGTATGCGGTCGAATTCGCGTCCTCCTTTTCCTTCTGCAGATCCCAGCGATACACTCCCCAGACTCCAGGCCGTATCTGGTGGTCGATCAAGTATTTGCGCAGCCTCTGCCTCACGTTTTCATCGACAGGCACAAACTCGCGCGCTGCGCTCAGGAATCGCAGCACATACGCCGTCAGCGCGAGGCTCGCCTGCCACTTGTACCAATAGCCCATTCCGCCGTCGAGATTCTGCATCTCGGTAAGCCTTCGCACTCCTTCCTGTACCGCGGCGCGGGCTTGCAGGGCTACTGCGGAGCGCGGATTCTCGTTCCCCGGTTTATCCTGCCCGACTTTTTTCAGCAGCTGCAGCGCCATCAAGCTGACGTACGCCGTCGAAGTCACTTGCTCGGCGCAGCCCGCCGGCCGGCGTCCGATTCCATGCATCGCGTCCAGCACATGGGCCATCAAATTTGGATAAATCCGCAGCTCCGCCTCCATCGAACCGCCGATCGCCGTCTCCGGCACACGAACGGTCATCGAATTTGTCGCCGCCGAAAGCAACCGGCTTGTGCTGAGCGAAATCTCCTGCCCGTTGGGATGAACCACCAGTTCGCGTTCCACCGCGTCACCCGTGGACCCATTGCGCGCCGTCACCCGCTGCTTCGCCTCTTTCGTGCTGTGAATCGCCCGGTAAGTGAACACCGCGCTCGCGTCCCCGTTTGCCGCCACCGCCAGTTTTTGTTGAGCAGCCGCCAGGTTCAAAAACCATGGCTCCGGCTTCAGCTCCGCGAAAATCGTCTGCGCCTTTTCCAGATAATTTCGCACCACCACTGGCTGGCTGATCTGGTCCCCCTCCGTCAGCACTTTCGGCGGATCGCTTTCAACGAAAAACGGCTGGAAACTCCGCAGCTCTTTTTCCGCCACGCCAATCTGCCCGCCAATCGTGGACGCAATCACCGACATCTTCCATGCCGTGATGTTGTCCCCCATCGGAAAGCGGATTCGCGCGTGCCCGCTCTGGTCCGTGATCACTTCGGGCTTCCACACCAATGTTTCCGGGAAATACTTCCGCAGCTTCGGCGTAAACAACGGCTTCTCCATCGCTTCCGTCGGGCGGCGGTCTCGTTCTTGCGTTGGTCCGATACCAGGTGCAAGCGCCACCAAAGTCGATAGTTCCGATCTGGTCGTCTGCAGCTCCGTTATCGCGGCCTCCACCGCGATCGTTTCCGTCGAACCACCCACCTGCAACGTGAAATTCAATTTCGTCGTATCGTCCGCCTGCACCGGCACGCGGAGCACCGTGCTCGTCGCAAATCCGCTCCTCGAGCACTTCACCTCATAAATTCCCGCTGGCAAGTTGGAAAACCGGTAGGTTCCCTCCGCATCGCTGCTCTCCGTGTACTCCATCCCGGCCTCAGACACTGCAGTGACCGTCGCGCCCGACACAACAGCTCCTGACGGATCGGTGACCACTCCCGTGATGGCTCCCCGTCCCCCCGCCAGCGGTTTTTGTTCTTTTGCGGGCATCGCGCGGATGTCCTTGCTGCTTCGCTCCGCCGTCACGCGGTTGAAGGAAGTAACGGCAAACCCTGCGTTCGCATCGATCTTCGGCCCTTCGCCGTGGCTCAAGACCGTCAGATACTCCACCTCCTGCGTCACCGGAGTGACCTGCGTCCCCGAGTGCGTTTCTCCGCCGGCATCCGTGTACGTACGCACGTTCACGCGGTCGCTGTACCGGCTCTGTTTGCTGAACGAAAAGTAATACGGACGCCCCCACGGATCGGTCAATTGCGCCGGCGTGAGTTTTGCCCTCGCCAGCACGGGCTTCAACTCCTCTTCATTCTTTGGAAAATTCCCCGTCAGCGTATACTGCTCCGCTAGCGCTTTAGCCAGTGCTTCACTTTCTCTCGCGAAGTACTGCACCTGCGAAGTCCACTCCGGCACGTCGTCCCACGAATGCCGCCCTTTGCCGTCAAAGATTCCGTCCGGTCCCGCACTGCTCACCACTATGCGGTACATGTTTCGCAGGATGTCGAATTCAAAGCGATATGGGTGGCCCCACGGATCGCGCAGCGCATCCAGCTTCACTCCCCGCTTTTGCATCTCCTCGCGCAGCGTGGCGTAGTCCCGGATGTATTTTCCCGTTCGCTCCGCATATTCTTTCGCAGCGGCGTTGATCGCCCTTCCGGTTTTGCCGAAGTACGGCCATTCGAACCGATCCGCCGCAAAATCGTCCCCCGTCCCCGGCTTCTTGTCCATTCCACTGCTCATCAGCTCCAGCACATTTTTTTGCCCGGCCGCGGAAAAGGCCGCGCGAAATGGCAAGCCCCAGGGATCGCGAACGTCATCAAATTTCATTCCCGCGGCCTTCAACGCTTCGCGCACTTCCGCCTCGGTGCCTGGATATTCGCCGTGTACCTCGGCCCACGCCACTAACACCTTGCGCGTTTCCTTCAGCTCGCTGGCTAGTTCCTTGGCGAATTCCGTGCTCGCTCCGCCTCCGCCCCATCCTGATGCTCTGAATCCCTCGCTGGCTCCCCACCATTGACCATACTGCGTGCGCACCATGGCTTCCGCCACCAGATCCAAATCTTCCGGGAAGGGCTTGCTCGCATCCAGGCTCAGCAAATCCCGGATGCTGACACCTCCAAGGCTTTGGCGATAGTAAAAATCGAGATAGTCAAACACGGAGAACCCGTAGCCGCCTCCGAACTCCTCGTCGGTCCGCACGCGTTCCGCCACTGCTCGGTCGTACACCAGCACTCCCAGTGCGCTCTCCGCCGGTTTACCGTCCGGCGCGGACACCTCCAGTTCGCTGGACACCATTTCGCCGGGGTTAAATACCGTCTTTTTCATCCCCACCTTCACGTTCAGCTCTTCCTTCGCGGGATAGAGGACTGGCACCTGGTCGTCGAGCGTCGCGTCTCCGTCCTGCTTGGGCGTCAGGCAATACGCGGTAACGTGGATTTCCCCGTGGAATCGCGGTTCGAATGGAATCTTGATCGTTCCCCGTCCCGCGTTCAATTTCACCACTGCCGATCGCAGCAGCCCGTCCGAGCTCCACGCGCTCACGATGGCTTCATCCGATTTTGTGTTGGTCTCGATTTCCGCTTCGATGGGATCGCCCGGATGGTGAAGCGTATGATTCGGCCGCACGCGAATATATTCCGGGCTCACATCGGCGCTGATCTCTTCATGAAGCACGCCTCGGAGACCGGCTTTGTCCTGCGCTTCCAGTACCAGCATCGCGTTCCGCGATGTGGATTGCCCCGCCGCACCGTAGTAATTGGAGCGCCAGCCTCGGTGGCTTTCCAGGATCAATTCTTCCGGGATTTTCGCCAGCTCGGCTCGTCCGATGCCGAATCGATTGGTGTGAAAATGCCCCAGCAGGGTTTTCTTTGTCTCGTCGTACTGGTTTCCTTGCGGGTCTTCCTCGATCGGCGTCGCTGCGCTGATCTCTCCCTCGGCGGAAACCGGCGTCCCATCGGCATACGAAGTCGTCACATAGAAAAAGGTATTGCCACTATTCAGGATCGAGTTGGCATTCAGGACGTAAACGTGAATCGGCTGCTGCGTTAGCCGCACGTTGAACCGTCGCTGTTCCGTCCGGCCGGTGGATGCGTCCGTCACATAGGCCGCGAGCGTTACATCCTGGAAGCGCTCGTAATTCGATTCCTGGAAACTTTTGAATTCCTCGCTGAGATCGATCTTCGCGTGACAGTGCCCCTCCGCGTCCAGTTCTCCCATGACTTCCCCGGATTCCTCCGTATCCCATTTCTGGTTTGTGTAGTTCCATTGGCGGCTCTGCTGCCTCACCACCCTCACTTTTCCTCGCTGCACCGGCTTTCCAAACAGGTATTCCGCATGCACGTCGACAACCGGATTTTGCCCCGGCAGATAGTAATGATGGTCGGGCTCCACCTTCACCTCATAGGTTGGCAGCTCGTACCGGCTCACCCGCACCGTGCTTTGTGCCGCCCCCTCGTTGCTGTAGTCGTCTTTTTCCGCTTCCAGTTTTGCCGTCAGTTTTTGCTGTCCCAACTGCAGCAGGCTGGGAATTTCCCAGTCAGCGGTGGCGATCCCGTAGGCTGACGTGGTCACCTTTTTGTGGAATTGCTCTTCCCCTTCCTCGTCTTCAATCGCCAGGTCCATCTTTTTTCCCGGCAGCGCGCGCTTGTCCGGCCCGAAGGCCATCAACCGCACGTGCACGGTCTGTCCCGGCTGGTACAGCGGTTTGTCCGTGCTCAACGTGATTCTCGGCGGCCGCGGGTCTGGAAACTTGAATTCTATCGATGCATCTTCGCTGAACTCGCCGCGAACGGCGGTCGCGGTAATCTCGCCTTCTTTATCCTCCGGCTTCTTCGGCAATTCGAACGTGACCACCGCGTTGCCATCTGCATCCGTAGTGGCTTTCCGTTTTGCGGCTTTGCCCTCATCGCTCCCGATCTCCATCGTTACTTGCACTGCTTGTCCCGCCAGCGGTTTTCCCTCCGGAGAGCTCAGCACGCGCAGCCGCACCGGATAGCGCGTTCCCGGTTCGACCTTTTCCGCTGCTGCCATTCGAATCTCGAATCCGTCATCGATCACGCGCCCGAACTGCACAATTCCGCCCGTCACTGGAAGCCCGGACTCCGCGTTCGGAAAAAAGATGTACACCAGACGGTCCCAGCCCAGGATCGAAGGCGAATTGCTGGGCAATTTGGCTGCGTGCCAATCCAGCTTCTCCACCGTCTCTCCCGGTTGCTCCACAAATGTCCCCGAAGTCGACGCCACCACCCAATCGTTCTGATCCTGGAGCTCGATCGCAAACTTTCCTGAAACCGGCTTGTCCGTTGGATTGAAAATTGCAAATTCGAGCACCGGGCTCGGCAGCAGGTGAAACTTGATTTTCTCTTCGTCCACGCGCAAAGCGTTCGCCGCCTTTTCCTGCGCGGTCGCGGCTCCGGCCAAAAAGCCAAAAACAAATGCCGCCACGATCCATTTACGAATGGTGTTCATCGGACTCTCCGCCAATCGTTCTCTCAAATCAGCGTATCAGCCCCCCACAACCTCGCCTCGGGCTGTTCCCCATCCGCTAGTAAGCAGACGGCCACGCCCCGCTCCGCAACTTCTTGCCGAGCGCCCGCACCTGATGTTTTCAATGGGTGGATCTTTGACCCGGGATGGATTAAAAACTTGGATGCACGATTTGCCGCAAGGGAAGTCCAGCAACACTGAATTTCCTCAAGTGCCCGCTTGAGAAGGACGTTGCAGTCGTCCCTGATTCCTGATTCCTGATCTCTGGTCTCTGATCTCCCGTAATTCTACAGCGCCGCGATAACTTCGATCTCCACTAGCGCGTCTTTCGGGAGCCGCGACACCTGCACCGTCGAACGCGCCGGCGGCGCCGACGTGAAATACTTGGCGTAGACTTCGTTCATCGTCGAGAAATCGTTCATGTCTTTCAGGAATACCGTGGTCTTCACCACGTGATGCAGATTCGAGCCCGCCGCCTCCAGAATCCCTTTTATGTTTTCGAACACGCGTTCCGTCTGCGGGCGAATATCCGCGCCGGTCATCTCGCCTGTTTTCGGATCCAGCGCCACCTGCCCGGAGACAAACAGAAATCCGTTCGTTCGAACGGCCTGCGAATACGGTCCGATGGGCTTCGGCCCCCGGTCAGTCAGAACGACATCTCTCATGGCGTGATCTCCTTTGCAGATTGGGCCGTCGCCACAGCGTTATCTCGCGGCAGCGCGAAACTTGCCGGAAATTGCCGGCGAAGCGAGTCTATAGCATATGACGGATTGCGTTTCGAATCCTACGTGGAGACAAATGAGAAACGGGTCAGCGCGGCCGTCGGCCGTGCTGATGCACAAACCCGGTATTCGCATGATTGCGCGCAGCTTCGCGCCCTGCGGCTTCCCGGTCGGCTTGCGCGTCGGTCATTCCTTGATTGATGCGCTCGAGAATCTGTTTCTCCGTGAGCCCGGTATTTTTCAAGCGGCCGATTTGCGTGCTGCCCATCGTGGGAATATTCTTCAGCCGCCGCTGCAAAATCATATCCACCGCGCGATCGGAAAGTCCAATCAGCCGCAACATCACCGCGTCGCCGCTGATGATATCGAGCTGATCGATTTTTGCGATTTCCAGGATCACGGACTCGTTGTAGCCCGCGTGCGCCAGATTGACGGCGGCATCCGCACTGGTGAAAAGATGCTGGTGCTGGTGCGCGTCGGCCACCAGCGCGACGCACGTATCGTCCGTAAGCGCGCCCTGTTTCATTCGAACGAGTTGCGCAACTTCCGTATCGGAAGTATTCAATTTTTTCAGTTCTTCGACGTTGCTGGACCACATGCCGGCCTGATCGAGCGGGCGGTAATCCGTAAGCGGATGTTTTTCGCATCCTTCGACACGGAACAGCAACACGCTGAGGAGCAGAACCTGGTAGCGCATGATTCGATTGTATCGAGGGCAACTGCGAAGGGCCGGTGGTGTGTTGTGGGTGATACCCGGCGAAAGGACAGGTCGAGCAGGCAGGCCGGCTGAACAGCGGCGCGGAGAAAAGAGGGCGCGCCCTCCGACCGGCCCGGCGTACTGGCCGAAACATAACTTCGATTTTTTATTGGTTGGCTTGGAAGACGCGCTCGACGCCGTAGACGCCGGAGATTTTGCGGATATTCGCAAGAATGGTTTCGAGCTGGCGCCTATCCACAATTTCGAGATTGGCATCCACGCGCGCGTTCGATTTGTCGGGGCGGCTTTCCAGGCTGCGGATATTCGACCCGGCGCCGCTGATGACGGCGGTAACCTCAGCGAGCAAGCCGGCGCGATCTTTCGCGCGGATGGAGAGTTGCACCGGGAACGTAGCTGCGCTGCCGCCGCCCCATTCGACGGCGATGCGGCGCTCAGTTTGGTACATCAAGTTTTGCACGTTGGGACAAAGGCGGGTGTGCACGGCGACGCCGCGCCCGCGCGTGATGTAGCCGACAATTTCGTCGCCAGGGATGGGATTGCAGCACTTGGCGCGGTAAACGAGCAGGTCGTCGTAGCCCTTGACGATAAGCGGAGCTTCGCCGAAACCGAGCATGCGCTTGACGGTTTTGACCAGCGTGGGTTTGGAATCGGCCGGCTCGGGTTCATCATCTTTGCCGGGCTCGCCGAGCACACGCGTGAGGATTTGCCGCGCGGAATATTTTCCAAAGCCGACGGCGGCATAGAGATCTTCGATTTTTGAGAGCCCATGGTCGGAAACAAATTTGAGCAAATCAGCTTCGGGGATTTTCTTCAGGCTGCGGCCGAAATGGCGCGCTTCATTTTCGAGCAGCTTCTTCCCCATTTCCTTGGCTTCTTCGCGTTCCTGTTCGTTGATCCAGTGGCGGATTTTGCTTTTGGCGTGCGAGGACTTGACGAAGCTCAGCCAATCGCGGCTGGGATGATGGCCTTTTTGCGTGAGGATTTCGACCACGTCGCCGCTGGTGATTTCGTGGCGCAGCGAAACCATTTGGCCATTCACTTTTGCGCCGACACACTGGTGCCCTACTTCGGTGTGCACCAGGTAGGCAAAGTCGACGGGAGTCGCGCCGCGCGCGAGCTCCAGCACACGGCCTTTCGGCGTGAAGGCGTAGACTTCGACGGGCGCGAGATCAACTTTCAGCGTCGAAAGAAATTCACCGGGTTCCTGTAGTTCCTGCGACCACTCGATCAGCTGGCGCATCCAGGTGATGCGCTTATCGTCTTCTTCCGAGCCGGGTTTGCCGACCTTGTATTTCCAATGTGCTGCGACGCCTTCTTCGGCAATGCGGTGCATTTCCTGCGTGCGAATTTGAACTTCGAAGGGCTGCCCGCTGTGCAGCACCGTGGTGTGCAGCGATTGATAGAGATTTGGGCGGGCCATGGCGATGTAATCCTTGAAACGGCCGGGCACGGGGCGCCAGATGTGGTGCACGACGCCGAGCGCGGCGTAGCAGCTGCGCTCCGAATCGGTGACGACGCGCACGGCGAGCAGATCGTAGACCTGTTCGAGTCCGGTTTCCTGGCGAATCATTTTGCGATGCAGCGAATACAAGCTTTTGACACGGGCTTCGAGTTCGGCGGGGATGCCGTTTTCTACGAGTTTCGATTGGATGGTGGCCTGGACTTCCTCGAGAAATTTTTTGTGGATGGGCGCTTTGTCGCTGACTTCTTTTTGCAGCGCCAGAAAAGATTCGGGCTCGAGGTAGCGGAACGAAAGATCTTCGAGTTCGCCTCGCACGACGCTCATTCCCAGGCGGTGCGCGATGGGCGCATAGATGTCCAGAGTTTCGCGCGAAATGCGCTGCTGCTTCTCGTCCTCCAGGTATTCGAGTGTGCGCATGTTGTGGAGGCGATCGGCCAGCTTGACGAGGACGACGCGAACGTCGTTGACCATGGCCAGAAGCATTTTGCGAACGTTTTCGGCCTGGCGCGTTTCCGGGGCCATCATGTTGAGGCGGCCGATTTTGGTGACACCTTCGACGAGATGAGCTACGTCGGCGCCGAAGCGCTCTTCGATGCGGGAGACGGGATACTCGGTGTCTTCGATGGCGTCGTGAAGGAGTGCGGCGGTGAGCGTGGTGGCGTCGAGGCGCATGTCCGCGAGGATGTGCGCGACTTCGAGCAGGTGGGACAAGTAGGGATCGCCGGAGCTGCGGAGCTGGTCGCGATGGCGCTCGGCGGCAATTTCATAGGCGCGACGGACCATCCAGGGATCTTCCGAGGGGCGATTGATGCGCAGCTTTTCGAGCAGAGCCTCAAAGCGGGCGTCGAGCTGGCGCTCGGTGCGGTCGCGGTTGAAGCTCAGCGGAAGATTGCTGGGTGACGGCATGGATCAGGCCGGCCTCTCTGTTCCAGTGTAGCGCAGGAGGAACGAGTTAGCAGTGGGCAGTTTCCCGGTTGACAGGGGATGGGGAAAATGAAACGCAGGAATGTGTGGGCCGGCCCGAGGAAGGCCGGACGCCAATCGGGAGATTGGCGTTCCCGTGTGGGCAGGCCAAGTTCCGAAATTGGAATTGTTGGCTGCGTGACACCCCAGCAGTTTTGAGAAAGAGTGTGGAAGCGTCTGATGACAAAGGAGTTGTGAAACGCTCTTGATGCAGAGAGCGACAAAAAAATGCAAAGGTGCGAGCGTACCTACCCCCAACACCCCCGGGCATTTGTAAGGATGTCAAAGGAAAGGAGTTGCGAGAGGGGGCATTTGTAAGGATGTGAGACCAAAGGAGTCACGGTGACGGGTTTTTCGTCACGGTGACGAACCCGGGTGGATCGGCGGTGTTGATGACTGAGTATCACGGCCGATGTTACCGCATCAGTACCGTACTCGTCAAGGAAAAGTTTGAGAATGTGAAATGATTGCAAGAAAAGGAGATAGCAAAAACAGGAGATAGTCACGGCGGGGCACCGGCAATCAAAGACTTGAAGAATATAACATATTATGTTATATTACGATGGACGGGACACAACTGAGGCTGCCGGCGATGAATCATGAGGATAGCTTATGAATGGACAGGAGCTGAGGGAAGCAAGGTTGCACAAAGGCTGGACACAGCAAGAAACGGCAGAAAAACTGGGAGTCACCCAGGCGTACCTCTCGATGCTGGAGCGGGGGCGGAGAGCCTTGCCCTATAGCCTGGTCCGCAAGTCGGTGGGGGCACTCCATGCCCCGCCAACAGCACTTCCTTTGCGCGAGGAGACCCTCGCCACTCCGCTTGGAGCGGACAGACTCCGATCTGAGCTTGCGGGGCTGGGTTACCCGGGATTTGCCCACCTGCAGCGAAGAGCACGCCACAATCCCGCCGAGGTCCTGTTAAAGGCACTGAATGAAGCCGATCTGGACAGCAGGGTGGTGGAAGGACTGCCGTGGCTGGCGCTGGAATACGCGGACATGGACTGGGATTGGATAGTGCAAAAGGCGAAGCTACTTGACCGCCAGAACCGGCTGGGATTTGTTGCCACCCTGGCATTGCAATTGACTTCGAAATCCGCCGACCAGCACCGAGTGCAAAGGCTGAAGGAATACGGAGCGGTTCTCGACCGCTCCCGTCTTGTGAAGGAAGATACTCTCTGCCACGATTCGCTGATGGAGGCGGAAAGAAGCTGGCTTCGCGTGAACCGCTCCGAAACAGCCAAACATTGGAACCTGCTAACAGACATGAAGGCTGAGAACCTTCCTTATGGCAGACCCTAAGCCAATAGCCGAACCTTGGCGATCCTTTCTGTCTGAGCTCGATCAGCAGGCGACAGAGGAGACACGTGTGGACTGCATGGGGGGATTTGTGGTGACACAACTTTACGGGTTCTCGCGTGAGACATCCGATCTAGACGTGCTGGTCATAGCTCCGGGGGAACAACGCGCGGTCCTGCTGGAGCTGGGCGCGCGAGGAGGAGCACTCCACAAGAAAATACAGGGTCTATCTGGACTACGTCGGCGTAGCGAAAGTGCCGGAAGACTATGAAGAGCGCCTCACGGAGATGTTTCCCGGAGCGTACAAGCATCTGCGGCTCTGCGCTCTCGATCCATACGATCTCGCGCTGTCAAAGCTGGAGCGAAACATTCAGCGCGATCGCGACGATATAAAGCACCTGGCTGGTTGCGTTCCGCTCGACCTGGAAATCCTGAAAAGGCGCTACGAAAAAGAACTTCGCTGGCAACTGGGAAATCCCGAGCGGGAGGACCTGACGCTAAAACTGTGGATTGAAATGATCGAGGAAGAGCGATCCAAGACGGTCCGTAAGGACAAGATTTGAGAATCAGAATCGGCACAGGGAGCGAAAGAAGAGTCAAAAGACCCAGGCATTCAAAAACAGAAAGCATGGGTCACCGCGCCGATCAAGAACGGAGGATGCAGTACGCTGCTGGAGGGGATATGATGCGGACGTTATGGGACAAATCGATGAACAGAAGGAGCGGCGGCGGCTGACGGAGTTGTACGCCAAGTTGGAGGAAGAGGAGCTGGAGGAGATTGCCGCGGACGCGAACGCGTTGACGCCGGCCGCTCGAGAGGCGCTGCGATCGGAGATGCTGGGGCGAAGGATGCAGGTGGCGCCGGAGGTAACGGGAGGCACGGAGGCGTCCGCATCTTCGGAAGCACGAGGCAAAGAACGGGAAGATCCGGGACCGGTCCTGATTGGCCGATACCGGGATACACCAGCGGCGTTAATCGCCAAGAGCATGCTGGATTCGGCGGGAATCGAGTCTTTTCTGGCGGATGAAAACCTGGTGCGGATGGATTGGCTGTATTCCAACCTAATCGGCGGGATCAAGCTGATGGTGCGCGAGGTGGACGCGGAAACAGCGAGGAAACTGCTGGAAGAAAAGATTCCTGAGAAATTCGATGTAGCCGGAGTGGGGGAGTATGCGCAGCCGCGGTGTCCACAATGCGGATCGCTGGATGTCGGATTTGATGAGACTGAGAAAGAGGGAGCGATGGCGGCCATGGCCTTGTTGGGAGTTCCGTTGGTTACGCGTCATAAAGGCGGAACGTGCCATGCATGCGGGCATGAATGGGGTTATGACGGCGGGCCGTCTCCGGACTAGATACCGTGCCACAGGAAAAGCACTTCTGCACTAGAAACTAGAGGAATGCGGGGAACCGATGAGGGGAATCAATAGATGGCGATTGGCGGGATTTGTGGTGATGGGAGCGCTTTGCGTTGTGCCGATTGTGAGAGCGGCGATGCCGCGCGCCTGGAACGATGGCGGTACGGCGGCGGTGGAATTGATAAGCCTAATGAAAGCGGCGACGTCCGCGGCACGTGAAGGAGACCAGGCGAAGCTGAAGGAGATCGCGCGTGGGTTGATGATCCCCAATTACAAAGCGTGGTTTAAAGCGACGTTCGGGGAGGAAGATGGCGCAAAGATCGCGGCAGCCTACAAGAAGAGTTTCGATTGGCAGGAAAACGAGCTGCCGAAACTGTTCGAGGGACTTGCGAAGGACCCGGGAGACTGGAAGGTGCAAGAAGTGAAAGAGCCAGATCTTCCCGCTGCCCTGCCGTGCTACCAAGCCCTGGCGAAGGCGCTGAAGAACGGCACTGCGCTCTATCGAGTGGATTTGTGGATGACCGCTGGCAACGGGACAAAAAAAGGCCGTTCCGTGGGCTACTATACCCTCGTTGAGGGAGCGTACCGGCAACTGGATTGCGCGGGAATGGGATTGGGAATCTCCGGGGAAGCAGCATCGGGCGGGTGGACCGCGCCTATCCGGTTGGGAGGAAACGTACAAGCGGCAAGATCTCTTTACAAGGTGCAGCCCGAGTACCCTGAGGAAGCGCGGAAAAATGGGGTTTCCGGAACGGTGCGTTTGCATGTGATAGTGGCGAAGGATGGGAGCATAAAACAGCTGGAAGTCATGTCCGGGGATCCCTTGTTGCAACAGGCGGCGCTCGATGCGGTGCGCCAGTGGATATATCAGCCCACGCTGTTGAACGGCTTGCCAATAGAAGTGGATACGACGATCGATGTCATTTTTTCGCTGAATTCTCCCCGGTAACAATTGAGCGACGTGCCGTCGATAGCGGCGCGGAAATTACAGAGCCTTTTCCAACATCACGACAAGAACTAGAGGTTGTTGCACCCTGAGAGGTGCGGGTGTGCCGCACCTACGGCGTTTGCTTCCGAAAGAAGAGGAGGAAAACAAAGGGCGTCCGGGAAGGACGCCCTTGCAGCTAAATCGATTGACTAAAGGCGATCTGTGATCGCGGATTAGGAAGCCGGCGGCGTCGGCTGCTCAGCGCGCTTCTGCTTGATCTCCTTGACCTTGTCGATGAGTTCGTCTGCCTGTTTTTGCAGGGCGGCGCGTTCATCGGCGGACTCCACCATATCGGCTTTGCGGCGATAGAGAAGATTCAGATAGGCCATGGCGTCGTCATAGTCGGGCCGCAGCTCGATGGCTTTCTTGAGGTCGGCGATGCCTTCGTCGACCATAGCACCGTACTTCGCAGTATATTCGGCGCGCACGGAAGCGGGCAGCGGATCAGTGTCCTTGATCTGCTTGCGGATGTTGTTCTTGTTGTAGTCGGCGCGCATTTCGCCGTTGGCGCGGAAAGAGAGCGTCCAGTCAATCACGCCGATCCAATAGTACGGCTCGGGGTCAGTGGGCCGCAGCTCGATGTGCCTCTGGTGATAGGTCTTTGATTCTTCGAATTTCTTGGGATCGTAGGGCTGGCCGGCCATCTGGAAGATGATGGAGCCGATGCCGTCGATGGCGCTAATATTCTTGTCGTCGATGGAAAGCACTTCCTTAAACTCCGCGACAGCCTGATTGCCGAGGCGAACGTTCTGCTCGGAGGGCGCACCTGGAATGTACTGGCTGGCATAGGCCGTGGCGAGGTAGAGGCGTGCGTTCATCAAGCCCGGATCGAGATCCTTGGACTGCTTGAAATCCTCGATGGCCGTGTCGTACTGGCCATTCTTGAAGGCCGCGACACCTTTGTTGAGAAGGTCGCGGGCTTTGAGCTTGCTGCAGCCGGAAACGCCGGCAACGAGGATCACCATCGCCGCGACGGCAGAGAGCCTGCCAGCGAAACGCATGGATTGCAAACCGGCCGCGGTCACACGGCAAGCTGGCGCGGACGAAGTTGGCGTTGCGCCTGACACCGATGAAGCATGAGTCATCGAAGCATCCATCCCTGCTGTGCGCGGCCACCGAACCCGGAAGGCCGCGCTAGGATTCACATCCGCCCTGCGAGGGGCATTCGAAACTGATCAGAGGCCGTTTCCCATCTGCTGCGTAAGCAGGCCGATAGGAGCAATCCCCGCGGTATTCATAACATCAATGACCCTGGCCACCACAGAGAATTCGACAGACGCATCGCCCCGGATAAACGCCGTATGGTCGGCACGCAACTTAAAAACTTCCTCCAGGCGGCTTTGCAAAGAATCCCAGGCCACCGGCTCCTGATTGATGCGCAACGTACCGTCCGCGAGAACTTGTACCACAATTATGCTGGGTGGTTCCACCACTACAGTGTCCGCCGGCTGTGGAATCTCCGCCTTGAGTCCCCGCGTGTGCGGGATGACCATAAAGATCACCAGAAGCACCAGCAGGATATCGATCAGCGGAACAACATTCATTTCCGTGATCGTGCCGCGTTTACCGCCTACCAGCATGCCCATGAGTCACCTCGTTGAGGAACGAATGCCCCGCGAGGAGGACTCTCACATCGTGCTGCGCCCCGGCCGGGCCGGGGAATGAACCTGCGAAAACTTTTATTGACCCGCCTCAAGCTTGGCGGTGATCAAGCCAATCTTGTCGATCCCCGCGCCGCGCATGACGTCGATGGCGCGCGCGACTTCCATGAACATGACATCGTTGTCGCCTTTGACAAAAGCGATCTTCTCGGCGCGCTCCTTGAAGATCTGTTCCATGCGCGGGCCAAGACCTTCCCAGGTGGTGTCTTCATTGTTGATTTTGAGCTTGCCGTCCTTGGCGACCTGGACGACGACGGTTTTGTTTTCGAGCTCGACGTTCTGCTGCTGGTTCGGCGAGGGCTGCGGAACGAGCGTGTCCAGGCCCTTCGGCGTGAGCGGGGTGATGACCATGAAAATGATGATCAGCACCAGCAGAATGTCGATGAGCGGCACCACGTTGGGCGTGGCCATCGAGCCGCCGGATTCTCCTCCTACATCCATCCCCATAGCGAGTCTCCTGTGGGCCGGCGGTAGAGCGCCTCCGCAGGCCATGAAACCGCGCCGGGTGGGAGCCGGCGCGGCGCTAAAAAATCAGTAAACGAACGGTGCCAACAGCAATAACGGCCCTCAGTCCGCGGGTGGCGGAGGAGGAGCAGCTCCCTTGTCTTTCTGATTTCGTTCGGTGAGCAGACCGAGCTGATCGACTCCGGCCGAACGAATTTCGTCGACGACGGCGACGACGTCGCCGTACTTGGCGCGCGCGTCGCTCTTCACGTAGACGGTCTTGTCGATGCGATTGGCGATGCGGTCCTTGATCTGACCGACGAGGTCTTCCTTGGGCATTTCGGTGGTGCCGAGGAAGACGTGGCCATCGCGAGTGACGGCGACGATGATGGCGTCGTCCTTATCGGCATCCTGCATGTCCTTGGCGGTGTCGGTCTTCGCGAGGTCCACCGACTTGCCTTTCTGCAACATGGGCGTGACCACCATGAAGATGATCAGCAGCACGAGCATGATGTCGGCCATGGGAATGACGTTAGGGGCCGCCATCTGCGCGCCGGCTTGTGGCTTGTAGGCCATGGCCGGTTACTTTTTGGCGCCGCGGCGCAGGATGAAGTAGTTGATCAGCTCCATCGAGGAGTTGTCCATCTCCACATCGAAGGCTTCCACCTTGTTGGTGAAGTAGTTGTAAGCCCAGACGGCGGGGACGGCCACGAGCAGACCGAAAGCGGTGGTGACCAGCGCTTCGGCGATACCGCCGGCGACGGCCGACAGACCGGTGGCCTTGTTGGACTCAATGCCCTTAAACGCGTTCAAGATGCCGACGACCGTGCCGAAGAGTCCGACGAATGGTGCCGTCGAACCGATGGTGGCGAGAGCGGAGAGCCCGCGCTTCATTTCGGCGTGCACGATGGCGACGGAGCGCTCGAGACCGCGCTTGGCGGCGTCGATGACGTCGGAGTCGGAAACTTGCTGGGACGCGGATTGGAATTCGGAGAGACCCGTCGCAACGACCTTGGCGATGTGGCTCTTCTTGTTGCGCTCGGCAATGGCGATGGCTTCGTCGAGCTTGCCGTCCTTGAGGGCGCCGGCAACCTGCTGCACGAAGACACGCGACTGCTTGCGCGCCGCGCTGTACATCAGGGCGCGGTCAATCATCACGCCGAAGGAGTAAATGGAGAGGACGAAAAGAATAAAGACAACAGCGAGGGCTAATTTACTCATCGAGCTCAACATGCTGCGCAGGTCCCAAGTGCTGGCCTGTTGCAGCAGGAAGGCCGAAAACGCGTACAGGGTGGCTACCATTCGTTTGCTCCTTAAGTTTCAAGGGACGCCCCGAAGAAATCGGGGAATCCGCAAGAGTGTTTGCTGAT